>Ga0075436_100003694_pt1 | contig 10485 bp, 8 predicted proteins | sample RhiMethybrSRZTD5_FD_75303 | JGI IMG/M metagenome (GOLD analysis project Ga0075436, IMG submission 75303) | Populus rhizosphere microbial communities from Tennessee, USA - Rhizosphere MetaG P. TD hybrid SRZTD5 | ecosystem: Host-associated > Plants > Roots > Rhizosphere > Soil | place: USA... | reverse complement strand
GCCGCGACAATTTCTCCGTCGCGCACCAGCGCGGCGGCACTGTCGTGATAGAAGGCGGAAATGCCCAGTGTCCGCATGGAGCGCAGTACTCAGAACAGAGTGTAAATGAAAGGCGCCACGGCGCTGCTTTGCGCCAGCAGCAGGAGCACGCCGAACAGCAGCATGGTCACCAGGATGGGCAGCAGCCAGAACTTCTTGCGGATACGCAGGAAAGCCCAGAACTCCTTCAGAAACGAGATCACGGATGATTTCCTTGCTTCAGAATTGATTCCGCATGCTTTCCGGTGACGGTCCCGGGGGCCGCCGTTCGATCCAATAACTAGGCGCTCCCGCGTCGAATGCCAGCCGCAGCGGATCCTTGCCCAGAAGCCGGAACAGAAAACCGGTCGGTGTAACCACCAGGAAAAACACCAGCCCCGTCACCACCGGGTTCGCAACCCGGCTGATCAACCATCCCAGTTTCGTCCAAGCCCGATTCAGCGGTCGCAGCCACACCGGCCGCACCAGCGCCACCATCAGAAACAGACCACCCAAGCCCAGCGCCCACCACCGCGGCGGCTGGTGAATCCGCATCCGCCAGAGGCCGATCAGAGTAAACAGGATCGCAAAGACGATCCCGAAGCTGCGGTCGGACGAGCCGCGGCCCTCCTGTTTCCGGCCGAGATCTTCGTGCAGCGCCGTTGACATCTTTTAAGCGTAAATCATCACTTCCGGGGCTGCCACCCGCGGATCAGCGAAGCCGGGCGGCGATTTCCGGAGCTAGTAAGCCAGCGTAGGTGCTTGCGCCGAGCGCGTTGAAATGCCCGTCCAGCGGGAAATAAAATTCTTTGTCGCCCGCCTCGCGCCGGAGCGCGGCAGTCACCTGCACGAACGGCAATCCTGCCTGCTCACACGCCAGTCGGATAGCCTCGTCTGGTTTGTCGGTTTGGAGCATGGCGGGATCAACCTGGAAGCCAAGCTCGCGCATGGCATCAAGGTCCCGGGCGCTGACGTACGTGCGGTACGGAATGGAGACGACGACCATGCGAGTCCTGTAGTGCGCCGCCGTATCCCGAATCTCGCGAAGCCGCCGCGCCATTTCCGCCACCTCGCGCTTGGTGGCCTCCTGATCCAGATCGCAGGCGTCCAGCGTGAACCTCGGGTAGCGCATCGAGAAATACAAGAGGCCAGGGTTGAGATTGCCCTGCGCGTACATCTCGCGAATTCGCGAGGGCAGCAGATTGTACCGGGCGCGATCCTCGGTGTTCATGTTAGCGTCGAAATCCCGCACCTGTTTCTTCCAGATCTCGCGGAGATCCGGACTCGTTACATGCAGCCGGTCCGCGTGTGTCAGTCCGGCGAGTTGCGAAAGGCTCGGGAACATGCGGGAGAGTGTGGCGCCCAGCCGCTGCCGCCAGCCAGGGTCGGGATGGCGCGCCGAATCGGCGCACTGGAGCAGATCGTCGGCCTGCAGGATGGCGACAATCAACATGTCGGGATGCAGCAACGCCAGGGCGCGGGGCGCCAGCTCCGCATATTCTGCCGGACCTGCTCCCGGTAGGCCGAGATTCGCAACTTCGACTTCCCGCCCGGCATTACGGAGACGGCCTTCCAATACCTTCGGCCAGCTCTGCTCGGCGCTCAGACCCCACCCGTAAGTGAACGAATCTCCAAGAACCGCGATTCGCGGCCCCGCCGGTTTCCGGCGAGCGAAGTCCCGGTCCCTGAAGCCGAGATTATTGATGTGAGCGGCGTAGTGAAATTCGGGCGTGGCGTGTTCGACCGTCGAATCGGGTGGCCAGATCAGCCCGGCATTCTTGCGCGCCGAGAAAAGATACCAGCCGGCCAACCCTTCCACTGCTAACAGCAGCAGTACCGTGGCCGCGATGCCAACCGTGACGGCGATCGCGTTTCTCACCGGCGGCTTCATGAAACCTGGATCATAGATCGAGTTTGTTCCGGCAGTTCGAACCGGTTATCCAGGTTGCCGCGCGGAACCCCGAGCCGGTGCGGACGCATTTTGCAGGTTTTCCCGCTCCACCAGCCGGTTCCACAACGTCTCGGGATGGGGATCGAACACCATCCCGGCATTTGGCGGAAGAACATCCCACGAGTCCATTCCGAGTTCCCACTCGAGCTGTCCGGCGGCCCATCCGGCATAGCCCAGGTAAAGATGCAGCCGGCTCGAAGTAGCGGCAGCTATCGCTTTCTCCAGCGTCTCTTTCACGGAGATCATGTAGACGTCCGCGAACACAGTCTTCGCGTCCTCGGGCTTCGTGTGGCTGCGCACCAGCGCCATGACTCCTGAACGCTCCATCGGGCCGCCGAGATACAGCGGGTCTGACCGGTCCTTTACGCCCTCGAACTCCTTGGTGAGCCGGGAGAGCGGAATCTTGGTCGGGCGGTTGACGATCAGGCCTACCGTCCCCTTCTCGTCGTGTTGCACCAGCAGAATGACCGTCTGCGCGAAGTTCCGATCGGCCATGTGGCGGCGCGCCACCAGAATCTTGCCAGTCGCGAGATCCTGGGCGGTGGCCTGCCCCTGGACCAACAGCTGCCCCGAGACCGTGGGCACCAGCAGCACGACCCAGTGCGCTACTAGCCGAAAGTATCTCCGCCCTGCCATCTGCCCAATTCTATCCCCTTTTTTCCTGGTGGCGCGCTTCAGCGCGCTGCGGCGAACTTCAGTTCGACGTCACAGCCCGAAGCGGATAGATCTGTACTAGCCGGCCCTGCGAAGGCCATGAGTGGCGCGGTCGTGGACAGCCGGATTTGCGCGGTGCCCGAAGTTTGTCTAATTTATCTTCTGCCGGCTCAACAAACTGGCATTGCCGGCTCTGAGGGCGTTTATCGCCCAGTGATAGAGTAGGCGTATGTTTCGCAGCCGTCTCGCGCTGTGGCTCAGCGTAATCGTCTTTCCGCCGCTCGCGCTCGTACTCCTGTGGATGCGCGGCGATCTGGGTGTGCTGCGCCGGCTCGCGGCCACGCTGGGAATCTGCCTCGTTGCCATCCTGGAGCTGTTCTACGTCTACGGCATGCGCGTGGTCTGGAATGGCACCATGTCGCTCATGACCGTTAGTTTCGAGAGCCGGGCCAGGCAGTATGCCCGTCTGGAAGCCGACCGCGCCCGGCAGAGCGCGGCAACTGCGCCAGCTCCTGTGCGAACGCCGGAAAAGGTTGAGCCTGCCGCCTATTGGACGGACTTCCGTGGTCCCAATCGCGCCGGCGTATACGCACAGACCGAGATCGACGCCGCGTGGCCCGCGGCGGGACTGCCACGTTTGTGGAAGCAGCCCGTGGGTGGCGGATATGCATCGTTCACGGTGGGCGAAGGTCGAGCGTACACCATCGAACAGCGCCGGAAACGCGAGGCGGTAACCGCGTATGATGTCCGGACCGGGCGCGAGTTGTGGGCGTTCAGCTACCCGGCGCTCTTTGATGAAGTGCTCGGCGGGCCCGGGCCGCGCGCCACGCCCGTCTATCACGATGGCCTGCTCTACTCGCTTGGCGCGAGCGGCGATTTCTACTGCCTCTCCGCCAAAACCGGCAAGGTGAAGTGGTCGAATAACATCCTGACCGATAACGGCGCCAAAAACATTCACTGGGCGATGTCGGGGTCGCCGCTCATTGTGGACGAGGCGGTGATTGTGACGCCGGGCGGAGCGAATGGCAAGAGCATCGTGGCCTACAACCGGCTGACGGGTGAGCCGGTTTGGCGGGCGCTCAACGACCGGGCCGCATACACCTCACCCATCCTGGCGACGCTCGCCGGGCGCCGGCAAATCATCTGGATCAGCGGAGAGCGCGCCGTGGGTCTCGCGGTCGAAGATGGCAGCTTGCTCTGGGAGTATCCCTTTCCCGCGCAAATGGACATGAACTGCTCCCAACCGGTGGTGGTGGATGACGCGAACGTGCTGCTCTCGTCGGCTCAAGGTCCGGGCGCGGCGCTTCTCGAAATCAGAAAGACTGGCGACGCCTACGCCGCCCATGCTGTCTGGCAAAACAACCGCTTGAAGAACAAGTTTAACTCTTCGGTGCTATATCAGGGCTATGTTTATGGTTTCGATGAAGCGATACTTGCGTGCGTCGACGCCAAGACCGGAGAACTGAAGTGGAAGGGCGGCAGGTATGGTTACGGCCAGCTGCTGCTTGCCGGCGGCTACCTTGTAGTCCTGACCGAAGAGGGCGACGTGGTGCTGGTTCGCGCTGCGCCGGGGGGGCACCATGAACTGGCACGCTTCCCGGCTATACAGGGCAGGACCTGGAACATTCCCGCTATCGACAACGGTCTGCTCTTGGTACGGAACTCGGCAGAGATGGCTTGTTTTCGCCTGGGAAAGTCTTTATAAACAGCCATATAGATAGAATCACTTCAACTCAAACTTAACGATGGCCCGCCCGAGCTGAATCTCGTCCCCAGGCCTCAATTTGATCCCGCGGGCGTTCCGGTGCACTTCCTGGCTCAAGCCGTCGCGGATGATCCAGAGGCCGCAGTTGCCTGCCTGTTTCTTCTCCAGCTTGTAAACGCGATCGTTGAACAGCCGGTACTCGCCGGTTTTCTTGAAGTGGACGATATGGGCGTGCTCGCGGGAAATGGTGCAGTTGATGTCGGTCTCTTCGGTGAACGCCAGGTTGTTGCGGCGCGACGGGCCCTGCGCGCGGTAAACCTCCACGGTGCGGCCGATATTGGTCCGCTCCTTGTTCAATAGGATTTCGGTTTGCGTGGCTGTTCCTCTCATCACAACCAGCCTGGCGGTACGGCGCGGAGCAACAGCGGCCGGAGCTTTCGCCGGGCGGGACTCGGTTTCCACATGGAACCACTGTCCTCCACTGACCGGGAGTTCGCCGCTGGTGGAAAATTCCACTTCCAGGTCGTCAGGGAACCGGTAGTTGGATCGCGCCAAACTCTTCCGGATCTCCTGTTCGAAGTAACCCTTTAAGAACTCGCTCTGGAGAAATGCGGACTCGTCATCGCTCGCCCCGCTAACGTGGATGCGCACGAGGTTATAGGGGAACACGATTTTCCCGCCTGCCCGGTGGCCCTTTTTCAGAATGTGCTCCAGAACCGCGAGGCGTATCTCGGCCAGCTCAGGGGCGTCCTTGGGCGCCATGGCGGCCTCGAAGGGCGCTTCGAAAATTGTTTTACCGAGTTTTTCGATCAAGTCGGAAAGGCTCATGGCTCACCTCTTTTGGGGCAGTTCAGCCGCCGGAATGATGCCCAGATCGGAAGCGGCCTCGACGATCTCGCGCGCGATGGGCGCCGCCAGCGATCCACCATAACCGCCGTGCTCGACCAAGACCGCGAAAGCGATGCGGCGGCCGGGCGCTCCATCATAGGGCGCGAATCCAGCGAACCAGGAATGCGGCTGCCCAACGCCGAGCTGCGCCGTGCCGGTCTTGCCGGCAATGCTGACGCTGGCGCCCTTCATGGCGCGCCGCGCGGTGCCGCTCGTGACCACCGACCGCATTGCGTCGGCGAGGAAGGCCGCGGAGTCTGGCGAGACCGCCGGGACCGAAGCCTGGGCGCTGCCGCCGTCAACCACCCAACGGCCCTGTGGCGCAAGGCCGCCTGATGCAATAGCCGCACTCACGCGCGCCATCCTGAACGGAGTGGCGAGGATGGGGCCCTGCCCGTAAGCCGCGAACGGCATCATGGCTTTCAGCTCGGCGGGATCGGCATCCGGAAATTCCAACAGGTGCAGCGTATCCCGAAGAGCGGCCGGCCCAACCTCATAGACGCCGAGCTGTGCGAAATAGACGTTGCAGGAAACCGTGATGGCCTGCCGCATGTCGAGCTTGCCATGCGCGGCATCGCCGATGTCATCCTTGATGATGCGCCGCCAACCTGGAATTTGGACCCCGCCCCGGCCGCCGATCGAATGGCACTGGAACGTTTTGCTGGTCAGCGCCGGATCGATGCGCAGCGCGGCGATCGCCGTGACAAGTTTGAAAGTCGATCCGGGCGGATATTGGCCGTAGCGGGCACGATCCAGGAGCTCATCGGGCGTTCCATGCATTCCGGTCGCGGGCGCCGGCAGGCTTACGAGCGCCAGCACGTCACCGGTTCCAGCATCCATCACCACGACGGCGCCCTTCTCCCGCTTGGCGGCGCGCAGACGCTTCTCCAGAACCTGCGTGGCGCGAAGCTGCAGCCGGATATCGATAGTGGTTTGCACGTTGCGATCGCGGTTGCGGAGATCTTCAATGGCGGCGTTGCCGGGCTGGTGCCGGTAGCGGACCAAGGGCGCCAGTTCCTGATAATCCCGGTAGCCCTGCAGCTTCATATTGGAATCGTGCTCGACCAGCGATGCGTTGCTCGCGTGGAAATTGTCGCCGGTTCGCCAGTCGCCGAGAAAATGCGCCGTCAGCTCGCCGAACGGATAATGGCGGCTCTCGAGCGGCGAACATACCTCATCGAGCTTGACGCCCAGGTTATCGAATTGGCTGCGATAGCGCTCCAGTTCCCGCCAGTCGCTGGTAGCGAGCAGCACGCCGTTGCGATCATAGATATTGCCCCGCGGGATCTCGCGCGCCAGCGACATGAGCCGCGGGTTGTGCTGGGCCCGCTTGACGCCATCGCTTTCGAAAATCCTGACATCGCGCGCCAGGAATTCCTGATCGCGAGCAACCTGGTAATACACCGCGCGCGCCACCAGCACCAGCCCGCAAACTCCCAGAACCCATGCCAAAACCTTCACCGGCCGCGCAAAGGGCTCGCCGGTTTCCGGACGCCGGTCGTGATTCGAGATGGAGAGGATCAGGGCGAACAGGAAAAAATTCGCCAGCATAGCGGTATTGCCAAAGCTGAGGAAGGGCGACACCACACCCGATAGCGGAATGGCGCCCAGCACACCGCCTGAGATCAGCAACATTTCCAACGCCACGAGGCTGGCGAGACCCAGAGCAAGGAACAGAGCATACTCATCCTGCGCGGCGCGCGCGATCCGCAACGAGCGGCGCACCAGAAACGCGAACAAAAGCCCGATGGCGGCGACGCCCACGAAGCCCCATTCTTCTCCGATGGCAGGCAAAACCAGGTCCGTGTGGCCTGCGGGGATGAGTGCGGGATCGCCCCGGCCCGGGCCGGAGCCCCAGAGGCCACCAGTCGAGAGGGCCCAATAAGAGTGCGCCAGTTGATCGCCGCCGGAAACGTCGTTGTCCCAGGGAGAAAGCCACATGGAGACGCGTGTCACCACGGTTGCCGGCTGGCCGAGCTTGTAACCAATCGTGACGCCGATGACCAGCAACGCCAGACCGGCCAATGCCAGGCCGGCCCGCCCCCTCGCCACTGCAAACATCACGAGAAATAGAAAACCCGTAACCAGCGCCGGGCCGAGATCCTTCAACAGGAAGAACAGAGCCAGTGCGCATCCAACAGCGCACATCACGGGCAACGCGTGCGAGAAGCGCGGCAAATTGAGCCAGCGCAGGAAGCCCGGGGCCAGCCGCTTCTCACGAAGCTCGCGCAGCCGCTCCCAGTTCGCGGTGAAGTACCCGGCCAGAAACAGGACCAGCAGCAGCTTGATTATTTCCACCGGCTGAAAGGGGCCGAGATTCACTTTCGAATCACTGCCCGTGGGGCCGGAGCCCAGGGTCATCAGCGCCACGAACAGCAGAAAACTCGCAAGGAGCGGCGTGTAGATCCATCGCGAGAACCGGCGGTGATCGAAGAATCGGAAGAGCGGCAGCAGAAGTATCGCGCAGCCCAGAGCTACGCCCCAGGCGAACTTGCCGAACTCGAGAGTGTCGCGCAAAGGATCGCGCAAGCTGACGGCCAGGATCAGCCCCATTCCGGTGAGCAGGTGCAAAGCCGGCAGGATGGCCGGGTCGCCGCGGAATCCTCTCCATCTCCAGATGAAGTGGACCGCCCAGAAACTCCCGAGATAGAGCGCGATCCAGGCCGCGAACTGCAGCAGGAATTGGCGTGGAGTCCGGACGGCCAAAAGCGGTTTGAGCCTGGCTACCGGGAGGAGCGCGATGCTGAGTTCGCCCTTGCGCGGCTTGGCCGGCTGGCTGGCCATTTGACGCCGGAGCTGATCGCGAAGCGTGTGCCACCGGGGCTCGCTCTCGATCTCCGGCTGCGTAACGCGGAGGCGGGCGAGCGCTCCTACATTCGGTAGCGGCCCGTGCTTCTGGATATAGCTCGAGATGCGTTCCGCGGCTAATGCGCGTTCGGCGGGATCGGGGAACACCTGAAGAAATGGGAGCAATTGTTCCTGATTGTCGACCGCGTTGAGATCGAGCAATTCGCCACGCTCGAGTTGCGCCGACATTTCGCGGAAGTTCGCCGTCTTGCCGAGTACGGCCAGAACGATCCCGGCGCAGACCATGAGGGATGCGCCCGCGAGCCATGGCAGTTCATGCCGGCGCTCCGCTGGGACCGCTTTTTTCCACGGCCCGATCCGCACGATGGTGCGTTGTTCCCAGCTCTTGGTCACCGCCATGGTCGCGGCCTCCGGTAGGGTTTCCGCGGACTGGCGGCCTTCTGGATTTTTGCCTGCAGAAGCTCCTGCTTGGCGCGAGCCCGATACAGCCGGTTCAGATTGGAGCCCACGTTGGAGAAGCCCTCGATAGGCTCGTACAAGTTGCGCGCGCGTTCCAGATCGCCTTGCGCCAAAGAAAGATACCTGGCCACCTCGGGCCGCGCCAGGTCGGGCTTTTCGGCTCGCCGCAGTTCCTGCTCGGCGCGGAGGAGATACCCGTCCGCCTGCTCCTCGATTTCGCGCGGGCCGGGTTTGAAGCCCGACCGCTCGGCATCCGCCAGCTCCGCGATGGCGCGGCCGACATTCCGGAAAGAGTAAACGTAAAGCCGCGCCAGGCCGAGGTGCGGATCCGGAGATCTTGGAAGAAAGACGAGCGCCTGCTCAAAACTGGCCTTCGCGCGCGCGACGGTCTGCTCGTTTTGCGGAGTCCGCAGCAACGCGAGATATCCATTCGTCAGGGCCAGCCTGCCTTTGACGCCGGGATCGGATCCATCCAATTCGGCAGCGTGCTGGAGACAGACCTGCGCTTTTTGCCACTCGAAGTCGCCGATGTTTGGATCGGAGCTGTTCCGGTATCGTTCGATCACGTCATCCGCCGCTGCGAGGTAGCTGGATCGCAAAGGCCGGCTCAGCCAACCGACGGGAGAATACCGGCCCAGCGGGAGATTGCGCTGCTCCAGCTGCTTGTAGAGATTCCAGCCGGCGTCGATGTCCGCGATGCTCTGCCGCGTGTAATCGTGGTATCCGCGAAGGGGTTTGCTCTCGGCCCAGAAACGGTACGCGTAAGCCGCCTCGATATATGCGAGAGCGCCCACCAGCGCCCCGACGGCGACCGCGGCGATGGGGAGCCACGCGCGTTTCAGGAACTGTATCCAGGCGGGAGGGACGCGGACCCGCTTGAGGAGCGTCAAAACATGCTGCAGGCGCGGCGCCGGCTGCTGGGGCTCACCGCGATCTTTCTCCACTGTCGGATTCACTTCCCAGGCGTGCTGCGTCTCGGTTTCCGCCAGGGTCGGACGTCCGTCCATAAACGAGCGCAGATCCTGCTCTAGGGCCGCCGCAGAAGGATAGCGATTCTCCATCTCGCCCGCGAGCGATTTCCAGATCACGGCTCTCAGAGCAGCCGGACAGTCTTCCGGCAGCGCACGGGGAGGCCGCTTGGAGCGGATCAATTCTTCGAGTTTTTGCGTGCTTTGCGCCTGGTATGGCGGAAAGCCGGCCACCATTTCGTATAGCGTGGCGCCTAGAGCCCAGAGGTCGGAATGCGGGTCCACCTGCGCGCGGCGGAGCCTCTCGGGCGAGCAGTAACTGGGGCTGCCGAGGTTATGGTAGGTCAGGTGGTGGGTGAGGGTGATGGCTTTGGAGATGCCGAAGTCCAAAAGACGGACCCCGTTGTCCGGGCAGATCTGAATATTGGACGGCTTGATATCGCCATGCACCACGGCCCGTTTCCGCCCGTCGATTTCGATCTGAAAAGAATGCAGCTTATCGAGCTGGCTCGAGACTTCGGCTGCGTAGCCGGCAGCCTGGGTAGGATCGAGACGCCGCTCGACTTGCAGCATCTCGGCCAGGCTCTTGCCCTCGACATACTCCATGGCTACGAAATAGCAGCCGTTGGTGTCGCCGGAGTCATAAACCTCGAGGAACCGGGGGTCCACGTCGTGGAGCTGTTTCTGAATGAGGGCACCGCGGCGCTCGGCCTCGAGGACGATCTGGGTCCAGGGGTCGTCGGACTGCTCGACGATCTTCAGGACGGCGCGACGGTTATCGGCGGGATCGAGCGCGAGGTAGACATCACTCATGCCGCGGCCCAGTTTGCTGATGATCTCGTATCTGCTGAACTGCTTGAAGTGCAGCACGCTCCGCTTGTAACCTTTTCTGCGCCAAGGCCTTGTGGGTGGGCGCGACTCCGGTTCGGCCCCGTTTTCAGGGAACCCCGCGTGTTCGAACCGCTGACAATTAATACGTTGTGCGCGTGCGCGGGTTTCGCGGATGGCCGATTATTGACGGGGTTTAATGGATG
>Ga0075436_100003691_pt1 | contig 10494 bp, 10 predicted proteins | sample RhiMethybrSRZTD5_FD_75303 | JGI IMG/M metagenome (GOLD analysis project Ga0075436, IMG submission 75303) | Populus rhizosphere microbial communities from Tennessee, USA - Rhizosphere MetaG P. TD hybrid SRZTD5 | ecosystem: Host-associated > Plants > Roots > Rhizosphere > Soil | place: USA... | reverse complement strand
GTACAACTGACGACGAATATCTTGCTTGCCTGATGAGTAACCTGCCCACGGTTTTCGATTTCGATCCGGAGATCGTTTTCTATCTCGCAGGCGCCGATCCTTTTGCCCGCGACAAGCTCGGCCGGCTCGCATTAACGATTGCCGGTTTACATCAGAGGGACTTGTGCGTGCTGCGTGGGTGTTACAAACGCGAGGTGCCGGTAGTCACAGTCATGTCGGGTGGTTATGGCAAAGATATCAACGACACGATCGAGATTCACTGCAACACGATCCGCTCGGTCAAAGAGGTTTTCGAATCAGAGCTCGCGGTCCGGCGGTTCGCCTGAGACATGATACGCAGAATTCTTCGCTGGACATTCCTGGTAATTCTCGGCCTGGTCGTGGGCTTATTCCTCTACAACGTCATTTTCTTCGTGCGTGTCTTCTGGTTGCGAAATCATAATCCGTCGTCCACTTCACTGATCGACACGCGTGCGAGTGAAACCCGCGCCAAAGGACAGCAGCCGCGACGTGAACAAGTTTGGGTGCCGCTCGATCGCATCTCTTCGAACCTGCAACGCGCGGTGCTCGCCGGTGAAGACACGAACTTCGTGACCCACCACGGCTTTGATTACGAAGCGATTCAGAAAGCCTGGGAGCAGGCGCAACGCGAAGCCGCACGCGAAGCGAAGCGTGAGGGCGAGGACGATGATTGGCTGCCAAACTTCCCTGACTTCAGACGCGGCGCCTCGACGATCTCACAACAGCTCGCAAAAAACCTTTATCTCTCATCGCAGCGATCGTTCATCCGCAAAGGCCAGGAGGCGGTGGTTACGATCATGCTGGAGCGCCTGCTGACAAAGCGGCGCATTCTGGAGATCTATCTGAACGTAATCGAGTGGGGCGATGGCGTTTACGGCGCGGAAGCGGCGTCACAAAGATACTTTCACAAATCCGCGTCGGCGTTGAACGCAAACGAAGCTGCGTTTCTCTCAGCAATGATTCCTAACCCGCGGACAGTCTTCAATCCACAAACGAATCCGCGCCGCGTCGCACGCCGCCAGCGGATCATCCTTCGCGGCATGCCTTACGTACGCCTTCCCTGAGTTAAGTTTGATTCGGTTAGTTCGCGGCGCGCTTGGGCGTTCTGGCGGCGCTCACTGTGAAGGAGCGCAGGAAACGGGAAACGTTCGGATCATCCTGCCAGTGGAACGCTGCACCAACGTACATCTGCCGTTGGCCGCCGATGACTTTTGTAAACACACGGACGTTACCCGGCACGGTGCAAGGAAGCTCGAATTCACTGGCGGAGTATCCGGCGATCGAAAATTTTTTCTCACTTTCTAACTGACACGAGAAAGAACCGCCGCCATTTTGATAACCCTCGCCGAGGCCTTTCAGAAATCCGCCGAGCGCTTGCTCGATTGCGGTGCGGTCCGCTTCACCGTACGACGGCGCCGTCATCCACATCGCGGTGTAGATAGTAGTACCGTCACGCACGAGGTAGACGTTCAGATCCGTAGTACCGCCATCAATCGCCACCGGTTGTTTCACACGTTCGCCACCAGCGGGCATCTCGGCAGAAAAGTTTTCGCCCGCAGGCTTGAACAGATGCCACTCCTTCGGCGATGCATCAGTGGCCCAGGCCATGTTGGGTGCAACCGGCCGGCCGGACGCGCGTGCAGACCATTCCGGCGCGGTCGAGGCCGACGAGTCGTTTGCGGAAACGGCCACCGATGAAACTGCCGCACTATTCATGCGCGCGGTCATTAACGTCAGGTTCGTGAGCTCCGGCACTGACTGCTTCGGCGCTCTGACCGCGGGTGTGACTGAGTTCAAACTCGCAGCCGGATCTCGATGCAGCGTTTTCGCCCGCACGAACTCCCACGGCGCAACCGGATTCTCTGTTTGCCAGAGTCCGCGTTTTTCAGTTCGCGCAGCTTGTTGCGACTGTTGATAGACTTCGCGATCGGCGGCGCTCAGACGGTCCTGATTACTCGCATCAAACCACGCCGCGCCATCACGAATCATCTGCGCACCGATGTCCGCGCCGTTCAGCGTCACGCGGCCCACCAAACTGCCATCAGCCGCAATGCCCCAATACTCAACCAGCACTGACTTGTCGTAAACAAGTTCGCTCAGATGTTTCTTTGCGACGTTGCCGAACGCCTGATCGCTTTCGGGCGCGTCCACCGCGAGCAGCTTGATTCGTACCGGACGATTGAGATTAAAAACAGTAATGACGTCGCCATCGTTGACTTCGATGACACGTCCAAAGAGAGTCGCTGCACCGGCGTTAACAGCAGCAAGCGTGAGGAGCAGAAAAGCCAGGACGAAATTGCGCGCCATATATTCCCCCACTATGACGGATTAGATCGCGAACTCTTTCGCCAGTTTCAATTCGGCCTTTCGCAACTCAAAACGGCCACGGCCAAGATTGCCTTCAGAGTTCAACGCCAGCACGACGAAATAGTCCTTGCTCATCAAGCGCATCAACATCACCGCGCCTTCGAGTGAGATGACGAGCTCGCGCAACGCGCCGAGTCCAGTGTCCGTGCCGGCTCGCTGAGCGCTGCGCACAAGCGAGGTGAACTCCGCGGCAGCAACGTCGAGGTTGAGTTCCACACCGGTCTGACCCAGGACCTTCTCGACGGCGATTCCATCGGTTCCCATTATGAGCGCACCGAGGCTGCCCTCGGTGCGTTCGATAATGGACTCAAGCATGTCCTTGAACATATACGCCTCCAGTTACGGACGTTGACCGCTCAGCGTGCCGGGACGCGCCGTGTTGGTACCGGCTGGACTGTTGGCGGTGGGAGCATTCAGCATTTGCGGCTGAGTTGGTGGTGTCGTTTGAGGCTGAGGCTGTTGTTGCAACTGCGTCGGCGTCGGCGTGTTGCTCGGCGGGTTACCAAGTGGTACCGGCTGAGGAATCGTGACCGTACGTTGACCCGTGCTAACTGTGCCGGCCGTCGGACGTCCTTGATAGTCCGGACGGTAAATGTGCGGCGTAATGAAGAAGAGGATTTCACTGTTTTGCCGCGTCGTTAGTTTTCGTTTGAAGAGATTACCCACAACCGGAATCGAAGCGAGGCCCGGCGTGCGCTGCTGAACTTCGCCTTCGGTATCAGCCAGCACACCGCCCATCACGGTCGTGCCGCCATCCGGAACCAACACTTCCGACTGCATGCGCTGTGTGTCGATGCCCGGCACACCACCGACGGCGATACCCGTGTTGATGGTGTTGTTTTCGATCGTGACGCGCAGCACAACGGTACCTGCGTCCGTGATCTGCGGCGTGATTGAGAGGCGCAGCGGAACGGACACGAACGTCGTGGTCACAACGGCAGTGCCGCTGGCGGCCTGCGTTGTCTGCACCGGTATCTGCGAACCACTTTCAATCTGCGCGGGCCGGTTGTTCAGCGCCGTGACGCGAGGCGTCGCCACCGTCTTCGCCTGGCCGCGCGATTCAGCGAGTGAAATCAACGCGCTGATCTGGGCCGTGCCAAATAACCCGGTCGTTAAGCCAATGACTGTGCTCGCTGCCGCGGCGGCGAGGTTGTTCGTCGGTTGCGGCGTACCACCCAAACCACCAAATACACTGAACGGGTTTGGACCAGACTTCACGCCCGTGTTGCTTCCGCTTCCCGAACCACCGGAACCAGAACCCGAGCCCGAACCGCTGCCGCCGCTGCCCGAACCACTCGTCGTGCTGCTCGCCGGCAGCGTGGCAACGCTAGCCAAACCACCACGACCCAAATTCGCGACGCCAAGCGAAAGCTGCGCGCCGAGGTCACGACTGAAGTTGCGTTGCGCGATCACGATGCGCGTTTCGATCTCGACCTGCGGTTCCGGCTGGTCCAGAATCGCGACCAACTGCCGAATCGCATCGATGTTCTCTTTCACGTCCGTGATGATCAGCGTGTTGCTGCGTCCGTCGACTTCGATCGAGCCGCGACGCGAAAGACGTCGCGAGATGATCGGCAACAAACCTTGATCGCCGCTGCCGCCGGTCGCATCGCCACCAGCGCCACCACTAAAGCTAAGGTTCGTCGAACCACCGGAGAACGCGCCGGTCGATCCGGCTGCCTGGGCCAACGTGCCCGAAGCGCGCGCATAATTAAGACGAATAAACTCGGTAACGAGCGGCGACGCGTCGAGCCGCGAATCGTTGATCACCTTCTGCGTTTCGGCTTCTTTTGCCAATACGTCGGTCGTCGCGACCCGCAAAATGTTGCCATTGACTTCAATGCCGAGACGATTCGCTTTGAGCACTGCGTCGAGCGCGATGTTCCACGGAACATCCTGCACGTTCACTGTTACCGGAATCGCGCCAACCGAAGCGTCGATCACGAAGTTCACGCCGTACTGCTCGGTGATGTAGTTGAGAATGTCGCGGATGTCGGCGTTGACAACGTTCAGATTGATCGGTTCGCCGATGAATCCTGGTTGTCCATATTGCCGTCCCTGTTCGGACTGTTTCTCGCCACCGCGTGACATGCCAGCCGGTGGAGTCGGCGTCGGCGCTGCCGCGAGACTCTGCTGGGCTGTACTCGGCTCGACGTCACGCGCAACAGCGTTTGAATAATTGCCGGCAGCCAAAGAGCTTGTCGCTGGCGTGCAAACAAGCAACAGGACGAGCGTGGTCCAGATGGCTGATCTAACTCGAGGCTGATAAGACATCGTTCCCTCCTTAGGGGAATTTCAGAACTCCGCCGCCACGCACTACGCTCGATTGCCGGGGCAACTAAAGCGCGCGCCGCACTGAACGCGACGAGTCCTGGTTGTCAAAAGACGCCCGGTGTTTTCGAAGTTGAAGAACACCAGCGCGAAAGCGGTCTGGTTACTGCACCAAACCAGGGTTATTGGGAGTTGGCGGCCGCCACTGACTGGCTCGTGTTGGCAGCGCCAGGAACAGGCATGGCATTCACCGGGCTCGGTTGACGCAAAGGTTTGTACTCGACAGATCTTTCGCGACGGCCATCGCTGAACACGGTCTCACGACGGAACACCAGGCGACTGTCTTCGATCGCGACCAACTGGCCGTCGTAGAAAAGCTCGCCCGGATAGATCACGTAGGAAAGTTTGATGGGAGTTGCTTCGACGATAGCGGCGTAGCCGCGAGGCGTGCGGGAGATTCCGATGACCTGAATCTCGCTGAGCAACAGGGCGGTGGTGGGCTTCGGCGCCGGCATGCGCGCGCTCATCGCGGCGGCTTTCTGCGCCTTGTAACGATTGATGCGGTCCTGGATCGAGGGCACTGTCGCCTGACCGGCAACCTGCTTCATGACGGCGCGAGGCGGCTCATACTTTTTGAATGGATCGCGACCGCCAGACGTCACTTTCTTCGTCGTCGTCGCTTTCTCTTGCGTTTGCGCCTCCTGGGCCACAGCCGTTACGGCCAAACCGCTCACCAGCATTACTCCGCCGAGTAGCGAAGCCGTCAACCAAACTCTCGATGTTTTCTTGTCGTGCATCATGATGACTCTCTTCGTTATTTTGCGGGCGGAGTGGTCGCCGGAGGTGGAACTGAAGTCGTACCGCCACCTGAAGACTTCGCATTACCGGACTGCGGCTGGCCTTGCAGGCGCTCGGAAGAGACGTAATAAGCGGTGAGATCGAAACGCGCGTCGACGGTCTTATTGGGCGTCTGTTTCTCGAGTTGTTTCAGCTCGAAGTTCGTAATCGAAACGATTCGTTGATAGTGGGCCAACTGCTCGAAGAACGCGCGCAGACCGGCAAAGCCGCTCACGACGCTGACTTCGATCTTCTTGCCACTGTAGTTGTCCTGCTGAACGTCGTCCTTTGGAGTGAAGCGGGTCAGCACCAGACCGTTGGTGCGAGCGCGATCCTGAATTCCCTGCAGCACCATCGTCAGCTCGCGTTGTTCGGGCAGCAGAGCTTTCAACTCGGCATACTCTTCTTCACGCGCTTTGTAGCTCGCTTTGAAGTTGTTGAGGTTCTGCGAAACGATCTGCGCCTGCGCATTCAACGGCCGCAAGCGCGCGATCTCGTCTTCCATTTCTTTCGTCGCTTTGCGCGTACCGCTAGTCACGAAGTAATAGAAGCCGGCATAGAGCGCGCCGCCGACCAACATAAAGGCGACGAGTCGCAGGTACCAGGGAAGGGTTGGAAGCTTGCCGAGTTTCATTTCATTAATCCTTTTTCAGAAGGTCTGCGCGCTTACTTCTTCATCGCGACCTGGCTGCCCGACGCACCGGCAGGAGCAGATTGCGACTGCACTTTCGAGTTCTGGGTGCCAAAGTTTGCTTTGACGGTGAAGACCACGACTTCAGGCTTGACGGCGTTCGGATCGCTCGCCGCCGGCGCTGACCCGGCAGAGGGCGCGGCATCCTTCGCCACTTCTCTTTGCGTTTCGATGTTGAGGTTGCTGAACAGTCCGCCCGAAAATTCCAAACTCTGCCCAAACTTCGTGACTGAGTATTCGTTCGGCGATTCGCCCTTGATCGTTACTTCGCCATCTTTCTGTTCAATGCTTGTCAGGTAAAGACCTGGAACGGCATCAAAGCGCGCCTTGATTTCCTGAAGTATGGCGCTTGGACCTTGTTGCGATTCGCGCAGTTTCTTGATCGCGTCGATACGCGCCTGAATCTCTTTCGTCTTCTTCTCCAGCTCCTGCTGCTCTTTTTGAATCGCAAGCATCTGCTGGTTGATGCGCTTCTGGTTGTCGAGTTCTTTTTGCGCAGCGGTCTGGGCCATGTTCGCGCTGACGTAGTCGTAACCCATGGCCAGGACCATCAAACCAAACACGGTCATCGCGAGCAGCAGCGTCTGAATGCGCGGGCTGGCGACTTTGTCTTCAACTGCTGCAACGCCCTGTGGTCGATCCGTGACTGACTCGAGCAGGTTTATCTTGATCATGCTTCCACTCCTCTCAACGCCAGACCGACCGCAACGGCCATCTCGGGCACGATCTCGCGCATGTAGTCCGGATCAAACTTTCTCGCGTCGACCTCGATCTGTCTGAACGGATCGAAGACCTCGACCGGAATCTCAAACTTCTTCGACAGAAAATCGGCGAGACCCGGAAGTTTCGAGCCGCCGCCTGCGAGCAGGATCTTCTGAATCGTCGCTTCGCCTTCCTGCACCGTCGCGCGATAGAAGTCGAACGTCTTCTTCACTTCGAGCGCGAGATTTTCAGAAACCGTTTCGATGATTGGTTGAATCGGTCGCGCTTCGACGCTCTCAGGCAACGCCATTCCGCGTTTCACGCCTTCAGCCTGTTCGAAACTGAGACCAAGTTCTCTCTGCAGCAAGCTCGTGTACTGGCTGCCGCCGACTGAGGCGTCACGCGCAAACATTGAGCGCGTGCCGTTGAGGATGTTGATATTCATCGTCGCGGCGCCGATGTTCAGCAGCGCAACGATCTCGCCGGGTCGTGGGTGGTAGTTCGCCTCGTAGCAGTTCTGTAATGCGAACGCATCGACGTCGATGATCACCGGCTGCTTGCCGGCAAGCTGAATCGCCTGTTTGACGTTCGCGATCTTGTCGCTCTTGCAAGCGGCCATCAGGACGTGCAACGCGTCGTCCGATCGGCTGGTCAACTCGTAATCGAGATTCACGTCGGCGATGTCGAAGGGGATGTGCTCTTCGGCGTGCCAACTGAACGACTCCTGCAATTCCTCCTGGCTCATCTGCGGCAAGACGATGTTCTTCACGATCACCGAGTGACCGCTCACGCCCGCGGCAACACGCGTCGTGCGGATCTGATGCTGGTTGAAGATCTGCGAGATCACGTTGGAGACGTTGTTGAGCTCCATGATCTGGCCGTCAACAATCGTGTCGGTCTGAAGGTTTTCAAAACCGAGATTCAGGAGCTGCAAGGACGCTCCTTTTTTCCCGAGCTCCACCGCTTTGACGGAGCTGGAACCTATGTCGAGACCGACGAGGTTCTTTTTGCCTGAGCCTTTTTTGAACATGTTAGTTAGTCCTCACCGCAACAGCGCGTTGTTTGTTTTGTTGACGAAGACGGGCACGGGCCTTTCGCGCACGGGGCAGTTGTCGTTTGACGATTTTCGGAGTGGCTGGAGAGTTAGGTTGGATCACGGTCATTGTCCCTTTGTCGGCAAGGTTGTTAAGCAAGACATTCATTTGAACGGAAAACGTCCCGGCGGGTGGCAACAGAGAACAGTTGAAATCAGTTACGGCAGGAATGAAGCTCATCGGAAACCCAGCCAAGTTGGTTACAACCAACTTCCGTAGGCTTTGCGACCTCCGCTCACGCGAAGTGTGCCTTTCTCGTGCTCCAAGTATTTCGCGGGACTGACCGCTTGTTGAAATCCAGGTAGGCACCCGATTAGCGGCAGGCCATGCCGTTAACCTGTGTGAGAGTACATTACTGGGCCAAACAATGTCAACCGCTATTTTGCATCGTTTAACTCATTGTGTAGCAGCGATTAAGGTCACAAAAGGCGGGAGATTTGTCCTCGTTTCTGGAACAAAGGCTCGCGGATTCCAGTTTCGCCATCGGGCTTAAATGAGAGGATCGGACTCTTTGATCCTGGCGGTCTTTGCTCGAACACGACGTTCGCTGGAAAAGTGGTGTTCCCGGGGGCAAGCCCGAACCAAGGGCGTAGCCCGACTTCAGTTCCTGGAGAACGGCGAGGCAGAGCCTCGCCTCACATCCGGCGGCACAGCCGGGCAAAAGACTTTCAGGCAAAAGTCCGGCCGACCTAAACGAGAGCCACATAAGCGAGAGCAGGACCTAAATGAGGATCGGGTTCCTCGATCTTGGCGGTGTTTACGCGAAGAGTGGTTCCTCGATCTTGGCGGTGTTTGCTCGAAGAGTGGTTCCTCGGCTCTGCCGCCGGATGTGAGGCGAGGCTCTGCCTCGCCGTCAGCAACGCGCGAAAATGGGCTGTGCCCCTCGTCCGGCCTTCGGCCGATTAATGCTTGGGCCAAGCCTCGCCTTACATCCGGCGGCACAGCCGAACCAAAAGTCTTTTCAGGCGAAGTCCGACGGGCTTAGCCGAGAGGATCTGACTCTTTGATTTTCGCGGTTTTTGCGGGAATGCCGACGACGACATGGTTCGGTTCCACGTCGCGAGTGACCACTGCGCTGGTACCGATCAAGGCGCGGTCTCCGACCTGGACTCCGGCGAGAACGGTCGCGTGGTAAGTAATGCGGACGCCGTTACCGATTCGCGTCACAGGCGTGTTTACCTTGTGGATGTCGTAAATGTCGTGGCTGTGAGAGTAGATATTGGCGTAATCCGAGATGGAAACGTCGTCGCCGATGTCGATGCCGCCGCGGTCGTCGAGCAGTACGTTACGGTGCACGACCACGTTGTTACCGATTGAGAGGTTGTAGCCAAACGACCATTCCACGAAGTGCCAGCACTTGAAGTTGTTGCCGACGCTGCGAAAGATCAGCGGCGCGAGCATACGGCGAAAACGGTGTGCGAGCAGCGCGTTCTGACCGAGGGGCGAGCGATCGAACATCTGCCACAGCCAAGTCATCGGCTTGCGTTCGAGATACCGCTTGGCGTCGATGTCAGTGTAATACTCCGGCTCGGTAGTAACGTTGCGCGGATCGAGCGTGTGATAAGCGGCGCGCGCGGCTAGTGGAAGATCGTTTGCTTCGCTTCTTGAACAGTCGAAATAGATCTGGCACAAGGTGTCGCGCACGACTTCGTTCGGATCTGTACGTCCATCTGTCAGCGACTTTTGTAGTTCCGTTAGAAAACTGTCGTAGTCCTGTTCGGCCAGGGCTTGTGCAGACAATTGGCGGTAAGTCATAAGCGTGGAAGTCGAGTCAAAGTACCACAGGTTTTGGCCACAGCGAAACGCCGATTCGCGTTAGCGCAACTTGCCTGCTACCGGTTGGGCGGCTAGGATGCGCTGCTGATGAGACGTGTTCGTCTGCTTTTGGTTTTGGTCCTGCTGGCGGTTTTGTGCGCGGCTGGGTTCGTGTGGGTTAACCTGCCGGGCAGGGCGGACCTCGCGGATTACGCGCCTGCCGATTCCCTCGTCTACGTTGAATTCAACAACCTGGCTGCGGTTGCGCACGCGATTCAATACACGGATGTGTGGAAAGCCGCGGCGCCGATCACTCACACGAAGCCTCCGACTGAAAACCGACTCTTAACTGCTGCCGCGCGCGCCGGCATTGGTCCAATCGAAAGTGTCTTGTTCGCGCGCACTCAAGTCGCGCTGGTGGTGGTCGGCTTGAATACCATCGAGCAGGACCAGACGCTGAGATTGCGGCCGGAGATCGCGCTGATTGCGGAGACACACACGTCGAGTTGGCGAACGAAGCCGGTGATGATCGACGTCGTGCGGCGGCTGACGAATTACACGTATGGAGCATCATCATGTGTTGGGCCAACTGGCGATAACGATCGGTTTGAATGTTCTTTGCCGGGCGGCGATCGGAAGCTTGTAGGCGTCATTCAGGGAACGGCAATCATCCTCGCGAACAGCGACAGCGCGCTCGCGAGCTGTCTCGCGGTACGCAACGGGACGCGTCCGAGTCTGCGCACGGATGCCGATTTT
>Ga0075436_100003686_pt1 | contig 10499 bp, 10 predicted proteins | sample RhiMethybrSRZTD5_FD_75303 | JGI IMG/M metagenome (GOLD analysis project Ga0075436, IMG submission 75303) | Populus rhizosphere microbial communities from Tennessee, USA - Rhizosphere MetaG P. TD hybrid SRZTD5 | ecosystem: Host-associated > Plants > Roots > Rhizosphere > Soil | place: USA... | reverse complement strand
ACCATCGCCTCCCACTCGCGCATGTCGGCCGGGCCGGTGACGAGCCCGAGCCGCTCGCAGGCGAGCCGGTCGAGGCCCTCGGCCTGCATCGTCAGCGGGATGGCGTAGATCTCGTCGGCGTCCGGCGCCGAGATGACGGCGTCGACGGAGACGTCGGCGAAGAGGGCGATCTTCTCGCGCATGTCGCGCGAGAGCGTGCCCCGCGAGCGGCACACGACGACGTCGGGGGCGATACCGATGCGGCGCAGCTCCTGGACGGAGTGCTGCGTCGGCTTCGTCTTCAGCTCGCCGGCGACGTCGATGAACGGCACGAGCGTGCAGTGGATGTACATCACGTTGTCGCGGCCGACCTGGTTTCGGAACTGGCGGATCGCCTCGAGGAACGGCAGGCTCTCGATGTCGCCCACCGTGCCGCCGATCTCGGTGATGACGACATCGACGTCGTGCGACTGGCCGGCCAGCTGCACGCGGCGCTTGATCTCGTCGGTGACGTGCGGGATGACCTGCACCGTCGAGCCGAGATACTCGCCCTTGCGCTCGCGGCGGATGATCCGGTCGTACACCGAGCCGGTGGTGTGGTTCGAGTTGCGCGACAGGAACTCGTCGACGAACCGCTCGTAGTGGCCGAGGTCGAGATCGGTCTCGGCGCCGTCCTCCGTGACGAACACCTCGCCGTGCTGGAACGGGCTCATCGTGCCCGGGTCGACGTTGATGTAGGGGTCGAACTTCTGGAGCGAGACCCGCAGCCCGCGCGACTTCAGCAGCCGCCCGAGCGACGCCGCGGTGATCCCCTTGCCGAGCGACGAGACGACGCCCCCCGTCACGAACACATACTTGACCTGCCTGGTGCTCACGCCCTCGCCGCCTTTCGCCGCAGTGACCGCATACGGGATATGGATCATACGCGAGCGCCGCGACGGACTCCGGCCGCGGCCGGGATGGTTGATCGGTGACTCCCCGCGAGGTCCTGGGCGGCTGCGAACCGAGCAGCGAAAGGACGCAGGGCGCGATGCGTGCTCTGCACGCGAGCGGCCGAGGACGCCGCGATGCGACCGTTCGCAGACGCAGCGCCACCGCGCCCTTCCGACAGTGAGGCGAGGTGCGTCCAGGCGCGCGCGGAGTTATCGATCAACCATCTACGACACGGCCCGGCACGCCTGGGCGCAGCGGCGGCAGGCATCGGCGCAGGCCTCCATGCCCTGCCCGAGCCGCTCGCACGACGCCGCGCAGCGCTCGCACACGTCGGCGCACAGGCCGGCCACCTGATGGGCGAAATCCGAGCTCCGCAGCATCATGTCGCGGGTCGTGTCGCACATCTGCGCACAGTCGAGCATGAGCCGCGCGTGGAGCAGGTGGGCGGACTCGCCCCGCTGCTGCAGGCCGTAGGACATCGCCTCCACACACGCCTGGTGGCAGTCGGTGGTCGCGGCGATCGCCACCGCGAACCGTTCCCCCGCCCGCGTGGCCGTCAGATGCTCGCTCATGGCTCCTCCTCCTGGTGGGTGGTGCCGGGCTGCTGCCGGACATGATATTTCCCCGGCCATGGACCCACTTCCCCTCACCACCGAGAGGCTGAGCATCCGCGTCCTGCGCGAAGACGACCTCGACGGGCTCTACCGCATCTACGGCGACCCCGAGGCGATGCGCTACGTCGGCAGCACCGGCCAGGCCCGCAGCCGCGACCAGACCGCCCGCAACCTCGCCCGGTTCATCGCCGACCGGGAGAGGCACGGCTACGGCCTGTGGGCCACCGACCTGCGCGAGTCGGGCGAGATGATCGGCATGTGCGGGCTCATCCCCGTCGAGGGCACCGGTCCCGACGTCGAGGTCGTCTACGTGCTCGAGCAGCCGGCCTGGGGCAAGGGCTACGCCACCGAGATGGCGCGCGCCTGCCTCGAGGCGGGCTTCGGGCCGTTCGGGCTCGAGCGCATCATCGCCCTGGCCTACCCCGAGAACGCCCAGTCGGTGCGGGTCATGCAGAAGGCGGGCATGAAGTCGGCCGGCACCATGCACGCCCACGGCCACGACCTGATCTGCTACGAGGCGTTCGCGGACGGGGGCCGGGTAGGCCCGGCGAGATGATTGATTCCACGCCCTCTGTGTCCAGGGTGCAAGCCCGCAGGGCTTGCACCGGTCAGCGCACGGACGCAGGTCGCGTTCATACCTGGTCGTCTGGGCGCGACCGAGAAGCAGTCAAGCGCGTAGGCGCTTGACTGCGGTTTGAGGGGTCTGCGATCACGCAGACCCCGAAGCGCGATGCGACGGTTCACGCAGCCCCACCCGCGAACCGCACGCCCGCCAAACAACCTGACGTCCAGGCGCGCAGAGATGGGGAATCAATCATCTAGCTCCGCAGCGCCTCGGCGTGGCGGCGGGCGGCCTCGTCACCCTCCTCCCCGCCGAGCATCCGCGCGAGCTCGTCGACGAGCTCGGCGCCGTCGAGGCGGACGATCGCCGTCGACGTCGGGTCGCCCGGCACCTTCTCGACCCGGAAGTGGGCGTCGGCGATGCGTGCGATCTGGGGCAGGTGCGTGATCACGAGCACCTGGGCGCCCTCGGCCACCTGCTGCAGCTTGCCCGCGACCGCCCGGGCGGTGCGCCCGCCGATGCCGGCGTCGACCTCGTCGAGCAGCAGGACGCCCGGCCCGGAATGGGCCCGAGCCGCCACCCGGATCGCGAGCGCGATCCGCGACAGCTCGCCGCCCGACGCGGTGTCGGCGACCGGCCCGGCCGGCAGGCCCGGGTTGGCCGCCAGCTCGAGCACGACCCGGTCGGCGCCCCGCGGGCCGACCTCGACCGGCTCGAGCCGAACACCGAAGCGGGCGTCGGCCATGCCGAGGTCGGCCAGCTCGGACTCCACCGTCCGGGCGAACGTCTCGGCCGCCGCCGCCCGAGCCCTCGTCAGCTTCGCCGCGCAGGCGCGGGCGCGCTCCGACGCCGCGTCGGCCGCCCCGGCCAGCCGCTCGAGCTCGGCCTCGGAGCCGTCCAGCCGCTCCAGCGACGTACGGGCGTCGGCCGCCATCGCCAGCACCCGGTCGAGCGGCGCGGCGTAGCGGCGCTCGAGCTGGGTGAACGTCTCGAGCCGCGATTCCACGTGCTCGAGCCGGCCCGGATCGGCCTCGACGCCCTCCACGAAGCCGCGCAGGTCGACGGCCGCGTCCTGCAGCCGCGCGGCGGCGTCGCGCAGCTCGGCCGCGGTCGCCGCCAGCCCTCGCTCGTACTCGCCCGCCGGCGCGACCACCTCTGCCGCGCGCGCCGCCAGCGCCTGCGCGCCCTCGCCCTCGGCCGGGCTCAGGAGCTCGGCGGCGGCAGCGGCCGCCGCCACCAGGTCGTCGAGGTGGCGCAGGCGGATGCTCTCGGCCCGCAGCGCCTCGGGCTCGCCGGGCTCGACGGCGGCGGCGTCGGCCCGGGCGACGAGATCCTCCAGGTCGAGCCGATGGCGGGCCGACTCCGCCGCCTCCGCCCGCGCGGCCTCCAGGGCGGCCTCGGCCGAGCGACGCTCGCGCCACGCCTCGGCCATCGCGGCGGCGAGCTCGTCCGTGCCGGCATAGCCGTCGAGCAGCTCGAGCTGGCGGGCCGGCTGGGCCAGGCGACGGGCCTCGTGCTGCGACGAGACCTCCAGCAACCGCTCGCCCAGCGCCTCGAGGTCGCTGCGCGCGCACGTCCGCCCCCACACCAGCGCCCGGCTGCGGCCGCTCGCGAGCAGCCGCCGGGCGACGACGAGCGTGTCCTCGCCGTCGGGCCGCAGGCCGGCCACCGCCTCGAGCTCCGGCGCGTCGAAGAAGCCGCCGGGCAGCTCGAACTCGGCCTCGACGTAGGCCTCCTCGCCGTGCGGACCGACGAGCCCCGCCGCCGGCTGCGCGCCCGCGAGCAACCCGATCGCCTCGGCCAGCATCGTCTTGCCCGCGCCCGTCTCGCCGGTGAGCACATTCAGGCCCGCGGCAGGCTCGAGGTCGGCGCGCTCGATCAGCGCCAGGTTGTCGATGTGGAGTCGGAGCAGCACCCGACCTAGTATGGGCCGCGGGCCGGACGAACCTGTGTTCGTCCTGGCACCCGCAGCCGGCGATTGTCACCGCGCGGCGCGGCTCGTAGATTCGAGCCATGGGGATCCTGTGGGACATGTACCAGCAGAACAAGATCAACGAGAACATCGGCCGCACCGACTCGCTCGACGATCGCGTCCGCGAGCTGGAGCTGCGGGTCTCCATGCAGGAGCGCGTGATCCGATCGCTCATCGACCAGCTCGAGCGCAGGTTCGGCGAGGATCTCAGCGGCGACGGCGAGATCGGCCTCCCGGCCACCGGCGAGTAGCAGCTAGTGGCTGAACGTCTCCAGGTAGCGCCGGAAGAACGATGTCCCCTTGACCCGGGCGAGGGTGGCGCTCTCGTCCGACTGGCGTACGTCGAGGTGGCCGCCCGGCTCGATGCGCGCGGCCGTGTGGCCGTCGACGATCACCTGCACGGGCACGTCGGGCGACCTGTTTCGCAGCCGCACGAGGTGGGAGCGCCCGAGCACCATCGAGCGCGCGTGCAGGGAGTGCGGCGAGACGAAGGTGACCACGAACCCGTCGGTCCCCCAGGCCAGCACCGGCCCGCCGGCCGAGAGGTTGTACGCCGTCGAGCCGGTCGGCGACGCGACGATCACGCCGTCGCAGCCGAGCTCGCCGAGCGACTGGCCGTCGACGCTCCACTCGATCACCGCCATGCGACCCTGGATCGCGCTCGCCAGCACGACGTCGTTCACGCCCGACACGGGCTCGCCGGCCGTGGTCGCCGTGATCGTGGGCAGCTCGACCACGTCGAAGTCGCCCGCGAAGACCCGCGGCAGCCCGTCCTCGAGGTCGTCCCCCTCGATGCTGGTGAGGAAGCCCACCCGGCCGAAGTTCACGCCCAGGGCGGGGATGCCGGTGCCGAGGTAGCGCTGGAGGGCGCGCAGCATCGTGCCGTCGCCGCCGAGCACGACCGCCAGGTCGGCCTCGGCGTCGCCGTCGTCGCCGACCTCGACGCCGCAGGCGGCCGCCACCCTCCGCAGTCGCTCGAGCGCGTCGCCGATCGCCCTGGGCTTGCCGTGCACCATCACGGCGACCCGCGAGACGGCGATGCGCTCAGGCGCCGGCGACGGCATCTGCGATCGCTCGTTCGACATCCGGTTCACGCTCCTGCGCCGCCGGGTGCCCGGCTGCGGCCAGATCGATGACGTACTCCCGGTTCCCCGCGGGGCCCGGGACACAAGAATCGCATACCCCGAGGACGACCGCGCCCAAGCCCGTGACGAAGCCGCTCAGCTCCCGCAGGACACGCCGGCGCACCTCGGGGTCGCGGACGACGCCACGGCGGGTCTCGCCCTTGCCCACCTCGAACTGCGGTTTCACGAGCACGAGCGCCCGCCAGACGGGATCGGCGCATGCCAGCACCGGCGGCAGCACGAGGCGCAGCGAGATGAACGAGACGTCGGCGGTCACGAGCTCGGGCCGGTAGGGCAGCGCATCCGGTTCGAGATGGCGCGCGTTGACGCCCTCCATCACCGTCACCCGCGCATCGGCGCGGAGCCGCTCGTGGAGCTGGTTTCGGCCGACGTCGACACAGACGACGTGGGCCGCCCCGTGCTGGAGCAGGCAGTCCGTGAAGCCGCCCGTCGAGCTGCCGACGTCGAGGCAGCGCGCGCCGGCGACGTCCACGCCGAAGGCCCGCAGCGCCGTCTCGAGCTTCTCGCCGCCCCGGGACACGTAGCGCGGCGGCGCCACGAGGTCGATGCGCGCCGACGGCGCGACCGGCGTCCCCGCCTTCGTCACGACCGCGCCCTCGACGAGCACCCGTCCCGCCATGATCAGGGCCTGGGCGCGGCTGCGCGACTCGGCGATCCCCCGCTCCGCCATGACCACGTCGAGGCGGGCCGAGCCGCTCACGCCCGGTCGCCGAAGCGGAAGAGGAGCAGCTCGCCGACCTGCAGGCCGCGGCGCTCGTAGAACGCGCGGGCGCGGTCGTTCCCGGCCATGACCGCGATCTCGACGGAGTGCACGCCGCGCCGCTCGAGCTCGGCGTCGACGGCGTCCATCAGCGCCGTCCCGATCCCGCCGCCGCGGCTGTCCGGGGCCACCGAGAGGGTCACGACCTCGGCCATCCGGCGGCCGTACGGCCAGGTGTCGTCGGCGCCGTCGCGGACCTCGACGAGCGCGTACCCGACCGGCGTGTCGCCGTCCCGGGCGACGACCACGAACCCCTCGCCATCGGCCAGCAGGCGCCCGTACCAGGCCCGCCGCCGCTCCCAGGAGAGGTCGTCGTCGGCCAGCACGGGCAGGGCGGAGACGTCGCGGTGGTGGGCATGGAGCGAGCGCCACAGCGGCTCCAGGTCGTCCAGCCGGGCGGGGTCGAGCAGTGCGATCTCGGGGGCGCTCATGCGCCGTCAGCCTACTCGGACGGGGACGACCCCTCGTCGGACTCGAGCGACTCCCCCGCCTGCTCGAGCACGGCGACCGCCTCGTGCACGAGCGCCGTCAGCTGCTCGAGCAGGGCCGTCGCCTCGTCGGCGTCGAGGTCGCCGGCCTCCAGGCGAGCGCCGAGCGCCTCCAGGTCGGCGGCGAGCTTCTCCAGGCGAGGCTCGTCTACTTCCCCACCCCCTGCTCGCGGGCCACCCGGCCCAGGATCCCGTTCACGAGCGCGCCGGCCTCGGGGGACGCGTAGCGCTTGGCCAGCGTGACCGCCTCGTCGATCGCGACGCCCACGGGCACGTCGCCCGTCGAGAGCTCCCACACGGCCAGCCGCAGGATGCTGCGCTCGAGCACCGCCATCCGCTCGGCCGTCCACTCGAGCGCCGCGGCGTCGATCACGGCGTCGAGCCGCTCGCGCTCGGCCCAGGCGCTCTCGGCCGCGTTCTGGGCGAAGGCGCCGGGCGGCGTGCCGTTATCGCGCTCGTATGCCTCGTACAGCGGCGGGAACTCCGACCCGGTCAGGTCGCGCTGGTAGAGCAGGAAGACGGCCGCCCGCCGCTGGGTGCGCCGGCTCTCGGTCACCGCTCGCCTCCGGCGCGGTCGATCCCGGTGACGGTGACGTCGACGACGCGCACGGTGAGGCCCGTCATCGCGCCGACGTGCTCGGCGACGGCGTCGCGCACCGACACGGCCAGCTTCGGCAGCACGCACCCGTACGCCGCGCACACGTCGACGTCGAACCCGATCGTGCCGCCCTTCACGGCCCACTCGACGGGGCCGCGGCGGCCGGGGATCACCCGCGAGACGCGCCCGGGCAGGTCGAGGCGGGCGCCGGGGACGCCGGCGACGGCGCCCCGGACCATCGAGACGATCGCCTCGTCGGCCACCGTCGCGCCGCCCAGCCGCACGCTCATGCCGCCATCTCCGCGCCCAGGGACGGCAGGGCCGCGCGGGCGTCCTGGAGGTAGGCGGTCGTGTACTGGCCGGACATGAAGCGGGGCTCGTTCACGATGTCGAGGAAGAGCTCGCGCGTCGTCCGCACACCCTCGATGCCGAGCTCGCCGAGCGCCCGCCGCGCCCGGGCGAGCGCCTCGGCCCGGTCGGCCCCCCACACGATCAGCTTGGCGAGCAGCGAGTCGTAGAACGGCGGCACCTTGTAGCCCGAGTAGGCGTGCGTGTCGAGGCGCACGCCGGGGCCGAGCGGCGCCTCCAGGGACGTCACGGTGCCCGCCGCCGGGCGGAAGTCGTTGCTCGGGTCTTCGCAGTTGATCCGGAACTCGATCGCGTGCCCGCGCAGGGTCGCGAGGCCGGTCGCCGGCAGCGCTCCGCCGCCGGCGATGAGCAGCTGCTGGCAGGCCAGGTCGACGCCGGTCACGAGCTCCGAGACGGGATGCTCGACCTGGAGCCGGGTGTTCATCTCGATGAAGTAGAAGCGCCCGTCGGTGTCGAGCAGGAACTCGACCGTGCCGGCGTTCTTGTAGCCGCAGCCGGTGCAGGCCAGCGTGGCCGCCTCGGCCATCTGTCCCCGGGTGGCGGCGTCCAGGGCGGGCGACGGCCCCTCCTCGATCAGCTTCTGGTGGCGGCGCTGCACGGAGCAGTCGCGCTCGCCCAGGACGAGCACGCCGCCCTCGCCGTCGGCCAGCACCTGCATCTCGACATGGCGGGGGTTGAGCACGGCCTTCTCCAGGTACATGCCGCCATCGCCGAACGAGGCCAATGCCTCGGACGAGGCGAGGCCGTAGGCGTCCTCGATGTCGGCACGATCGGCGACCAGGCGCATGCCCTTGCCGCCGCCGCCGGCGACCGCTTTCAGCAGCACGGGATACCCCAGCTCGGCGGCGACCCTGCGGGCGTCGTCGGCACCGCTGAGCCGGTCGGTCGACCCCGGCACGAGCGGCACGCCCGCCTCCTGCATCGCCGTGCGGGCGCGGCTCTTGTCGCCCATCACCTCCATCGACTCCGCCGGCGGGCCGACGAACACGAGGTCGTTCTCGGTGCAGGCGCGCACGAACGTGGCGCTCTCGGCCAGGAACCCCCACCCGGGATGGACGGCGTCGCACCCCGTGGTCTCGGCCGCCGCGACCAGGTTCGCGACGTGCAGGTAGCTCTCGGAGGGCTGGTGCGGGCCGACGCAGACAGCCCGGTCGGCCAGACGCACCCAGAGGCCCTCGCGGTCGGCGGTCGAGTAGACGGCCACCGCCTCGATGCCGAGGTCGTGGCAGGCGCGCACGATCCGCACCGCCGCCTCGCCCCGGTTCGCGATCAGGACGCGCTTCAGCATCGCGGCCGGGTCACACCGGCTCGAGCTCGAAGAGCGGCTGTCCGTACTCGACCGGCTGGGCGTTCTCCACCAGAATGCGGCGGATGATCCCGGCGTGGTCGGACTTGTACTCGTTGAACAGCTTCATCGCCTCGAGGATGCAGAGCGTCTGGCCGATCTCGACCCGGTCGCCCTCGGCGACGAAGGCCGGCTGGGCAGGCGACGGCGAGCGGTAGAACGTCCCCACCATCGGCGATTCGATCCGGATCGCCTCCGACACCTCGGGCTCGTGGGTCTCGCCGTTCACCGGCGCCGGGCCGCCCGACGTGGGCACGAACATCGGCGCCGGCGGGCGCTCATCCTGCTTGCGCACGGTGATGCGCAGCGGGCCGTCCTCGACCGTCAGCTCGCCGACGTCAGAGCCCTCGACCAGGCGCACCAGCTCGCGGATCCGCGCCGACTGGCCGGCGTCGATCACGTCGCCCGAGGAGTCCTCGCCGCCGCCCCCTCGCAGCGTGTCGAGCAGGCGGGCAGCGGCGTCGCCGAAGAGCGCCAGGAGCAGCAGATCCTCCTCGCTGCCGACCCCGCCCCGCTCGGAGCGGAGGTCGTCCATGTCGAGGTCCGGCTCGGTCGGCATCTCGGTCGCGTGCGCGGCCGCCTCGGGGGCGAACGGCAGCGGCGGCTCGCCGTAGGCGCCCGAGAGGAGCGCGCGCATCTCGTCGGACACCTCGGCCCATCGCCGCGCCGTGAGCACGTGCGTCACCGCCTGCCCGGCCAGGATGCCGCCGATGGGAGCGGCCAGCGGCGCGGTGCCGCAGTCCGCCCGCACGGCGTTCAGCTCGGTCAGCACCTCGTCGAGGCGGTCGAGCGCATCGGCCGAGCGCAGCCTCGCGTCGATCTCGGCCACCAGGCCGACCGGAAGGCGGGTGAAGGCCGTTCGCAGGATGATCCGCGGCGGCACCGGCAATGCCGGCATCTTCGACGTGACCTGGGCGTCGATGAACCGCGACGCCTCCCACATCCGCTCGACGTCGACGCCGTGCTCGATGTCGAGGCTGGCGAGCGACTCGCCCAGCACCTCGGCCGCGACCCGGTTCAGCAGCGAGGCGACCGGATAGGCCGCGACCGCGATCGGGTCGGCGCCGTGGCGGGCCGCCTCGACCGCCATGGCGAGCGCCTTCCCGCCCGTCCCCTGGCAGTACAGGCCCGCGGGGACGCCCGCCGCATCGGCCAGGCGCTCGAGCACGGTGCCGCAGACGCCCGGGTCGAGCGCGCCGGCGGAGTCGTGCAGCAGCACCCGATCGGCGCCCAGGTCGGCCAGCCGGCGGGCCTTCTCGACGACCCGCTCGAGGTTGCCCATCTGGCCCGAGAATGCCAGGCCGCCGTAGAGCCGGCCGCCCGCCTCGCGCACCGCGGCGGCCGCCGGCGCCAGGTTCTCGACGTCGTTCAGCGGGTCGTGCAGCCGGAAGACGTCGATGCCGCTCTCGGCTGCGGACAGGATGAAGCGGCGGACGAGGTCGTCCGACACCGGCTTCGATCCGACCAGGAAGCGGCCGCGCACGGCGATCTGGAGCGGCGTGCGCGTGCAGCGCGCCTTCAGCGCCCGGATCCGGTCCCAGGGGCTCTCGACTCCGCGGCGGACGGCCGCGTCGAAGCAGCCCCCGCCGGACACCTCGAGCCCCGCGAAGCCGGCGCCGTCGAGGATCTCCGCCACGTCGAGCACGGTCGCCGTGGAGGCGTTCACCGCCAGCGGCTGCTGGGACAGGAGCCGGACCGTGGTGTCGACGATGCGGGTCACGCGCGGGAGATGTA
>Ga0075436_100003685_pt1 | contig 10499 bp, 8 predicted proteins | sample RhiMethybrSRZTD5_FD_75303 | JGI IMG/M metagenome (GOLD analysis project Ga0075436, IMG submission 75303) | Populus rhizosphere microbial communities from Tennessee, USA - Rhizosphere MetaG P. TD hybrid SRZTD5 | ecosystem: Host-associated > Plants > Roots > Rhizosphere > Soil | place: USA... | reverse complement strand
TGGCAGGCGAGGAGCTCTGGCCGCAGGCGGCGCCCGGCAGCGCCACGGCGACAAGCGCGGCGATGACCCCGAGCGCTCGCATCAACTCTTGAGCAAGACCCTCCGCAACTCGTCTTCCTTGCCGGGCTGCAGAATCGCCAACACCTGGTCGCCAGGCTGCAGTTCGGTCGAGCCGACGGCGATCTCCGAGCGGCCGTTGCGCATGATCGAGATCAGGCGCGAGCCCTCCGGCAGGTCGAGCTTCTCGACGGTCTTGCCGGCGGCGGGCGCGCCGTTGTCGATCTGCACCTCGACGATCTCGAGGTTCTCCTTGCGCAGCTCGAGCAGGTGGACGAGGTCGTGCTCGGGGACCTCGTGCTCGATCAGCGCCATCAGGCCGCGGGTCGCGGAGACCGTCGGCGAGATCCCGAGCAGGTCGAAGTGCGCTTGGTTGCGCGGGTCGTTCACGCGCGCGATCACCTTCTGGACGCCGTACTTCTCCTTGGAGAGCTGGCAGATGATCAGGTTGTCCTCGTCGTCGCCGGTGAGGGCCGCCACGATGTCGGGAGGCCGCGCGATGCCGGCGCGCTCGAGCACGAAGATCTCCGTCGCGTCGCCGATCAGCACCTGGTGCTCGAACTCGTGCTCGAGCCGCTCGAAGCGGTCGTGCCGCTGCTCGATCAGCGTCACCTCGTGCTTCCCCTGGGCGAGCAGCACGCGGGCGAGATTGGCGCCGACCTTCCCCCCGCCAGCGATGAGGATGTACATCAGCTGGGGGCTGGTTCCTTCGGCCTGACCTCGCAGGCCCGCACCGAGTCGAGCAGCACGTCGATCGCCACTGAGGTTGGGCAGACCGTGCGCAGGCCGCGCTTGCGGTAGAACTCGGCGCGTGCGGGGTCGAGCACGCGCACGACGACGCACTGGTTGTCGAAGCGCTCCTGCGCCACCTGGCCGATGACGATGTTCGTGTTGTCGCCGTCTGTTGCAACCACGACGGCGTCGGCCTCCTCGATTCCGGCATCCCGAAGCACCTGGATGTCCATCCCGTGTCCCAGCACGAAGCCACCGGCCCAGTTGTCTCCAAGCCGGCCTAGAGCCTCTTCCTTCTCGTCGACCGCGGTCACCTCCCAGCCCTCGCGCTCGAGCTGGAGGGCGATGGCAGACCCCACTCGGCCGCAGCCGATTACCAGCGCTTTCATGCTCTCACCTTAGCTTGCGCCGTCTGCACCGTCGTCCTCCATCACGCCCTCCGGGAAGGCGACGACCAGCACCTCGCAGGGCGCCTTGCGCAGCACGAACTCCACTGTCGGGGAGAAGAAGCGGGACTGCCGCCGCCAGCGCGGCGCCGAGCCGAGGACGATCAGGTCGGTGCCGCGGCGAGTCGCCTCCTGGATGATCGCGTCGCCGATCGAGCGCGCCCTGATCGTCTCGCCCTCCACCTCAACGCCGTGGTCGGAGCCGAGGATGCGGGCCTCCGCGAGCGACGCGGCGGCGGCCTCCTCCTGGTCGTGGAGCTCCGCCTTGAGCGGCTGATCGAGCGGGACACGGATCACGTAGAGCGCCTCGACGTGCGCGCGCCGGTCCTCGGCGAGCTTGACGGCTGTGGCGATCATCTCCTCGCCGATCGCGCCCAGCTTCATCGGCACGAGGATGCTCGTGAACTGCGCTTCCGGAAGCGCCTCGGGCGGCGCCGCGACGTGCTCGAGCAGGCCCTCTCCGCGACCGCGACGTACCAAGAAGTAGACGACCACGCCCGCGGCGAGCCAGGCCGGCCCGCCGTAGCGCGCGCCGGCGTGCGTGGCGAGTGCGATCACCCAGATCGCGAAGGTGGCAGCTGCGCCGACGATCGCCGGAAGCGGCACCTCGACTCCGCGGATCCGAACGTTGAGCGGCGCCCGGTAGGGGCGCGGCAGCTCTGGCTCGCTGAAGCGGAGCTTGATCACGGCGAGCTGGGCGGCGGTGAAGGCGGCGAGCACACCGAAGCTGAACAGGCTGGCGAGGAAGGCGATGTCCTCGTTCACGAACGAGGTGCCGATCATCAGCGCGATCGAGATCAGGGCCGCCGAGACGATCGCCTGCGGCGAGACGAGCGTGCGGCGGTTGAGCCGGCCGAAGGCGCGCGGGAGCTGGCCGTGCTCGCCGAGCGAGTGGGCGAGACGGGTGAAGCCGGACATCGACGTCGTGACGGCCACGAGTAGGATCACGGCGCCGGTGAGGCCGACGTAGACGCGCAGCGCGTCCGCGGCCACGTTCGGCAGCGGGTCGCCGAGCGCGTCGACGATTCCCATCAGGGGCGCACGCAGCCAGATCGTCCCCAACTGGGTCGTCCCGCCGGTCGCCGGGAACGCGCTGAGCGCGACGAGCGCGATCGCGACGTAGATCAGGACGACAAGGCCGATCCCGGAGAAGAGGCTCCGTGGGAGGTCACGCCCGGGCTCGCGCGTCTCCTCGGCGAGGTTGGCGACCGTCTCGAGGCCGGTGTACGCGAGCATCGCCAGCGGCAGCGCGAACAGGATCTGGTGCCAGCTCGGGTGTGTCCCGATGGTCACGTCGTGGGTGAGCGCGTCGCCCGAGAACAGGAATGCGAAGCCGAGCACGACGAGCAGCAGCTGCGTCAGCAGGTCGAGGACGGCGACGACGATCCCGTAGCGGTAGAAGGCGGAGCGGCGCACCAGACGCAGGGCGGCGATCCCGAGCACGACGGCGACGCCGATCACGACGTCCCAGGGGTTGTGCTCGAGCGACTCGATCCTCAGCGCCGCGCCCAGGTAGTGCGGCATGAAGAGCGCGGAGAGCGCGATCACGATCAGGTAGTCGAGGAACAGCGCCCAGCCGGTGAGGAAGCCGACGAAGTCGTTGAAGGCACGGCGCACGAACGTGGCGGCGCCGCCCGTCTCCGGGATCGCGGTCGTCCCCTCTGCGTAGGAGAGGGCGACCACGATGAAGAGCGCGCCGACCAGCGCGAGCACTTCGGGGGTCAGGCCCAGCGCGTGCAGGGCGATGATCCCGAGGGCGATGTAGATCGAGGAAGCGATCTCGCCGTAGGCGACCGAGAAGAGCGCGGGCGCGTCGAGAACCCGCTGTAGCCCCGGAATCTTCCTCGCCACGGCGGGAGGTTACTCCCGAACAGTGACTGTCACTGTGACTGTCCCTGCGTCTGTCCCTGCGTCTGTCCCTGTGACTGTCACCGATGTTTCAGCAGGTACAGGCGGCCGGCGCCCAGGGCGACGAACAGAACGCCGATCAGATAGCCGACGCCGCCGCCGTGGCGCGCTGTCTGGACCAGGATCGCGACCCCGAGCACGACGGCGACGATGCCGAACACCAGCGTCGCATTTCTGTACCCGGTTTTCACCGCGCACTCTCCTCGCGGTCGAGGTCGAGGTTGGCGATCTCAGACGGTCGGCCGAGCGACGCCCGGCCGACCTGACCTCGACACCGCAAGCGGCGTCTCATGCCGCACGTGGGGCCGCCGCCACCATCACGCGGCACGGCGCGTTCTTGAGGACGAAGTCGACGGTGCCGCCGAAGATCCGGCCGCGGCGACGGTCTCGATCACGTCGCGGCGAGCCCATCACGATGATCTCGCTGTTGCGCCGCCCCGCCTCGTCGACGATCGCGCGGCCGGCCCGCCGCGCGCGCACCAACCGCCCGACCACGTTCACGCCGTACGCGTCCCCGATGGCGCGAGCCTCGTCGAGCAGCGTGTCCGCGCGCTCGAGCGTCGCGTCGTCGAGCGGAGCGTCCAGCGGCAGCTCGAGCGGAACCTCGATCACGGTGATCGCCATGATCGAGGCCCCGCGCTCGGTTGCGAGGCGACACGCGAGGTCGACCGCCGCCTCCGACTCGCGCCGCCAGACGACCGGGACGAGCACGTTCCGGTATTCGAGCGCCATCGCAGGCCCGATCACGACCGGCGCCCGAACCGTCTCGGTCAGCGGGACGTGCAAGATGCGCCGCCGGTAAACGACGTAGAAGACGAAGCCGAGGACGAGCCACGCGATGCCCGTGTAGCGGATCGACGGCGTCTGGATCACGATCACCAGCCACGAGAGACCGGTGCCGAGCCCGCCGAGGATCGCGAACAGCGGCCAGTTGACCCCGCGGTAGCGCAGGTTGAAGCGCGACTGGTACGCGATGTCGGTCCCTCGGGAGGCCTGCTGCATTCTCAGCCTCACGATCGCGGCGTGCGCAACGGTGAACGAGAAGGTCGCGCCGAACGCGTAGATCGCGCCGAGGAACGACGTCTTCCCGGAGAGCGTCAGCGCGATCGGGATCGCCCCCCCGAAGACGACGAGCGCCACCCACGGCGTCTTGAACCGCGGGTGGATCTTGCGGAACCCGAGCGGGAGCTGGCGGTACCCGGACATCGCGTACGTGATGCGGGAGGCTCCGATCACACCCGCGTTGGCGCCGATGAAGAGGATCGTCGAGGCGAGAATGCCGAGGTAGATCTGCAACGCGTGCGTGAGCGCGTCGTTGAGGCCCAGGTTGTTCACCAGACCGAGCACCGGGTCGTTCTGGTAGCCGTGCTGGCCCTGGAAAGTCTCGGTCGGCGGGAGGGCAAGCAGCGTCTTGTAGGTGTCGCCGGCAACGTGCTCGACCGGCATCGCCGAGAGCGCGACCCACGGCAGCGTGAAGTAGATCGCGAAGACGGCGATGGCCACGAACAGCACCGCGCGCGGGATCGTCCGCAACGGGTCGCGCGCCTCCTCGCTGAGGTTCGAGACGGTCTCGATGCCCGTGTAGGCGAGCATCGCGATCGGGATCGAGAGGAAGAACGAGCTCCAGGTCGGTGCGACGCCCAGGTGCACGTTCGACTTCAGGATCTCGGGCGAGAAGACGAGCACGAACCCGAGCAGGACGAGCAGCACCTGCGTGGCGAAGTCCGCGACCGCGAGGAAGATGTTGACCTTCGCCGACTCCTGGATCCCGACGATGTTCAGGAGCACGAGCAGCACGATCACGACGATCCCGAAGACGACGTCCCACGGGTTCTGCCGCAACGGCGCCCAGAAGACCGAGAGGTAGTGCGGAACGAAGAACGCGGAGACCGCGATCGTCGCGATGTAGTTGAGCATCTGCGCCCACGCCGCCTCGAACGAGACGAGTTCGTTGAAGGCGTGACGTGCGAAGCTCGAGGAGCCACCGGCCTCGGGGTAGTGGACCGTGCCCTCGGCGTACGTCGCGGCCGTGCAGGCGAAGATGAGCCCGGCGATGATGAAGACGACCGGCGTCAGGCCGAGCGCGTAGACCGCGACGACGCCGAGCGCGTAGTAGATCGACGAGCCGACGTTGCCGTAGGCGGTCGAGAACAGGGCCGGCGTGCCGAGCACACGCTCGAGCCGCTGCTGGCGCCGCCTGCGTGACACGGGCGGACTCTAGGGGTCTGTGCGGCTAGCCGTGGATGGAGACGATCAGGGGGATGATCAGGATCGCGACCAGGTTCGTGATCTTGATCATGGGGTTGATCGCGGGCCCTGCGGTGTCCTTGTACGGGTCGCCGACGGTGTCGCCGGTGACCGCGGCGGCGTGGGCCTCCGAGCCCTTGCCGCCGAAGGCGCCGTCCTCGATCAGCTTCTTCGCGTTGTCCCAGGCACCACCGCCCGAGGTCATTGCGATCGCGAGGAAGAGGCCCGTCACGATCGTGCCGATCAGCAGGCCGCCGAGCAGCTTCGCGCTGATCACCCCGGCCACGATCGGGAAGACGATCGGGATCAGGGCCGGCAGCAGCATGCTCTTGATCGCCGACCCGGTGACGATGTCGATTGCGCGACCGTACTCCGGCCGCGCCGTGCCCTCCATGATCCCGGGGATCTCGCGGAACTGCCGCCGCACCTCCGTCACGACCTGACCGCCCACGCGGCCGACCGCCTCCATCGCCAGGGAGGCGAACAGGAACGGCATCAGGCCGCCGATGAAGAGCCCGGCGATCACCCACGCGTCGTCGAGCCTGAACACCGTGGTGAAGTTGTTCACCTCGAGGCCGTTCGTGTAGCCGTCGAAGAGGATCAGCGCCGCCAGCGCGGCCGAACCGATCGCGTAGCCCTTGGTGACCGCCTTCGTCGTGTTGCCGACGGCGTCGAGCGGGTCGGTGATCGCCCGCACCGACTCGTCGAGGTCCGCCATCTCGGCGATACCGCCGGCGTTGTCGGTCACCGGGCCGTACGCGTCCAGCGCGACGATCAACCCCGTCATCGAGAGCTGCGCCATCACCGCCACGCCGATCCCGTAGAGGCCCGCAAAGTGATTCGCGAGCAGGATTCCGATTGCGATCACGATCACGGGCGCCGCCGTCGCCTGCATGCCGACGGCGAGCCCCTCGATGATGTTCGTCGCGTGGCCCGTGCGGGAGGCGGACGAGATCTGCTTCACGGGCCGCCAGCGCGTGCCCGTGTAGTACTCGGTGATCGCCACGAGCAAGAAGGTGACGACCAGGCCGACGAGCGCCGAGCCGTAGAGCTCCCAGAAGGTGAAGGTGCTGGTGTCGTACGCGAGCGTGACCGGGATGAAGCCGAGCGCCGAGAGTACGGTCGCGACCAGGATCGCCTTGTAGAGCGCGTTCATGATCGAGCCTCCGCGCCCGATGCGGGCGAAGAAGGTGCCGACCACGGACGCGAGGATCGAGATTCCGCCGAGGGCGAGCGGGTAGAGCTCGAGGTGCTGGGCGGGGAAGCGCTGCGAGGCGAGCAGCATCACGGCCACAGCGGTTACGGCGTAGGTCTCGAACAGGTCGGCCGCCATGCCGGCGCAGTCGCCGACGTTGTCGCCGACGTTGTCCGCGATCACGGCCGGGTTGCGTGGGTCGTCCTCGGGGATCCCGGCCTCGATCTTCCCGACGAGGTCGGCGCCGACGTCCGCGGCCTTCGTGTAGATGCCGCCGCCGAGGCGGGCGAACACCGAGATCAGCGAGCCTCCGAAGGCGAGGCCGATCAGGTCGTCGATCGCCGAGGCGGGCGAGTGGTCGAGCCATCCTGTGAGGACCCAGTAGTAACCGGCGACCCCGAGCAGCCCGAGGCCGACGACGAGCAGGCCGGTGACCGAGCCGGCGCGGAAGGCGACGTTCAGCGCGGGCTTGAGGCCGTGCTTGGCAGCCTCCGCGGTGCGCACGTTCGAGCGCACGGCGACGTTCATGCCGATGAAGCCCGCGGCAGCCGACAGCGTGGCGCCGATCAGGAAGCCCACGGCCGTGCCCCAGCCGAGCTTGTTGTAGAAGCCGAGCAGGAGGAAGGGCACGATCGCGACGATCGCGATCGTCGTGTACTGCCGCCGCAGGTAGGCCGCGGCGCCTTCCTGCACGGCGCGCCCGATCTCCTGCATCCTCTCGGTCCCCGCCGGCTGCGCAAGCAGCCAGTAGGTCAGCCCGATCCCGTAGGCGATCGCCACGCCCGAGCAGATCAGGGCGAAGAGCACCGCGTGGTCACTGAAGAAATCCATGTCCTCCTGCTCTCACAAAGTCGGCCGCGCGGCGCTTGGCAGCGCGGTTGGGGGTATCACAAAGCCTGCGGTGCGGCAGGGTAACGGAAAGGGCTGACGATCGTGTGGGAAGGCGGCTAGAAACGTGCGCCGCGCAGCGCATTGGCGCAGAGGTGCTCCTCCGGCTGCGGCGGAATCTTCGGGACGACCGCGAAGAGCAGCTCGCGCAGGCGCTCGTTGTTCTCGTTGAAGACGGTCACGACCTGCTCGTGCGAGACGGGGTCGGTGCCCTCGACGCCGACGTCGTGGTCGGTGACCATCGAGATGTTCGCGTAGCAGAGCTCGAGCTCGCGTGCGAGAAAGCCTTCCGGGTACGCGGTCATGTTGATCACGTCCCAGCCGGCCTCCTGGAACCAGCGCGACTCGGCTCGCGTGGAGAAGCGTGGGCCCTGGATCGTGACGACCGTGCCGCCGTCCCGGACCGGGATCCCCAGTTCCCTCGCGGTCTTGACGAGCAGCGCGCGCAGGTCGGGGCAGTACGGGTCGGCGGCGGAGACGTGCGTCGTCTCTGGGCCGTCGTAGAAGGTGTCCTTGCGGGCGCTGGTGCGGTCGACGAACTGGTCGCAGACGACGAACTCGCCGAGCTGCAGCTCCGCCTTCAGCGCGCCCGAGGCGTTCGGCCCGATGATGCGGCGGACGCCGAGCTCCTTCATCCCCCACACGTTCGCCCGGTACGGGATCGCGTGCGGCGGCAGCTCGTGGTTGCGCCCGTGGCGGGGCAGGAAGGCGACCCGCACACCCTCGATCTCGCCGACCACGTAGGGCGCCGAGGGCTTGCCGTAGGGCGTGTCGAGCTCGACCTCCTCCACGTCCTCGAGGAACGAGTAGAAGCCCGACCCGCCGAAGATGCCGACGTCTGCGCCCGCCATCGCGGCGCGGAGCCTAGCGACCGCGGCCGACCCAGAGCTCGATCTTCGCGCTGTTGCCGAGCCGCTTCCCGGGGCCCGGGCTCTCGCGCATGACCTTGCCCTTCCTCTTCTTGGTCGACTTGAGGTAGCGCACGTGGCCGACCTTGCAGTGCCGCTTCTTGATCGAGGCCCGCGCCTTCGCCAGCTTCTTCCCGACCACGTTCGGCACGAGGCACGGTGGCTTGAAGACGGTGCTGCCGCAGCCGCCCAGCGCCTTGCAGGCGTTCAGACGGCCGCCGGTGGCGACCTTGCCGTGCAGCGTGCCGAGCGAGTCGACGCCGCCGAGGACCGACGCCTTGAGCTTGGCGACCGTGAAGGACGGGTGCGCGGCCTTGACCAGCGCGGCCACTCCGGTGACGTGCGGGGTCGCCATCGAGGTGCCGCTGATCGTGTTGTAGTCCTCACTGGAGGCCCGCAGGCAGCGCAGCGAGAGGTCGTCGAGGTAGCCGCCGTCGCCGACGGTGCTGTCGCTGTTCGCGATCAGACGCAGGGACGGGTAGAACGCCGCCGCGCCGTCGTACGCGGATACGTCGGTCGAGAGCCCGGTGAACACACCGCCGGTCGAGCCCGACCAGCTGCTCCCGGTGAAGCTCGTTCCGTCGGACGACCCCAAGACCTGGAAGTAGTCGTGGCCCGGCTGCGAGTCGAGCCGCAGGCTGTAGAACAGCCGGCAGCCGGTCCGTCCCAAGAGGCTCGCCATGGGCGTCGAGCGGTAGAACCGGGTGTCCGTGCCGGGCTGGTAGGAGCCTGCGGGCGAGTCAGCCGCGCTGTAGAGACCACTCGCGGACGTCGGCGACTGGCCGAACGGCAGGCCGGCCACCTGGTAGGTCGCCCAGCTCGCGAGCGACTCGAAGCCCTCGCCGGCGAGCGTGTCGTACGCCGGCCATGTGCTCTGGATCTCCAGTCCCGGAGCGGCGAGGTCGACGCTCTGGCCGTAGTTGGAGAAGATTGCGAGCCTGTCGTTGGAGTCCGACGCCGCAACGCAGATGACGTTGGCGAGGTTGTCGGGCGCCGCGCCGTAGTTACAGGGGTAGTGCGGGGTCTGGTCGTCGCTGACGCCGTCGTTGCCCGCCGCGAAGACGAAGAGCGTGTTCGGGCAGGAGGCGATCGCGTCGCGCATCGCAGCCGAGTAGCTCGTCCCGCCGAGGCTCGCGTTGACGATGCTCGCGTCGTGCGTGCACGCGTAGGCGAGCCCGGCGGTGACGTTGGCGGTCGAGCCGCTGCCGTTCCCGTCGAGCACCCGCACGGGCATCAGGCCCACCTGCCAGTCGATGCCGGTGAGGCCACGGCCGTTGTTACCGCGCGCTCCGATCGTCCCGGCGACGTGGGTGCCGTGGCCGTTGAAGTCACGGGGGTCGCTGTCGCCCCGGACGAAGTCGTGGCCCGGGACGACGTTCGCGGAGAGGTCGAGGTGGTCGGTCGAGATCCCGGTGTCGACGACCCCGACGGTCACGGCCGTGCTGCCGGTTGTGATGTTCCAGGCCGCGGGCGCGCTGATCCTGGCCAGGCCCCACAGCTGCGGGTAACGCGGGTCGTTCGGAACCGAGTCGGCGTGGTAGAGATAGTTCGGCTCCGCGTAGGCGACGGCGGGGTTGCCGCGGAACGAGGCGACGGCGTCCTGCACGGAGCCGTCGACGTGCACGAGCTGGAGGCCCGGCACGACGAGCCGCTTCACGGTCGTCGCGGACTCGCCGGAGAGCGCTTTCTTGCGCGAGAGGGGACCGGCGTTCGGGCGGAACCGCACGAGGACCTCACCCGGGACGTACGAGCGATTCGCACCCTTCAGCGTCAGCGTGACCGCGTTGCGGGCCGCCCCCGCGCCGCCGGCTGACCCCGCCACGGCAGCCGTGAGCAGCGCAGCGACAACGGCGCCACAGACCCTTGACCTCCCCAACAAGCCCCCTCCCGATAGACCCGCTCTCACGAGTCGTTATAGGTCGTCAAAAGGACGGATTCAAGCCTGTGATTCTTCCGCGGCCGCCGAGGCGTAGGCGAGCTGGAGGTTCGCGAGCACCTGGTTGAAGTCGCGAAGTGCATCCTCGGAAACCGAGCCCTCGAGCACCGGCACGAGCACGCGGAGAGCCTCGATCCCGAGGCGCGCCTGCTCGAGGTCGCGCGACTCCGCGTTCAGGCGGT
>Ga0075436_100003684_pt1 | contig 10500 bp, 7 predicted proteins | sample RhiMethybrSRZTD5_FD_75303 | JGI IMG/M metagenome (GOLD analysis project Ga0075436, IMG submission 75303) | Populus rhizosphere microbial communities from Tennessee, USA - Rhizosphere MetaG P. TD hybrid SRZTD5 | ecosystem: Host-associated > Plants > Roots > Rhizosphere > Soil | place: USA... | reverse complement strand
GTGAACTCGTCGACGATCTTCACCTCGCCGTCGACGACCACGTACTCGTCGTCGCGCTTGTAGAGCTCCTTGGCCTTGATCGCCTGGATCAGGTGGTTCACCAGCTGGCCGTTCTCGGGCGCGTACAGGTTCTCGATCTTGAGCGCGCGCTCGACCTTGGTGACGCCCTCCTCGGTGGGGGCCGCCTGCTGGAACTTCTCGTCGACCTCGTAGTCGTCGCCGAGCTGCAGGTCGCGGACGACGCGGGCGAACGAGTAGTAGGTCTCGGCGGCCTGCTCGGGCTGCCCGGAGATGATGAGCGGCGTCCGCGCCTCGTCGATCAGGATCGAGTCGACCTCGTCGACGATCGCGTACCAGTGCCCCCGCTGCACGGTCTGGGCCAGCTCGACGGCCATGTTGTCGCGCAGGTAGTCGAAGCCGAACTCGGAGTTGGTGCCGTAGGTAATGTCGCAGGCGTAGGCGGCGCGGCGGTTCGTCTGCTCCCAGTCGTCCGGCATGTTCGACTGGATGACGCCGACGGTCACGCCGAGCGCCTCGTAGACCGGCCGCATCCACTCCGCGTCGCGCTTGGCCAGGTAGTCGTTCACCGTAACCAGGTGCACGTTCACGCCGCTGATCGCGTTCAGGTAGAGCGGCAGGGTGGCCACGAGCGTCTTGCCCTCACCGGTTTTCATCTCGGCGATGCGGCCCTCGTGCAGCACCATGCCGCCGATCAGCTGGACGTCGAAATGGCGCATGCCGAGCGTCCGCTTGGCCGCCTCGCGGACGCACGCGAACGCGTCCGGCAGGAGCTCGTCGAGCTCCTCGCCCTCCTCGAACCGGTTGCGGAACTCCTCGGTCTTCGCGCGGAGGTCGTCGTCGGACAGCGCCTCGACCGCGGGCTCGAGATCGTTGATCTCGCGGACGCGGTCCTGCATGCGCTTGAGTGTCCGGCCCTCGCCGGCGCGCAGGATCTTCTGGAAGACGCTCATCCCGAGGGATGGTACCGAACGGGCCCGCGCTTCCCGGCGGGGCGCCGGGCCGTCCTCCTCCTCCGCGGCGCGAGATGAGTGATTCCACGCCCTGTGTGCCCAAGGGGCGAGCCCGCAGGGCTCGCACCGATCAGCGCAAGGACGCAGGGAGCGCTCAGAGCCCGTCGTCATCCCGAGCGCATGAACGCCGCAAAGACGGGACGAGCCGAATTCATCCCATCCGGGGGACGGGTCCCCCCACCCCTGGTGGCATTCATCCGGTCCGACGCTCGAGCCGGACGGGGGGCCTCACTCGAGATGCGTGGACGCAGCAACCGGAGGAGTACGCAGCGGTGATTCCGGTCGCCGTGAGCACCGTCGACCTGGCGCGGATCCAGTTCGCGACCACGTCGCTCTACCACTTCCTGTTCGTCCCGCTGACGCTCGGGCTGGCCCCGCTCGTCGCGGTGATGCAGACGCTCTGGCGGCGCACCGGGAACGACGAATGGCTCCGCCTCACCCGCTTCTTCGGGACGCTGCTTCTGATCAACTTCGCGATCGGCGTGGCCACCGGCCTCGTGCAGGAGTTCCAGTTCGGGATGAGCTGGTCGGTCTACTCCAACTACGTCGGGGGCGTATTCGGCGCGCCGCTCGCGATCGAGGGCCTGGCGGCGTTCATGCTCGAGGCCACGTTCCTGGGCCTGTGGATCTTCGGATGGGGTCAGCTGTCGCCGCGCGTGCATCTGGCGACGATCTGGATCGCGGCGCTCGGCACCTGGCTGTCCGCCTACATGATCCTGGTCGCGAACTCGTGGATGCAGCACCCGGTCGGGTACACGATCGAGAACGGCGAGGCCCAGCTGACGAGCGTGTCGGCGCTGCTCTCGAACGAGTTCGCCGTCATCGCCTGGATTCACGTCATCCTGGCGGGGCTGATCTTCGGCTCGATGGCGATGTTCGGGATCTCGTGCTGGCACCTGCTGCGCGGCCGCAACGTGGAGCTGTTCCGGCGGTCGGCGAAGCTGGCGCTGATCGTCGCCGTGCCGGCGACGCTCGTCCAGCTGTCCGTCGGCAACCGCTTCGGCGAGGCCGTCACGTCCGCCCAGGGGATGAAGATCGCCGCGTCCGAGGCCCAGTGGAACACCTGTCAGCCGTGCGGCTTCTCCCTGTTCCAGATCGGCGGATTCTCGGCACAGGACCCGACCCCGCGCTTCGCGGTCACCATCCCCAGGCTGCTGTCGTGGATGGCCACCGGGTCGTTCGACGGCAAGGTCGAGGGGCTGAACCACCTCCAGCATCAGGAGCGGCGGGACTTCGGCCGCGGCAGCTACGAGCCGGACGTCCGGCTGATGTACTGGTCGATGCGGGTGATGGCGATGCTCGGCGTCGCCATGTTCCTGATCGCGGCCGTGGGAGCGTGGCTCTACCGCCGGGGCACGCTTGAGAAGACGCGCTGGTTCCTGTGGATCGGGGTGGTCGCCATCGCCTTCCCCTACGTCGCGGCGACCGCCGGCTGGATCCTGACCGAGATGGGCCGCCAGCCCTGGATCGTGCAGGGCCTCCTGAAGACCTCCGCCGCCGTCTCGACCGGCCTCGGCACGAGCACCATCGCGGCCAGCCTGGCCGTCTTCCTCGTGCTGTACACGGTGCTCGGCATCGTCGACTTCGTGCTGATGCGGCGCTATGCCCGGGTCGATCCGCCGCCGGCCGGCGAGCTCCCCGGCGGCGTCCCGCCGATCGCGGACATGCCCCAGCCGAGCGTCCCCGCAGGAGGCCGCTAGCGTGAGCCTCGAGGAGTTCTGGTTCGTCCTGATCGGCGTGCTCTGGAGCGGCTACTTCGTGCTCGAGGGCTTCGACTTCGGCGTCGGCATGCTCATGCCGTTCCTGCCGCGGGACGAGCGCGAGCGGAGCCTCATGTTCCGGTCCATCGCCCCCGTCTGGGACGGCAACGAGGTCTGGCTCGTCGTCGCCGCCGGGGCGACGTTCGCGGCGTTCCCGGCCTGGTACGCGACGCTCTTCTCGGGCTTCTACGTCGCGCTGCTCGCGATCCTGGTGCTGCTCATCGTCCGCGTGGTGTCCTTCGACTGGCGCGAACGCCACGACGGCGAGCGCTGGCGCCTGACGTGGCTGTGCGCGAACAGCATCGGCAGCTTCGGGGCGGCGTTCCTCTGGGCGCTCGCGCTGGCCAACCTCGTCCAGGGCGTCCCGCTCGACTCCTCCCACGTCTTCACGGGCGGGATCGTCGACCTGTTCTCGCCCTACACGGTCGTCATGGGGCTGGCCGCGGTGGCCCTCTTCGCCCTGCACGGTGCGACCTACCTCGCGCTCCGGACGAGCGGCGACCTCCGCAGCCGGGCGGCGGCGGCGGCCGCTCGCCTGGCGCCGATCGCCGTCGTGCTCGCGGGCGTTGGCGTCGCATGGACGGTCGTCGTCGCGCACGAGAACAACCAGCGGGCGGTGCTGCCGGTGGCGATCCCCGCCGTCCTCACCGGCGTGCTCGTGATCGGCGCCGCCGTGCTGACCGCGCGCCGACGGGCGGCGTGGGCGTTCGCGGCGACCGGGCTGGCGGCGATCGGCATCGTCGCCACGATCTTCACGGGCCTCTATCCGCGCGTGCTCGTCTCCGACCCGTCGTTCGGGAACAGCCTGACGATCTCGAACGCCGCATCCGGGCACTACGCGCTCGAGGTGATCACCGTCGTCGCGGTCGTCTTCACGCCCGTCATCCTGCTCTACCAGGGCTGGACGTACCACGTGTTCCGGGCCCGGCTCGGTGGCGGCGACGGCCCCGGGCCGGCGGAGCGGCCGGGCGAGCCGCAGGCCGGCTGAGCGGGCGTGCGCCCGCTCGACACCCGCCTCCTCGCCCGCGCACGCGCGGCCCGCATGCTCCTCGCGCTCGACGTGGCCCTCGGCCTCGGCATGGCGCTGCTCGTGCTGGCCGGTGCGACCCTCCTCGCCCACGCCGTGTCGCGGGCGTTCGCCGGAGCGTCGCTGCGGGCGATCGCCCCCGAGCTGGCCCTGCTGGCGTTCGTATTCGCGGCCCGGGGAGGGATCGCCTGGGGCTTCGAGGTGGCCGGCAGCCGGGCGGCGGCCGCGGTGCTCTCGGACCTGCGGCTGGCGCTCGTCGATCGTCGCCTCCACAGCCATCCCGCCGCGCTCGACGGAGCCGAGGGAGGCGAGATCGCGGCCGCCGCCGTCCAGGGTGTCGACGACCTGGCGGCGTACTTCGGCAGCTACCTGCCGCAGCTGGCGCTGGCGTGCATCGTCCCGCCCGCCGTCCTCGTTTGGGCGGCGGTGATCGATCCGGAGTCGGCGCTCCTGATGGCGGCGACGGTGCCGCTCGTGCCGGTCTTCATGTGGCTGATCGGCCGCTACGCCGCGGAGCGCACCCGGGCCCGCTGGGCGGAGCTGCGCCGCCTCTCCACGCACTTCCTGGACGTCGTCCGCGGCCTCTCGACGCTGCGCGCGTTCAACCGCTCGCACGGACAGGCCGCAGCGCTCGCCGAGGTCAGCGACCGCTACCGGCGGGCGACGATGGCCACACTGCGGCTGAGCTTCCTCTCGGGGTCGGTGCTCGAGCTGGCGGCGACGCTCGGCGTCGCGCTCGTCGCCGTGACGGTGGGCGTGCGCCTCGTCGACGGCGGGATCGGCCTGGAGGCGGGGCTGACGGTGCTCGTGATCGCCCCCGATCTGTACCTGCCCCTGCGCCGGCTCGGGTCGCAGTTCCACGCGTCTGCCGACGGCCTGGCCGTGGCGGAGCGGATCCTGGCGCTGCTCGAGGCTCCGGCGAGCGCCGCTCCCGGGGGCAGCCGGGTCGCGCCGTCGCCGGCGGTCGCGGCGGTGCGGCTGGCCGGCGTGACCTTCTCCTACCCCGCCCGGCCGGAGCGCGTCCTCGACGCTGTCGACATCGAGCTGGAGCCCGGAGAGACCGTTGCGCTGGTCGGGCCGAGCGGCGCGGGCAAGAGCACGATCGCGAGCCTGCTGCTGGGCTTTGCCGAGCCGTCGGCGGGACACGTGACCGCAGGGGGAGTCGACCTGGCCGGCTGCGATCTCGCCGCCTGGAGGGCGTCGATCGCGTGGGTGCCGCAGCGGCCGACGATGTTCCGCGCGAGTGTCGCGGACAACATCCGGCTCGGCGCGCCGGAGGCGAGCGACGAGGGCGTCCATGCGGCGGCCGTCCGGGCCGGGGCCGACGGGTTCGTGCGCCGCCTGCCGGACGGCTACGCGACCCTGCTCGGAGACGGCGGCCGGCAGCTCTCCGCCGGTGAGCGGCGCCGGATCGCGCTTGCACGCGCCTTCCTGCGCGACGCGCCGCTCGTGATCCTGGACGAACCGACCGCCGACCTCGACGAGCGCAGCGCGGCGATCGTCGCCACCGCGGTCGAGCGGCTGCGGCGAGGGCGCACGGTGCTCGTGATCGCGCACCACGCCGGCGTCCTCGGCCCCGCCGACCGCGTCGTCGTCCTCGAGCGGGGACGGGCCGCCGAGCTGCCGCGAAGCGAGGTCGCATGACGCTCGCGATCCGCAGGCTGACGCGCCTCGCGGGCGCGCCCCCGATGCTCGTCGCAGCGGCGGTGGCGCTCGGCGCCGTGACCGTCCTGCTCGGCGTCGGCCTGATGGCGACGGCCGGATACCTGATCTCGCGCGCGGCCGAGCAGCCGCCGATCCTGTCGCTGACGGTCGCGATCGTCGGCGTGCGCGCGTTCGGGCTGACCAGGCCCGTGGCCCGATACCTCGACCGGCTGGTGAGCCACGATCTCGCCCTGCGGGCGCTGGGTCGGGCCCGCGTCCACGCCTACGAGCGGATCGAGCCGCTGGCGCCGGCCGGGCTCGAGGAGTACCGGGACGGCGACCTGCTGGCGCGCATGGTCGCCGACGTGGACGCCCTCCAGGGGCTCTACCTGCGCGGCCTGGGCCCGCCGCTCGTCGCCCTCGCCGCCGGCGCGGCGGCGGTCGCCGCCGCATCGATCGTCCTCCCCGCGGCCGGGCTCGTCCTCGCCTGCGGACTGCTGGCGGCCGCGACCGTCGTCCCGCTGACGGCCGCGGGCGTCGGCCGCCGCAGCGCCCGGGGGCAGGCGCGGGCGGGGGCCGACCTGACCGCCGACCTTGTCGAGATCATGGGCGGGGCGCCAGAGCTCGTGGCGTACGGCCGGGCGCAGGACCGGATCGACCGCGTCCGCGAGCGCGACAGGCTGCTCGTCCGACTGAGGCGCAGGGCGGCGCTCGCCGACGGCCTCGGCAACGGCCTGTGCCTGGCCGTGACCGGCGTGACCGTGGCGGGCGTCCTCGCCGTCGCGGCCGCCGCGCACGGCGGCGGGCGGCTCGACCGCGTCTCGATCGGCATGCTCGGACTGCTCGCGCTCGCCTCCTTCGAGGCCGTCCAGCCGCTGCCGAACGCCGCCCGGGAGCTGCTCGCGACGCTCGCCTCCGGGCGCAGGCTGCTCGAGCTGACCGACCGCGCACCGGCCGTCGCCGACCCGGACGAGCCCGCGCCGATCCCGGCGGGGCCCCTCACGGTCGCCCTCGAGGGCGTCTCGGCCCGGTACATGCCGGGCGGGCAGCCGGTGCTCGTCGACGCGAGCCTGGTGCTCGAGCCGGGCCGGCGGGTCGCCCTTGTCGGCCCGAGCGGCGCGGGCAAGACCACGGTCGCGAACCTGCTGATCCGGTTCCTCGATCCGGAACGCGGCCGGGTTACCTTGGCCGGGCGCGACCTGCGCCACTACCGCCAGGAGGACGTCCGCCGCCTGATCGCCGTCGCGGGTCAGGACGCCCATCTCTTCTCGACCAGCATCCTCGAGAACGTCAGGCTGGCCCGCCCGGACGCGGGCGACGGCGAGATCGAGACGGCGCTCCGCCTGGCCGGCGCGCTCGACTGGGTGCGGTCGCTGCCAGGGGGCTGGCACACGCCCGTGGGCGAGCAGGGCCGCGAGCTCTCCGGCGGTCAGCGGCAGCGGATCGGCGTCGCCCGCGCCCTGCTCAGCCGCGCCCCGGTGCTCGTCCTCGACGAGCCGACCGCGCATCTCGACCGTCCCACGGCCGAGGCGCTCGTCCGCGACGTGCTGGCGGCGGCCGGCGACCGCGCCGTGCTCCTCATCACCCACCGTGCCGAGGGGCTCGAAGCGATGGACGAGATCCTCGAGCTCGACGGCGGGACGATCAGCCGAGCGGATCGCGACGTGCCCGGCGGCGGTCGGACACCCAGCCGACGGCGAGCAGGATCACCGCGAACGCGATGAATCCGCCCAGCAGCCCCCAGGCGTACACAGCCCGGAAGAACACCAGCATGACGATCATCGCCACCACGCCGGCGGCGATGATGAGTCCGGCCATGCGCGCGAAGAAGGCGAAGCCGATCCCGGGGTCGTCGTCGGCCGGCGACGAGACGGACGGCGGTGAGGGTTGCGAGCTCATGGGATCAGGCTAGGAAGCGGGCGGCCAGCAGGGATCGTCCACATGGGATGACGGCCGGAACCGGACGGTGGCTAGCGTGAGCCCCGGGGGGAGAGACATTGGCCGATACCGATCACGCCCAGGGGCATCGCCGGCGTGTTCTGATCCTCGGCGGCGGTTTCGCAGGGATCGGTGCAGCACGCAAGCTGAAGGACGCGGACGTCGACGTCGTCCTGGTCGACAGGAACGACTTCCACACGTTCCAACCGTTGCTGTACCAGGTCGCGACCGACCTGCTCGAACCCGCTGCGGTCGGGCACCCGCTCCGCGACCTGTTTCACGACCAGCCGAACGCCGCCGTCCACCAGGCAACGGCGACGGCGATCGATCCCGAGGAGCGCGAGGTGCGGTTCGAGGAGATGACGCCGATCCGCTACGACCACCTCGTCCTCGGGCTCGGGGCGCAGGTCAACTTCTTCGGCGTGAAGGGCGCTGCCGAGCACGCGTTCCCGCTCTACACGCTGGCGGACGCGGTGCGGCTGAAGGAGCACATCCTGAGCAGGTGGGAGGCCGCCGACCGCGACCCGGCGCTGATCGACGACGGCGCGCTCGACATCGTGATCGTGGGCGGCGGGCCGACCGGCGTCGAGTCCGCCGGCGCCCTGGCCGAGCTCTACCACTCGAACTTCGCCGACGACTACCGCGGCATCCCCCAGGACGCCGCCCACCTGACGCTCGTCGAGGGCGGACCGGTGCTCTTCTCGATGTTCAAGCCGGACATCCGCGCCTACACCGAGAAGGCGCTCGCCAAGCGCGGCGTCGACGTGCTTCTCGGCGAGATCGTGGCATCCGTCGAGCCCACCCGGGTCACGCTGCGGTCGGGGAAGTCCATGCCGGCGCACACGCTCGTGTGGGGCGCCGGCCTGCAGGGCAACACGATCCTCGACTCGCTCGGCCTCGATCTGCAGAAGGGCCGCCGCATCGGCGTGGGGCCGGACCTGCGCGTCCCCGAGCACCCCGAGATCTTCGCCGTCGGCGACGCGGCCTGGATCACGGACAGCGAGACGGACGACGTGCTGCCCCAGCTCGGGTCCGTCGCGCTGCAGGCCGGAGAGCAGGCGGGAGAGAACATCGGGCGGCTGCTCGAAGGAAGGCAGACGAGCCCGTTCCGCTACCAGGACAAGGGCACGATGGCGACGATCGGCCGCGGCGCCGCGGTGATCCAGCTGCGCCGCGGGAAGACGATCAAGGGCAAGTCCGCCGCGCTGGCATGGGGCGCGGTGCACCTCGCCCTGCTCTCGACCGGCGAGGACCGCGCGAAGGCCGTCGTCGACTGGACATGGGCCGGCTTCACGCACGAGCGCTCGGCCCGCATCACGGTTCCGACCTGACCTGACCTGAGGAGCACTCGATGACCACCATGGCCACACGCAAGCCGAAGGAGTCAGGCGCTGCGGCGGGACAGCCCGCCGACGTCCTCGTCATCTTCGGCATCACCGGCGACCTGGCGAAGGTGATGACGTTCCGGTCGCTCTACCGGCTCGAGCAGCGGGGATTGCTCAACACGCCGATCGTCGGCGTGGCGATCGACGACTGGAACATCGACCACCTGCGCCAGCGCGCGCGGGAGTCGATCGAGGGCACGGGCGAGCAGATCGACCAGACGGTGTACGACCGCCTAGCCGCACGGCTCTCCTACGTGCAGGGATCCTTCGACGACTCGTCCACGTACGACCGGGTGGGGGACGCGATCAAGGGCGCCGAGGTGCCCGTGTTCTACCTCGAGATCCCACCGTTTCTGTTCGGCACCGTCGTCGAGGGGCTCTGCGCGGCCGGTCTCACCAAGACCGCGCGGATCGTGGTCGAGAAGCCGTTCGGCCACGGCCTCGAGTCGGCGCGGGAGCTCGCCGCCGAGCTGCACCAGCACGTGGACGAGTCGCAGCTCTATCGGATCGATCACTTCCTCGGCAAGATGGGGCTGGAAGAGCTGCTCTACCTCCGCTTCGCGAACACTCTGCTCGAGCCGGTCTGGAACCGCAACTTCCTCGAATGTGTCCAGATCACGATGGCCGAGAGCTTCGGCGTCGAGGACCGCGGCCACTTCTACGACCCGGTCGGCGCGCTCCGGGACGTCGTTGTGAACCACCTGATGCAGGTCGTCGCGGCGGCCGCGATGGAGGCGCCCGCCGGCGGCGATCCGGAGACGCTTCAGGGCTCGAAACTGAACCTGTACCGGGCCATCTCTACCGCGGACCCGGCCCACTACGTCCGCGGGCAGCACGACGGCTACCAGTCTATCGACGGTGTCGCCGCCGGCTCGACCACCGAGACGTATGCGGCGCTCCGGCTGGACATCGACAACTGGCGCTTCGCCGGCGTGCCGTTCTTCATCCGCACCGGCAAGCTCCTGCCGCATACGCTGACCGAGCTGCGGCTCGTCTTCAAGCACCCGCCGAAGCTCGGCTTCCACATGACCGACGGACGCCACCCGGAGCCGGATCAGGTCGTGATCAAGCTCGACCCGAGCACGGGCGTGCGGTTCGTGCTCGACGCCCATCGCGCCGATGCTCCTGGCCCCGAGGGCATTACGCTCGACATGGAGTTCGGGCAGGAGGGAGGCGAGGGGCCGACGCCCTACGAGGTGCTCCTGCACGCCGCGATGCGGGGCGACAGCAGCCGCTTCACGCGGCAGGACGGCGTCGAGCAGACCTGGCGGATCATGCAGCCGTTGCTGGACGCGCCGCCCCCGGTGCACCCGTACGCCCCCGGCACGTGGGGCCCCGCCGCGGCCGACGCGCTCGTCGCAGGCCACGGCGCATGGCACGAGCCCTGGGTGACGGCGTAGGAAGGAGGATCCGTGGAGAGCTACGACGTCATCATCATCGGCACCGGCGCGGGCGGCGGCACGCTCGCCCGCCATCTGGCGCCCTCGGGCAAGCGCATCCTCGTGCTCGAGCGGGGCGACTGGCTGCCGCGCGAGCCGCAGAACTGGCTCGCGCAGGACGTGTTCGTCGACAACCGCTACGTCTCGGCCGACACGTGGTACGACGGCAACGGGAAGCCGTTCCAGCCCCAGATCCACTACTTCGTGGGCGGCGCGACGAAGCTCTACGGGGCAGCGCTCTACCGGCTGCGCCGGGAGGACTTCGGCGAGCTCCGC
>Ga0075436_100003682_pt1 | contig 10504 bp, 10 predicted proteins | sample RhiMethybrSRZTD5_FD_75303 | JGI IMG/M metagenome (GOLD analysis project Ga0075436, IMG submission 75303) | Populus rhizosphere microbial communities from Tennessee, USA - Rhizosphere MetaG P. TD hybrid SRZTD5 | ecosystem: Host-associated > Plants > Roots > Rhizosphere > Soil | place: USA... | reverse complement strand
GTCGGCTCGATCACCGTCGTGCAGGCGAACCGCGGGGCGTCGTGGCAGTACTACGTCGTGATCCTGCCGGTGCTTCCGGCGGCGATCGTGATCTGGCTGACGGTGCGGGCTCTCGGCCGGCTGGACGAGGTGCAGAAGCGGACGCAGATGCAGGCTCTGGGATTCTCGATGGCCGCGACGGGGTTGCTGACCTTCGGCTATGGGTTTCTCGAGGGCGTCGGTGCACCTGACGTCAACGCTACTTTTGTCCTGCCTTTGATGGCGCTGCTGTGGGGACTGGGCACGCTGGGGTTATCCCTGAGGTACCGCTTCCGCCGCTAGACTGCCCTGGACTTGAGGCGGTTGCTGGTCACTCGCATCGCATCTGTCTGCCTTGTTTGTTTGCTGGCGGCGCTGGTGCTCGTGGGCCGACCCTCGTCTCCTCGCCTCGCTGCTGTATCTGTGACGTCGCCGGTGCCTTCATTGGCGCCACTGCCATCCGCCGATCCATGGGACCTCGACGCGGACATCGGCTCGGTGATGGTTTTCTCTTGGCGCGGATCGGTGTCGTTTGACGTCGTTCGCTCTTACCTGCAGAGCGACCAGGTGGGCGGCGTGTTGCTGTTCACGCCCAACTTCGGCGGCCTGGCCGCGGACCTGAAGTCGTGGACGGACCGGATCGTCGCCGTGTCGTCATCCGCATGCTTCACGCATCCGATCCTGGTGATGCTCGACGAGGAAGGCGGGCTGGTGTCGAACGTGAAGGCGCCCTTCTCGCCGCCATGGCCGCGCGAGATGGCACAAGGCGGACCTGACAACGTGCGTTCGCTGGAGCGTGTGAACGCCGCCGGCCTAGCCGCCGCCGGAGTCGGCCTGAACCTCGCGCCGGTCGCGGACGTGCGCACGAACCCGCGCGATGGCATCATCGGCGACCGCTCCTTCGGTGCCTCGCCTTCGGTGGTCGCGCCGTCGGTCGCCGCCGCCGTGGAAGGACTGCACGACGGGGGAGTGGGCGCGACAGTCAAGCACTTCCCGGGCCTCGGCGGCGCGGCGGGCGATCCGCACGTGGCCATACCGACCGACCCGGAGTCAGAGGCTACATGGCGAGCTGTCCAGCGCCCGGGCTTTCAAGCGGGCATCGACGCGGGCGCCGACGCCGTGATGGTGACCGCCGTCTACACGCCGGGCCTGGGCTCAGGCTCGACGCCGGCGGTGTTCTCTTCGTCGATCATCAGCCGCCTGCGTGGCGAGCTGGGCTTCGGCGGCGTGATCGTCACCGACTCGCTCAGCATGTGGGGCATCGGCCAGAAATGGTCGCTGCCCGAGGCGGCGGTGATGGCGCTGGCCGCCGGCAACGACATGCTGCTGCTGGGCAACGGCGACCCGTCGTACGAAGGCGAGGCAGTGGCCGCGGTCAAGGCCGCGGTTAAGTCAGGCCGCCTGGACCGAACGCGCCTTCACGAATCCGCGATGCGCGTGAACGCCCTACGGGACCGGTGGGGCCGCCCGCCGACGCCGTGCCGGTCGTCCCTCGCGGCCTGAGTGGCCGGCCTGGCTCGGCCGGGTAAAATCGTCCTCTGGCCGAGCGGGAGTAGCTCACTTGGTAGAGCGCGACCTTGCCAAGGTCGAGGTAGCGGGTTCGAAGCCCGTCTCCCGCTCCACTCGGTGCCAGGTGAACAGTTCCAGTCACGATCTTGTAGGCGACATGCGGTTCCTGACGAACCTTGAAGCCGCAAGTGCCTGCGGCCCGTCAAGGTCAGCGCCTCACCACTACGCCTTCTGAGACCAAGCCCCCCACGTTTTGTCCGGGCCGGTAGGGCCGGTCACGCTGGCTAGGATGCCCGCGGCCAGCTTGCCAGCAACGAACTTGAACGCCGCTTCCCGATCCTCGAACTTGAAGTACTCGTATTTCCAACCCGTCGACACGGGCTCGATCTTGGGTTCGACTGGAGCGCGCGGAACGAGCGTGACATAAGCATCGCTGTCCTCGCCGGTCACGTATAGCTCGGTCATAACGTAATGTCCGGCACCCTTCTTAATGCGAAGTCGGACCGTATCGTCCGTGTAGCCGATGAGCTCGGCCTTCTGTCCGTTCTGAAGGGTCAGCTCAACCGCGCCGAAACGATCACGTGCCATTCAGCACCTCCTCGCTGCGACCTCTCTGTGCGGCACTGCTGTGAGAGGCCTATGGACGGAGACCTCGCTAGGGTACCAGTCGTCTGACACTCGGTCGCCGGCGGTCGATCCACAGGACCCTTTCAGCGATAGAGGTCGCGAGTAACCCGTTGACTCCAGCGGCGTATTTGACGAAAATCTCGTCAGGCTCGATGAAATACCCGTCAGATGGTCTAACCGAACTCTTCTCCTCCGGATGCCGGGCGCAGTTCGTCCGCTGGGTAGCCTCAGCCCGTCCGGCGGACTTCACTGTCGGCACCGCTGCGCGCCACCTGGGCCGGAAGCGCACGAGTCTGGTACCTGAGGTGCATCGTTTGGTGCGATTGGGATTGCTTTCGGCGCGGACGGTAGGCAGCCAGAACGTCTACTCATCAAACCCAGGACCACGCCTGGAAGCACTGACGGCGATCGTTCGCGAGTTTGAGTCCGATCAACTCGCGCTTTTTGGACCCACAGATGCCGGCTGACCGACGTACAGCAGCGAGACTGCGTGCGCCAAGTGGTGTCGTATGGATTTTGGATGACGACATTGATACGCACCGACGTCATCTCAGGGGTTCCTACCAAGCAGAAAAGCCGCCAGTCACCGTGCGTCTCCAACGGCTCACGGACTCAGATATTGAGGTAGCCGGAACATGGCGCTACAAACCGGGCTCCCTTCGTCCTCGGGGCCTGGCCTGGATGGCGATCGAGCTGCTTACTCAGGCTCGAGCTAGACGCGGCACGGTAGTCGCTGCACAACGGTTCGCCTCTCAGCAACTCGCGGATGCAGTGTTGAAGCGCGGCCTCGACTTTGTCTTCGAAGTGAGACCTTCGTCGCCGGTCGTCGCGATGCTTCCGCGACTTGTTGAAAAGGGTTCGGCCCGATGGACGCCATATATTGGCTCTGGCCCGACGCGTGGAAGCCGCCTTAACCGTTTTGCCGTGGCTCGATTGGGTTCGGTCACAGCATGGGATCGGCAGCTCGGGCTCATAGGAATGGCTCCCGGTGGTCTGATCGATTCCTCTCTGGTGCGCTACGCATTAACCAGCCGGCTACGTTTGTCGATTGAAACAGTCGCGACGTCCCTCTGCTGGCTGAGATGGCTCAAGGACCTTGACAGACAAGAGGCGAACGCCAGCACGGGCTCCGAAAACAACGAGCCGAAGCGGACATTTCGGCTTACGGCCCCGTTACGGCCAAATATCCGCCGTTCGGCTGCCATGGACGAACAGCTTTTTGCCGGCGTGTCCACGGCATCGAACGCTACAAGCAATGCGCATGTCCAACGTAGGCCAGCACCAAAACCGAAGAAGGTAGTTGAGCTCTTTGCGGGTGCAGGTCTGTTAGGCCTGGGCTTCTTAGAGGCGCAAGGAAGTGCCTATGAGTTGGTAGTTTCGGCAGAAGTTGATCCGGTCTACGTCGAAACGCTAGCTAGGAACCATCGCTATCTGGCCGAGGCTACAGGTCGTACAAGTGCGGTCCCTCAACTGGTTGAGCCCATTGACCTCAGGAGGCAGGCTTCACTCAACAAGATTGGTTCAGTCGGGCACGTCGATATGGTGATCGGTGGGCCGCCCTGCCAAGGCTTCTCGAACGCGAACCGCAACTCGTGGAATCCGGGCAACCCGAACAATTTGCTTATCGACACCTTCTGTCGCTATGTGCGCGAACTTCAGCCGTCGCTTGTCGTCCTTGAGAACGTCCAGGGCATCGTATGGACGCCCAAAGCCGGGCCAATGGCTCGGACGAGCGCGGCTCATCACGTAATCCTGAGCTTGAAGCGGGCTGGATACGACGTCTACACTCGACTACTCGACGCCGTTTGGTACGGTGTCCCTCAGCGCCGGACCAGATTCTTCCTCATTGCACTGAGCCGAAGTCTAGGGATTGAGGCTGGAGACTTAGGAGAGTGGGGTCCATTTCCTCAACCGACCCATGGTCCTGGACTAAAGCCGTATGTGACGGTGCGAGACGCTATTGCGGACCTCCCTGAAATTGGGAACGGCCACCTTGAGACCGAACTTCTATATACCCCACCGACTCACGATGCACTCTCCCGCAACAAGTTCCTTGAAGAAATGCGGATTCACTCTACCGGCAGCGTTATCACCGACCACATTACCTCCCGACAGGCCGATTACGTACTTGAACGCTACACGCAGATCCCTCATGGAGGGAATTGGGCAGACATAAGGCGGCTGCTCACGAACTATGCAGATGTAAACCGAACACATAGCAATATTTATCGGCGCCTGAAGTGGGACGAGCCGGCGGTGACGATCGGTCATTACAGAAAAGCCATGCTGGTTCATCCGTCGCAAGATCGAGGCCTCTCGCTGCGAGAAGCAAGTCGATTGCAGTCGATTGCCGACTGGTTCCGCTTCAGCGGCAGCCAAGTCGGCAAGCGGGCTGGCTTGATGCACAAGCAGCAGCAACTTGCGAACGCTGTGTCGCCGTTCGTCGCTAAGGCATTGGCCGAATACCTCGCCACCCTCCTGTAGCCTAGCCTTAATCGGATGACTGTCGCCGCATGGTTACCGAACATCCAGCAAGGGAAGCTCTTTCGCACTCGACTAAGGGCTTGGCACCGTGACAATGTTCGCGACTTCCCGTGGCGCCGGCGATTCGGTGATCCGTACGCCGTATTGATTGCGGAGCTGTTGCTCCGGAAGACAACTGCGCGCCAAGTCGCTGGCGTCTATACGGACTTTCTTAGTGAGTATCCAAGCCCCGGGTCGCTTGCGGAAGCATCGATCGACGGACTATCGGAGCGGCTAAGGCCACTTGGTTTGGCGCATCGAGCTGACCTTCTACATCGCCTCGGCGCGTCACTCGTATCGCGCCATGGCGGACGGGTTCCCAACACCGCTGGAGAACTGATGAAGCTTCCAGGTGTTGGCCGATATACAGCGAACGCTGTATTGTGCTTTGCGTACGGCCAACGAGTGCCGATCGTTGATTCGAATGTGATTCGAGTTCTTAAGCGAGTCTTCGGAGTGGTGTCCAACCGGAGCCGTGCGCATCTTGACGCGCAAATGTGGCAAGCGGCGTCTGCGTTATTGCCTCGGCTCGCCTCGGAGGATTATCAGCTGGCTCTTCTGGACTTTGCGGCAATCGTTTGTAGACACCGGAGGCCGCAATGCGCCACATGTCCCATACGACCGGGGTGCGCATTTGCACGCTCCCGTCCCACCCTCACGGCTTAGCGCCTACCTCCTCCTTCATCTCCTCCCATGCAGCCTGGTACTGAGCAAACAGCTCGTCCTCGGAAAGTACAGACGTATCTCTCCGCTTAATGTGGCTATTCAAGATCTCTGAAAAGCGCCGAAAAGCGCGCCGGTCAATCGTGGTCTCGGACTCGATCAAGCGCTTCAGCCAGGCGTCAGCTCGAGGCTCCTCACGAACGGTAGGCGAGTCGAAGAAGTACACCCATTCCGACCAGTTCATTCTTGTGGCTAAGTCTTCCGGAAATTGAGCCAGCCGATAGCAGTATTCAAAATGGAGTCGCGTCCTGCCGCGCCTCGCTCGCTTCAAGTCCTCGCCGGCGGGGATGTTATCCAACGCATCCCAAAGCCAGCGCCTGTAGCGAGGACCTCTTATTTCGTATCTGTCGACAATGTCGCTAAGTGCATTGCCGACCGCATACCAGAGCTGCACACTGCCTTTCCGATTAGCCTTCTCTAAGAGCCCTTTCTTCCGCAGCGATCGTTCGAGCTCGTCCATCTTTGTGCGTAGGTCGATGTCGAGTTGCTCAGCTTGAGCAGCCATAGCTTCCGTTGGGGGCTGAGTCGTGGAACGCATTGTGCGGACGGTGCTATCAGCGTTTCTCTCGGTGATGATTGCCAGTTCCATCGTCATCTCCCGTAGTAAGCGGCAAGAATGTGGTCAGTTATCGGGAATCCGACTCGCTTGAAGAGGTCCTCTGGGGTCATTTCAAACACGTCTTCGTCCTTGTCGAGGTCAGCCTGGCGAGCGAGGACGTCCCCTTTCCCCATCGCGATTAGTACATAGACAGTCTGGCGGGCCATCTCCTCGAAGATGTAGTCGCCTCGGCGGTCTTCATCGTCTGCGGTGTTTTCATACGCGGGGTGGGTGATGTTGATCGATAGCGTCCACCGTTTGCCAGCGTCGGAAGCGACAGCCCTTGACCGCGGAGCTTCCCTGCCCTCTTTGTTGTACTCGATTGCATCGAAGAATCCATAGTCTGGATCCATCTCGATCCAGAATGCGGTGTTCTGCTCGGCCAGCTTCTCTGACTTGTCCCAGTCGGGAGTATCTTCGAGTGCCGTGGCATGCATTCGAAGGTTCACCTTGTCGCGTCCCACTTCCTGGTAGTCGGCTTCGGTCACCTCGACCGCGGGAACCTTGATTGGAATCACTTGGAATGGGCCGACCTCGACGTCGCGGCTGTCGATTTCCTTGATCGGAGTGTTCGACTCCTTCGCCCAAAGCGTCCTCAAACGAAGCCGCACCTTCATTGGCAGTGAGGTTCGGTTCTCGACTTGATAGAGCAGGTTCTTGATGCTTTCGCCATAGTTCACGCGGCTAGAGTCGTGGTGCGGCCATTCAGCCATCATCAGTTGGATGCTGGCAAGCTCTTTTGGCTTGGGACGAGTAATCTCTAAGTAGAGGTGAAATGTCCGTCGTATCTTCAACTTGCCGTCGACATCGACCACCTCGCAGGTACACGCGACTCTCCCAGGTGCCGGATATCGCCCGTCTAAGTTGATCTCCAGCGAAGGCGTGAGAGCATAGCTGCCCGCTTTCACATCGATGTCCTCTGGCCCGAACAGCGTCTCGATCAGGCCGGTATCTCGCTCAGCGGTACGGACTGACCACCGAAGCTTCTGATCCTTGCGGCCGAGGTTGCCAAGGTGGAAGTTGAAGCCACTGACAAGATCGCCCCGGTGAACCTCGTTGGTGCCCGACGGGAACGCGAGGTTTTCAACCGAGAGCGTCAGCTGCGCCGCATCGGTGCCACCGCCGAATCCCGGAACTCCGAGCGCGTTGAGGACGGTGTTGAGTTCGCGTTGCGCGTCTTCTGCAAGACGCTTGACCTGCTCTTCGGGCGACGTGCCTGGCTTCTTGTATCCGAGCCGGCCAAGAAAATCCTCGAAGTTTGCCTGAACCGTCTGTCGGATCTGCCGATACGGAACTCGGGTGGTATACGCGAAGCCGTAGTGAGTGTTGTTTTCCTGCCGAGCCTCAACCAGCGCGTCTTCAAGCTTGGGTTCGAGATCGACGTAACCGAAGAGCCGTTGCTGGAGGTCGCTCGGGACGCCGGATAGGCGAATAGTCCCTATAGCCATCCCGCGTCGATGCAGTACGACTCCCAGGAGATCGGCCCGCGGAAGCTTTTCCGGCGGACTGACAATGAGATGGAGATGCTTGATCCGATATGGGGATCCGTCATCAATCGGGATGTTCTCGCGGTAGTAAACCTTCCAGCCGTCCCGTGACTTCTGCGGCAGGCCACCGAAATCGGATGGAACGGCAGCAGCGTTCGAGGGGGAGGGCTCGACTTCGACTGAGACGGTGGCATCATATCTGAGAATCAGCTCCCACCACGTCTCTTCGACGGCGTTGAGGAAGTCGCCATTTTCGACAGCTTCAACAACCTCGTCGATCGGGTCGACGATTATTATGCGCGTCCCGGTCTTGGTCAGCGGCTTGACGCGACCCGACGTGACCTCTGCAAGCTTGTCTTCAGCGTTCTTCCCTTCGAGAACTTCCCGGTACTGTCTGTACTCGCGGTCCTGGATTTGCCGCTCACCGAAGCGGTATTCGCCAGTCTCCGTACGGCTGTCGTAGTAGATCAGGTGCTGCTTCGAGGCGACGTTGAAGATGAGCTTCCCACGCCCAAACAGCCCCGGCCCTTCACCGCCACCCGACTCATACACACTCTCAAAGCGCGCCAGCCGCTGGTCATCGGGAATAGGCTCCCCATGCTTAAGGGCAGCTCTGTCAAAGTTTTTGTCTCCGGTCAGACCGGTTGTTCCGCCGTCCGCCATCGTTAGCAGGCGTGGCCCGCCCGTCGTTAGAAGCCGAAACTCAAAGCTCCATCCCTTTCCTGATTTGGACTTGCGCGCTCCCCAGCCGTTCTGAATCGCTTCTTTCTGAAGACCATGCGCGACGCCTTTAGCTGGAAAGGATTCGTAGTCGGTAAGAATGCCGTCTAAGAGATGACCCCAGTTGACAGGCGCCGATGTGATGTATTCAGGAGTGACAGCCTTCACTTTGAACCTCCACCTCTTCGTGCGGTCGTTTTAGCCGCTTGTGCCGAGCGGCGCCTTCGCTTCCGGCGATCGTTCTGCCCGTCCACCATGCCCCAGGCGGTCAAGCCATACACACCGCGCGCGGGACGGGCAATTGTGTCGGCTCGGCGCATCGCAGCTATGACGTTGACCATCCTGCCCTGACCAGGGAGCGGCACGCCCTGACGCTTCAGCTGGTCGTAGATCACACGGATCGGAAGCGCTTCCCCAGCCTCAGTCAGGATTTGAGTTACGGCGTCTACCACCCGCGAGGTACCCGTAGCGCCATAACCGGAGGTCAAGTTCGCGATGGAATTGGCGACCCCCAGTGGCTTCGCCCCGCTTTCCGATGACGGTCCGTCCCGCAGCCGGAGTAATTCCTTAAGGAGAGTTAGCTCCCGATCCACGGCCTGCAGGACTCGATTTGCCTCGGATATCTGGTCCTGCGCGGCTCCTCTTCGGAGCTCCAGCTGTTCGATCGATCGTCGAATCGATTCAGTGTCCAAAGTGCCCAACCCCTTCACTCCTCGTTACAGTATTGCTACGTATTACAACGCGGAGTCTACCATGTAGTTACAAGTTATAAACATTCCGTAGCAGACTGTAAGCGGCTTACTTTGGGTAGCCTTTCGAAACAGCGGCCTGGGGCTGGTGTCGTTCCCAAAGTGAAGAGCTAAGCAACGGACGAGGGGCGCAGGACCGGTAGCCCCGGTCATGGCCCAGCAATCCCCTAGCCCGATCGCACATCAGGGGAGCCGTTCGAGAGTTCTCTACGGCTGAAGATGGAGATCATCTACCGATAAGCGGGATTGTGACGCTGGCGATACCTAACACGGTCCCCCGCCGAGCGAGCATCCCGACGAGGAACCCCAACACCTGATCAGTGGCTGTAGCCCCATTCACGACGGCTACCACCGAGGGCTCCGGGACCATGCGTAGGTCCCGCATGGCTGCTCTGAATCTGCCAGTGCCAGCGAGCATGAAGGTCACGTGAATCCCTGGCCGCTGACTGTGCTCTATGGTGAGCGGCTGGCTTCGCAGCAGCTTCCATGTCTGAAGCTCCTTTCTTGCCAACCGCCGCAGGCCGGCGACGAATGGTTTCCCGCCCGTGACCTTCGTCGTGTAAATCAGTATCGAGAACACTGGCGCAAACGTACTCCTCGTCGGACCGAATCTGGCTCGATTCTCACCGGCGGATTCACTCAATCCATAACTGGCACCTGTGAGATCGCATCCGAGTCGTTCATCTGCGGATGCGGCCCAGCCTGTCCGGGCTCCCTTTATGGCCAAGGCTCGACGATTGGGCTAACGGCGGCTTTGGGATCCCGGCCACGATTTGACCGGCAAATTTAACTTGGCGAACCACCGGAAAGCAGTGGATTTCGGTGGACCGAGGCCATCCCGAGGCGCCGGCTTGAGTTCAAAAAGAATCGCTCGGACACCTGCGGACGAGTGGGCCACACGCCGTAAAGTGCCCGAGCCGAGTCAGGTAAGTCGGGGTGTGCTCAGCTCATCGGCCTGCCGCACAAGTCCCGAGAATCAGACGGTCCACGTCTGCCAAAGCGCGGCGATACGGGTCGAGCCGAGTCGGACGAGGATTCTTTGGATTGAACAGGATCTGGATCGTTCCCCGAACGTCGGTGCCAACCTTAGGAATGTCGGCCGCCGGTACGAGGATGCACTCCGGATCAAATTCCGAGGTTTCATCGCGCCACGCGAGGCCGACCAGCCACGTGTTGCCGGCGAGGGCCAACCCGGCTTTTCGGATATGAATCTCGCCTTCACCCTTCCGTCCGATCGTGGCGGTTTTGACCTGAAGGCCGGCAGAAGCTCCCGTTACGTTGTCACGCACGAGCACTTCGACGATCTCAAGGTCTGGAAACGGGCGAAAGAGATCGAGGCGCTTGCTTACAGCCAGGCGCCGGATCACCTCCTGTTCGCCCAGGAATCCCAGCCACGGCGTGCGCCGCTCACTCGGTTTCAGCAGCTCTGGGTCGAGCCGGCGGACGGCTTCGGGCGCCGATATGCCGAGCACGTGTTCCGCCAGCCGGATCCGCGGAACCAGGTACGGGCGCCAGCGGCTTCGGCTCGGATGCATGCTGAAGTACGCCTC
>Ga0075436_100003678_pt1 | contig 10510 bp, 10 predicted proteins | sample RhiMethybrSRZTD5_FD_75303 | JGI IMG/M metagenome (GOLD analysis project Ga0075436, IMG submission 75303) | Populus rhizosphere microbial communities from Tennessee, USA - Rhizosphere MetaG P. TD hybrid SRZTD5 | ecosystem: Host-associated > Plants > Roots > Rhizosphere > Soil | place: USA... | reverse complement strand
GCGGGTTTCCAGACGACGAGATCGGCGAGCTTGCCGACCTCGACGGAGCCGACGTGCTCGGCCAGCCCGTGAGCAATCGCAGGATTGATGGTGTACTTGGCGACGTAGCGCTTCACGCGCCGGTTGTCGTCGCCCGCATTCTCTCCGGGCAGCGCACCGCGCTGGCGCTTCATCTTGTCAGCCGTCTGCCACGTCCGGATGATGACCTCGCCGATGCGTCCCATCGCCTGCGAGTCGGACGACATCATGCTGATCGCGCCCAGATCGTGGAGCACGTCCTCCGCGGCGATCGTCTCGGCGCGGATGCGCGACTCGGCGAACGCGAGATCTTCGGGAATCGACGGGTTGAGATGGTGGCAGACCATCAACATGTCGAGGTGCTCGTCCATCGTGTTCACGGTGAACGGCATCGTCGGGTTCGTCGACGACGGCAGGCAGTTGGGCTCGCCGCACACGCGCAGGATATCCGGCGCGTGGCCACCGCCGGCGCCCTCGGTGTGGTACGTGTGGATCGTCCGTCCTTTGAACGCGCGGATCGTGTCCTCGACGAACCCCGCCTCGTTCAGCGTATCGGTGTGGATGGCCACCTGCACGTCATACTCCTCGGCCACCGCGAGCGCGGTGTCGATGGCGGCCGGCGTGGTCCCCCAGTCTTCGTGCAGCTTGAACCCGATGGCTCCCGCTTCGATCTGCTCGCGGAGCGGCTCCGGCGCGGAGGCGTTGCCTTTGGCGAGGAAGCCGAGATTCAGCGGAAACGCCTCGGCCGCCTCGAGCATTCGATGCGTGTTCCAGATGCCGGGCGTGCATGTCGTCGCGCTGGTGCCGGCGGCGGGACCCGTGCCGCCACCGAGCAGCGTCGTGAGGCCCGCCGTGATGGCTTCGGTGATGATCTGCGGACAGATGAAGTGGATGTGCGTGTCGAGTCCGCCGGCCGTGATGATCTTGCCCTCGCCCGCGATGATCTCGGTGCCCGCGCCGATGATCATGCCGCGCGTGACGCCGGCCATGATGTCGGGATTGCCTGCCTTACCGATGCCAACGATACGACCTTCGCGGATGCCGATGTCGGCCTTGATGATGCCCCAGTGATCGACGATCAGCGCATTGGTGATGACGGTATCGAGCACGCCGTCGCCGCGCGTGGCGCGGGCCGATTGCCCCATCCCGTCGCGAATCACCTTGCCGCCGCCGAACTTCGCCTCCTCGCCGGCGACGGTGAGGTCCCGCTCGACGCGAATCAGCAGATCGGTGTCGGCCAGCCGCACACGGTCGCCTGTCGTCGGACCGTAGAGATCGGCGTACTGCCGGCGCGTCAGTCGCAGTGTCATGAGAGCCGCTCCCACTCGGCGAGGCGGCGCAGCGCCGTCTCTTTGCTTGCGCCGGCGGTGAGGCCGTTCAGCCCGTACACCTGTCGTGCGCCGGCGAGCTCGACGAGCGTGACGCGCTTGGCGTCGCCCGGCTCGAAGCGCACCGCGGTACCGGCGGCAACGTTCAAGCGCATTCCGAACGCTTGCGAACGATCGAAACGCAGAGCCCGGTTCGCTTCGAAAAAGTGGAAGTGTGAGCCGACCTGGATGGGCCGGTCGCCGGTGTTTTCCACCGTCAGCTCGACCGTACGCCGCCCGGCGTTCGCCTCGATGTCGCCGCCCTCGAGCAGATACTCGCCTGGAATCACGGGAATCTCCTTTGTAGCGGGTGGCCTGAGCTAGGCACGCGCGGCTCCGATGCCCGCCGTCACCAGCATCGTTCCGGCGACGCGATCGGCGAAACGGGCGAAGCGCGGGTTTTCGGCGAGCACGTGGAATCGCCCCGCAGCTGCGCCGTAGGCCAGCAACACGATCAGCTCGATGACCACGCTGGTGATGCCGAGCACGAGCACCTGGCCCGCCACCTTGCCGGTCGGGTCGATGAACTGCGGTAGCAGCGCCACGAAGAACAACAACGCCTTTGGATTGGCGGCTTGAAGTACGAAGCCGCTCACGCACGTCCGGCGCGCGCTGCCGGTCGGCGTGGCGCGCAGTGTCCGAGGCGTCGCATCGCGAAGGAACGCGCGCACGCCGAGCCAGATCAGATAGGCCGCGCCGACCCACCGGATGAGCGCGAAGAGCTCATACGAGGCGAGCAGCACCGCACCGAGACCTGTGGCCGACAGCGCGAAGTACAGGACGTTCGCGGTGAGAATACCGCTGGCGGCAGCGACGGATGACGCGACGCCGCGCGACAGCGCGTGCGAGACGACGAAGAGAACCGCCGGCCCCGGCGTGAGACACAACACGGTCTCGGTCACCACGAACAATCCCCAGGCCTCGAGGCTCACGCCGGGCGCTCAGCGGATCGGATGGTGGATCGTGACGAGCTTCGTGCCGTCCGGAAAGGTGCCCTCGACCTGTACCTCGCCGATCATCTCCGGGACGCCTTCCATCACATCATCACGCCGAAGGATCGACAGCCCCGCTTCCATCAGCTCGGAGACCGAGCGGCCGTCGCGGATGCCCTCCAGAATCTCGGCCGTGATGATCGCGAGCGCTTCCGGATGATTCAGCTTGAGGCCGCGCGCCCGGCGACGGCGCGCCAGCTCGGCGGCGGTGAAGATGAGCAGCTTCTCCTGCTCCCGCGGCGTGAGGTGCATCGTTGAACCTCCGGAGCCTCAGACAGCCAGATGCTGCTTCACTTGATCGGCGTGCAAGTCCTTGGTGGCGCCGGCCGCGACCACCGAGCCCTTGGCCATGATCACATAGGCATCGGCGAGCCGCTCGGCGAAGTCGAGATACTGTTCGACGAGCAGCACGGCCAGGCGCAATTCGGTCTTGATGCGGCGGATCGCTTCCTCGATCTCGAGAATGATCGAGGGCTGAATACCCTCCGTCGGCTCGTCGAGGATCAGCAGCTTGGGGCGCATCAGCAGCGCGCGCCCGATGGCCAGCATCTGCTGTTCACCACCGGAGAGCACCCCACCCTTGCGACCCAGAAATCGGCGCAGCGCCGGGAACAGGTCGAGGACGTCGTCCATGCTGTCGTGGCGCCCGCAGCCGAGCTGAGCGACTCTGAGATTTTCTTGAACGGTGAGATGCGGAAAGATCTCGCGCCCCTGTGGCACGTAGCCGATGCCGGCGCGCGCGCGGCGGTCGGACGACCAGCGCGTGATGTCCGCGTCATCGAAGGTGACGCGGCCGCCGCGCACCGGCAGCAGCCCCATCACGGCCTTGAGCAGCGTGGTCTTGCCGACACCGTTGCGTCCCATCAGACACAGCACCTCGCCCGCCGAGACGCGCAGGTCCACACCCCACAGGACCTGCGAGCCGCCGTAGGCGACGTCGAGCCGCTCAACCGCGAGCATCGGCAGTCTCACGGCGGCGCCCGATGTACACCTCGAGGACACGCGGGTCGGTCTGCACCTGATCGACGGGGCCCTCGCACAGCACCGTTCCCTGATGGAGCACGGTGACCTTGCGGGCGATCTGTCGGACGAATTCCATGTCGTGCTCGATCACGAGCACGGAGCGGTCGGACGCGATCGACTCGAGCAGCTCACCGGTGCGCGCGGTTTCCTCGTCCGTCATCCCAGCCACGGGCTCGTCCACCAGCAGGAGCTCCGGATCCTGCGCGATCACCATACCGATCTCGAGCCACTGCTTTTCGCCGTGGGACAGCGCGCCCGCCATGAGCGTGGCTTTGTCCGCCAGGCCGACGGTCGACAACGTCGCGCCGATGCGCTCGCGCTCGCCGTCGGCGTCGCGCTCGAGGAGCGCGGCGAAGACGCCTTTGCTCGCGCGCTTGAGCGACAGCTCGACGTTGTCCCAGACGCTCAGGTTGACGAACACCGACGGCGTCTGGAACTTGCGTCCGATGCCCAACGCCGCGATGTCGTTCTCGCGCAGCGTCGTGAGATCCGTGTGGTCGCCGAAGATCACGCGGCCGTGCTCGGGCTTCGCGCGCCCGGAGATCACGTCCAGCAGCGTCGTCTTGCCCGCGCCGTTGGGCCCGATGACCACACGCAGCTCACGGCGGTCCATGTAGAAGTTCAGCCGCGAGAGCGCCTTGAAGCCGTCGTACGAAACGGTGACGTCTTCCAGATAAATGATGGAGCCCGTCGATGTCATGGTCGATTCGAGACGGTCGCCGGCTGCGTGCGTTCGCCGCGGAGCGCGGCGTTCGCGGGAGCGCGCCGGATGAATGTGCCGAGACGCGCCAGGCCGCCAACGACGCCGTCCGGGAAGAACAGCACGACGCCCATGAAAAGCCCGCCGAGGAAAAGGAGCCACAGATCCGGATAGCTCGTCGTGAGCCAGGACTGCATCCAGTTGACGCCGAACGCCCCGACCACCGCGCCGACGAGCGTGCCGCGACCACCGGCGGCGACCCACACCACCATCTCGATCGAGGGCAGCACGCCGATCTTGGCGGGTGTGATGATGCCGACCTGCGGCGCATACAGCGCGCCGGCGACGCCCGCGAGCACGGCGGAGACGACGAACACGAACAGCTTGTACCGCGCAGGGGAGTAACCGGAGAACAGCACGCGCGTCTCGCTGTCGCGAATCGCCACGAGCACTTTCCCCGCCCTGCTGCCGGTGATCCACCGGCACACGAGATAGGCGACGACGAGCACGAGCGCTGTTACCGCGTACAGCCCGCGCTGCGTGGCTGGCTGATTGAGCGGAAAGCCGAAGATCGTCTTGAAATCGGCCAGACCGTTCGTGCCGCCCAGGCGCATCTCGTTACGGTTGAAGACGAGCCAGGCGGACAGCGCGAGCGCCTGCGTGATGATCGAGAAGTACACGCCGCGAATCCGGCTGCGGAACGCGAGGAAGCCAAAGGCGAGCGCGAACAGCGCGGGCACCACGACGATCGCCGCCAGCGTGAACACGTCGGAATAGAACGGCCGCCAGAAGAACGGCAGCTCCTTGACCTGGTTCCACACCATGAAATCCGGCAGCGAGCTCTGGTACACGCTCTTGGCGCCGATCTCCAGCATCAGATGCATGCCCATCGCGTACGCGCCGAGACCGAAGAACACCCCGTGGCCGAGGCTCAGCACACCCGCGTAGCCCCAGAGCAGATCCAGTCCCAGGGCGAGGATCGCGTAGGCCAGGAACTTGCCGAAAAGGTTGAGCCTGAAATCCGAGAGATGCAGCGGCGAGCTGGCGGGCAGCGCGTTGCAGATCGGCAGCACGACCACCAGGAACACCGCTGCGACGCCGACGGCGGCCGCCTCACGCCTCGGCACTGCGTCCCCTCGTGGCGAACAGCCCTGCCGGCCGCCGCTGCAGGAAAAGGATGACCAGCAGGAGAATGGCGACCTTTGCGAACACGGCGCCGAGCGCCGGCTCGATGCCTTTGTTCAGTCCGCCGATCCCCGCCGCCGCCAGAATCGTCCCCGCGAGCTTGCCGACGCCGCCCGTCACTACGACCATGAACGAGTCGACGATGTAGTTCTGGCCGAGCGACGGGCCGACGTTACCGATCTGGGTGAGCGCGGCCCCTGCGAGGCCGGCGAGACCGGCGCCGAGCGCGAACGTCGTCGCGTCCACCCAGCCAGCCCGCACGCCGAGACACGACGACATCCCGCGATTCTGCGTGACCGCTCGGATGCGGAGGCCCGCACCGGTTGCGAACAGCAGCCAGTACATGGCCGCGACGCACACGACGGCGAGGCCGATGATGAAGATCCGATTGAACGGCAGCGTGAGCCCCGTCATCAGCGCGAAGCCACCCGAGAGCCAGCTCGGCGACGATACGTCCACGTTCGCGGCGCCGAACCACAGGCGAAGCCCCTGCTGGATGATGAGCGAAGCGCCCCACGTGAGGAGCAGCGTCTCCAGGGGCCGGCCATAGAGGCGGCGGATGACGCCGCGCTCGAGGACCACGCCGACGAGCGCGGCGACGATGAACGACACCGGCAGCGCGACGATGAAGTACGCGTCGAACCGCTCGGGCCAGCGCGCGCGGAAGACGTTCTGGACCACGAATGTGCTGTAGGCCCCGAGCGCCATGAGCTCGCCGTGCGCCATGTTGATCACGCCCATGAGGCCGAACACGATCGCCAGACCGAGCGCCATGAGCAGCAGAATCGAGGCGAGCGAGGCGCCCTGAAACGACGTCTCGATCGTGCGCACGAGCAGGCTCCAGCGCTCGATCTGCCGGATGGCCTGCGTCGCCGCCTCACGCTCGGCGCGTGAGGCGCTCGTGTCGGCCGCGAGCCGCTGCAACGCGGGCACGCCATCGAAGGAATGGAGACCACCGAGTGATTGCGCGGCGAGCACGCGCACGGCCGCGTCACCGTGCGCCAGACGGATGAGCGCCAGCGATTCTTCCAGCGCGTGGCGCACATTCGGAACAGTCTCCTTTGCGATGGCGGCCTCGACCACCGCCGCGGCACCGGCATCGGCTTGATGACCGAGCTTCACGGCGGCGCCGCGCCGTGCTTCGGAGTCGGGGCTGGCGAGCTGGACGCGCGTTTCATCGGCGTCGAGGAACGGTTTGATCGCGATGCGAAGACGCCGGTCGGCCGCGATCTCGGTGAGGCTCGAGACCGGCACGGTGCCGAGCGGCTTGCGATCGTACGCCGTGGCGATGTCGATGACGTCCTGGTCGCCCTTGGTCGTCTTGACGCCGCCCACGACGATCTCGCGCGTGGCGCCCTTGCCGCGCGCGTAGACGTTGCCGTCGCGCAAGGCGGTGAGGAACTCGAGCCACTTCGGGTCCCGCGTGCCGCCGAGCGCGGCGACCGCGGCCTCGCGCTTGTCGCTGTCCTCCAGCGCGAGGTCACCGAGCGCCTTCAGCGCGTCGGGAGACTGCGCGTGGCTCGCCGGAGGTCCGGCGAGCCACGCCACGCACAACAACAGGAACAGGAGCGAACGCGTCATCAAGCCTTCTTCTGATATGTGCCCTGGTGATTGATCCAGTCACAGCCCTTGTCCGGGCTCGTGTACTTCGACCACGGCTCGGGCTCCACGTTGGTCTTCGTGCGCGAGATGATCTTGAACTGTCCGTCCTTGAGGATCTCGCCGATGAGCACGGGGCGGTACGTGTGCTGGTTGTACTCGTGCATCTTGACGGTGCCGACGGGCGCCGCGAACGTCTGGCCGTAGACGGCCTTGCGGACGGCGTCGACCTCGAAGCTCTTCGCCTTCTCCGCCGCCTGCTTCCAGATGTGCACGCCGAAGTAGGCCGCCTCCATCGGATCGTCGGTCACGCGCTTGGTGCCGCCGGGGAGGTTCTTCTTCTGCGCGTATTCCTTGAACGCGTTGACGAACTTCTTGTTAGCCGGTGTGTCGACGGACTGGAAGTAGTTCCACGCCGCGAGGTGGCCGACCAGCGCGGAGGTGTCCATGCCACGCAGCTCGTCCTCGGCCACGCTGTAGGCCATGATCGGCGCGTTCTCGCTGCGCAGACCCTGGTTGGCGAATTCTTTGTAGAAGGGGACGTTGCTGTCGCCATTGATCGTCGAGAGCACGCACGCGCCGCCGCCCGAGGCGAAGCGCTTGATCTTGCCCACGATCGTCTGATAGTCCTGATGGCTGAACGGCGTGTACTCTTCCTCGATGTTCGCGGCCGGCACGCCCTTGGCCAGCAGGAACGCGCGCAGGATCTTGTTGGCCGTGCGCGGGAAGACGTAGTCGGTGCCGAGCAGATAGAACTTCTTGTAGCCGCCACCCTCTTTCGACATCAGATATTCGGCGCCGGGAATCAGCTGCTGATTCGGGCACGCCCCGGTGTAGAAGACGTTCTTGCTGCACTCCTCGCCCTCGTACTGCACCGGATAGAACAGCAGGCCGTTGTTGTTCTCAAAGACCGGCAGCACCGACTTGCGGCTGACCGACGTCCAGCAGCCGAAGACGACGGCGACCTTGTCCTGCAGCAGGAGCTGCTTGGCTTTCTCCGCGAACAGGTCCCAGTTCGACGCCGGATCCACGACCACGGGCTGGATCTGGCGGCCCATCACGCCGCCCTTGGCATTGACCTCGTCGACGGCCATCAGCACGACGTCGCGCAGCGACACTTCGCTGATGGCCATGGTGCCGGAGAGCGAATGCAGAACGCCGATTTTCACGGGCTCCTTGCCCTGCGCGGTCACGATCGACGGCAAGCCGTGGGCGACGGCGACACCGGCGCCGGCGGCGACCAGACCGGTTTTGAGAAAGTCTCTCCTCGAGTATGTGGACATGGCGTCTCCTGTTGGGGGTTCGCACGGTATGGGCGGCGGCCCTGCCGCCCGAATGGTGGACGCCGTTGTCCGGTTGAGGATCACGAGATCACGGACTCCGAAACGAGCAAGGCGCGAGCGACCTCGACCATCGGCTTGCGGCTATCCATTGCCGCTCGCCGCAGACGCTTGAAGGCATCGTCCTCGGTGAGGCCGAGCCGCGCCATCAGCGCGCCTTTCGCGCGCTCGATGATTTTGCGGTCCTCGAGCGTCTGCTTGAGCTGCCGTGTTTCCGCAAAACGGGCGATGGCCAGGTCGAGCGCCGGCGCGAGCTCCGCGGGGCGCAGCGGCTTCAGGAGGTAGGCCATGATGCCGGCGCTGCGTGCGCGCTCCACGAGAGCTTCGTCAGTGTGGCTGGTGAACAGCACGACGGGACAATTCGCGGCCGTGAGCTCCGCCGCCGTCTGCACGCCGTCGCCATCCGGCAGACCGGCGGCGCAGATCGCGACGTCGGGCGCGTTGCGACGCACGACCACCAGCGCGTCGGCGCACCGAACGGACTCGCCGACCACCTCGCCGCCGGCGGACCAGATGGCCGCGCGCAGCGCCGAACGCGACCGTTCGTGATCATCGACGATTGCGACACGCCATCGAGCACGGGCTTGGACCTGCTTGTCGGCATTCATCGCGGGCGCTGTACGGCAAGCCCAGTGCCAGCCCTCGGCCACGCGAAATCAATCCCTTACGCGGATCTCGGCCCAGGGGCGCTGCTCAACCCCCCGGCACGTCGTCGGCGCCTGCTCATTTCGCAGGCAGCGGAGAAATCGGGCGCGCAGAGGTAACAGGCGTATGGTGATCCAAACGATCACAACGAAAGGATCCCTGATGCGAACACTGTCCGTCGCTCTCGCCCTGTTCCTCATCACCGCCTCTGCGAATGTCTCCGCCGCGGCCGGCACCTCCACGCCTGCCCCCGAGCTGAAGACCGATGAGCAGAAGACGCTGTACGCGCTCGGCCTCGTCCTGGCCCAGAACCTCGCGTCGTTCTCGCTGAGCCCCGCCGATCTCGAGATCGTGAAGTCCGGGCTCGCGGACGGTCTCGGCAACAAGGAGAAGAAGGTCGACCTGCAGGTGTACGGGCCGAAGATCCAGGAGCTCCAGAAGATGCGCGCGATTGCAGCGGCGGTGCCCGAGCGCAAGGCGGGACAGGCCTTCGTCGACAAGGCGGCATCGGAGAAGGGCGCGATCAAGACGCCCTCAGGCGCGGTCGTGACGACGATCAAGCCGGGCACGGGCCCGAGTCCGACCCCGACCGACCGGGTGAAGGTGCATTACCAGGGCACGCTGACGGACGGGACGGTGTTCGACAGCTCGATTCAGCGCGGGGAGCCCATCACCTTTCCGCTCAATGGCGTGATCAAGTGTTGGACCGAGGGCGTTCAGCAGATGAAGGTCGGCGGCAAGAGCCGCTTGGTGTGTCCCGCGGACACCGCCTATGGTGATCGCGGCGCGCCGCCGAAAATCAAGCCGGGCGCGACGCTGGTGTTCGAGGTCGAGCTGCTCGAAATCGTGAAGTAGCCGTATAGAAGTAGCCGTATAGAGGAGCGCCCCGGGAAACCCGGGGCGCTCCGAACGTGCGGGGAATTTGAGGGGCCCTTCGAGGCCCCTCAAATTGGTCAAATGTCGAAGTAGAGCGCGAACTCCCACGGGTGCGGGCGCAGCCGCACCGCATCCACCTCGTTCTTCCGCTTGTACTCGATCCACGTCTCGATCACGTCCGGCGTGAAGACGTCGCCCTTCAGAAGCCAGTCGTGGCTCTTCTCGAGATTGTCGAGCACGATGCTGAGGTCGCCGGGCAGCTGCTTGATCTTCTTCTGCTCGGCCGGCGGCAGCTCGTAGAGGTCCTTGTCCACCGGCTTGCCCGGGTCGATCTTGTTGGCGACGCCGTCGAGGCCCGCCATCACGCACGCCGCGAACGACAGGTACGGATTGCACGTCGGGTCCGGCGTGCGGAACTCGATGCGCTTGGCCCCCTCCGCCTTCGAGTACATCGGGATGCGGATGGCCGCCGAGCGGTTGCGCTGGCTGTAGACGAGGTTGATCGGCGCCTCGTAGCCTGGCACGAGCCGCTTGTAGGAGTTCGTCGACGGCGCGATCAGCGCGAGCAGCGCGGGGGCGTGCTTGAGAATGCCGCCGATGTAATAGAGGCACGTCTTGCTGATGTCGGCGTAGCCGCCCCGCTCATAGAAGAGGTTCTTGCCGCCCTTCCAGAGCGACTGGTGCGTATGCATGCCCGAGCCGTTGTCCTGGAACAGGGGCTTCGGCATGAACGTGGCCGTCTTGCCCCACTTCCGCGCGGTGTTC
>Ga0075436_100003674_pt1 | contig 10512 bp, 8 predicted proteins | sample RhiMethybrSRZTD5_FD_75303 | JGI IMG/M metagenome (GOLD analysis project Ga0075436, IMG submission 75303) | Populus rhizosphere microbial communities from Tennessee, USA - Rhizosphere MetaG P. TD hybrid SRZTD5 | ecosystem: Host-associated > Plants > Roots > Rhizosphere > Soil | place: USA... | reverse complement strand
GTTCCAGCACCAGCGCCACCGGGTCGAGATCTACGGCGTGTGCCGCGACTGTCGCCAGCGCGAACTGGGCCCCCTGTGAGCGAGCCCGGCACCCTCGGTCTCTTCGTCGCGTTCGCGGCTGGATTGCTGAGCTTCCTGTCTCCCTGCGTGCTGCCGCTCATTCCGAGCTACGTCGGATTCCTCACTGGGATGTCGGTGGAGGAAGCGGAGCGGCGGCGTGGGACGGCGGTGCTCCACGGCCTGTGGTTCGTCGCCGGGTTTTCGCTCGTCTTCGTGCTGCTCGGTGCGGCGGCGTCCGCCGTCGGACACTTGCTGCGCGACTATCAGGTGTGGCTGGGACGCGCGGGCGGCGTGCTGCTGATTCTGTTCGGGATCTATCTCCTCGGGGTGTTCCGGCCGGCGGTGCTGATGCGCGAATGGCGCATCCAACTGGCGCACAAACCGCTCGGCTATTTTGGCTCCGCCGTCGTCGGGTTTACGTTCGGGGCGGCGTGGACGCCGTGCATCGGCCCGATTCTCGGCGGCATTCTCACATTGGCGGCGACACAGACCGGCCTCGGGCAGGGGATGGCATTGCTGGCGATCTACGCCCTCGGACTCGCGATCCCGTTCCTGGTGACCGCGCTCGCGCTGGACCGCTTCCTGGTCTGGTTTCAGCGCTTCCGACCCTACATTGTATGGGTGGATCGCATCGCGGGCGGGATGCTGATCGTGCTGGGCATCCTCCTGGTCACCGATAGCTTTACGCTGCTTGCCGGGTACTTGCAGGGGCTGACACCGCGGTTTTTGCGGGACCGACTGTAATACGTCGCTATACCACCGCTGTTACCGAGAGGACCTTATGAACCGTCTTGCCATCTTGGCGACTGCCGTCGCCGTGGGCTTGGGCGCCTGCCAGAAGGGACAGCAGCAGAGCCAGGCCACCGATTCGACCGCCCGCAACTTGACCCTGGCGCCCGCGGAATCGACGGCTCAAATGCACGACGTCGCGACGAATCCACCTGCGCCGGCCCGGACGCCGCCGCCGCCGCCACCGACCCGTCCCAATCCTCCGCCTCCGCCGCCGAAGCCCGCAATGGCGCGCCTCAGCGCGGGTACGACGGTCGACATCGCCGCGGCCGACACGATTTCGTCGCGGACCGCGAAGCCCGGCGATCCCTTCACCGCGCGCGTCGTCGAAGACGTCCGGAACGCCGCGGGGCGCGTCGTGATTCCGGCAGGCTCGGTCGTCAACGGCAAGATCACCGACGTCAAACCAGCGCCCAATCCCAGCAGTCCCGGGACCTTGACGCTGAGTGTTTCGAGCATCACTGTACGCGGCGCCTCGTACGCGCTCGACGCGTCGGTCGACTCGCTCGAGACGGTTCACAAGGGGCGCGGCACCACCACGGGTGACGTCGCCAAGGTGGGAGCGGGCGCGGCCGCCGGCGCGATCCTCGGTCGCGTGCTCGGCGGTAACAAGAAGGGCACGATCATCGGCGGCATCGTGGGCGGCGCCGCCGGCGCCGCTGTCGCGCACGAGACCAAGGACTCGGACATCGTCTTACCGAGGGGGGCGCACATCATCATCCATCTGACGAAAGAACTCGCGGTCCGGGCTTCGTGACGCGGTGATCCGCACGAAGCTGTCCACGATGATGTTCCTCCAGTTTTTCATCTGGGGGGCCTGGTACACATCCATCGCCGTGTACATGACGAACCACGGCATGGCGACGCTGACGCATTGGCCGTACACGGTCAACCCCGTGGCGGCCATCGTCGCGCCGTTCTTCCTGGGCCTCGTGGCAGACCGCTATTTCGCCACGGAGAAGGTCCTCGGCACCCTGCATCTGCTGGGCGGCGTGATCCTCTTCGCCGCCCCGCGCTTCTCCGCCGAGCCTACGACGTTCATTCTCCTGCTGCTCCTCTATAACCTCTGCTATATGCCGACGCTCGGCCTCGCCAACAGCCTGGCGTTCCATCATATCGAGTCGCAGGAGCAGCAGTTTCCGTTGATCCGCGTCTTTGGCACCATCGGCTGGATCGTGGCGGGACTGTTCATCAGTTTCGTGCTTGGGAAGCTGATCGGCGGCGTCGCCGAACAGACTCCGGGACCGCTCTACACTGCCGCGACGGCCAGCATCCTGCTCGGCCTGTTCTGCTTCTCGCTGCCGCACACCCCGCCGCCGGCACGCGGGCAACCGGTTTCACTGCGGAGCATTGCGGGACTCGACGCCCTGAAGCAGCTCGGTGACCGGCCGTTCTACGTGTTCATCATCGCGTCGCTGCTGCTGTGCATCCCGCTCGCGGTGTACTACAACTTCACGCAGCTCTACCTCGTCGCCGCCGGCGTGAAGAGGATCGCGGGCACGCAGACGTGGGGCCAAATCTCCGAAACGGTCTTTATGCTGCTGATGCCGATGCTGTTCCTGCGGCTCGGCGTGAAGAAGATGCTGATGATGGGGATGGCCGCGTGGGCGCTACGCTATGCGCTGTTCGCGCTTGCTGCTCCCGCCGCCATTTTCTGGATGATTCTGATCGGCATCATGCTGCACGGACCCTGCTACGACTTCTTCTTCGTCACCGGCCAGATCTACGTCGACAAGAAGTCCACGCCCGCGGTGCGCGGCCAGGCGCAGGGCTTCCTGGTGCTGGTTACCTATGGGGTCGGCATGCTGATCGGTGCGCAGATCGCCGGCAACGTGTACGACCGGTTCCTCGCCGGCGCGACGGCATTGACGCTGCCGCTCTGGCGCAGCTTCTGGATATTGCCGGCGGTGTTTGCGACGGCGGTGCTCGTCTTCTTCGCCGCGCTGTTCAAGGCGCCGGCGCGAGACGCGACCCCGCGGACCTCGGCTACTCCAGCTCTCTAATCCAGATGTCGCGGTACCGCAGCGGATTGCCGTGATCCTGTAGCTTGAGCGGCAGTTTGTCGGCATGCGCGTGGTAGGGCGGGCGCGCGCGATTGGCGGTCGGTCCCACCAGCTCGAAGTTGTCCTGAATCAACACCCCGTTGAGAAACACGGTCATGCGCGCCGGGCTCTCCAGCGAGCCGTCCGCCTTGAAGTGGGGCCGGTGGAAGACGATGTCGTACGCTTGCCAATGGCCGGGCGGTCGCGTGGCGTTGACCAGCGGGGGATTCTCGCCGTAGACGGCGCCGGCCTGGCCATCGGGGTACGTGTCGTTCCCGTAGGAGTCGAGGACCTGGAGCTCGTACATCCCCATCAAGAAGACCCCGCTGTTCCCTCGCTCCTGGCCCTCGCCCTTCACGACGGAAGGTGTTGCCCATTCGATGTGGAGCTGCACGTCCCCGAACGGCCGCGCGGAAACCAGCATCCCCGTTCCCGGCTTCACTTCGACGTAGCCGTCCTTGACGATCCACTTGGCCGCCGAGCTGTCCTCCGCGCGCCACTGTGACAGGTTGGACCCGTCGAACAGGACGATCGCATCCTTCGGCGCTGGAACGGGCGGCCGCTCCGGGCCGGGGTCGACGACCGGCGGACGCGGGCGGTCCATCGAATGCTGAGGCCATTGCTGTGCCTGGGCCACGAACAACAAAGCTAGCGTCCCGATCATGGTTTCCATGTCCCCTTCGCCACCGCGGGCACGAACGTCTCGACACCCGCAGCGGGGAAGTCGATCGTGCGGCCCTGCTCGGCGCTCATGTACGCGGTCATCAGGACTTTTACGACCTGCAAGCCGTCGTCGAACGTGAGGGCCGGCGGCTGCTTGTGGAGAAACGCTTGGACGAAATGCCGGTCTTCGGCCTCGTATCCGTACGCGGCCGCTTCGTTCGCGACCACCGGCATCTGTCCCACCTCGGCGTTCTGTTTTTCAACGAGGTCTTCGCCGGCTCTTCCCTGAACTTCGCGGCTGAAGAACAGCTTGAGTCCCGAATCGAGCGAGTTCCACGACAGCGAATACTCCGGGCCCAGCAGCTCGGCGGACAGGCGCAAGCCGGCACCGACGAAGCTCCACGACGTCGTCGCTTCCCCCAGCACGCGGTGGCCGTCATCGGTCGCAAATTCGATCACCACGCTCGCGTAATCTTCCGACGGCGACTGCGCGTAGTTCACGTCTTTCCCCATCGTCTCGCTCAGTTTCCTGCTGTACTCGGGGCGCGACCACTTCAGACTCGCAATGTGCGCCGTGATTCGCGACGGCCGGACGGAGGTTCTCGGCTTCGCGGGATCGGTGAGCAGGTGTTGGACGAGGAGCGACGAGTGGCACATCATATCGTTCAGCACGCCGCCTCCTTGCAGCGCGCCGTGCCAGAACCACGGGGCATGCGGGCCGCTGTGCTCTTCCGCCGCGCGCGCGAGGTAGGGCCGGCCCGTGAGCTTGGCGCCGCGCGCCCACAGTAGGGTGCGACCGGCCTCGACCTGAGGTGCGAAGACCTGGTTCTCGAGATAACCGTGCGGCAGCCCGACCTTGGTGACGAGGTCCATGACGCGCTTCGCTTCCGCGACGTTGCGCGCGAGCGGCTTTTCACAGGCGACGCCCTTGAGCGTGCCCTTGCCGCGCTCGATCGTGCTCACCAGCTCTTCGACGTTTTCGATGCGGGCGTGATTGGGGCCGCAGAGCCAGATGGCGTCAATGGCCGGATCCTCGACCATCGCCGCAATCGAGGGATACGGCTTGGCGTCCCCCACGCCCAGTTTTTTCGCGATCGAGGCCGTGGTGGCGGCGTTCTTCTCATTGGGGCTCCAGACGCCGAGGACGTCGGCGTCGCGGACGCCCAAGAATCCCAGCAGATGGAATTTGGCGTTGAAGCCGCTCCCCACGATTCCGATGCCAAGTCGTTTGGCCACTCAATCCTCGTATTGGACGCCGAGTTTCTGCAGCGCTGCGGGCGGGCAGCCGGCCCACTCACGCACGAAGGTGTTGCCACGATAATCGAGATCGGCGACGCCGATCTTGCTCGACCAAAATCCCGACGCCGTCATGTCGCGGAACATGTTGAAGAAGGCGACCCCCTGGCTCATTTCCGGCTTCGCCTTTTTGGGCCAGGCAATATCGTCGAGCACGGCGGTTTGTTCAGCGGGGGTCGCCGCGACGAACGTCTTGCCGAACCGCTCGGAGCACTCGTTGTCCAGCCAGGCGAGCCCGCCGCGCATCGGCGTCTGACCGTCGGGCCGGTCGTTCAGCATGAAGTCCATGTACTCGGGGACGCCCGCATCGGTCGCGCTCCCCGAGCGGTCGTCCTTGGGAATGACCAGATCCGCTAACACACGGACCGTGTCCCATTCGTGGGGCGTGAAGAACGCGGGTGCGAACGGTGTCTTCGCCGCCAGCGCCTCGCGTGCGAGCGTGGCGGCTCGCTGGGCCTCGGCCGGCGTCCATTTGAATAATGTTGCGGCGGCGCTGGCCGCCAGGACTCCGAGTGCGTCACGGCGTTTCATTGGCTACCTCCTGAGATCCGATGCTTCAGTTCTTCGAACCAGTTGACCGCGACGATTACCTGCCGCGCCCCAGTTTCACCCTTCTGGAAGAGGAAGCGGCTACCATCCGGCGATAGGGCGTACATCTGCAGAATGGGGCTCGCGGTGTACGCGGCGGTCGAGAACAAGCGCCGCCGGGCTCCGACCCCAAACGCGGGCCGAGTCTGCACCTCTGCTCGCATCAACTCGGCGGCGGGCGTACGGTAGTAGATGCCGCGCCCGTCCGGTGCCCACAGGGGCTCGGTTCCCCCGTCAGTGGAGATCTGCCACCGCCCCCCAGAACCCGGGAACGGTCGCACATACACTTGGTTGCGTCCGGTCTCGTCCGAGACGTACGCCAGCCAGCGGCTATCCGGCGAGAGCGCGGGCGACGATTCGTCGAACTCGCTCGCTACGAAGGGGTGGGGCGCGCTGTCCACGCCCGGCCGCAGGTAAAGGATGTCTCGCCCGGTGCGACCTCCCGGGCCATCTCGGTACACCAGGAATCGGCCATCGCGTGACCACTCCGCTTGTTGGAGCGCCCTGGATGTCGTGAGGAGCGACTCCGCCGGGCCGCTACCGTCCCACGGCACGGTGTAGAGGGCCCGACCGCCCTTCCGGTCCGACACGAAGGTGATCCGCCGTCCGTCTGGAGTCCATGTCGGTCGGTCGTTCAGTTGGCTCTCGAAGGTCAACCGCGATAGCGTCCGCTGTCGAAGGTCGTACACCCACAGGTCGATCGTCCTACTTGCAGCATCGGTGATGCTCACGACGACATGAGTGCCATCCGGCGAAAGGGCGAGCGATCCGAAACTGCGTCGCAGCGAGGAGTCGATCACCTGCTCGGTGCCGTTGCGGGCGACCCACACAAGCTCTTGGGTCGAGGCTGCCCCCGACATGTATAGCAGCGTTCCGTTCCCCGACACGCTGAGCTCCGCCGCGGCGCCGGGCCGCACCACGACGCCTTCGAAAAGGGGCGTCGCTGGGCCGGTGATGGCCAGCCGGTCCTGGTCGAACGGGGCGGCGATCAAGCCGCCATCGGCGCGAGCGATGATGAGATGCCCAGAACGCAGGTACCGGGCATAAGCGCCCCGCAGCAGTGTCCGCACGGTACCGGCGCGGAAGTCCATGACGCCGATGTCAGCGTCGTTGACGTTGCCATGCCATTCCGTGAGCACCGCGCCCCTGCCGTTGGGCAGGACGTCTACCCACCGATACCGGATCAGAGATGCAGAATCCTGAGTGCCGACGGGCTGCGACGGGCCCCCGCTTGCCCGCACGCGCCACAAGCCGGTCGATCTCGCGTAGTACACCCAGCCGTCCGGCCCCCACGACGCCTGCACAGCAGGAACGGCCGAATCGGTCAGGACAATTGGCGGTCCTCCAGCGAGCGAGACGACCTTGAGGATCCCAACGGGTGCGGAGAACAGGACCGACTGACCGTCGGGCGAAAACGTGGGATTGCTGCCGCGTTCGCTCACGGACAGCGGTGTGGCGTTGATCTGGTCGAGTGGCCGGAGGAAGAGCTGTGGCTGTCCGCTCGTCCCCAATCCCACATACACGAGCCGCGTGCCATCGGGCGATAACGCGAAGCTCACCCCCACGCCGTCCGTAGGGATTTCCTGCCCCTTAGGGAAGCTCACAGCGAACCGCACCACGGGACGTGCCGCCTCGGGCCGCAGCCAGCCCCACAGCGCGATGCCGCCGGCGAGCGTCGTCACGCCCGCCAAGGCCAGTACGCGCCGATCGCGCCAGAAGGGCACCGGCCCGCCGGCTGGGGCCGCCGTGGCGCTGAGCGTTACCGCCATAGCACCCGGCCTCACCAGCGCCTCGGCGAATTCGGCGGCCGAATGGAACCGGTCAGCGGGCAGCTTGGAGAGCGCTTTCTGGATCGCCGCGGCGACGTGCGGCGGAACGGTATCGCGATGCACGGTCACCGAGACGGGCTTTTCCGTGATCACCTTCGCGACGATCGCCTGGGCGGTAGGGCCGGTGTAGGGCGGCTCCCCGGCGAGCATCTCGTACATCACCGCGCCCAGCGAGTACACGTCGCTGCGGGCGTCGAGGACGCGGTCGCCCATCGCCTGCTCGGGACTCATGTAATGGGGCGTGCCGAGGGATAGGCCCGTCTCGGTGATCCGGCTGCCGCCCGCGGCGCTCACCGCCAGCGCGATCCCAAAATCCGCGACCACCGTCTGGCCGTCATGAATCAGGACATTCTCGGGCTTGATGTCGCGGTGGATCACGCCGTGGCGGTGCGCGTAATCCAGCGCGCTCGCTATCGCCCTGGTGATCTCGATGGCCTCGGCGATGTCGAGCTGCTTCTCACGTGTGAGTTTGTCGCGCAGCGACTCGCCCTCGATGTAGGGCATCACGTAGAACACCAAACCATCGGCTTCGCCCGAGTCGTGCAGCGGCAGGATGTGGGGGTGCTGGAGGTTCGCGGTGACCCTGATCTCGTTGAGGAACCGTTCGGCGCCGAGCACCGCCATCAGCTCGGGCCGCAGCAGCTTGAGGGCGACCCGCCGATCGTGCCGCAAATCCTGGGCGAGGAACACCAGCGCCATCCCACCTTGGCCGAGCTGACGCTTGATGCGGTAGCGTTCCGCCAGCGCCGTGGAGAGGCGCTGTGTGAAATCCATCACAGCGCGCGCGCCTTCAGCTGTCCCGCGATGTATTCCGACGTCCGCCACGAGAGCGCCATGATCGTCCAGGTCGGATTCTTGTCGGCCTGCGACGTGAAGGGCGCACCATCGGCGACGAAGAGATTCTTGACCTCGTGCGTCTGGCAGTTCGAGTTCACGACCGAGGTCTTGGGATCGGCGCCCATGCGCGCCCCGCCCAATTCGTGGATGATCACGCCACCCGCCGCAATGCCGTAGCCATCCTCTTTGCTCGGCATTTCCCCCCACGGCGTGCCGCCCATCTCCTTGATGAGCGCGCGGAACGTCTCCTGCATGTGCTTAACCTGGAGGTACTCGTGATCGGTGAACTGCCAGTGGAAGCGGAGCACCGGGATGCCCCACTTGTCCACTACTCTGGGGTCGATCTCGCAGTAGCTACCGTCGTTCGGGATCATCTCGCCGCGGCCCGAGAACCCGATGTACGCGCCGTAGTAGCGGCGATAGTCGTTCTTCAGCTGCTTGCCGTAACCGCCGCCCTGCAAGTCCTGGATGCCGCCGCCGAAGCCCGCCTCCGGCAGTCCCGGGCCGCCCCACACTTCGATGTGGTAGCCGCGCGGGAAGTCGAGCTTCTTGTTGTCGATCCACCACGGCATGTAGACGTGCATCCCCCCCACGCCGTCGTGATTGTGCGGAACCGGGTCCATCAGCTTCGGAACGAATCCCCCGGCGTCGGTGCCGGTCGTATCGGTGAGATATTTGCCCACCGTGCCGCTGCCGTTCGCGAGACCGTTCGGAAATGACGGGGACTTCGAGTTGAGCAGGAGCCGGGACGTTTCGCACGCGCTTGCGGCGAGCACCACGACGCGCGCCGAGATGCGGTGTTCGCTGCCGTCCTTGGTGTCGATGTAGATGACGCCGTTCGCCTTGCCGCTCTTGTCGAGCGTGATTTCCCGCGCCATCGCGTTCGTCTTCAGGGTGAGCTTGCCGGTCGCGAGCGCGGGAGCGACCAGGACGTTGGTGGACGAGAAGTTGGAGTTCGTCTTGCAGCCGCGGTTGCATTGGCCGCAGTAGTGACATGCCGCCCGGCCGTTGAGCGGGCGGGTGAGGATCGACAGACGCGACGGGACGCACGTGACGTTGAGCCGCTTCGCCGCCTGCTGCACGAGCAGCTCGTAACAGCGCGGCTTGGGAGGCGGCAGGAAGATCGAGTCGGGGGCGTTGGGGATGTTCTCCTTGCTCCCGAAGACCCCCACCAGCTGCTCGAGCTTGTCGTAATAAGGCGCGACGTCGTTGTAGCTGATCGGCCAATCATCGCCCAGACCGTCGAACGTTTTCGCCTTGAAGTCGCGCGGGCCGAAGCGGAGCGAGATGCGGCCCCAGTGGTTCGTGCGGCCACCCACCATCCGCGCGCGCCACCACCGGAACTTGTTTCCGGGAGCGACGGTGTACGGCTCGCCCGGGATCTCCCAGCCGCCGATGCAGCCATCGAACTCCCCAAACGGCTTTTCTTTGGTGGACGCGCCGCGCCGCGGCGAGTCGTACGGCCAGACGAGCATCTGCGAATCGGTCGTGTTGTCCCACGGACCGCCCGCCTCGAGTACGGTGACGTTGACGCCGGCGCGGGTGAGCACGTACGCCGCCATCCCACCGCCAGCTCCCGAGCCCACGACGAGGACATCGACCGGTGCCGCTTGCGTCGCAATGCGCATTCAGAGGCTCCTCAAGTTATCGGGTCATCAGTAACCGATTGCGCCACCCGCGATCCGTGGGTCAGCGACACCGACCCATCCGCCGGCGGTTCGCTGGATTCCCGCGACGAAACCGCTGTGCCCCCGTCGCTCTTGCAGCTTATGTCCCATCGCCTGCACCGCCTGCACCGTCGCGTCGCTCAAGCCGCCGTGCTCGTAGAACGTCTGATCGGGGAGCGCCTGGTGGTGAATGCGGGGAGCCGCGATCGCATCGGCGAGACTCATGCGCTGATCCAGCACGTTCAGAATCACCTGCGCCACTGTCGTGATGATCGTCGGGCCGCCGGGCGAGCCGACGATGAGCTGGACCTGGCCGGCGGAGTCCGTCACGATCGACGGCGTCATCGCCGAGAGCATCCGCTTGCCCGGCTGGATCGCGTTCGCCTCGCCCTGGATGAGCCCGTACATGTTCGGCTTGCCTGGAGCTGACGTGAAATCGTCCATCTCGTTGTTCAACAAGAAGCCCGCGCCGGTCACGGTGACGCCGCTGCCGAAGCCGCCGTTCAACGTCGTGGTGACCGAGACGGCGTTCCCCTTCTCGTCCACGACGGAGTAGTGCGTTGTGTGCATCGCCTCGCCGCTCGTCGCCTGGGGCGGCGTGGGCGTGGCGCGCCGCGGATCGATCTGGGCGCGCAGCGTCGCAGCGTACGATTTGGAAAGCAGCCGCTCGAGCGGCATGTCGACGAAATCGGGATCGCCAAGCCAGCGGTTGCGGTCGATGAAGCCGCGCCGCATCGCCTC
>Ga0075436_100003673_pt1 | contig 10513 bp, 11 predicted proteins | sample RhiMethybrSRZTD5_FD_75303 | JGI IMG/M metagenome (GOLD analysis project Ga0075436, IMG submission 75303) | Populus rhizosphere microbial communities from Tennessee, USA - Rhizosphere MetaG P. TD hybrid SRZTD5 | ecosystem: Host-associated > Plants > Roots > Rhizosphere > Soil | place: USA... | reverse complement strand
CGGTCGTTCTGGCCGGCGGTTTGCTCCTCAACCAGCCAATCCTCGAGGCCGAGGTGCGGGAGCGAACGAGCGCTCAGTGCATCCGCCTGGAGGAACCGCCGGTGGAAGGCGCGGTGCGCCTGGCCGAGGAGCTGCTCCGCCTGTGAGCAAGTTCCGCGCGGAGATCGCCGAGCAGCCCGTGGTCGCGGCGCGCCTGCTCGAGCACGGCCGCCCGCGGGCCGCCTCGATCGCGGAGCGCATCAGAGAAGCGGCGCCGCGCGGCTTCGCCATCGCCGCACGCGGCAGCTCGGACAACGCGGCGCTCTACGCGAAGTACCTCTTCGGGATCCGCAACCGGGCCCTTGTGGCCCTTGCCGCGCCCTCCCTGTTCACGCACTACGGCAAGCCGCCGCGACTCGAGGGGGAATGCGTGATCGGGATCTCGCAATCGGGCGAGTCCCCGGACGTGATCGCGGTCGTCGAAGAAGCTCGGCGGCAGGGCTCGCTGACGCTCGCGATCACCAATGAGTCGGGCTCCAGGCTGGCGGCAACCGCCGAGCTCGTCCTACCGCTCGAGGCCGGGCCCGAGGTGAGCGTGCCGGCGTCGAAGACCTACACGGCGAGCGTGCTCGCGCTGGCGCTGATCTCCGAAGCCCTCGACCCAGACCCAGGGTTCAGGTCCGCGCTCGACGCGGTTCCCCACGCGATCACGCGCACCCTCGAGAGAGAAGGCGAGCTGGAGTCGCTCGTCCCTGGACTGATGGGACCGCGCGCGATCGTGCTCGGACGAGGATTCAACTTCTCGACCGCGGAGGAGATTGCGCTCAAGCTCAGCGAGACCAGCTACGTCCTCGCCCGCGCATGGTCGGTCGCGGACTTCGAGCATGGACCGATCGCGATCATGGAAGCGGGCCTGCCGGCGCTGTTCGTCGACGGCGGCGGCATCGTGGCCGCCAACCTCGAGTCCGTGAAAGCGCAGCTCGTGGCAAAGGGCTGCCCGGTCCTCCACCTGCTTGACGTCACGGGGCTCCCCGAAGAGCTGACTCCCATCACGCTCGCGGTCGCCGGCCAGCTGCTCGCCCACCATGTGGCGGTCGCGCGCGGATTCGACCCCGACCGCCCGCGGACGATCCATAAGGTGACGCGCACCTGGTAGCGCCGGTCGGGCGCTAGGCGGCGGTCAGCCGTTCCACCTCCGATTGCAGCAGCCCGAGGTCGACCGGCTTTGTCATGTAGCTGTCGATGCCGCTTCCCGCGAGTGCTTGCCGGACATCTTCGGAAAGGTCGCCCGTGAGCGCGATCACCTTGATCGGGTGCAGGACGTACCGCTTGCGGAGGAACTGCAGGAGCTCGACTCCGTCGTAAGTCGGCATGTTCACGTCGAGGATGACGAGGTCGTAGTCGCCGGTCGTGCCGAGCTCGAGGGCGCGGTTTCCGTCGGCGGCGCTCGACACCTGGAAACCGTGCGACTCGAGGAAATAGCTCAGCAGATCGACGCTGGCCGGATCGTCGTCGGCGACAAGGATGCGACCGCTCACTGAGAAGCGGGAAGAAACTGCCTGACCTGCGTGCCGAGCGTCCGCGTGTCGATCGGTTTCGAGATGTAGCCCACGCAGCCCGCGCTCAGAGCCTGATCGCGGTCGCCGTTCATCGCGTGCGCGGTCAGCGCGACCACGGGAATCGAGGAGGTGGCCGGGTCGGACTTCAACACTCGCGTGAATGAGAGGCCGTCCTGGCCCGGCAGCTGGACGTCCATCAGAATCAGGTCCGGCACGCACCCGCTCAGCTCCTCGCGAGCCTCGGGCGCAGATCCTGCGACGCGCACCTCGTAACCCTCGAGCTCGAGGACCGCGCGCGCGAGAATCTGGTTGGCCTCGTTGTCTTCGACGACCAGGATCAGCGGGTTCTGCGTCACTTCGATCCGTTCCGGTGGGCGACCACGCGCCGCAGCAGCCCCACTATGTCGGAGGTCGCGACCGAGCCGCGGCTCAAGATCTCCGACACCCTGCCGTTGAGCAACCGTTTGTCTGCTTCGGTGAGGTTCATCGCGGTGAGCACCATGATCGGCGTCTCGCGCGTGCGCTCATCGGCGCGGAGCGCCTCGACCACGTCGAAACCGGTCACCTCGGGCATCATCAGGTCGAGCAGCACGAAGTCGGGCTTCATCGACCGCGCAAGCTCGATCGCCTCCCGGCCTCCGGATGCAGGGAGGACGGTGAAGCCCGCGGGCTCGAGCGCCCTGGCGAGCCACTGCCGGTTCGCGGGCTCGTCGTCGACCACGAGGACGCGCACCTCGTCGTCGCCGGGCTCGTGCCTGAAGTCGAATCGATTCAATCGCTTGATGAGCTCTCTCGCGTCGATCGGTTTGACGAAGTAATCCATCGCGCCGAGCGCGAGACCGAGCTCGGGGTTGTCGACCACGCTGACAATGACGATGGGGATCGTGCTCGTGGCCTGGTCGCTCTTCAACCTCGTGATCACCTCCCAGCCGTCGATGTCGGGCAGGATGATGTCGAGTGTGATCGCGGCGGGCTGCAGCTCGCGAGCGCGCGCCAGCGCCTGGTTGCCGGTCCGCGCGAGCTCGGTCCGGTACCCCGCCGACACAAGCTGGCGGGTCAGGAGCTCGGCCGCCGCGGGGTCGTCCTCGACGACCAGGACGAGCGGCCCGGACGCGTGCCGGCCGTTCACGGCCTGAAGCGGTTGTGGCTCGGCCGGTCGCGCGACGTCTTTGTCGAGCGGTAGGACCAACGTGAAGACGCTGCCCGTGTCGGGATGGCTGCTCACGTGCACGTCTCCTCCGTGGAGCAGCGCGAACCGCCTGGTCAAGGCGAGGCCGAGACCTGTCCCTTCGTGCTTGCGGCCCGGTCCCTGGTCGACCTGGTGGAACTCGTGGAAGATCAGCTTCTGGTCTGCCTCGGCGATGCCGATGCCGGTGTCGGTGACCCAGATCTCGATGGTGTCTTTCTTGCGCCTGGCCCCGATCGTCACCGTGCCGCCGTCGGGCGTGAACTTGATCGCGTTCGACACCAGGTTCAGCAGCATCTGCTTCAGCTTGCTCGCGTCGGCCGGGATCACCCCAGCCCCGTCGACGTCGGCTGTGAGCTTGATCTCTTTCTTCGCCGCCAGCACCTCCACGGTCTGGACCACCTGGTCGACCGCTTCGTCCACCTGCACCGGCTGGAGGCGAAGCTCCATCTGGCCCGCCTCGACCTTGGACAGGTCGAGGATGTCGTTGATCAGACCGAGCAGGTGACGGCCGCTGGTGAGGATCTGGCCGATGAATCGGGTGCGGGTCGCATCGTCGAACTGGCCCTCGCGCGAGTCGGTGAGCAGCTCGGAGAAACCGATGATCGCGTTGAGCGGGGTGCGAAGCTCGTGGCTCATGTTGGCCAGGAACACACTCTTATGTCGGTTCGCCTCGCTCAACGCCCGGTTGCTCTCCTCGAGCTCGGTGATGAGGTGGCGCCGGTCGAGCGCGGTCACGAACGCGCTCATCAGCTGCTGCATCCGGTTGATCTCGTCGCCGCCGAAGCCTGGCGTGAAGGGTCCGGCGAGGAGGATCAGCGTTCTGGACGCAGACAGGCCGGCCACCTGCAGCGCCATCACGGTGCTGTCTTCGCCGCCGAGCGCGGTCCGGCTGACGCCGCGCGGAAGGCTCGCCATGCGCTCCTTCAGCTCGGCCAGCTGTTCGGCTTTCAGCCCGCGCGAGGCGGTCGCGGCGCCGGACGAGTCGAAGAGGGCGCCGGACGACGCCCCGACCAATCGAGCCGCCCACTCGAGCGCGCGGCTTGCGAGCGCATCGCGCTCCCCGCTCAGGAGCAGCTCCTCCATGAACCCTCGGAGGCCTTCTTCCTCCGGTGCGCGCCACTGACGGCGCAGCCACTCGGGCGGCGCAAAGCTCGCGTACAGCAGCGGGACGATCGCCAGGGCGACGAGCTCGAACCCGATCTGGACGGCGGGCTGCCGGACCAGCACCTCGAGAGGGATCGCCACCACCAGAAGGGCGACGAATCCTCCGAAGCCCAGGCTCACCGAGCGCAGGCGCCACGCCTGAACGGCACCCAGCTCGCGGGCTGCCACCCAGAAGCGGACGATCGGCTCGCCGACGCACGCGGACCACACGACGATCAACGCGATGACCGCGACGATGACAAACCACCGCGGCGCGCCGCCGATCGAGGCAATGAGCAAGAGGACGCTGGCAGCCGCCAGTGCGGCGATCGCTGCGGCGTGCCAGCGCCAGGGGAGGGGGATGAGGGTGTCTCGATAACGCAGAAGTGCGTAGGCCGAGCCCATGAACCCGGCCAGGCTGATCCACCCGATCCACTGCATCGAAACCGGGAGGTGGGCCTGGACCCGGCCGAGGCCGGACACCACGGCGAGCAGGATGATGGCGAGCGCGAGGAAACCCATGGAGCGGTCGCGGCGTCGCAACCACGTGGCGGCGATCACGACGCCGAGGGCGACGAACGCGACAGCGACCGCGTCCTGGAGGAATGCAAGCAGGTCGGTCACCGCGTCACCTCAGGCCGCGCCCAGGCATGTGAGTCGTGGAGGGTCCTTGAGAAAGATTTGGACGACCTCGGGGTCCCACTGCCGACTGGCTCCGAGTCTCAGGGTCGACAGCGCCTCATCGAGCGACTTGCGACGGCGGTATGGCCGGTCGTTGACCAGGGCGTCGAACGCGTCGCAGACCGCGACGATTCGCGCCAATCGAGGGATGTTCTGCCCCGCGAGCCGGTCGGGATATCCGGTGCCGTCGTAGTGCTCGTGGTGGTGCCTGATGATCGGGAGGAGGCTCGTCGCCGAGCGCAGCGGCGCCACTATGTTCTCGCCGATGTTCGGGTGAAGCTGCATGGCCGCGGTCTCGATCGTGTTGAGCGGGCCTGGCTTGAGCAGGATCGCGTCGGCCACGCCGATCTTGCCGATGTCGTGAATCAGCCCTCCGCGGTACAGGGCATCGAGGTCTGACGCCGGCAGGTCGAGGTCGGCGCCGATCCGCCTTGCCGCCTCGGCGACCCGCTGGGTGTGCGCTTCGGTGAAGGGGTCCTTGGCCTCCACGGCGGCGGCGAGGGCGAAGATCACCTGCTCGGCGCTGTCGAGGGAGTCGTAGACGCTCTTCAGCCGCAGCGCGGAGCGGACGCGCGCGACGAGCTCGATGCGGTCCACGGGCTTGGTCATGTAGTCGTCCGCGCCGCAATCCAGCGCCATCACGCGGTCAGACGTCCTGTCCAGCGACGTGATCATTACGACCGGGATGAGTCGGGTTGCGGGAGCCGCCTTGATCCGCCGGCACACCTCGTAGCCGTCGATTCCCGGCATCTGCACATCGAGCAGGACGAGGTCTGGCGGCGAAGCCTGGATCGACTTCAGGGCGGACGTGCCGTCCTCGGCGGTCCGGACCTGGCAGTCGACGCCTGCAAGGCACGCCTCGATGAGCTCGCGGTTGGCCGGTCCGTCGTCGACCACGAGCACCACAGGTATGCGCGCGGCAGGCGCGAGCCGCCGGGTGACCGGGAGCGCAGGTTGCAGGTCTCCGGTCGACGGGCTCGGCCACGCGGCGGGCTTCAGGGCGGCGACGAACGCGGCGGCGGAGGCATACCGGTCCTCAGGCCGCTTCGCGAGTGCCCGCCGCAGCGCCTCCTCGATGTGCGCGGAGAGCTCGCCCCTCAGCTCCCGAGTCGGGGGCATCGCTTTGGTCACGTGCGAGAGGAGGGTCGCGGCGGGGGTGTCCGCCTGGAACGGGACGCGACCGGTCAGCATCTCGTACGCGACGACGGCGAACGAATAGATGTCGGACGCGGGGCCCATAGGTTCATCCGACGCCTGTTCCGGTGACATGTACTCGGGAGTCCCCATCACGGTGCCCCTCTGCGTCATCCGGTGCAGCGAGCCCAACATCCTGGCCAGGCCGAAGTCCGCCAGGACGGGTGTGCCGTCCTCGCGCAGAAGGATGTTGGAGGGCTTCAGGTCGCGGTGCAGGATCCCGCGCGCGTGCGCGTGGTCGAGCGCGCCGGCCAGCTGCTCGAGCAAACCGACCGCCTCGCGCAGCTCCATGGGCCGGCCGACCCGGTCGGCAAGCGTTCCGCCTTCGACCAGCTCGAGGACCAGGTAGGCGAGGCCGTCCTCGTAGCCGAAGTCGAACACCTCGAGGATGTTCGGGTGCTTGAGCCGTGCCACCGAGCGCGCCTCCTGCTGGAACCGTTGCTGGGAAGCGGGGTCGTCGGCGAGCAGGTCGGGGAGGACCTTGATCGCGACGTAGCGGTCGAGGCCCGGATGGTAGGCCCGGTAGACGGTCGCCATGCCGCCGCGGCCGATCTTGGCGACGACGTGATACGAACCGATGCTCACGCCTTCCCGGACCTGCATCTCAGACCACGCCGAGGAGGACGAGGACACCCACGACCGGCGGCAGTGCCATCAGGCCGCAGGTCAGCGCGAGCACCGCTGCGATGGCGGCACGCCGCGGCGCGGCGACGACGATACCGGCGCCCGGTTCAGCTAAACGGCCGGCGAGACGCCTCGTGTAAACCAATCCACCCTTCCGTCGCAAGCCTAAGAAGCAATTGCTTATCGGCTCCCTCCCCGAAGGGCGAATTCCCTACCCAACCGGGTAGTTCTGTTAATCCAACCGGTTAAAGCCAGCCTTCCTTGGTCACCTGGTGGGCCAGCTCGGTCCGGTTGGATGCGCCGGTCTTCTCCAGGATCTGGCGCATGTGGAACTTGACGGTGTTCTGGCTGAGGTGGACCTCGGCCGCGACCTCTCGGTTGGTGCGTCCCGCGGCGACCAGGCGCACGATCTGCTTTTCCAGCGGGCTCAGCGGAGGGCCCGTGCTCGGGATGCGCGGGGCACCGGTACGGCTCGCGGCCGCCCGGAGCCGCTCCTGCATCGATGCGTTGTCGATGGCGATCGCCGCGACGCTGCCAAGTGCGTCGAGGAACGAGAGCCACTCCTGGTCCGGTGTCAGGGCCGAACGGTGGAAGACCTCCAGCGCGCCGACGAGCTTGCCCCGCGAGATGAGAGGCACGGCGCCGTAGGACTTGAAGCCCTCGCGCGCGAACAGGGAGCGGCGGCGGAACTGGGAGAACGCGCCGAGGGCGGTCACGGTCTCGATCCGGCGGGTCCTCACGGTGCGCCCGGGAAGCGAATCGTCGACCGGCAGGCGGTAATCGGGCACCGCCGTCGCCCGGAAGCCAGTGCTCGCCGCGAGCGACAGCATGTTGTCGGTCTCGTCGAGAAGGAGCACGTCCGCGGCGTCGGTCTTGAGCTGGACCATGACCTGGTCGAGGATGATCTTCAGCGTCACCCGGAGGTCGGGGCTGGCCGAGATCGCCATGCCGATGCTCTGAAGGGCGCTGAGGCGTTCGAGGCGCTGCACCGCGTCCTGGTAGAGCTGGGCGTTTTCAACCGATAGACCTGTGCGGTCGGCGATCGCCTGCAGCCACAGGATGTCCTTGTCGGTCAACGGGTTCGAGCCTCGTCGCTCGAAAAGCCCGAGCGTGCCTATGGTCGCCCCCCGCGCGCGCATCGGGACCACCATGATCCCCAGGTACGGCGCCCCCGTGATTTGCGCCGGATGCTCGTCGAGATACGACCGGAGCTCGTCGTTGAGCATGTCCCTGATGCGATCGGCGGCGAGGCTCGGGATCAAAAGCGGTTCGCCGGACTCGATCACCCGACTGGAGATGGGGGCTGTCGACACGGCGCCGGATCCCTGCATCGCCTCGATGTAACTGGCGAACGTCGGGTCGGCGTCGTCGACCGCGATCACGCGCATGATGTCTGGGTCCTTGCCCATGATCGACGCCACCCAGATGCCTGGCCGCAGCTTGCTGAGGGCTCGCGTGACCGTGGTCAGGATTGCCTCCGCGTCGAGACGCGCATGCGCGAGGTGCTCGGCCACCTCGTCCACGATGTGGTCGCCGGCGCTGCGCCCGCTCATCCGGCTGTGGGTGATGAGGTGAGTGACGTCGGTGAGGATCGCGACCACGCGGCTCACGTCGCCCGACGGCGAAAACTCCGGGACGGCATCTACCTGGAGCCAGACGTCGGCTCCGTCCGGGTGGTGCACTCGCGCCAGGGCGCCGCGCACCTCGTGCCGGCCCTTGAGGGCAGCGACCACCGGGTGGACCGAGATCGGCCCGTCGCGCGCATCGGTGACCAGCCAGTCCGCCTCGTCGGCGAGCGACCCGATCAGGTCCTGTGCGCTCGCCCCGAGCATCGCCGCCGCGGCGTCGTTGACATCGAGCACGGACCCCGTCGAGTCATATGTCATCACCGCGCCCGGAAAGTCGGTCCACGTGGAGCCGGGGGGCGCTGGCACGCTCGAAATTATCGTGAAGGGACCTGGGGTTTTGTTAAGTAACACGCCTAAGGGTTGCCCGTGGTCTCCGTGAGCGCGTCCGCGGCCGGGGAGGCGTGGGTATGTGAGGTGGAGGTGGACCACGCCGGCGAGCACACCCGGCACACGGTCACGGTGTCCCCACGCGACCTGGCGCGCTGGGGCAAGGGGGATCACAAAGAGGACGTCGAAGATCTGGTGGCCCGGAGCTTCGACTTCCTGCTCGAGCGAGAGCCGCCCGGCTCGATCCTCCAGCGTTTCGACCTGACGGTCATCCAGCGCTACTTCGCCGACTACGATCAGCGGTTCAGGCGATGACGCGCAAGGTGCAGGCCTACGTTTTCATCGACACCCGCAACCCTGGACCGAGGCGCGTGGTGCGCGAGGTCCGCAAGCTTGCAGGGGTTGTCCGGGCCGACGCGTTGCTCGGCACTCCTGACGTGGTCGCGATCGTAGAAGGCGACGACATCGCAGCGATGGACGCCGTCATCGACTCCATAGTGGAGCTCGACGGTGTCCTCGACACGGAGTCCAAGGTCGTTCGCTGGATCGACTGACCGATGATCTCCCCCGTCATAATCGACGGGCTTTGCGGGGCACCATCGAGCACATTCACATCGCCGAGGTTGCGGGCGGCCCCATGCGCTCGCTCGCCTCGGTCGAGGCAGTCGCGGGGTTGGGACTGGGAGGTGACCGCTACGCGCGGCGCGAGGGCTTCTGGCCCGACGACAAGGAGGAGAGCCGCGACGTCACGTTGATCGAGGCCGAGGTGGTGGAGAGCCTGTCCGAACGAGGCATCGAGCTTGCACCCGGCGCCAGCAGGCGAAACATCACCACGCGCGGAATCCGTCTCAACGAGCTGGTCGGCAAGGAGTTCTGGATCGGCGGGGTGCTGGCACGAGCCACTGAGCTCTGCGAGCCGTGCACCCACCTCGTCGCCCTGACGGGCAAGCCCCTGATCAAGCCTCTCGCGCACCGCGGAGGCCTGCGCGCCGACCTTTTGACCAGCGGCCGGATCAGGGTCGGCGACCGGGTCGAGGTTAGAGAGCCGGCCTTGAACCAGCCGTCACGCTGACCGACCAGCGTCTCAATCTCGCTTGAGCCAGGCCCTCAGGTCGTCGATGACCGGCTGCAGGAAAAGGATCGCCAGCACGGGCGCCCCGATCAGGTTGATGACCTGCCACAGCTCGATCTGCGCGCCGGTCCCGCCGGCCGCTTGATGGCCGGCGAATCCACCGCTGGTCGCAACTATCGCGGCGAGAAGCAAAGACATCTACTTCCTTTATCTATGTGAACGTCTGGGGCGGGCTAATCTGTCCGGCGTGGCGGGCAAGTTTACGGGCTGGACGGGCGATTTCAGAGGGTTTTTCCTGGGTCTTCGGGCCAACAACAACAAGGCGTACTTCGAAGCGCACCGGAGCCAGTACGAGAACGAGGTCAAGGCCCCGATGCTTGCGCTCCTGGCCGACCTGGAGGCGGAGTTCGGGCCGCCGCACCGGGTTTCGCGTCCCCACCGCGACATCCGCTTTTCGGCCGACAAGTCGCCGTACAAGCTGAACATCTACGCCGACCTCGACCGCGGTGGCTACGTGGCCCTCGACGCCGAGGGTCTGGTCGCCGCCGGCGGCCGCTACATGGTCGACGACGTCCAGCTCAAGAAGCTGCGTGAGGCAGTCGCGGCCCACGCCTCAGGCAAGCAGCTGGTCGCGATCGTCGCCGACCTGCGCAAGAAGGGCTACGAGGTCGAGGGGCAGGAGCTGAAGCGCGTTCCGCCGCCCTACCCGCAGGACCACGCCCGCGCCGACCTGCTCCGCCACAAGCGGTTGATCTACTGGAAGCGCTGGCCGGTCGAGGAGTGGATCGCCACGCCGAAGGCTCGTGACCGGGTCGCCAAAGCCTGGCGGGACGGAGAGGCCTTGAACGCATGGTGCGCGAGGTACATGGACCCGAAGCGCTAAGCCTGCATCTCCGCGAGCAACCGCGCGGCCTCGCGCGCGTTCGTGGTCCCATAGTTCGAGAAGCAGTTGTTGTAGACGACGTGCGTCTGCTTCGTGCTCTTGGCGACGGTTGCGATCTTAGGCGTCCAGTCCGCGAGCTCGTCCTCGTCATAGAGGTAACGAAACCGTTCCGCCGGGCTGATTTCCTTCTTCTCCCAGTTGTCCTTGTTCCGGCCATGGAACCGGAACACCGCG
>Ga0075436_100003672_pt1 | contig 10514 bp, 7 predicted proteins | sample RhiMethybrSRZTD5_FD_75303 | JGI IMG/M metagenome (GOLD analysis project Ga0075436, IMG submission 75303) | Populus rhizosphere microbial communities from Tennessee, USA - Rhizosphere MetaG P. TD hybrid SRZTD5 | ecosystem: Host-associated > Plants > Roots > Rhizosphere > Soil | place: USA... | reverse complement strand
GGTGGAATCGCTAACATCGCGCAGTTCTCATTCACCTTGCGCGGAGGCTCTTATGCGGTACACAGCACGGCTCTTGGTAGCGACCCTCTTCTCTCTTGCGGCGTGTGGTGGCATGACGTCGCCTGGCGGTGGAGGCGGTGGGGGTGGGGGTGGGGGCGGCGGTGGCCCAGTGGGCCAGATCGTGGTGGGCAACATTTTCTTCCGCAGCGCTCACAACGGAAGCCAGAACCCTGCGGTCGACACCGTCGCGGCGGGCAGCACCGTCACGTGGACCTGGAACGCCGCGGGGTCGCACAGCATTCAATCCACCGGCCAAGTCCCGAACATCTTCCGGAACAGCGTGGTCATGTCCGGTGCCACCGACGCGTATTCGGTGACGTTCCAGAATCCCGGAACCTATCCCTATAACTGCGCCGTCCACGGGGCGGCGATGTCCGGAGTCATCGTGGTCCAGTAGCAAACGCAATCGGAGACGCACGAGGGTGCCCGACGCGACCCTCGTGTAGTCCTCCGGCTGACGAATCGGTTCCTCCGTTTCACCTCCATTTCAGGTCTCGCGTCTGATACAGCCATCGCGGAGCGATCACTAACGTTGCCCACAGTTAGTGATCGATCCCATTACACGATGGAGCGCACGATGAAACCGACGGCATTTTCCCTCTTTGTGACCCTGGCAGCCCTGGCGGCGTGCAACAACCTTTACTCGCCCACCACCAGCGTGCCCCCCCCTCCCGGGCCAAACTTTACGGTGATCCGGGCCGTGGGCGACAGCCTTGCGATTGCGGACACCCTGAACAAGTTCCGCGCCGCGCTCGGCGGCAGCCTGAACGCCCCGAACTCGCCGCCCGCCGACAGCGGCCGCCGCGAGATCAACTGGGACGGCGTGCCCGCCGCCCTGACCAACGTCGACAACTTCCCGGCGGACTTCTTCAACGTCAACTCGAAGCGGGGCGCGATCTTCTCCACGTCCGGCACCGGCTTCCGCGTGGACTCGAGCGCCTTTGCGGACATCAACGCAGGGCTCGCGGACCAGTTCAAGGCCTTCTCGCCCAAGAAGCTCTTCATGTCGGTCGGCAGCCCTGTGCTCGCGGTCGATTTCAGGCTGGTAGGCACGACGACCAACGGGCTGGTCAAGGGCTTCGGTGTCGTCTTCTCCGACGTCGACCGCGCGAACTCTACACGGGTCGATTATTTCGACGCGCACGGCGTGGAGATCGCGAGCATTGCGTCACCCGCACATCTCGGTACCCAGGGCTTCACCTTCGTGGGGGCGGTGTTCGACTCCGCGATCGTCGCAAGAGTGGTGATCACGAGTGGTGACGCTTCGCTGGACGCCAGCTCGCAGGATGTGTCCGCGGGCGGTACGAAGGATCTGGTCGTCATGGACGATTTCGTCTACGGCGAGCCGCGGCCGCTGCGCTAAACATCACCGGGTGGGGTGCCTCCTTCCTTGCGGCAGGCACCTTCCCCATTTTCCGGGTCAGGAGATTCCGATGCCCCAGGCCTTACCCGAGCCAGCAACGCTCAACACCCCTGCCCTCCTGGAAGCGTTCTTCGAGCGCTCCCAGGACGGGTTCTTCTTCATGATGCTCGATCAACCGGTCGAATGGGGGCCGGGAGTCGACAAGGACGCGGTGCTCGACTACGTCTTCGCCCATCAGCGGATGACCAAGGTCAATCCGGCGATGGCGGCGCAGTTCCGGGCCCGCCGGGAGGACCTGATCGGACTCACGCCGGATGACTTCTTCCGGCACGATCTCGAGGGCGGGCGAAAGGGCTGGCGGAAGCTGTTCGACTCGGGGCACACCCACAGCGTCACCAACGAGCGCCGGCTCGACGGCTCGACCATGTGGGTGGAAGGCGACTACATGTGCTTCTACGATGCGGACGGCCGCATCACCGGGCACTTCGGGGTTCAGCGGGACGTGAGCGACCGCATCCGGGCCGCGGAGGAATTGGAGCGGTCGCGGACCGAGCTGCGGGCCCTCGCGGACCGGCTGCAGACGACCCGGGAGGAGGAGCGGACCCGGATCGCTCGCGAGATCCACGACGAGCTCGGCCAGGCGCTCACCGCCCTGAAGCTCGACGTGGCCTGGCTCGAGAGCCACTCGACGCGGAGCAATTCGGGCGTCTTCCGCCTCGGCGACGCGTCGCTCAGCGACCGGATCGACGAAACCATGCAGATCGTCCGCCGAATCGCGAGCGAGCTGCGGCCCAGCGTGCTCGACCCGCTCGGCCTGGAAGCCGCTCTCGAGTTCCTGGTGCAGGACACGGCCAAGCGAACCGGCATCGCCATCGTCCTCAAGGCCGATGACTTTCCCCGCCTGCCCGACCACGTGGCGAGCCACGCCTTCCGGATCATTCAGGAGGCGCTCACCAACGTGACCCGACACTCCAAGGCCACGCGGGTGGACGTCACCGTGCGTCGCCTGGAGAAGTCGATCCTCCTCGGCGTCGAAGACAACGGCGTGGGGTTCACGCCCCAATCGCTGAGCGGGCTTTCGTCGCTGGGGTTGGTCGGCATGCGGGAGCGCGCGCTGGCGTGCGGGGGAACCTTGACCATTCGGGGCGAGCCGGGTCGGGGGACGGCCATTGTGGTCACGATTCCGGTGACCCCGCCGTGAAGCGAACCCCTGCTATTCGCATCTTCATCGCGGACGACCATCCGATCGTCCGCCAGGGATTGCGTCGTATGGTGGAAGCGGATCCGGGGCTCGCGATCTCGGGTGAGGCGGGCGACGCGGCGACCTTGCTCGCCGCGCTCGAGAAGACGGCGACCGACCTGGTCTTGCTCGACGTCTCGATGCCGGGCGGTCCCTTTCTCGACACGCTGCGTGCCCTGCGAGAACGCCACCCGAGCATTCGGGTCCTGGTCTTGAGCGTTCACCCCGAAGACCAGTGGGCGGTGCGAGCGCTCAAGGCGGGGGCGTCGGGCTATCTCACCAAGGATCACTCACCCGAGCAGTTGTTGGAGGCGATCCGCCGGGTGTACCGCGGCGGCAAGTACGTCAGCCCGACCCTGGCGGAGCAGCTGGCCACACATCTCGATGCCGCGGGGCAGCGCGCCCCGCACGAGCTCCTGTCCGATCGCGAGTTCGAGGTCATGCGCCGGCTGGGGAGCGGCCTTACCGTCTCGCAGATCGCGAGCGAGCTGGCCATCTCGGCCAAGACGGTGAGCACGTACCGGACGCGCATTCTCGAGAAGATGGCGGTCGCGAGCAACGCGGATCTCGTCCGCTATGCCGCGAGGTATGGGCTAATCGCCTGATTCGGCGGCCTTGACCGGTGACCAAACCCTGCCGAGCGAAGCGACGATCGGGATGCCGACGAAGGGAAAGTGTCCCACGAACTGGATCCACCAGCGCGAGCTGATCACCGGGGGGCGATGCACGAGCAGGGGAATCACCACCAGCGACATGACCAGCCAGATGAATGGTCCGTACATCGCGGCGACCTTGATCACTCCATAACGAGAGGCGAGGACCCGCCTGATCCAGGGCCACCGCAGCACGAGGGTCAGAAATACGAGGGACCATCCGAACGCCACGCCAAAGTGCATCAGCAGGCCGACCAATACCGTTCCAGTACCACCGTCGAGCGCCGATCTGCCCAGCAGGGTGCTGGCCACTCCGAGCCAGACGCGCGTCACAGTTGAGTGGAAGACGAAGACGCTTAAGAGACTGGCGAACAGGGCGTCGGAGAGTCCGGTCAGGAGCCCGGCGCGCGCGAGCCGCACGAGCGTGTCGCGGTTGACGGTCACCGGTCAGTTCCCTCGGGCTCGATAGTCAAACAGTTGCGTCGGTGGCCGGCTCGGCCGGTCCTTCGCTCCGTCCCCGCATCCAGAGGTGCCCCGCGCCCGCGAGCACCGCCAGGAGGCCCCCGCACGAGAGGAAGAGCGCGCGAATGCCCAGCCGCTGAGCCAGGTACCCTGAAAGCAGCAGGCCCAGCACCTGGGCGACGGCGATCAGCGACATGAACGTGCTGCTGACCCGGCCCATCAACGCGGGCGGCGTCTCCTGCTGTGAGAGCGTCTGTGCCGGGATCAACACGAAGGAGATCGCGAAGCCCATGCTGAACGTACTGAGCGCGGCCATGGGCATGTTATGGAAGGCGCCAAGCAGCGCCGCGCCGGCGCCGAGGGCGAGCATCCCGGCCAGCACGACGCGCGTGCGCGAGGCGGGCGTGTGCACGCGTCCCAGCACCTGCGCGCCCGCGATCAGGCCGACCCCCACCATCGAGCTGATCACGCCGAACACGAAGGGGCCCGCGGAGAGCGAGTCGCGGATGTAGATCGAGATCAGCGGGCTGAACGCGCTCAGCACGAACATGGCCGCGCCCATCGCCAGGAACACGAACGACAGCCCCGCATGGGTGAAGATGAACCGGTTGCCCTCGACGAAGTCCCGGCTGAGCGATTCCAGGGTCTTCTCGGTCGGGGCACGCGGGCGCAGGATGACCAGCGTCGAGATCATGGCCGCCGAGAACACGAAGCTCGCCGAGTCGAGGTAGAAGCAGACCCGCTCACCGAGCCAGGCGATGAGCGCGCCCGCGGCAAAGGGGGAAAACAGCCGCACCACGTAGAACGCCTGCGTGAGCATCGCGTTCGCGGCGAGCAGGCGGTCCGGGGGCACGATGGTGCGGACCGTGACCGACTGTGCCGGGGCGAAAAAGCTCGACACCGTGCTCAAGGCCGCGAAGATCACGCAGATCTGCGCCACATCCCTCGCGAACAGGAGCAGCACGATCAGCACGGCGCGGATCAGGTCGCTCGCGATCATCAATCGCTTCACGTTCCAGTGATCCACGAACACGCCGGCGACCGGGCTGATGAGCGCCAGAGGCACGATGTACGCAATCGAGACGGCCGTGACCTGTACCGCCGTGCCGTGCATGCGGAACGTGATGAGGCTGATCACGCCGAACAGGGCGAGGAAGTCGCCGAAGATGCTCACGAACTGCGCGAGCCACAGCGTGCGAAACGGCCGGTCGCGCAGCATTGCCTGCGGCGACATGGTCGGGGTGGCGTTCGGACTCGTGGCGGTCATGGCGTAAAAGTAGAATGGGCGGGCGACGTTGGCGACGTCGTCCGCCCGTATCGCACGTGATATATCCGGCGCCCCGTACTTCAGATGCTGTTACGCACTCCAGTGAATCGCGCCGTGCAACGCGGGTGTGCCTCCTTCACAGTGTTGCTCAAAACGCAAGTCCAGCGCCGTCAGACGAAGCTGTCCGCGAGCAACCGGCGAAAGAGCGCGGCCGCTGCTGTTCGGGCCGCCCGCGAAGGGGTACGTATTGTTCCCGTTCTGCACGTCCGCCTCGGTGAAGATGCGCATACCGCTGAACTCGCCGGGCTCCCCGCCGCAGTGCCCTGCCGTGGGCGCGCCTCGTGTTGATAGTCCGGCCCTCGTCCCGGTTAACGGGGCCTTAACCCGTTTTATCTCATCATGTTGACATCCGGTTGAATTGGCTGCCTAATAGTAGCATTCCGAAACGCTGCGAGCCGTCTGCTTGATGCCGCACTTGCACCTCATCAGTCTCGGGGCCCCGCTGCTTCTCACCGAGGCCGGGGACCAAATCCGTTTCCGAACGCGGAAGCATTTCGCCTTGCTGATCCGTCTCGCCGTCGAGGCGGGCAGAAAATTCACGCGCGACTACTTGATGGACCTCCTGTGGCCCGACGTGCCCGCGGCGCGGGCGCGCCATTCCCTTGCGCAGGCACTGACGGTCCTCAAGGCGAAGGTGGGCCGCGAGCATCTGTTGATTCAGCGAGCGTCTGTCGGGCTCGCGCCCGGCGCCGTGGAGGCCGACCTGGGAACCCTGGACGCGGGCGAACCCGCGATCCGCGGGCAGTTCCTGGACGGTTTCGAGGTCCCGGGAGCAGTGCAATTCGAGCAGTGGAAGGACGAGTGGCGTGCCAAACTCATGCCGCGTATCCGCGACTCCCTGGTGAAACAGATGGATGCCGGCCGGCGGATCGGTGACTTCGCCGCGGTCGAGAAGCACGCGCAACTGCTGCTCGAGCTCGATCCGCTGTCCGAGGATGCGGTGCGCGGGGTGATGGAAGCGCGCGCGTGGGTGGGCGACCGCAGTAACGCCCTCAAGGTGTATGCGCGGTACGAGGTCCAGATGGCCGAGGAGCTCCGCGCCAAACCGAGTGCCGAACTCACGCGCATGGCGAACCTCCTGCGCGAAGGGCGGCGCGCGGCGCCGCGGCCGGACGGCGCCGCCGCGGGTCAGGTGTCCGAGCGCCAGGAGCGGCGCTTCGAAGCGGAGACGCTCATCGGTCGCCAGACCGAATTCTCCTGCCTGTACGACGCCTGGCTGCAGGTGCGGCGCCGCGAGCCTCGGATCGTCGTCGTGCTCGGCGATCCCGGCGTCGGGAAGACCACGCTGGTAAATGCGTTCGTTTCGACGTGCCAGATGGAGGGCGCGGCGATCGCGCGCGCCCAGGCGTACGAGGCGGAGCGCGAGCTGCCCTTCGCGGTGCTCGCCGAGCTGATCAAGCAATTGACAGTACAGCGGGCCATCGGCGGAGCGGATCCCGAGGCGCTGAGCGAGCTGACGCGTGTGTCGCCGGAGATCTTCGCGGCGTTCCCGGGAGTGCCGAAGCCCGTCGAGTGGGCGGCGGAGGTGATTCCGCTGCGGCTGGCGGATTCGTTTCTCAAGGCAGTGGAGGCGGCGACGGAGGAGAGCCCGCTGGTTTTGGTGGTAGATGACATCCATGCCTGCGACAACGCGAGCGCGGCGATCCTGCATATCATGGCGCGGAAGCTGCCGCACACGCGGCTACTGGTGATCATGACCGCGCGGTCGAACGAGCTGCGCATGGTCGCGGGGCCGAGCGCCCTTGCTGCCGATTCCGCAATCGCAGCGCTGCGAACGCTCGAGCTCGAGCCGTTGCCTCCGACGCCCGCAGAACAACTCGCGGCTGCCTTGGTGCGGAAGGGGGAAGGTAGCATCGCCGATGTGCCGGTGCCGCGGATCCTGGAGGCAGCGCGAGGCAATCCCCTAGCCCTCGAGCTACTCACCAAGGAGTGGCTCGAGCACGGCTCGAGTTCGTTGCTGAGCGACCTGGAAGCGCTCAACACGCAACCGGTCGCGACGATCGGCATCCCGCGAGCGATCGGCACGGTGTTCGAGCGGCAGATCCGCCGCCTCGGCAGCGCTACACGTGCGGCGCTCGACCTCGCGGCGGTGCTCGGCCGCCGCCTCGCGGACCTGCCCTTATACGAGGCGATCGATCTCTCGCCTGCGGCGGCGGGCGAAGCGCTCTCACGCCTAAAAGAGGAAGGCATCCTCCGGGAGGTCCACGGAGGGCTCGAGTTTCGGAACGAGTTGATCCGCGCGCTGGCGTACTACGCGGTGGCGGGTCCGGCGCGGCAGCTCCTGCATCGACGAGTCGGGGAGGCGCTGGGAGCCGAGGACGAGGGAAGAACAGGGAAGCTCGAGGTGGCATGGCACTTCCTGCGGGCGGGCGAACCCGCGCGAGCTGTCCTCCATGCGCTTAAGGGAGCAGAAGAGGCAAACAAGTCGGGAGCGCCATATGAAGCAGAGCAAGTTCTTAAGGCCGTCCTTAGCAGCGCGAGCGGCATCGATTCGCTCAACGGATCGGTGCGCATGCTGCTCGCGAAAACGCTATTGAGTCAGTCGAAGGCGGACGATGCTCTTCCTCTTCTTGAAGCGTTGTCACAGGACACGTCTCTGGCACCTCGCGATCACGCTGATATCTCGTGCATGCAGGCCTCGGTCGAATACCTGTTGCATCGCGAACACGGCGAGCGTTACAAGTACGCTACCTCAAACGCTCTAAGAGCCGCGCGCGATGTTGGTGACGCCGAATTAGTGGCGGCAGCCCTCCTCGAGTATGCGCGAGCCGGAGCTGAGACTGGCGACGAGGAAAGAATTGTTAAAGCCGAACGCGAAGTGGGGTACTTGCTCGACAAATCACAAGCGGCGCAGACCACACCCATGGCGCACTACGCGCTTGGGTATTGTCGCTACTGCCTCGGTCAGTTCGACAGGGCCAATATGTCCCTTGAGACCGCACTCACCTTGCTTGACAACCAGTCTACCTCCAATGCCGTAGCCTTGGCACTCACCCGAAATGCCTTGGGAGTATGTCAGTACAGCTCCTTTGAGTTCGCGGCGGCCGACTCCTCGCTTCGTGCCGCCTTAGCGATGACCCGTAAGCTGGGCGACGATTCGCGCGCATCACTGACCGCTGCAAATCTTTGCGTGGTCAACATGCTGCGAGGCCGTCTGGAGGAAGCAACTCAATGGGGAGAGGCATCGGTCGAAATCGGAGTCCGTGCCATCAGGCAGCCGGTGTTGACCTACGCATATCTAAACCTGGCCGAGGTGTGCCTGATTCGCGGCGACAATGTGCGAGCGGACCAATACATCGAAGCGGCCAGGTGCTGGTACCAGCCAGAGCGTAGCTGGCGCGTAAACGTCAATTTTCTGTGCGAAAGCGCTAACCTCGCTCTGATGCGCGGGAATCTTGGCTTGGCGCTTAGACACATCGAGGCGCTGGAATCACTCACAGCCGGGAAAGAAGGAGCGGTACCGGAAAGGGGGTTCTTCGAGAAGCTTCGAATCCTCCGCGCAACGATTGTACTTGGGGCAGACCGGGCCGCGGAACTGGCGGACGACATCTGGGCGCGATTCCCCAAACACCGCAGCGTTTCGTTCGCGCAGGTTCTTGCCGCCTACGCTTGGCTTGAGCGGCGCAGGCTCGGCCACCAAACAGAGCTCATACGGGGAGCGTTGAGCCTCTTTGAAGACCCGGAAGCAAGTGGTCTCAGGAGCTCCCTTGAACTCCAGGGGTTCCTCGAACCTCATTTCGACTTTAGACGCTCCTCGATCGCCTCTACTCTCGCCACTTAACACAAGGCAAGGCGTAAGGCGAGCGACAGGTGACAATCCTTGGCACGCTACCAAAAATCCCTCGAAGTAGCGATTCGGTTAGCGCTACCGAGCGATCCGCTGCCCCCACGCTGGCTTGGGTTGCGACGGGGCGAACTGGGGGGCTATCTCAGTGCTTAGGAGTCGACGAATGCTAGGGGACGTTGCCACGAGCTGAACGAGCGCTGGGTCAAACTGTCGCCCAGCGTAGGCTTGCAATTCCTCGACCGCCCTCCCAAACGTCATGGCACGACGGTAGGGACGGTCAGTTGTCATGGCATCCAGGGTATCCGCGATCATTATGATCCGAGCACCTATTGGGATCTCTTCTCCGGCGATGCCGTCCGGATACCCTGTTCCGTCAAAGTTCTCGTGATGGTGCTTTATCATGGCCTCAACGGGTCCTCTAAACTTCGCGGCGGTCGCTACCAGCTCAGCGCTCCGAACGACATGAGTCCGCATGACAATCCGCTCCTCAGGAGTCAACCTTCCCTCCTTGCGGAGGAGTGGTGCGAACTCCTCGTAAATCTTACCAACGTCATGTAGCAATGCAGCCCGCTTGATTCCGTCAAGATGATCCGCCGAAAGCCTCAGCTCCCGGCCGATAGAAAGCGCGTACTCAGCGACCCGGCGCGAGTGACCCGACGTGTAAGGATCACGCGCTTCCATCGCCTTTACCATGAGCTCGAGCTTTTCCTCCAGCTCTTCTTGCAGTTGACGATTCATCTGGTACAGCTGTCGGACTAGGAAGAGAGGGAAGACCAGAATTGCAATCCCAGGCAACTGGAGCTTGACGTAGAGGAAAACAAGTAGAATCGCCAGAGTGCTCGAAAACAGATCGTTCACGAGTGCTCGTCCACCAATCCGACCCCAAGCCTCGCGCACGGAGACGCCACTACTGAACGAAACCACCAGCGCCACGCTTCCCTGATTGACCAGAAAGAACGTGATCACCATGGCGACAAACGGAATGAACAGGAACGAAAAGCTGTCCAATCCTACAGACCCTCCGAGCTCTCTATAAACCCAACCTGCGAGACCCACCGCCAACATGTACTGAGCCGTGTTGAAGACAATCCGAATGATGGGCTTTTTCCGAACAACTGTATCGACAACGAGGGCTGTGACGCCGCCGATCACCATCGGCCAAGGATGGCCGAACAGAACGACGGTGGCCTCTAATGGGATGAAAGCAAGCGACGCATGCGCCTTGGCTATCGTTGGGATGTTAAAGAACAGAGAATCGCTGACAATCGAGAGCAGTACGAACGCAGCGAATGCGTTCCAGAATCTGGATTGCCCCGCGGATGGTAACTGCCAGTCGAGCCCAAACGCGACAACGAGTGCTAAGGTGGACACCACCCCCACGAGGAGGTGTGCCCGCAACGAATGAGAATCCTCCCTGCGTCGCGCGTTGCTCATGCTTGCCGGTCTTAGTGAACTCAGGCTTAGCTTGAGGGGGACCCCAAGTCCCCCCAACCCTACCATCCCGCCATGCCATCTGCGAAAAACAACTTCGCAAAAGCCGCAAAAAGCGCTGCGAGCAAATGCAACATTGAGCGTCACCCCCTTCTGGGAACTGCGAGTCGTTGTCGACCCACCAGGAGTGG
>Ga0075436_100003671_pt1 | contig 10515 bp, 8 predicted proteins | sample RhiMethybrSRZTD5_FD_75303 | JGI IMG/M metagenome (GOLD analysis project Ga0075436, IMG submission 75303) | Populus rhizosphere microbial communities from Tennessee, USA - Rhizosphere MetaG P. TD hybrid SRZTD5 | ecosystem: Host-associated > Plants > Roots > Rhizosphere > Soil | place: USA... | reverse complement strand
GGTATGGGCAAGTTTCTGGAAAGGTCTCGCGTAGCTGTTGGACGATCCACTCCGCAGTCGGGTGTCGAGTGACGTTGCAGTGCAGGATCTTGCGGCGTCCGTGCTCGATGACGAAGAAGCAGTAGAGCAGTTTGAATGCCACCGTCGGCACGGTGAAGAACTCGAACGCGACGATCACCTCCCGGTGATTCTGCAGGAACGCCAGCCAGCGCTTACCTGGATCACCACGCCGACAAATCCGCCGAAGGTACCGGGCCACGCTTCGTTCCGAGACGACAAAGCCGAGCTTCTGCAGTTGCTCGCGCCTCGAGATTATGTGTCCATCCGTTCGACCCATGGAGCGCGCCATGCGGGAGCCACGAATGGATCCGCAAAGTACTGTGTTTCCCGCGCAACTTTGTCGTCCCTGAACTCCATGATGCTCACGGTGTAGGATGGCTTGCCGTCATATGTCAGGATGAATTCGGTGATCCAAAGATCACCGCCGCCTATCATTCGTCGGACACCAAACCGCTTTTTGCTCGGCTGACTTGCGCGCTGGTTCTGTATGTTGCTTCGACCGCGGGTTCGCTCGCCTGACTGTGGGTATTCCAGCACCGCGTCCTCGTGATAGATGCGGTGCTCCGTTTCAAAATCGTTGTCATCGGACGCCGCCCAGTGCTGATCCAGTGCCGCACGGATCTCTTGATCTCGCACTCCAGAATGCTGCTCCTTCTTTTGTTGATCGTTCATCTTGAGCCTTCAATTTGACCAGAAGCTAAATGCTGTAGCGGAATCGGAGTGTACGACTCGTCAAGTCGCGCTGTTTCTTCGATCACCCCAGAGTCTAGACCGCGTCGAAGCGTCTAACTCCCGATTCGTCGGCCATTCGGATACAATCCCGAACTAAGATCGCGTTAAGCGACATGATCGGACGTTACTTCGCCCGCGATCTAGCCTCTGCGCCTTCGACGATTGAAATCAGAAGCGCCGGGCTTCGAACGGCGGCCCACTCTTGCCCTCTACTTCCGCGGAGGGGTGATCTCCGCTGCGCCCTGGTGCAGCATCAGGTGGGTCACGACACCCTTGTCGTTCTTGAGGAATTCGATCTCGGCGTCCACCACCTTGAAGAAGAACTTCGTTTCCGACTCCGCGAATAACGGGGCTTTGTCCTGCTCGGTAGCCTGCGAGACCAACTGGTCGCCTTCGAGCGTGAATACGAGATCGAACCCCGGCTGTAGTTCGTAGGTGCCGGTGTATTGTGCCAGGATCTTGTGCGGAACCGCGATTTCTTTGTGCTGCGCCACCTTGTCGCTCGTGCGCGGCGCCTCCATGTCACGCCCACCCTGGTGCAACACGAGGTATGTCACCACGCCTTTGTCGTCTTTGCCGAATTCGATCTCGGCATCCACTACTTTGGGAAGGAACTTCGACTCGGATGTGGCGAACAGCGGCACCTTGCCTTGCCCCGACATTTGGCTGATCACTTGACCGCTCTCCAGCGTGATCATCATATTGATCTTGGGCGCCATCGCGTAGGTCCCAACGTACTGCTCCAGGATCTGGCGCAAACTCCTTGCGTAGGTGCCGCCCTTGTACCCTTCCAGTAGATGCGTAGCACATATCGGTCGCTATTCGGCTGCCGAAGCGGCTGAAAGCCTTCATCGGCATTCTCTGTTCAGGGATCGTCTTTCGGGGAAGTCGGCCGTGATTGGCCTCAGAGAAAGAACCTGAGCGGAAATTATCGAACGACGGCCGCTCCAGCCTCGGCCACCGCATGGTCCTGGTCGCCTGATCCGCCGCTGACGCCAATCGCTCCCACCACTTTCCCTTTTTCCTTGAGGGGAATTCCTCCGGCGAAAATCATGATCCGCCCATGATTCGAGGCGTGAATACCGAAAAACTGACCTCCGGATTGAGAATGTTGCGCAAGATCCTTGGTTGCAATGTCAAAAGCACGCGAAGTGAAAGCCTTGTTAATAGAGATGTCAATGCTGCCGATCCACGCACCATCCATCCGAACGTGTGCAACCAGATTGCCGCCCACGTCTACGACGGCTATGTTCATGGGCTGTCCAATCTCCGCCGCTTTCTTCTCAGCTGCGGCAATCACTTTGCGCGCGGTTTCTAAATCGATCATGTGTATCGGGCTCCCCCCTCGCATGAAATCACAAAGGACCCGATGAGTCAAGGCTCACTCGCGTGGCAACGCTCTGTCGCCCAAAGTCTGCCCCAAGCCAGCCGCATGGGCACTCGACAATCTTAAACTCCAACGCTTCCAGTCTGCGACTTGTTTCGGCACCGCCTGAATGGTCGCTGGGGAGCAGCGACTTGCCGTAGCAATGCGCACTGCCGGCGCGAGGGCGTACTTGGGCGGGTAGTGCCGCGCTCCAACTTGCAACTTCTTGGAACGCCTTAATCTGGATTTAATCAAAAGCGTATAGCTAAATCTAGGCTTCGGCGTTATTCTGTTGAAGCCTCACTTTCAGGAAAGGAGCCATGTTATGTTTGCACGCATTCTAAGCAATCTGAACACGGGAATGAAGCTAGCGCGGCACGGCTATCTCTCCTCGATGCCGCGCGTCTAGTTCTTCTGTATCAATCTGGCTGCTGGCGCACCCCCGCGCCCGCTGAACTCATTTTTGCCTTTCTTTGAGGTATGCAAATGCTTGAACTTGTATTGCCCACGGACTGGGTTGCGTCTCCGGTTGCGCTCTCCCCCTCGCAGCATAGAGCTGCCAAAGGTGTGATGCGCGGACTGGAGCGCGGTGACTGCGCTGTCTTGCAGGATCGTGGAAGTGACGGCAAGACTACGGTGCTCGGCTACGTCCACCAGCAACTCGGCGGCATCCTCATCGGTGTGCGAAAATTCTTGCCAAGCTGGCGGCCTATGAACCGGCTGCTATCGAAGAAGCTTTTCTTGATCTGATCGATGAGCACATCGCTGAGCACGACCTGCTCATTGTGGACGACCTCCACTTGGTCAAAAACGTGGTGGAAAGCTGCGATTACATCCGCAAGAGTCTGTTCGACGCCATCCTGACTGCGGCGCTCGAAAGCGCTGCCGCTGCGCGAAAGAAGCTGCTTTTTGCTTGCGATGAAATTCCCAACGTACTCGCGCTCCGGGGACATTCCTGGGTCATTGAGGATTTCGCCCCTGAGGATTTTGCCGCCATTTGTTCCGCCTATCTGAAACCGGCCGCCTGCCGCGGACTCAATTTCGACGAAATTCATCGTTTCGCGCCGAGCCTGAACGCGCACCAGTTGCGCAAAGCCTCGCTTTGGCTTTCGCACGAACCAGAGCTAACGACCGCACGTTTTCTGGAATATCTGAACACGCACAATTTGGTGAGCAATGTTGAAATTGAAGAAGTCGAGCCCGTGACGTGGAACGACCTGAGAGGGGTCGACGACGTCATTCAAGCGCTCGAAGCCAAAATCGCGCTGCCGTTTGAGAATCACGAATTGGCCGCCCGACTAAATCTGAAACCGAAACGCGGCGTACTGCTTGCCGGGCCCCCAGGAACCGGAAAAACGACAATTGGCCGGGCCCTCGCCCATCGGCTTAGAGGGAAATTTTTTCTGGTAGACGGAACCATGATCGCTGGCTCTCACAATTTCTACGCCGAAATCGATCGCGTATTCGCGGCGGCCAGCCGCAACGCGCCTTCGATCATTTTTATCGATGATGCAGACGTCATCTTCGGCGGCGATAAGGAGAGTGGCCTTTATCGTTACCTGCTAACGAAGCTGGATGGGCTGGAAAGCGCAAGGTCAAGCCTTGTGTGCGTCATGATGACAGCGATGGAACCAGCGGATCTGCCGATCGCGATTCTTCGTTCGGGACGCGTCGAGCTATGGCTTGAGACTCGACTACCCGATGCATCGGCTCGGGCCGAAATCTTCCGCGACCACTTGGCGGCAATGCCACCGCCTTTGTGCAATGTGGACGCAGTACAGCTTGCCTCGGCTCGCGGACTTGAAGGCGATTATCGAGGACGGCAAACTGCTATTCGCCCGCGATCAGACGACCGGAAACAATGGACGGCCCGCCGAGGGGTACTTTCTGGACGCAATCGCGACAATCCGCCAGAATCGGCGAAAGTATCAAAAACGAAGGCCGGCGCAGCTCACCGAGGCACAGCCCTTCGGATTTAGAGCGGAGTAGCACCGCGGATTCGGATTCGAGGCCGCACCCACAGCTTGAACCCTGATAAGTGCCATTAACGGCCACTATTCGACGCTGCCTGAAACCCGCTACTGCACCGTGGCAATGGGAATGGGCAGTGGCCTCTTAAGGTCTTCGAGCACTCCCGTCGCTTCGGACCTCCTTCGGTATTAAACCATCAGGGTTTCAACCGGAAAGAGTACAGCGCGGCGCGCCTCCTCGACGGAAACCCAGAGGCTGTTGGTCCGGCCATCCGGCTTAGGGTGCGGATGGCAAGCGACAGGGCGAAGCATCATGCCTCGCCCGTGTAATCGTCCGCGAGGATCGCGGCGGCTCTCGCGTCAAAACATCAGGCGAAGCCCGAACTCCCCGGACAGCGAAGCGGCACATTATCAGGGCATGAAGAAGTTCGAGCGATCTGGTGAGTATTCGCTGGTATCTGCAACGTGCCTTTTCCTCCGTAGAGACGATAGCCTCCTTGCTTAGGGTGCGACATTGGGGTGCGACATTGGGGTGCCACCTTCCGTGATAGCGGAGGCTTCGTTGCGTCGGACAACCCCATTGCACTAGATGGTCCTAAGGGCGGCAGGATTGGCTTCAGGAATGCGGAGGTAGTGACATATCCGCTCAGCGGGCGCACACTCGCCGATGGCGTGGGTGACGAAGCTCTCCGGCGCATATGCCCGAATCTAGAGGGCGCAGTGGCACTTTGGAAAGTTGTTGCGAGAGATGAGCTGGCACGGATCATTCTCCGAAATCGTCGAGGATCTGTTAACCTGTACGCATCCGGGACATGCTTGCCTCCCCGCTTTTTCCCATCGACGGCAAAAACGAATCCGAGGTAGCGGAGATCGCACGGTCGTTGAGCTTTGTCAGACCGTTGGTTCCCTACCCGTCGTGGCGTTTCGATGCCGACTGGGGCAACCCTGACCTGGCCTTCCAGATGCGCCAGGAGGTCTGGCAATTTTCTAAGGACCGAAACCCGGAAACGCGCATAGTACTGGACTGGCTCGATGGCCTGCGGCTAGCCATGCACCTGGGGAATGACCTAAGCCGGCAGATATTTGTTGGGGGCTGTATAGATCCGAACGAATTCACCTTTCTCCACAAGATGTTGGAACCAGGCATGACGTTCCTCGATGCCGGGGCGAACGAGGGAGTATATACTGTCTTCGCTGCTCATTGCGTGGGACACAGAGGAGCCGTCTGGGCATTCGAGCCGAGTCAGAGGGAATTCAACCGCCTCCAACAGAATTTGAAGCTCAACCGGTTGAAAAATGTTCACTCCTTTCGCCTGGCGCTCGCCGAACACGAGGGGCAGGCTGAACTAGCGGTGGCAGAGGCCGAGCACTCAGGGCAAAACACACTAGGCAACTTCGCTTACGACGGCGTTGGAGTGTTGCGTAAAGAACTCGTGCCGGTGCAAGTGCTGGATCAAGTTGTCGAGGAGAATGGGGTCACGCGTCTGGACGTGATAAAGCTCGATGTCGAAGGAGCAGAACATCGTCTCCTGGCTGGGGCGCGACGTACGTTACAGCGGTTTCGTCCGGTAATTCTGTTCGAGGCATCCGACAGTGCCCTGCGGCATCAGGGCAGCAGCCGTGAGGCGTTGTGCGCCGCGTTGTCGGCGCAAGATTGCACTCTGTACATATTCGCTGATTCCACGGGTCTGCCGGCGCCCGCCATGTCCGGACAGTTCAGCGACAACATGATCGCGGTGCCAATGGAAAAGCCACTCACCGGCAGCGTTTTTGAATTGACGCCGCGGTCATGGCGAAAGCGGACCTCCAGCGGAGAGTTCCTTTCTTGACTCACAAAGGATCGAGAATATACCTTTGTTTGGATGACGTTCTATCCAATTTTGGTGAAAGGCGTTCCATTTATCACGTCGCCACCCACCGAGGTGCCACACTGTTTCCATTAATTGCGCGATGATTTCTGTCATCTTATACGGCCGCAACGACTCTCATGGATACAACCTCCACAAACGTGCGGCCATCAGCCTGAATTGTATTGGAGAGGTGCTATCCGAGCCGGGCGACGAGATTATCTTTGTTGACTACAACACTCCCAACGATCTACCCACCTTCATCGAGGCAATCTACGACACCCTTACACCGAGGGCAAGGTCGCGCTTGCGGGTCCTTCGTGTGCGCCCAGAGCTACACGGGCGTTATCAGTCGCGAACCCACTTGACCGCACTGGAGCCACACTCGCGAAACATCGCTATCCGCAGGTCTAATTCTCAAAACCGCTGGGTGCTGTCCACGAATACAGACATGATCTTCGTGCCGTCGGAAGGTGCCACCGATCTCAATAGTGTTGTGCGCGATCTTCCCGATGGCCACTACGTTTTGCCACGGTTCGAACTACCAGAGCCGCTCTGGGAGTCGTTTCCCCGTCAGGATCCGCTCGCGGTAATCTCGGCCTGCGAACGGCTTGGTAAGACGCTCCACCTGAACGAAGTGGCCGCGTCCCATCCTTATATGGGCTTTGATTCGCCGGGAGACTTCCAGTTGATCCCACGTGAAATGTTATTCGACATCTTCGGTTTTGACGAGCGCATGATTCACGGGTGGCACGCCGATTCCAACTTATGCAAAAGGCTGTTCATCGTGTACGGCGCCACGCGCGGCCTGGAAAGGCGCCTGAAGGGCTACCACTGCGATCACACTCGTGTGGCAACACTGGCACACAGGCTGGATATCAAGCTGGAGAATGACCTCGGCGAATTCGTTTACGATGTCAACGACCCCTATGCCCGGCAGCAGGCTTCCTCATGGGGCATGCCTGAGGAAACCATTGAAGAGATCAACTTCTCTGACGGCCCCCAGGCTCGGTTCGTCTCCGCAATCGAGAAAAGCCTTGAGGTACAGCAATCGGCCAATTACCACTCCGATGCAAATGACGTCAGAAACTATCTTTTCTATCAGCCCGAGCACGTTCTGCCTTATATCGCGGGCAACTTCACAGTCTACCCTCCAACGGCCCGCTTCCTGTACATTGGCAATAACCCTCGACTGCTGCGACTGTTGGTAACCTGTGTCGGCGGCATGGGGTTCCAGCCAATGCACTATCTTTCCGATGTCATGTCCTGCCCCACGGAAGTTTTGGCCGCTCCGGCCAATGCATCTGCGCCCAATGAATTGCTCACGAATTATGAACTATTGATCTTTGATCTTGGCTTGGACGCCGCAGGACTTAAACAAGCGGAAGTTCGCAGAATCACTGACTGGCCCCGGGAACTTCGGTATAGCCTGGGTGCGGTAGCGCGCCGCCTGGAGTCCTGCGCCGAAGAGAGTAACAAGATTTTCAAATCCGGTTCGCAAAAACCGATGGCCGATTTTCTCGTCGTCAACGCCAATCATTACGTCTTTGACCAGTTCGTATCGCACTTTCTCATTGCTACTCAGACGCCGTATAATACCCACGTCAGAAAAGGACGACCAAGAGTCGGAGACGACCGGCTGTACAAATCCCACCGCTGGATGTATACCGATGAAATGATGCGATCGTTTTTTGGTTATGACGCTGACACCTCGTCCGTACCCCGGATCGCGGTCGGTCAATCCATCGATTTCACAACTTCTGGGTGTTCAAGTCCGTATAAGGATGGCCATTGGGGCGCTGTCGATTTCACCGGCACATGGACGGATGGCAAGACTGCGGAGATTCTGCTCGCCAGCAATGCCTCCGTACAAACCGATATCGTCGCCCAGATAAACGTCACAGAAGCATTCTTGGGTTTGGAGGGCAATCCGATCAGAGTCACAGTACGGCTTGCCGGAGAACCCTTGGCACGCTGGAGCTGCCAATCGCGGTACGGGCAATCTACCTTCAAGGTTGTCCTGCCGTACCGCCTTCTTTCCAGCACGGACATTTCCATTCTCGCGTTCGAAATTGAGAACCCTCAGTTGCCGTCACTAGAAGCGCTCAAGGAAGGCCGGCAGCTCATTGGCGAAGATCCGCGAGAGTTGGGCATCAAAATCCAGAGTATTACATTCGGAGGTATCGATCAGCTAATATATACGGTCGGCAACCAAATCAGTTTTCTGGCCGGGGGTGATGGCATGAATTACGTGGATGAGTGCTGGACGACCCCTGACTGCTACGGTGCCTGGACGCTCGGCTCCGATGCCAGTCTGGTTATGTATCTTGCGGAAATTCCGCATGAGCCAGTTGCGGCCAGCTTTACCATATCCGATTCCGCAGTCAATGACGAGTTTCCACATATGAACGTGCATGTTTCCTTCAATGGTGAGGCGATGGCAACTTGGACGCTAGGCCCCAAGCGTTCCGTTCATACAAGGAAGGTCATAGTCAAGCCCGAGGTGCTGAGCCGTTCGAGCCCATTGAGAGTTTCGTTTCACGTCGAAACGCCCCGCTCGTCGGCACAATTGAAGTGGTCGGATGACTCCAAGCCGCTCGGCTTCCGGTTGACGCGATTTCAAATGGAGCCTGCTCGAACCCCAGCTTACCGGCTTGGTGACGTCATTGATTTCACGGATCGGGGCAACGGGCAACCATTCCTCGATGCGAACTGGAGTGCTTGCGACCATTATGGAACTTGGACAACTGGCCCAAAGTCCAGCTTGACCCTGCGAATTGAGGGCGCTACCCAGAGTTCCCTTTCGGCTTCCTTTGTCATATCCGACTGCATGGTTGGCGCCGGTGCACCCACGCTTCCCGTGCGCGTGAACGTGAATGAAGAGCTCGCCGAGGAATGGATACTTGGCCCGGATCGGAAGCCACACCAGCGTACCGTGCAGTTGTCTCCTGAGGCCGTGGCGGCTGGCCGGGATATCGCAATCTCGTTCGAGACACCTGAGCTACGGTCGCCCGCCTCTCTTGGTTGGTCCCAAGATCCCAGGCTCCTGGGTTTGCGGCTGACCGGTATGATGCTGGGCCCGGGCGAGTTGCCTTCTTCTATGTTCTTTCGCGAGGCAACAGCCCGCACGATTGAGATGCCTGCGCCTCACGGCCAAAACTTCTTCCGCGAGCTAATGAGGCGGGCGGCCGTTTTGGCTCAGGATATTCGGCGGAGAGCCGCTTCGTGAGCCTTCCGTTAGAAGGTTTGCGGGTCCTGGTGACAATTCCGCCTCATACGTGGTTCGGCGGAGTGGATTTCAACTTCGCCGTCGAGATGGCGGAAGAATTACGCTCCCGCGGTGCCACTGTGTTCGAACTGGAAGTGGCTGGGTTCGTGGTTCACAACCAGAACCTCATCCGGGAAGCCATCCAGGAAACAATATCGTTCCGTCCCGATGTTGCATTGCCGCTTCCGAACGCGGGGTACGGAATTCTTTGTCGCACCCTGGATCAGCAGAACCTCTTCAAGGATATTCTGCAGGTGCCTACCGTCATGCTCTGGGATCATGGCCTGCTCCAATTCCCAAAAATCTGCCTGGCACCATTGCCCAAATCGCACGTGGACGCGACTGACGGAGCTCTTCAGCGCCTGAAAGACATGCTGAGCCATCCGTTGTACCATCACTATTCTCCCGACCACGGGCACATGGCGGCACTCGAGCGTTTGGGCGCCGTGGATGCGAACCAGGTCCATTTTTTTCTGCAACCAGCGTATCCCAATTTCGTTCAGCACGGCTATCGCATGGCGCCTAGCAACGCCTTTCGTACGCGTGTAGCGTTCGCCGGAAATGTGTATCTCCAGGCCGCTCGCGATCTCCCATTCCGAAACGAAAACACGCTAAATGCGATCGAGGAGCGGGTGATGTCGAGAAAGACGGCGCAGCTCAATGAGCCCCTGTGGGATCTCCTTACAGCCGAAATCGACTCGCTTGATCCGTCCAGGCGGGACCTGCTCCGCCTCGGGCCGGACTCCACTTTTTTTTGGAGCTTTATGCATGACGAGATCGAAGTGGTTGGTAATACAAGCGTGCGCCTTGCGGTTCTCAGCAAGCTCAAGCATGAATACGACTTTTACGGTAATTTCATCGAGCCCGACGCCGTCTCAACCCTGCGCTCGCGCTACAACATAACGTTCAGGAAAAGCCTGGACTACTTCACCGAGTTGCCGCTGCTCTTCATGAACAGCGACATTATCGTGGATGTGATCAACCTCGGCTACAATACCGGCGTTTCGCCTAAGGTAATGGGTTGCCTCGCGTGCGGCGGTTTCGTTCTATTCGACTATAAAGCCGACTTTCACGAGTGTTTGGGTGAAACTGGTGACCAGATCATGTATCGCGACGTCGATCACCTTAACGCGCTGGTCGACCATTACTTGACGAATCCGCGGCGACGGCGCGATGTGTCGCGGTATCTTCAGTATCGTGTTTCGACCGAGTTCAGTTTCGGCAACCTGTGCAACCGGCTGCTCGTCGACGAACCGCTATGGCGCAACTGAG
>Ga0075436_100003670_pt1 | contig 10515 bp, 8 predicted proteins | sample RhiMethybrSRZTD5_FD_75303 | JGI IMG/M metagenome (GOLD analysis project Ga0075436, IMG submission 75303) | Populus rhizosphere microbial communities from Tennessee, USA - Rhizosphere MetaG P. TD hybrid SRZTD5 | ecosystem: Host-associated > Plants > Roots > Rhizosphere > Soil | place: USA... | reverse complement strand
GGCGGCCTGGCCTTCGCTATAGGTTTTGGCGGTGATCTTCAAACCCGAATCCACGTCCGTGCGGACGGGCTTACCGGCAAAAGTGTGGACGCTCACGCGGGCCTTGGTGAGCGCGTCGCGGGCCTGGTCCAACTCTAGCCGCGCCTGGCTTACCTCCATGCCGGAGGATTCGGCCCGGCTGAGAATGGCATCGGAGCGGGTGATGGAGGTCTCCAGGCCGTGAATCTGCTGCTGCATGTCCCCCGCCGCCTGGTAGCCGGCATCGCCCTGGGTGTGGCAGTTGGTGCACACCGATTTCGCGCTGGTACCCAGCATGGCGTCGCTGGGCTGGCTGATCCCGTGGTTGCTGTGGCAGGTAACGCAACCCGGCAGACCCGCCGAAGCAAACGCCGCCTTATGCGGGCTGGAATCAAACAGCTGCGCCTGGAATACGTGGCAGGTGGAGCAGACGTTGGCTACTGAGGCCACTCCGGGCGGCGTGGCCCCGTGATTGCCATGGCACGTAGTGCAGGTGGGCGCGCTCAAGTCGCCGCGTTCCACCATGGCCTGGTGGTGCACGCTGGTTTTGTAGGCCGCGTACTGGTCGGTGGGAATTTTGTACGCGGCCATGTACTTCGAGTCTGCATGGCAGCGCGAGCAGGTAGCGGCGATGTTCAAGGGATGAACCTTGGAGCGCGTGTCGGTGGCCGGACGCAGGTCGTGCACCCCGTGGCAGTCGGTGCAAACCGCCACCTTGGTATCGCCCGCCGCTTGCCGCTTGCCGTGAACGCTGGTCTGGTACTGGCTGAGCTGGTCTGTGCGCAGAGAGGGGTTGTATTGGCGCATGAATCCGGGGTCGGAGTGGCAGGAGCCGCACAGTTTGGGCACCGCCGCGCGGTCAACCTTGCCTTTGAAGCCCGCCGCCTTGCTCATGGCGCTGTCATCGGTCTTGCTGGGATCTCCGCCGTGACAGCTGGCGCAGGTCAGCCCTTTTTGCGCATGGATGTCCTGGGCAAACTGTTCCTGGGTTACGCGCAGCTCACCCTCCAGGGCGGAATGGCAGTCTACGCAGCTGTTGGGCTGCTCGGCCTGCGCCAGCGCGCTTGCCATCGCGAGTACCAGTACCACGCCGAGGCTCTTATTTCGCCACATAACCGTATGCCGTCATGGCTCCCATATAGGCCACCACGAACATGGCCGCTCCTGTAACCAGGCGTTGGGTGCGCTTGGTGCCATCGAGGAAAGGCACCAGCAGCCAGATAAGCCCGGCGAGAGAAAAAGTGAGGATGCCCACCACCTCGCCATCCAGCATGCCCAGCTTGGCGGGAATGAGTTTCAAAGTCTGGAACATGAACAGGAAGTACCACTCCGGCTTAATGCCGGCGGGCGCGGGGGCAAAAGGGTCGGCCTTAGTGCCCAATCCCCAGGGCGAGAAGGCGGCCAGCGCGCCCAGAACTCCCAGCGCGATGTACCAGGCCATCAGTTCGCGGAGCAAGAAGTTGGGGAAGAAGCGCATCTCGCGCTTTTCCTGCGGCAGTACCTTCCATTCCGGCTCTATGCGCGCCGGCACACTGATGCCAAAGCGCTGCACCAGGAGCAAGTGGATGGAGATGAGCAAGGTGATCAGCCCGGGCAGCACGGCCACGTGAAAGCCGAAAAACCGGCTGAGCGTGGCGCCAGTCACCTCATCGCCGCCGCGCAGGAAAACCATGAGCCGGTGGCCGACGAAGGGCACCTGCCCGGCGATGTCGGTTCCCACCTTGGTGGCAAAGAAGGCCAGGGTGTTCCAGGGCAGCAGGTAGCCGCTGAAGCCGAAGCCCATGGCCAGAAACAGCAGCAGCATGCCGCTCACCCAGGTCAGTTCCCGCGGCTTGCGGTAGGCGCGCAGGAACAGCACGCTGAACATGTGCAGGAAGGCGGTGAAGATCATCAGGTTGGCGGCCCAGGAATGCACCGAGCGCACCAGCCATCCGAATTGCACCTGGGTCATGATGTACTGCACGCTCTCAAAGGCTTCGTTGGCGCTGGGACGGTAATAGAGCAGAAGAAGAATCCCGGTGCACACCTGCACGCCAAACAGGAATAGCGTGATGCCGCCCAGAAAGTACCAATAGGAATAGCGATGAATGGGGACCGTCTTATGGCGCAAGGGAGCCAGCAGTTCATCCCAGCCGAAGCGTTCATCCAGCCAGTTGCGGACACGGGCCAGAGGAGCCATCTATGCCTCCCGCCGGCGGCTGACGATAATTTCGTCGCCGCGGACATGCACGTCGTATTGCTCCAGGGGCCGGGGAGGCGGCCCGGAAAGATTGCGTCCCGCCAGGTCGTACATGCCGTTGTGGCAGGCGCACCACACCTGGCGCAGGTCGCCGCGGTATTGCACGGTGCAGCTCAGGTGCGTGCAGGTGGCGGAGAGCGCCCGGTACTGGCCGTCGGAACCCAGCATGAGCAGGCCAGGGCGGCTGCCGAAGCGGAAGATCTTGCCGGTATTGGGACGGAGTTCGCCGACCTTGCCGGCCACCACGGTGTCGCCGCCCATATCAGTGAGCCGCGGCGGCACCAGATAGCGCAAAACGGGATAGAAGAAAGACAGGGCGGAGGCAAATAACCCGCCTCCCAACAGCATGCCCAGAAAGCGCCGCCTTCCCGGCGCTGCTACTTCGGCTTCTCGAGCACAGTGCATAATCCTCGCCTAATGTTTGCGGGCAGCCGCCGAGCGGACCGCCGGCCGTTCCGAAAAAGTTCCGGCACGCCAGATGATCCATCCCAGCAACACGCCGAAACCGACAAACCAGATACAGGTTCCCGTCATCCAGTACAGCCAGGTCAATTCACTTTCCGAGCCGGTAAGGAACAGGACCGCTCCCATCACCAGCATGCCGAGGCCCGCAAACCCGATGACATCCGTGCGCCGGAGCATGACCGCCTCCCTGTTGCGTGTCCGGCGGCAGCGGCACCGGGGGACATGCGCGGGCCGAGATAAGTCACAGCCTGATGTGATGTTATGGAGCAGAAGGTCACGCGACGTCTGTGGCACACATCACCGATGACTGTGACGGCTAAACAGTGGTTCGCCCAGGCTCGCCGCCCATGCCTGTAGCTTGGCGGGCAGTTACGGAAGTCACGTGTGGCTGGCCGGCCGAGGGGGGTAGACTCCCAGGATGGACACCTCGCCCAACCTGGGCCCGTCGGGGCAGAGCCTGAACGGCGGTTCCCCGGAGCCTATCGGCCCCGGTAACAGCTCGTGGCGAGGGCTGTGGCTTGTAGCTGGGGCTCTTGCAGTGGCGGCAGTTTTCGGCACGCCCGTGGCCCGCGCGGCCTGGCAGCAAGTGGCGCAGTTCCTCAGCCTGCAAGGCAAACCGGCGCCGGCTTCGGCCAACGTCCTCTCCGAGCATGAAACCGAGGAACTGGACCATATGAGCCCGCAATCGCAAGCTGGGCTCCTGCTGGAGCGCTCCATCAATCACTACAAGGGCGCGAATGACCAGATCGCAACCCGGGTGGAGCAGTGGCGGGGAAAGATCAAAATGGATGGCCGGCTGAATAACCTGTTCATCACCGCGCTTAATTCCGACGACCTGCGGGTGCGGGCAGCAGCCATCGAGGTGGACCTGGCGGCGCGCAATCTGGACAAAACCGCGGCCACGGTGGACCGGCTGGAACCGGACGCCAATACGGGAGAGCAGGGGCCGCGCGCCAACGCGCTTTGGGACCTGGGACTCCTGGGCGGCCGTGGGATTGAGCCGGAGCGGGCTGCGCAAATCCTGTTGGCTTCCCTCCACGATTCCAATGTGAATATCCGCTATTGGGCGGTAGAGGGCCTTTCTTATCTGGGCAGCGACGAAACCATTCCGCCGCTCCTGGGGGTGCTGCACGATGATCCCTCACCCATGATCCGCGAGCGCGCGGCTTGCGCCCTGGCGCAGTCGGGCATGCTGAGCGAAAAGCAGCGCCGTGGAGCCGTGCCCAAGCTGCTCGATTTTGCCGACGACGCGGCGGTGGATGCGCAAACCCGCACCTGGGTATTCCAGGCGCTGCGCGACATTACCGGGCAGAATCTTCCTCATGATGCGGCCGCGTGGCGAAACTGGTACAGCTCCAATGACGGGCGCTGGAACCCGGTCACGCGCGACAGCCAGTAATCGCGTTCTCGAACCGTTGCACGCAAGCTTTGTCATAGTGCACGCGAGATCCCTCGGGCCTGAAGGCCCTCGGGACGACGCCGGGTGGGGGTGCTTCCGGCTTTTCGCAGATCCCCAAATCTCCAGATCTCCAGATCCCACATTGTTCGTGAACCCATCGTTCCCTTTGTGGTGAATGGTTGGAATGGTTTTCGCATCACAATAGGGTGTGACCTGCGTGGCTGCAGGGATCCTGGAGTTGCGGAAAAATGAACAGTTCACGGGCCCTGGAGGCCCGTTTTGGAGGCGGGGCTGGGCCGGACGGGCACAAGTTGGGGCCGCCGGCTGGGTCGTATAATGCCCTGTTTATGCGATGGCAACTATGAGCAAAACCCTTCCTGCGTTGCGTTTGGCGCGCCGCATGTCACGGCTGGGAACGGAAACTGCGTTTGAAGTGCTGGTGAAGGCGCGCGCCCTGGAACGGCAGGGCAAACACGTGGTGCACCTGGAGATCGGCGAGCCCGACTTCGCCACCCCCTCCAACATCGTGGACGCGGCCGTCGAAGCGCTGCACAAAGGCTGGACCCACTACGGGCCATCCGCCGGTCTGCCCGACCTGCGCCAGGCCATTGCCGACGAAGTCAGCCGCAGCCGCGGCGTACCAGTTTCGCCCGATGAGGTGGTGGTGGTGCCCGGCGGCAAGCCCATCATTTTCTTTCTTATCATGGCCCTGGTTGAAGAAGAAGATGAGGTCATCTATCCGAATCCCGGCTTTCCCATCTACGAATCCATGATCCGCTTTGTGGGCGCCCGGCCGGTGCCCATCCGCCTGCGGGAAGAGTTGGATTTCTGCCTGGACGTGAACGAACTGGCCGACCTGATTACCGACCGCACCAAGCTCATCATCCTCAACTCGCCGCAGAATCCCACTGGCGGCGTACTCAGCCAGCGCGACATTCGCAACATCGCCGCCGCCATCGGCGACCGCGACGTAATGGTGCTCTCCGACGAGATCTACAGTCGGCTGATTTTTGATGGGGAACACCACTCCATCGTGGCCGAGGACGGCTTCAAGGAACGCACCGTAATTCTCGACGGCTTCTCCAAGACCTACGCCATGACTGGGTGGCGCATGGGTTACGGGGTGATGCGCCCCGACCTGGCCACCCACATCGCCCGCCTGATGACCAACTCCAACTCCTGCACCGCTAGCTTTACCCAGGTGGCCGGGATCGAGGCGTTGCGCGGCGAGCAGTCTTCGGTGGAATACATGCGGCGCGAGTTCCAGCACCGGCGCGACGTGTTTGTGGACGGCATCAACCGCATTCGCGGCTTCTCCTGCCGCCGGCCAAAAGGTGCGTTTTACACCTTTCCCAATATCAAGCAGACGAGTTGGCCGTCTAAGAAACTGGCCGACGCTCTGCTGGAAGAAGCCGGCGTGGCCTGCTTGTCGGGGACAGCCTTTGGCGAATACGGCGAAGGCTATCTGCGCTTCAGCGTGGCCAATTCGATTGACAACATTCAGTGGGCGCTGCGCTCCATCGAGGAGTGGACAAAGAAACACCTGTAAATGATTGAATGGTTGGTTCATTCGAGCACGGCTCTAATCCGCTCCTGCCGCTAATCAGTGGCTCCTGTGATGAATATCACTGACCCCCGGTACATACCGGCATAGCTTCATAAGTTGGACTATGTCTGTACCAGGGGCGCTTTATGGCACTGATTGATTCGAAGAGCGGCAAGCACACCCGCGACTATTCCATTGAGCAGTTAGCCGAGGCCGCCAACCTGATGCGCGGCTACGATCTGGTGGCGCTGGCCGCGGCCGGCTCCGGCCATGCCGGTGGCACGCTTTCCATTATGGATATTGTGGCCGCGCTCTATCTGCGCGTGGCCGACCACGATCCCAAAAATCCCCACTGGGAGCACCGCGACCGCATCATCTGGTCGGCAGGGCACAAGGCGCCGGCTCTGTATCTGGGTCTGGCGTTTGCCGGATTCTGCAAGCCGGAAGACGTAGTCACGCTGCGCAAACTGGGGTCGCCGTTCCAGGGACACCCGCACTGGCCCAAAGTGCCGGGCGTGGAGGTTTCCAGCGGCTCGTTAGGGCAAGGATTAAGCGTGGCGGTGGGCGCGGCGCTCGCTGCCAAGCTGGACGGGCACAAGAACAAGGTGTTCTGCCTGATGGGCGACGGCGAGCAGCAGGAGGGCAACATCTGGGAAGCCGCCATGGAGGCGGCGCACTACCAGCTCGGCAACCTGGTCGGCATTGTGGATTTCAACCGGCTGCAGATTGACGGCCCGGTGTGCGAGGTGATGAACATCGAGCCGCTGGAAGATAAGTACCGCGCGTTCGGCTGGGAGGTGGCGCGCGTGGACGGGCACGACATGCAGCAGATGGTCGCCGCCCTCGAACACGCGAAGACGCGGCCCAGCGCGGGCAAGCCTCTGCTGATCATCGCCGACACCGTGAAGGGCAAGGGCGTCAGCTTCATGGAGAATGTTGCCGGCTGGCACGGCAAATCGCCCAACCAGGAAGAACTGCTCAAAGGCCTGCAGGAACTGGGCGTGTCGGAGAAGATCCCTTACGAACGATTGCTGGCCTCCGCCCGCCACTACCAAGCGGAAGTGGAGGAGAAACTGGCCGCTAAGCAGCCCAAGTTTCGAAGGGATTATTGGTGGAACGCCGGCCGCAACATGAAAGTGAAGATGGAGCCCACGCGCAAGGGCTTCGGCCAGTCGCTGGCGCAAAACGGAGATGACCCGCGCGTGGTCTGCCTGGGCCTGGACATTTCCGGTTCCATTACCATCAGCGAGTTCTACGCCACCAAGCCGGAGCGCAAGGCGCGCTGGCTCAGCATGGGAATTGCCGAGCAGTCGGCCACCGCCGCCGCCGCCGGTCTCGCCAAGGAAGGGAAGCTGCCGGTGCTGGGCACCTACGCCACCTTTGCGGCCGCCCGCAACCTTGACCAGCTGCGGGTTTCGGTCTGTTACGGCAACTTCAATGTGATGGTGGCGGGCGCGCATGGCGGAGTCTCCGTCGGCCCGGACGGCGCCACGCACCAGGCGCTAGAGGATCTGTTCGCGGTGTGCGGCCTGCCCAATATAGTGGTGGTGGTACCGTGCGACGCCATCGAAACGAAAAAGGCCACTGACTATCTGCTGCTGGAGCACGTTGGCCCGAAGTACGTGCGCTTTGCCCGGGAAGCTACGCCTATGGTCACGACTGAGGCCACGCCTTTCGTCTTCGGACAGGCCAACGTAATTCGCCTGCGTGGCGAGGCTGAGCAATTTGTGGATGCGTTCGAGACTGTTCTGGCCTCCGAGTACCGCAATGAGTCGGAAGACCTAAGCATCATCGCCTGCGGGCCGATGGTGCCGGAGGCGATGCGCGCCGCCTACATCCTGAAGCGGGATTTCGATTGCGAGACGCGCGTCATCAACCTGCATACCTTGAAGCCGCTCGACCGCGCTGCTATCATCCGTGCCGCCAAGGAAACCGGGGTGGTCATCACCGCCGAAGAGCACCAGATCGGCGCGCTATCCGGCCGGGTGAGCGAAGTGATTACTGGCAGCGGCCAGCTCTACGGCTTGCCCGTGATCACCGGAGCTATCGGTGTAAAGGACCGCTTTGGCGATTCCGGCGCGCCCTGGGAGCTGATCAAGGAATTTGAGGTCAGCGCCGAGCACATCGCGCAGAAGGCGGTGGAGTTGCTGGCCATCAAGAAATCGCACGCGCGCGAACATGCCATGGCGGCGCTGTAAACCCAGCAACAAGCAGCGGTTAGCACTCAGCATTCAGCGCGCGAACAGTTATCACTCAGTAATCAGCACTTGGCCCCTTTGCGAATCCTCCAGCCATTCGGCTAAAGGCTTCAGTGGCTAAATGCTAATTGCTAGTTGCTTCCTTTCGCTTTCTCCCACCTGCGATAAAATCTTCATTTTCGACTGTAGCGTGCTGACCAGCCAGAGGAAACCATGCCGGAGAAGAACAGCTTTCGTGTGTTTGCCACCTGCGACATTGGAGGCGAGGCGCTCGACCGCTTGCGGCAGCGCGGCTATGAGGTGGAGGTTTATCCCAGCCCGGAGCCGCCGCCCAAGAAGGTGATCCTCGACAAGCTGCGCCAGGGCGTGGACGGGCTCATCACCACGTTGCGCGATCCCATTGATGCCGAGGTGTTCGAAGCAGGGAAGCCGCGCTTAAAAGTGGTGGCCCAGTATGCGGTTGGCTTCGACAACATCAATCGGGCGGACGCCAACCGTTATCGAATTCCCTTCACCCACACGCCCGACGTGCTCACCGAGGCCACGGCGGAGTTCGCCTTCTTCATCATGGGGGCGCTGGCGCGCAAGCTGTGGAACAGCGAGAAGCTGGTGCGCGAAAACAAATGGGGTTCCTGGCACCCCTACCTGCCGTTCCTGGGCGACGAGGTAACGGGCAAGACCATCGCCATCATAGGCACCGGCCGCATTGGTCTAGCAATGATGAAAAAGTCCACTGGCTTTGACATGAACATCCTGTGTTATGACCCGGTGTACCAGAATCACGACTACATTCAGGCCATCCAGCAGATCAAGGACCTGCGTTACGAGCGGCACCTGAACCCGGAGCGCACCTGGATCAAGTACACCAGCTTTGAGGATGCCATCCGCACTGCGGATTTTGTCAGCGTGCACGTGCCGCTTCTGCGGGAAGGCGAGGCCAAGGCGCCCACCTATCATCTGTTTAACGAGTTCACCCTGCGCATGATGAAGCCCTCCGCCTACTTGGTGAACACTTCTCGCGGCCCGGTGATAGATGAGACGGCCCTCTACAAGGCTCTGAAGGAGAAGTGGATTGCCGGCGCAGCGCTCGATGTTTTCGAAAAGGAGCCGCTGCCGGTGGACTCACTCCTCCGCGATCCCGCGCTGGCGGACCGGCTGCGCCTGTTTAATCACTTTGCCAGCGGGGCCACCATCACGCGCCTCTCCCCCGATCCAAATAAGGGCATGGCGGGACGGTGCGTGCAGGGTGTAATTGATGTGCTCGAAAAGAACTACGGCGGCGACCTCACCAAGGTGCCGAACGTAGTGAACAAGGAAGGCTTCACTCCGTAGAACGCTGGGCCGCGGCAGCACCGCCGCAGCCCAGGAGATATGAAGCCTCAGTGGGGTTCGGGCTTAACCGTGGTTTGACCCTCATTGCCGATTGCCGCGCCCGGGCCCGCGCCCGCTCCCGCACTGGAAAATCTCACCGTGCCCGCCCCGCCGCCGCTGTGGCCGGGTGGGCTGCGGGCCCTGCGCTCAGGCCCGCAGGAAACGATTGAATGGGGGCCTATTCTCCGCTGGGACGCTTTACCTGCAACTCATTTATCACCTGCTGCACGTTGGGCACGCTGGAGGCGAGTTGCTGGGCAGCCTGGCGGTCGTCGGGTGTGTCCACCTTGCCGGAGAGCGTGAGGACCCCGTTCTTCGCTTTGTAATGAATGCCCTTGTCCAGGTGGTTGGCAATGAGGACGGCCTGGTATTCCTTTTCAATGGCGCTATCCACATCACTAGAGATCTTCCTGGCGGCCGATTCCTGATCCACAGGTTGCACGCTGATCTGGTTGGAAATCACCCGGGTGGGGGCTGCGGCCTTAGCCACGTCCATGGCCCGGTTTTTGGCGTCTGGCGAATGTACGGTGCCGCCCAGTGTAATGAGGTTCTTCTCGCGGTCCTCGTCAACGGTAACCTTCTGTAAATCAGCCTGTTGCAAGGCTTTTGTGACAGCATCCTTGAGTGCTGGATTGCTGGAGCGATTACCGCTGCACCCCAGGGCAAAGAAGATTGCCAAAACCGACAGCGCGGCTATGAATCGGGCTGAACGCATAGCTTTCTCCTGAGTTGGTCTGGGGAACGTAAAGACACTCTGATGCTTGCTGGTGGGCCGAGGAGGGCCGGCCGGGGAACTCGGGAATGGGGCAAATGACAGCCGAACCGACTACTTCACTGCCATGGCCGCGACCATGGAACGGAATACCTTAACCCCATCGGTACCGCCGAGTTCGCGCTCGCTGGCGCGCTCGGGATGGGGCATCATGCCCAACACGTTGCGGCCTTCGCTGCAAATGCCGGCAATGTTTTCCAGCGAACCGTTAGGATTGGCATCGCGGGTGATTTCGCCCTGGGGCGAGCAGTAGCGGAAAATAATGCGCTGGTCGCGTTTGAGCGCGTCGAGTGTGGGATGATCGCAGAAGTAGTTGCCGTCCATGTGGCCGATAGGGATGGTCAACACCTCGCCCTGGCGGCAGGAGTTGGTGAACGGTGTATCGGTGCTCTCGACGCGCACCTGCACCGGCTTGCAGACGTATTTCAAACCGACGTTGCGCATCAGCGCTCCCGGCAGCAGCCCCGACTCGCAGAGAATCTGGAAGCCGTTGCAGATGCCGATCAC
>Ga0075436_100003667_pt1 | contig 10519 bp, 10 predicted proteins | sample RhiMethybrSRZTD5_FD_75303 | JGI IMG/M metagenome (GOLD analysis project Ga0075436, IMG submission 75303) | Populus rhizosphere microbial communities from Tennessee, USA - Rhizosphere MetaG P. TD hybrid SRZTD5 | ecosystem: Host-associated > Plants > Roots > Rhizosphere > Soil | place: USA... | reverse complement strand
CCGGTCCAGCCGGGCACCACGATGCGCGCCGGGAAGCCGTTCCAGTGCGGCAGCGGCGCGCCGTTCATCTCGAAGGCGATGAGCGTGTTCTCGTCCAGCGCCACGTCGATCGGTATCGATTTGACGAAGTCCGGCGTCTTGTCGAGCGCGCCGTGATCGGCGCCGTCGAACACCACTTCGAGCGCGTCTGACTTGACGCCCGCCTGCTGCAGCACGTCGCGAAGCCGCGCACCGCGCCACACTGCATTGCCCATCGCGCCCACGCCCCATTCGACGCCGGGGACGTGCGGCTCGAAGAGGCCGCGGCGGTTGCCCGAGCATTGGCACACCGCGGTGAGCTGCGCCGGCTTGAACTGGGTTTTCAGCGCCTGAAAATCCAGACGCAGCTCGCGCTCCGCGCTCTCGCCGCCGACGGCGAGCGTCCAGTCCTTGAGCCCGACCTGCGGGATCGCCGCGAGGTGCCAGCGCACGAAGAACGCGTTGTTCGGCGTGATCGGCTTGCGGAAGTACTCGAGCGGCGTCTCGTAGTTGGGCGGGCGGTAGGTCTTCTTGATCAGCGGCACCTTGCCGGGCAGCGCGTGGAGCAGCTGCTCCGCCAGCGCCCCGTCGGGAATTTCGGCGAAGCCGAGCTCGGCCATGCTGCCGACGGCAAGCGCGTCGCGCACGCTCCAGGCGCCGAGCGCGCCGGCAGCCGCTTTTAGTATGCTGCGGCGGTCCATGCGGTTCCTCCTCGGGGGCGTATTCTACGGCTGGGTCGTCGTTGCGGTGGCGTTCGTCACTATGGCGATCGGCGTCAACGCGCGCACCGCGTTCTCGCTGCTGTTTGCGCCGATCGTCGACGAGTTCGGCTGGGACCGCGCGGCTACCGCCGGCGCGTTTTCCTTCGGCTTCCTGATCACAGCCGTCCTCTCGCCGCTACTCGGCCGCTTGATGGACCGCGCCGGCGCGCGGCTCGTGATCGAGCTCGGCGTGCTGCTGATGGCGATCGGCTTCGTGCTCGCCGCGTACCTGTCGGCGCCATGGCAGCTCTATGCGACGCTCGGCGTGCTGGTGGGCGGCGGCTCCGTCTGCCTTTCGTACACCGGGCAGGCGTGCTACCTGCCGAACTGGTTCGTGCGCCGGCGCGGCCTCGCCATGAGCATCGCGTTCTCGGGCGTCGGTGTGGGGTCCATCGTGCTGTTTCCCGCGCTGCAGGCGCTGATCAACGCGGCCGGCTGGCGCGCGGCGTGCGTGGCGCTCGGCCTGCTCGTGCTGGTGGTGCTCGCACCGCTCAACCTGCTGGTGCGCACGCGTCCGCAGGAAGTCGGCCTTCATCCCGATGGCGATCCGAGCGCGCCGCGCGACGCCGCGCCGAGCGCGCCGCGCGGCGGCGACTGGACGCTCGCGCAAGCGCTCGGCACGGCGTCCTTCTGGTGGTGCGCGATCGGCTATGCCTGTGCGATGTTCGCCTGGTACGCCGTGCAGGTCCACCAGACGCGCTATCTCGTCGAGATCGGCTTCAGCAGCCAGTACGCCGCGTGGGCGCTCGGCTTCGTCAGCCTCGCCGGCGTGCCGGGGCAGATCGCGCTCGGCCATCTCTCGGATCGCGTCGGCCGCGAATGGGTGTGGACCATCGGCAACGTCGGCTTCGCCATCTGCTACGCGGCGCTGCTCGCCATGCGCCATGCGCCCGAGCCGGCGCTGCTCTGGCTGATGGTGCTGGCGCAGGGCTTCCTCGGCTACGGCCTCACATCGGTGATCGGCGCGATCCCGGCCGCGCATTTCCACGGGCCGCACTTCGGCGCCATCTTCGGCACGATCATGGGCATCGGCATCGCCGGCGGCGCGCTCGGCCCGTGGGCGACCGGTCTCGCCTACGACTTGAGCGGCAGCTATGCACCCGGATTTCTGGCCGCGCTCGGCTGCTGCGTGGTGTCGGTTGTTTGTATCTGGGTGATTCGGCCTAGCGCCGCGCACATGCGCGCGTAGTGCGAGCCCGGCCAGTAGACGCGGTCGCAGCCCGCGCAGTGAGTAAAAGACTGGTGGAGCTCCGCCACCTTCGGTGGAAGCCGATCCGCGATATCGGATTTGTTCACCGCCGTGAGCGGCAGGTTGCAGTGCAGGCAGCGGGTAAACGGCCGCGCGGCGCCCTCGAGGCGATAGCGCGCGGCGACTTCGCGTAGCTGCACCTCGGGCTTGAGCGCGCGCACGTAGTAGCCGCGCGCGATGTCGCGGCACTTGAGGAGGTCGCGGTCGCGCGTCAGCACGATGCGGTCCTCCGCGTGCGCCAGGCGGCGGATTTCGGGGTCGGCGAGGCGCGGCTCGTGCAGCGTGTCGAAGCCGAGCATGCGCAGGAAGCGGCCGAGCCCGCCGAGATGCGCGTCGGCAAGGAAGCGCGGCTCGGGGCCCGCGTCGGCGGCTCGCGCGGCGAAAACTTCGATCTCGTCGCCCTCGCGCACGATGCGCTGGAGCGTCGCCGGCGCGCCGTTCACCACGAGCTCGCCCACCTCGGTGTGCGGCACGCCGAGCGCCTCGATCGCGTTCTTGAGGTTCGCCGCGCGCGCGCAGGAATAGGCGAAGCGCCGGCCGCGATATTCCGGTCGCAGGAACCGCGACAGGTCCTCCGAGAAGCGGAAGCGCGCCGTGCTCAAGAGCCGGGTACGTGATTTGCTCTGCGGGCGGCCATGATGCATCCACGATGGGCCGAGATGTGCGCCCGCATTCTCCACCAATGCGAATATTTGCAGGGCGGGCGCGCGCCGCTCGCCGCGTTCCTCGGCGTGCGCCCCGCCGAGCTCGAGGACTGGCTTGCCGCGCGCTCGGGTCCGCCGCGCGAGGTGTTCGAGCGCGCGATGGAGCTGATCCTCGCGGAGCACGACCGGCGCTCCGCGCAGGAAGCGGCCGGCGTGCCGAAGCGCCGGCGCACCGATCGCCCCGCCGCCTGAACCGTCCGGACCGTGGCACCGGGCACGGCCCGTGCAAGTACGTCCCGCCATGGAACAACGTGCCCGCTATGCCCAGGCGCTCCGCGATGCCGCGCAGACGCTCGGCGGGCACCGGCGCCTCGCCGCGGTGCTCAAGGTGCCGGCGGAAAAGCTCGAGGCCTGGCTCTCGGGCGCTGAGATGCCGCCGCTCGAGGCGTTTCTCGGCTCGCTCGACGTGATCGCCGACGGGCCTTATGCGCCGCGGCCGCTGCGGCGGATCCGCGTCGCCGCGATCCGCAACCGCTAGCGCGATCCGAGAGGCCGTCAACCCTTTTTCCTGCCGATTGAAAATCGTACAGCGCGTTCAGCGCTGTCGAGCGGTAACTACAGCGGCTTTTGTATCATTGGCGACATGAGCGCCCCCGACGCCATCTCGCTTACCCGCTCGCTCCTCGCCTACGACACCATCAACCCGCCCGGCCGCGAGCAGGACTGCGCGCGGCACGCAGGCAGCCTGCTCGAGCAGTGGGGCTACAGCGTGGCGTACCACGAGTACGAGCCCGGGCGGACCAGCGTGGTGGCGCGCGCGGGCGGCAGCGACGCAAAGGTGCCGCTTTGCCTTACCGGGCACCTCGACACCGTGGCGCTCGGCACGCGCCCGTGGTCGAAGGACCCGTTCGCCGGCGAAGCGGACGGCGACCGGCTCTACGGCCGCGGCGTCTCCGACATGAAGGCGGGCGTCGCCGCGATCCTGCTCGCCGCGCGCAACGTCGCGCCGCGCTTGCCCGGCACGCCGGGAATCGTGATCGTGCTCACGGCGGCGGAAGAGGGCGGCTGCATCGGCTCGCAACGCCTGGCGCAGACCGCGCTGCTCGGCCGCGCCGGCGCGCTCGTCGTCGGCGAGCCTACCGCGAACTATCCGTACGTCGGCCACAAGGGCTCGATCAAGTTCAACGCGCGCTACAAGGGCGTCTCGGCGCACGGCTCGATGCCGCAGCTCGGCGTCAACGCCATCTACAAGGCCACGCATGCCGTCGCCGCGCTCGAGCGTTTCGACTTCCGCGCGAGCCCGCATCCGGTGATGGGTGCGCCGACGATGAACGTCGGCACCATGGCCGGCGGCAGCGGCGTCAACATGGTGCCCGACACGGCGTCGCTCGGCGTCGATATCCGCACCGTGCCCGGCATGGATCACGCCGCGCTGCTGGCGCGCCTGCGCGACACGCTCGGCGACGCCGAGCTGGACGTGTTCTCCGACCTGCCGCCTGTCTGGACGCCGCCGCAGCAGGAATGGATCGGGCGCGTGTTCGCCATCGTGCGCAGCGAGCTCGGCACAAAACCCGAGCCGCGCACCGCGACGTATATGACCGACGCCGCCAACCTGCTGAAGGTTTACCGCGGCGCGCCGACCGTGGTGCTCGGGCCGGGCGAGCCGGAGCTCGCGCACCAGACCGACGAGTGGTGCAGCCAGGAGCGCATCCGGCAGGCGGTCGCGCTCTACGAAGCCATCATCAGGGACTGGTGCCGGCTGTGAGACTGTGGGTAGCGGCGCTCGCGCTCATCTCGGCGCTGGCGCAGGCGCAGCCGCTAACCCGTATCGTGGTGCCGTTCGCCGCCGGCGGCGTGCAGGATATCGTGGCGCGCTCCTTCAATGCCGAGCTCGGCGCGCTTCTCGGCCGCACGGTGATCGTCGAGAACCGCGCCGGTGCCGGCGGCACCATCGGCACGGGCTCGGTGGCGAAGAGCGCAGCCGACGGACAGACGCTGATCCTCGCCGCCGCGAGCCACACCATCGCGGGCTCGCTCTACGCCAAGCTGCCCTACGATCCGCTCAAGGACTTCACGCCGATCGCGCACATCGGCAACGTCGACTACGTGCTGATGATTTCCACCGAGGTGCCGGCGAAAAGCGTGGCGGAGTTCGTCGCGTACGGCAAGGCGAATCCCGGCAAGCTGAACTATGCGAGCGCCGGCAACGGCTCGGCGACGCATCTGGCGATGGCGTACTTCGCGAGCCTCGCCGGCATCGACGCGGTGCACGTGCCGTTCAAGGCGACCGGCGAAGCGGTCAACGAAGTGCTCGCCGGACGCGCGCATGCGGTCATTGCAGCGAACGTCGGCGCCATCCCGTACGTCAACGATCCGCGCGTGCGCGCGCTGGCCTCGACCGGCATGCAGCGCTCGAAGTTCTTGCCGGCGCTGCCCACGGTGGATGAAGCGGGCGTGCCCGGCTACTCGTTCGACTCGTGGATCGGGCTGCTCGGCCCGGCGGGAGTGCCGCGCGCCACGGTGGATGCGGTGAATGCCGCGGTCGCCCGGCTGTTGCAGAACCCGGTGATCCTCGAGCGGCTCGACAAGCAGGGCGTCGTGCCGCAGGCGATGAGCCCGCAGGACTTCGGCAGGCTGCTCGCCGCCGACTACGCCAAGATGGCGCGCGTCGTGAAGCTCTCGGGCGCGCGCATCGACTGACGATGTTGATCGGCTGTGCGAACTGCGCGACGCTCAACCGCGTCCCGCCCGAGCGGCTCGCCGAAGGGCCGGTGTGCGGCAAGTGCAAGACCGCGCTCCTGGATGGCAAGCCCGTCGCGCTGAGCGAGGCGAGCTTCGACGCGGCGGTGCTGCGCACCGAATTGCCCGTGGTGGTGGATTTCTGGGCCGACTGGTGCGGCCCGTGCCATGCCATGGCGCCCGGGTTCGAGCGCGCGGCGGCCGAGATGAAACCGCGCGTGCGGTTCGCCAAGCTCGATACCGAGGCGGCGCAAAGCATCGCGGCGCGCTATGGCATCCGCTCGATTCCGACGATGATCCTTTTCCGGCAGGGACGGGAAGCCGCGCGCGTCTCCGGCGCGATGGATGCGCGCGGCATCCAGAGCTGGGTCAATCAGGAGCTCGGTAGATTTATGCGGCCGGGAGATAGAGCTTGACGGTGGTGCCGGCGCCGGGCGCGGAAGCGAGCTCGACGCGCCCGCCGCACTGCCGGATGCACGCGTCGACAATCGGCAGGCCGAGGCCGCCGGGCTTGCCGCGCTCGCCGCGCGAAAGGAGCGGCGCCTGTGCGCGCGCGAGGCTGGCGGGCGACATGCCGGTGCCGCTGTCGGCTACCTCCAGCATGAGAAAGCTCTGCGGGCCAAGTGCCGTGCGGAGCACGAGCCGTCCGCCGTCCGGCATCGCCGCGCGGGCGTTCGCCGCGAGCTCGAGCAGCGCGAGCTGCACCGCGCGCGGATCGGCCAGCGCGCTCGGCAGCTCGGCAGGCAGGTCGAGCTCGATCAGGACCGAAGCACCGAGCATCTGCGCCAGCGTCTCCTTGAGCTCGCGCACCGACTGATTGAGGTCCAGGGCGCGCGGCGCCGGCGGCTGCAGCCGCCCAAGCGCGAGCAGGCGGTCGGCAAGCCCGGCGCACCTGCGCGTGGCGCCGAGGGCGGCTTCGACGACCTCCGGCGCGAACTCGTGCCGGCGCTTGAGCAGCTCCAGGTTGCCCATCACCACCTGGAGGTAATTGTTGAGATCGTGGGCCACCGCCGCCGCGATCCCCTTCAGCTCGCCGTTCATCGAAGGCCATCCTACCGGATCACCGCTCGCGCGCCCGGCCCGGAATTTGCAAGCGGCTTTGCAGCATGAGCGGACCGAAGATCGGCATCACCGGCTCCTACGGCGGGCTCAACCTCGGCGACGAGGCGATCCTGCAATCGATCCTCGCGCAGCTGGGCGCGGAGCTGCCCGACGCCGAGATCACCGTCTTCTCGCGCGACGCCGAGGACACCAAGCGCCGGCACAAGGTCGAGCGCGCGGTGGCGGTGCGCAAGCTCTCGCGCTCGGAGGTGGTGCCGGAGGTCGAGCGGCTCGATCTGCTGCTGTTCGGCGGCGGCGGCATCCTGTACGACGCCGACGCGCGCACCTACCTGCGCGAAGTGCTGGTGGCGAAGGAGCACGGCGTTCCGGTGATGCTCTACGCGGTGGGCGCCGGCCCGCTCGCCGACCCGAACGTGCAGAAGGCGGTGCGCGAGGCGCTCGACGGCGTGGCCGCGATCACCGTGCGGGAGAAGAGCGCGCAGCAATTGCTGGAAGAGGCCGGCGTGCGCCGCGAGATCGTGGTGACGGCGGACCCGGCGCTGCTGCTCAAGCCCGAGCCGCTGCCGCGCAATGTCCTCAAGATCGAAGGCCTCGAAGGAAAGCGCAAGCTGATCGGCATGTCGGTGCGCGAGCCGGGCGTGGCGGCGCCGGACCTCGATCCGAACGTGTACCACGGCCTGCTCGCGAACGCGGCGGACTTCATGGTCGATCGCTTCGACGCCGACGTCGTGTTCGTGCCGATGGAGCGCTCGGTGCTCGACAGCCAGCACAGCCACGCGGTCATCGCGAGGATGCTGCGCGCGCAGCGCGCGCGCGTGCTGAACGGCGAATACACCTCCGGGCAGCTCCTCTCGCTGATGAGCCATTTCAGCTTCGCGGTCGGCATGCGGCTGCACTTCCTGATCTTCGCCGCGCTGCGCGGCGTGCCGTTCGTCGCGTTGCCGTACGCGGGCAAGGTGGCGGGGTTCCTCGAGGACCTGAAGCTGCCCGCGCCGCCGCTCAATCTCGTCAACCCCGGGCGCCTGTGCGCGCACCTCGACGGCTCCTGGGACGAGCGGCGCGCGCTGCGCGCCGCCATCAACAAGGCGCTGCCGGCGCTGCAGGAGCGCTCGCGCAGGACCGTGCAGATCGCGCTCGAGGTGCTGGACAAGGGCAAGACGCTTGCCGTCGCTAAAGCGGCCTGAGGACGCGCTGCGCGTCGAGCTGCCGCCGCGGCGCGCGATCGTCGCCGCCGACACCGACGTGCTGGTGGTGGGCGGCGGCCCGGCGGGGCTCGGCGCCGCGCTCGGCGCGGCGCAAGCCGGCGCGCGCGTGGTGCTCGCCGAGCGCTACGGCTTTCTCGGCGGCAACGCCACCGCGGCGCTCGTCATGCCGCTGATGTCGTTCCACACCGCGCACCCCACGCAGGAGAAAAAGGGCGCGACCACGCTGCTGCCCACCGATCACGGGCCGGGACGGCCGGTCATCGCGGGTGCGCTCAAGCTTTTGCTGGAAAAGCTGGTCAGAGCGGGCGGCGCCATCGAGCCCTCGCTCGCGACCGGTTATGTCGTGCCGTTCGATCCGGAATGGTTCAAGCTGATCGCGCTCGAGCTGCTCGACGAGGCGGGCGTGCAGTTTCTGTTCCACTCGTTCGCGAGCGGCGTGCTGGGCGAGCGGCGGGTCGAGGGTGCGGTCATGGAAACCAAGGCGGGGCCGCTCGCCCTCCGCGCGCGCGTCACCATCGACTGCACGGGGGACGGCGACGTCGCGGTGCAGGCGGGCGCGCCTTCCGAGATCGGCCGCGCCGACGGCCTGGTGCAGCCGATGACGCTCATGTTCCGGGTGATCGAGTTCCAGCGCCAGAACTTCGAAGCGTACGTGACGCAAAACCCCAAGCAATGGCGCGGCGTGCACGGCCTGTGGGACCTGGTGCGCGAGGCGAGCGAGCGCGGCGAGCTGCGGCTGCCGCGCGAGGACATCCTGTTCTTCGCCACGCCGCATGAAGAGGAAGTGAGCGTCAACAGCACCCGGGTGACGCGTGTGCTGGGCACCGACGTGTGGGATCTGAGCTACGCGGAGTGGGCGAGCCGCAAGCAGATGCGCCAGATCGCGGAGTTCCTGCGACGCTACGTCCCCGGATTTGAAAAGTCCTATGTGGCGCAGAGCGGCGTGCAGGTCGGCGTGCGCGAGACGCGCCGCATCCTGGGCGACTACCAGCTCACGGCGGACGACGTGCTCGCCGCGCGCAAGTTCGACGACGCGATCGCGCGCGGCGCCTATCCGATCGACATCCACAATCCGACGGGCAGCGGCACGGTGCTCAAGCGCCTGCCGCCGGGCGAGGCCTACGATATTCCGCTGCGCTCGCTCCTGCCGCGCAACACCGAGGGCCTGATCGTCGCGGGGCGCTGCCTCTCCGGCACGCACGAAGCGCATTCGTCCTATCGCGTGATGCCGATCGTGATGGCGACCGGCCAGGCCGCGGGCGTGTGCGCGGCGCTCGCCGCGCGGCGCGGCGTGATGCCGCGCGAGGTGGCGGTGCGCGAAGTGCAGCGCGAGCTCCTGCGACAGGGCGCGAGCCTGCGGCCGGAGCTCGGGCGCGAGCGCCAGGCAGCGGCGTAATTCTTTGTCAGCTGTAGTGGAAACGGCGATATGGAGGCCGGCGCGGCTTCGCTACCATCGGGTTCCGCGATGCACAACTCATCAGGGGAGGAGCCCCGCATCGTCACGGACACGGGGCCGGTCGCAGCAGTGCGCTGCGACCGCGAGTGGCGCTATCTCTGGGTCAACCCGACCTACGCCAAGTGGGTGGCGCGGCCGGCGAAGCAGATCCTGGGATTGCGCGTCGGCGACGTGATCGGCGCGCATGCCGTGCGCGAGATCGAGCCGTTCGTCGCGCTCGTGCTCGCCGGCGAGCCGGTGCAGTACGAGCGCCTGGTCGAGCTGCCCGGGCTCGGGCGGCACTGGATCAAGTGGTCCTACACGCCGACCTTCGATGCGGCGGGGCGCGTCGAGGGCTGGGTCGCCACCGGCATGGACATCCACGGCGTAAAGGAAGCCGAGCGCAAGCGCGACGAGTTCCTCGCCACGCTCGCGCACGAGCTGAGAAATCCGCTGGCGCCGATCCGCAATGCCGTCGCCATCCTCGGGCGCAAAGGCCCCAACGACCCGGAAGTGGCGTGGAGCCAGGGCGTAATCGAGCGCCAGGTCGAGCAGCTCTCGCGGCTGATCGACGATCTCCTCGACATCGAGCGCATCTCGCGCGGCAGGTTCGTGCTGCGCCGCGAGCGCGTGCCGCTCGAAGTCACGATCGACATGGCGCTCGAGGCGAGCCGGCCGAACATCAATGCCGCAGGACATCATCTGTCGGTGCTGCTGCCAAGCGAGCGCGTGGTGATCGATGCCGACCCCGCGCGTCTCGCGCGCGTGTTCTCGGCGCTCCTCAAGAACGCCGCGCGGCACATGCAGCCGCGCGGCTCGATCAATCTGACGGCCACGGTGGAGAGCGGCGCGGTGCTGGTGCGCATCGAGGATACGGGCGTCGGCATCGAGGCCGGCGCGCAGCCCGGCGTCGGCCTGACGCTCGCGCGCGGCATCCTGGCGCTGCATCAGGGAAGCCTGGAAGTCCGGCCGCTCGACAGCGGACCGGGCACCGAGGCGCTGGTGCGCCTGCCGATCGCGAGCGGCGCGGCGGCCGCCGAGTGGCGCGCGCCGCCGAGCGAGCCGGCGACGGCGGTGCCGCTGCGCATCCTGGTTGCCGACGACAATCGCGATACCGCCGACTCGCTGCAGCGCGTGCTCGCGCTCTACGGCCACGAAGTGCGCGTCGCGTACGACGGCGCGGCGGCGCTCAGCGTGGGCGAGCAGTTCAGGCCGCGCGTGGCGATCCTCGACATCGCCATGCCGGGCACCAACGGCTACGACGTCGCGCGTGCGCTACGCTCGCGCCACGGCCCCGCAGTCACGCTGGTTGCGCTTACCGGCTGGGGGCAGGACGCCGACCGGCGCCGCGCGCTGGAGGCGGGCTTCGACTACCACCTGATCAAGCCGATCGATCCGAACGAGCT
>Ga0075436_100003664_pt1 | contig 10522 bp, 9 predicted proteins | sample RhiMethybrSRZTD5_FD_75303 | JGI IMG/M metagenome (GOLD analysis project Ga0075436, IMG submission 75303) | Populus rhizosphere microbial communities from Tennessee, USA - Rhizosphere MetaG P. TD hybrid SRZTD5 | ecosystem: Host-associated > Plants > Roots > Rhizosphere > Soil | place: USA... | reverse complement strand
GTGCCGTGGTCGGCGCGCCACGCCCAGACGTCGTCGAGGATGACGTCGTCGCTGTTCACGACCAGGCTGGTGGTCGCCTTGCCGGCGGCCGCGCCGCCGATCCGGAAGAACACGTCGTGGAGCGACGTCGGATCTCCGGGGTCGCTCTTGTGCGCGTTCTTCGTCCCGACCTGGAGCAGCGTGTCGGAGCTCACCGGGCCGGCGTCGAAGAGCAGGCCGGCGATCTTGACGCCCTTGACGTCCGCGACCCTCATCGCGGTGATGCCGTTCTCGGGCACGAGCGTCGCGAAGCCGAGGCCGAGCACGACGGTGTCGGGACGCTTCACGTCGATCGTCCTGTCGAGGTGGTAGACGCCCGGCGTGAAGATCAGGTTCCGGCCGGTGGCGAGCGCGGTGTTGATGTCCTTCACGTCGTCGGTCGGGCGGGCGACGAAGAACGTGTCCAGCGGAATCGAGGAGCCCGAGCCGGGACCGCTCGCCCAGGTCGTCCCGGAGGAGTCGTGGCGGACGGCAGGGACGTTGACGTTGTAGTGGCCGGACGCGTCGAGGTACAGGAACGGCCGTTCCCGTGTGACCGGGCTCGCCGGCAGCGTCGTGTAGGGAGGCGGGTTGAACGGCGTGGTCGAGAACGACTGAGGCGGGGCGCCGATGACACCCGAGAAAACCTGGTTCCAGACGCCGTTCGACCAGCCGCCGATGCTGCTGTCGCGAACGAGGAACTGCTGCTGCGAGCCGTTGATGACGAAGCCCGTCCGCGAGTCGGCGATGAACCCTCCGCTCGCGTACTGAGGCCCGGCGGTGCAGTAGTCCATCAGCGTCAGGTTTCCGCCGGTGATGTTCACCCGGCGCATCGGCGCCGCCTGCGAGACCGCCCAGAAGTCACCCGAGGCGCGGCAGCCGGATAGGCCTGCGACGTTGATCGTCAGGTTCGACAGCGAGCGCCAGAAATTGACGAGCGCGATGCAGTTGCTCGGCGTGAGGCAGCGGTTGTACACGTCGACGTGGCCGTTGATCGTGACATCCGTCGGCGATGCGCCCAGTCCGGCGACCTCGGTGTAGTAGCCGACCTGGAAGGTCAGCGGGCTCGCCGGCGTGCCGTAGGTGCCCGGCTTGAACAACAGCGTGTAGCGCTGAGCGCCGAACTCGTTGTCCACCTGCTGCGCCGTGATCCCGTCGATCGTCGCCTGGATCTGGCTCGTCGGCATGGTCGGGTCGAAGACGATGACGTTGGGCCCGAGATCTGGCGCACCTGCCGCCGGAGGGCTCGCAGCGGCCGCTCCAACCGCCACGACGAGCAACGCGACGGCGATCGTGACGGCGACGAGCAAGGCGCGTTCGATTCCACGAAGCGGTGACATGACTGCACCCCCTACTTGGGTTGGGGTGGCGCGAGCCGCAGAGCCGCGGCACCGGTTGGCATCCGGCGCACACGATCCCACCTTCGAGCGCCGCGCGCCACTCCTTCGAATGACTCGTTTGCGCCATGCGGCGCCGGCATCCCGGTTGCTCCCATTGACAGGGCCGGGTGGCGCGCGGAACCGCTGTGGTTGACGGTCAGCGGCGAAGCCGATGTCGCCCGGCTTTTTGCTTCCCTTAGGGCATGCCGACCGAGCTCGCACTGTCCGCCTATCGACCGTTTCCCGGCAAGGCGGACGAGCTGCAGGCGTTCTTCGCGGAGGAGCTCGCAACCTTGCGACGGCGCGGGCACGTCACCGATCGCCGCGCGCCGGTGGTCAGGACCGAGGCGGGCGAGCTCCTCGTCGTCCTCGAATGGTCGAGCGAGCACGCCGTCGGCGACGCACACGAAGATCCAGAGATCCTCGCGCTGTGGCGGCGCAAGTCGGAGCTCGCGGAGTACATCGCTCCGCGGGAGCTCGCGGGCTCCGACATCCCGTTCGCCCGCTGGACGATCGTCGCCGAGGCCTAGCGCGTCGCTGCGACCGCACGGTCGGCGCCGGCATCGACGGCGTGCGCGTGCAGCGGCAGCGTGAACGTGAACGTCGTCCCCTCGCCGGGGCTGCTCCTGCAGAGGATCGAGCCGCCGTGTCCCTCGACGATCGCGCGCACGATCGTCAGCCCGAGGCCCGTACCGGGGACGTCGCGCGTCGAGCTGCTGCGGAAGAACCGCTCGAACAGTCGTGGCTGCTCTTCCTTCGGGATACCCGCGCCGGTGTCCGAGACGCTCGCGATGAACGTCCCCTCGTCGCTGCCGACGGACACCCTCACGCAGCCGCGCTCCGGCGTGAACTTGATCGCGTTCGAGATCAGGTTGTCGAAGACCTGGCCGAGGCGGTTGCCGTCGGCGCGCATGCGAAGCGCGCCGGGACCGTCGAACTCGAGCGCGATCCGCTTGGCCGCCGCCGCGGGATCCGCCGAGCCGAGCGCGGCCCGCGCGATCTCGATGACGTCGACGTCCTCCAGGTCGAGCTCGAGCCCGCCGGCGTCGACGCGGGACAGGAACAGGAGCTCCTCGACCATGCGCTGCAGCCGGGCGGCGTTGCGGCGCACGATCTCGACGAAGCGCTCGTCCTCGGCACTGAGGGGCTCGTCGCCGGTCCCGATTAATTCGAGGTAGCCGACGATCGAGGTGAGCGGCGTGCGCAGCTCGTGCGACACCGTCGCCACGAGCGCGTCCTTGATCCGGTCGACCTGGCGCGCCTCGGTCACCTCGCGCAACGTCCAGACGCGGCCGAGGTACGCGCCGTTTTCGCCGGTCAGCGGCCTGGTGAAGCCCTGGAAGACGCGCTCTGCGTCGCGGAGCTCGAACTCGTCGGCGCTCTCGACGTCGGGCGAGGCCTCGAGCTCTCGCATCCGGTGCTCGAAACGCTCGCGCTCGGTGATCGAGTCCGCAAGCGAGAGCAGCCGCTCGTGCATCAAGCCGGTCCGGGGGAAGCCGAGCTCTCGCGCGAACTTCAGCATGGGTTGGTTCGCAATCACGATGCGGCCGGCGCGGTCGGTGAGCGTGATCCCGTCGACCGTCCCGTCGATGAGCCCGCGCATGAGGGACGCGTTCCGCTCGGCCTCCTCCGCGCTTTCCTGCTGCTCCGTCACGTCGACGATGAAGCCCTGGCGATACGACTGGGGTCCCTCGGGCACGAACGCCGACGAGTCGTGCACCCAGACCGGGCGGCCGTCCTCGCGAATCAGCCGGTACGTGCACTCGAAGCCGGTCTTCGCGTCGACGGCCTTGGTGTACTCGGCGAGGACGCGCTCGCGATCGTCCGGGTGCAGTGCGCGGCGCCAGAGCGCTGCATCCGTCAGCCAGTCGCTCACTCCGTAACCGAGCAGTGACTCGATCTGCGGGCTGATGTATGTCAGCCCGTTCTCGTCCTCGGCATACATCACGAGCGGGAGGCCCTCGACGAGGCGACGGCTTCGCCGTTCGCTTCGCCGGAGTCGTGCTCCGGCGATGCCGACGCCGACCGCGATCAGGGCGAACGACGAGAAGCGGCCGATCACGAACGTCGTAGTGACGTCCACTCCGTCGAGGGCGGGGGAGAAGAGGAAGACGCCGAACGAGACGGCGGCGACGACGAGGCCGAGCACCGGGCCGGCCTCGAACGCAAAGAGAGCGATCCAGGGGAGCAGCATCGAGGAGCCGACGGCGTCGCGCCCGGCGACGAACGAGGTCGCAAGGGTCGCCAGGAGAGCCGCGAGCGAGACGAGGAGCATGCCCCGGCGGTTGCCGAGGACGCGACCGAGCGGCTCGCGCATCTTCATGGAACCAGTATCGGCCCTGGGGAAGACGCCTTGAAGACCGGGCTCAGGTGCCGACCGTCAGGGCGGCCACGTTGGCGAAGGTCACTTCGAACTCCTCGACCTCCTCGATCTCGACGCCCGCGACGGCGATGATCCGGTCGCGGAACTCCGTGCGGGCGACTCGGTGGCGCTCGGCTACCTCCGCGTTGTCCCAGAACGTGACGCTGAGCGTCGTACCGGTGCGTGACAGCATCATCGAACCGACGAAGCCGTCGAGATCGCGGAGCCAGCGGAGCATCTCCTCCCCGACGATCGTCGCAGTCGAGATGTCCTGATCGCCGGTACCGACGCGGACGATGGTCGCGTGCACGGCGTCATCCTTGCATCAGGTTTCCGGCGCCGCCTGCCGATGGGGTCGCGATGGGGTCGACGTCGTTCAAGCAGATCGCCGGGGGACTGGCGATCGCCGTCGTCGTCGTGGGGTCGCACCTGATGCCGACGAGCGGAAGCCGGCCGCTTCGACACGACCACGAGCGCGAATGGAACTACCTGAAGGTGCCGCACAGCGACCCGACGGCGTTCGAGAGCCGCCTCGGCGAGATCGCGAGCCTGGTCGCCGAGCGACCGGTGCAGGTCCGCTGCGAGGAGTTCTCCATCGGCACGCGCGAAGAGCCGGGCGGAATCGTGCAGTTCGACGGTGACACGCCGGCCGACTACACACGCATCCGTCCCGACGTCTGCACCGCGATGCTGAAGTTCACCCGTGCGCCGCTGTCGGCCAGGCTCGACTCCGCGGTCGCATTGAAAGTCCTTGCGCACGAGTCGTTCCATCTCCACGGAATCAACGTGGAAGCGGTCGCGGAGTGCTATGCGATGCAGGCCGTGCCCCGTGTCGCGCACGCGCTCGGTGCGACCGAGCAGGAGAGTCGCGGGATGGCGACAGCGGTCTACGACCTCACCTATCCGGGCATGCCGCGGCTCTACCGGTCGCCCGACTGCCGACCGGGCGGGCGGCTCGATCGGCACCCGGGCGGCGGCTGGCCCGACTAGACCTGCCGCCGCGCCGGCTCGGCTCCAGCCGGCCCGGAAACCCGTTCGGGGGATAGCAGCAGCACCGTGGCGAGCCGAGGCAGCGAGCATGCGACGACTCGGCCGCGCAACGCTCGTCGTCACGGCCGGAATCCTGCTCGGGGTCTCCGTGTACGCGGGCCTCGTCGAGGTCGGGATCGTCCGCAACCCATTCGCGCCGATCGCCGCGGGCGACCTCCGGCTCGCGCGCGGCAACCGTGCCGGGGCCCGCGTGCTCTTCGTGGGGAACAGCCTCACCTTCAAGAACGACCTGCCGGGGCTCGTACATCGCCTCGGCGGCGCGCGCACCCCGATCTTCGCCGGTTCCTACACTGCGCCTGGGTGGCAGTTGAGCCAGTTCGCTGGTGATCGCGGGCTCGACCGACTGCTGCGCGAAGTCCGCTGGGACGTCGTCGTCCTGCAGGAGCAGAGCCAGGTTCCGTCGTTCGCCGACGACGACCGGGCGCGGGAGTTCACCCCGTACGTGACGGACCTGGCGGACAGGATCCGTGCGAGCGGAGCCCAGCCCCTCCTCTTCGTCACGTGGGCGCACCGCACCGGCGACCGACGCAATGTGACCGGCGACACCTACGCGGCGATGCAGCAGCGCGTCGTCGACGGCTACCGGGACGCGGCAGGCGCGTCGCGGTCGGCGGTCGCGCCGGTCGGTGTTGCGTGGGCGGAAGCGCTCACCCGCCGGCCGCAGCTCGACCTCTGGGCGTCTGACGGCACCCATCCGAGCCGGGCCGGCTCCTACCTGGCCGCGTGCGTCTTCTACGCGATCCTCGAGCGTCGGTCTCCGGTGGGCAGCCGCTTCACCGACGGGCTCGACCTGTCGCTCGCGCGCTTCCTCCAGCGCGTCGCGTGGACGACGGTGCAGAGGCGCTACTGAGCGCTCGGCACGGCGAGCTGCAACCAGACGGTGCCGTCGTCCACCGGTGCGGGGCACGCCGGCCCGCGCGTCACGGTGCTCGCGACCACGCACACGTCCGAGAACGCGTGCCCGACCACCACCGACAGGCGCCGGTCGAAGCTGCCGTCGGCATCCGGGGCGAGCACCCATTCCGCGAGCACACGGGCCGGCAGCCCGGGCGCGAAGCCGTACACGCGTAACGTCATCGACCGCGTCGGGCGTTGCGGCAGGTTGTGTGCCTTCAGGCGGATCGAGATGCGCGGCGCGCGCACGAACGTCTCCCAATCCACCGCAAGCTGGGGCGCTCCTGTGGACGCGAGACGTGCACGCGCACGCAGCCGGTGCTGTTCCCGTTGCGGTAGCAGTCGTTCGGCTCGTCGCCCACCCACGCCTTCGCGCCGATGTCGTCGAAGTCCCCGGCGGGCAGCGGCACGTCGACCGTTTGCTCGACCTCGCCCGACGTGTCAGGGCCGAGCGACGCGCCGTAGAGCTCCTGTCCGGGCCGGCCCGAGCTGCCGAGCTGCTCCACCTGCACGACGAGGTGATCGGTCGAGCGCAGACCGCTGGCTTGCACCGACACGGTGACGAGGGAGCCGCGCTTCGGCGTGATCGTGATGCTCGGCTGCGGACGGTCGCCCCACGTCCGCACGCCCCCGTAGACGGTCAGCACGAGGGAAGCGCCGAGGACGACGAGGCCCAGGTAGAGGACACGGCGCTCCGCAGCCGAGCCTGCCCGCAGCCCGAACGCGGCGACCGCGCCCAGGAACACAGCGGTCGCGGCGCAGCCGAACGATGCGAACGTCGCCCACGGGTGGTTGCGCGCCATCCGGCCGACGAGATCGCCGGTGATCGCGAGAGCAGTCAGCAGCGCGCCGAGTGCCGGCAGCGCGGCCAGCAGAAAGCGTGCCGCGCCCTTGGCGTCCTTCCCCACCGGGAGGAACCTCGGCATCGCCTCCGACGCTACGTGGGAGCCGTTACGGAATCTTCAGCAGTGCGTGTGGAAACAACGGCTCCGACCTCAACCGCGGCCCAGGCCGCAGCGTAAGCAGCGCGCAGCGCGCTTACGCTGGAGGCGAAGTGATGCGACGCGCCAACGCGAAGCATTGGCGCGCCGCACGGCAGCAGGCGATCGCCGACCAGCAGGGAGCGTGCGAGCCGTGCTCGCACGCGTTTCGCGCGAAGCGCAGTACACAAAAGCCCGGGGGAAAGCGAAGTTTTCCCCCGGATACCGACAAGCCCCGCCCCCTCGGCAGAAAGGGGCGGGGCTCACGGTCTCCGTGGAGGGGAGTCAGTTCAGTCGAGCGTTACTTCTTCGTCCACTTCTCGACGTTCCAGGTCGGGCCCTGGCTCGTCGGGTTGTCGACGAGGCCGCCGAGCGTCGTCTTGTAGACGAAGTACGTCGGCCGCTGGAACAGCGGAATCATCGGCACGTCCTTCGCAAGCACCTTGCCGACCTTCTTGACCAGCGCGAGGCGCTTGCTGTCGTTCAGCTCACGGTCGGACTGCAGCAGCCACCTCGTGACCTGCCGGTTGCAGTACTCCGTGTAGTTGCTCGCATTCCCGCATGCGAAGTTGGTGGCCACGTAGTGCGGATCGACCGTGACGAGCTGCGTGAACATCGCGAGGTCGAAGTCGTGCGCCGGCAGCTTGCTGCCGAAGAGCGTGCCTGCAGGCACGAACCCGTTCTTCAGCTCGATGCCGGCCTTCGCGGCCTGATCCTGGAAGATCGTGAACGCGAGCGTCCGTAGTGCGTTGCCCGTCGTGGAGGCGAAGTCGAACGAGACCTTCGTCCCGTTGCAGCGGAAGATGCCATCACCGCCCTTCGAGCAGTTGTGCGCCCGCATCATGCTCTCGACCTTGTTCGTGTTGTAGTTCCACTTCGCGAAGTCGAGCGAGTAGCCCTTCTCGCCCTTCAGTCGGACGAGGGACTGCAGCGCGCCGACGCTCGGGTTGAGCGTCCCGTAGAGCGCCTTCGCCGCGGCGGTTCGGTTGACCGCGGTGATCAGCGCCTGGCGGAGCCACACCTGCTTGGCAAGCGGGTTACCGTGACTGCCCTGCTCGATCTCGATGTGCTCGTACTGCAGCCCGACGTGCGTCTGGATCCGCAGGCCCGCCTGGTTGCGCAGGTCCGCGAGCGCAAGCTGCGGCTGCGGGTAGATCGCGTCGACCTCGCCCGAGCGGATCGCCTGGATCTCGGAGTTCGTGTTCGTGATGAACCGGAACACGATCGAGTCGAGCTTTGCCTTCGGGCCGTACCAGCCGCGGCTGTTCCGCTGCAGCGTGATGCCGGAGCCGCGATCGAACTTCGTCAGCAGGAACGGGCCGTCAGCAATCGGGGCATTGCCCTTCTTCGGGTTGCAGATGCAGTCGTTCCAAACGGTCAGCATGTCCGAGCCCGCGAGCGCGTGTTGCGGGAGGACGTAGTTGAAGAGCCCGCGCCAAGGCGCAAAGTTCCGCTTGAACGTGACCTTCACGACGTACTTGCTGCCCGTCACGCTGCGGATGTCCTGCCACCCGAGCGGATCGATGTGATCCTTGTACTTCGGGTTGACCGCGGTCTTCCACGTGAAGATCCAGTCCTTCCCCGTGACCGGAACGCCGTCGCTCCACTTCGCGTTCTTTCGCAGGTAGTACGTGATGCGTTGCGGCCTCGTCTGGAACTTGTAGTGGGTGATCAGGTCCGGGGCGTAGGTGAACTTCGGCGTGAAGATGAACGCGCCGCGGATCACCGGCGTCTGGAACACGACGTTCCAGAACGCATTGCAGTCGACGTCCAGGATCAGGTTCAAGCACCAGTCCGGACCGCCGCCCTGCTCCGCCCCGAAGACCAGCGTGCCTGCGCTCTTCGCGGAGGCACCGTCCGGCCCACTTACTCTCGCCGAGCCGGTGGCCGCGAGCGCAAGCGCTGCGAGCACCGCCCCGGCCAAGAGCCAGAGCTTCCGTCGATGCATCTATCCCTCCTTCTCAGGCCTCGATCTGCGAGCCCGCGCGTGAACGCACACCTGTCGAGTCGAGGCGCATTACGCGAACGGAGACTCGGGAATGCTCAGCCTGTTAGCGCGCATAACGAGGTCGAATGAGTCGATTCGGCGAAGCGGGCACGAAACATCGAAGGCGCACGGAGGAGTGCGCCTTCGACACGGAAGTGAGTAGCTGCGTCGACGCCGAATGCGAGACGTGAACGCACTGCACCGAACATAGCCGCGCCTTACGTGCAGAAGAACGCGACTTCCTTATCGCCGCTTTCGTGCTCGCGATGAGCTACTGCCGTGCACGCGCGAGCTGCGGCACGTGCTGGTGCATCGCGAGTGCGCGGTCGGCCCAGATCCGTGACACGACGCGGTGCGTCGCATCGATGAACGTCTGCAGCCACGGCGCAGCGGCGAGGTCGCGCGTCCACGCGAGGCCGATGATCCGCGGCGGCAATCCAGGCTCGAACGGGCGGACCTGGAACGAGCCCGTCAGGAGCTCCGCTGCGAGCCGGGGGATCAGCGCGGCGCCGAAGCCGGCAGCCACGAAGCCCTGGACGACGTTGTTGTCGTCGCAGCGGAGGACGAAGTGCGGGTCGACGCCGTTGGCGCGGAGCTGGTCGATCACGCGCTGCGTGCTCCCGGACGTCTTGAAGCCGATCAGGTTGAGCCCACGCAGGTCGACGGGATGCAGCGGCTCGTCCGTCGCCTCGCGCCGTGCGCCGCGCGGCATCACCAGAACGTACTCGTCGACCGCCAGCGGTTCGGTCTGCAGCCCGCCTTCGAAACGCAGCGGCAGGTCGACGAACGACGCGTCGATCTCACCTCGGTCGAGCGCGGCGACGAGGGACGTGTCGCCGGGGCTGTTGTCGAGCACGACCTCGACGTACGCGGCTCGGCGTTCGAGCTCGCGCACGACGTGGGGTAGAAGGAGTGACGAGACGGTCTGGTAGGTGCCGATGCGGATCTGGACCTTTCCGCTCCCGGCGCTCAGCTCGGACTCGGCTGTTGCGAGGCTCGCCTGAACCGCCCGGGCGTGCACGAGCAAGCGCGTCCCTGCCTCCGTCAACGTCAACGGCTGCGACACGCGCGGACGGTTGACCAGCTGGGTCCCGACGATGCGCTCGAGCGCCGCGAGCTGCTGACTGACGGCCGGCTGCGAGTACCCGAGGCGGCGTGCGGCGCCGTGGAACGAGGCTTCTTCGGCAAGGGCTTGCAGCGCAGCCAGATGGCGGACTTCGATCCCGTGCCAAGCGCTCCGCCCCACGCTTTCGGTCATCTCGTCTCCCTTAGCTGCGCCGCCACGAGCCCGAGGGATATCTGGCCCGATATCGATCGGACGCCGAGGCGCTGCTTTAGTTAGTGAAGCGAGCAGGTGAAGTGCGATTCGGTTCGCTTATCGCGCGATCACGTGTCCAGCGCGCGCAACGCGGACGCGAGCTGCGGCAGCTCCGTGATCACGACGTCCGCCGACGCGAGCTGATGGCGCGCGTACTGCCCGCTCGTCACGGCGACGCAACGACAGGCGGCATCGTGCGCGCTGGAGATGTCGATCGGCGTGTCACCGACCGCGACCGTGCGCTCCACCGGCCAACCGCCGGCACGCTCGCGCGCAAGTGCGAACAGCTCCGACCGTTGCTCGCGCTCACAGCCGAAGGCGCCCTGCCCCGGCGGGAAGTACTGCTCGAGGCCGAGCCGCTCCATTCGCGCGTGCGCGACTGCCGGCGGATTCCCCGTCAACAACGCGGGGTGCTCGAGGGCTGCGATCGTCTCGTGTGCGCCGAGGCCCGTCTGCCAGTGGCTCGTGTCCGCGCCGGCGAGGAGGCGCAAGTACTCCGTCGAGAAGGTCTCGCACCAGCGCCGCAGGCCGGCG
>Ga0075436_100003663_pt1 | contig 10524 bp, 6 predicted proteins | sample RhiMethybrSRZTD5_FD_75303 | JGI IMG/M metagenome (GOLD analysis project Ga0075436, IMG submission 75303) | Populus rhizosphere microbial communities from Tennessee, USA - Rhizosphere MetaG P. TD hybrid SRZTD5 | ecosystem: Host-associated > Plants > Roots > Rhizosphere > Soil | place: USA... | reverse complement strand
CTGGAGAAGCGCGACTACAAGCGTGCCACTAGTTCGCAAAAATGCGTGCGCGCGGGCGGTAAACATAACGATCTCGAAAACGTCGGCTACACGCGCCGCCACCACACTTTTTTCGAAATGTTGGGCAATTTTTCCTTCGGCGATTATTTCAAGGCCGAAGCCATCGAATTTGCCTGGGACCTGATCACCAAAGATTGGGCGCTGCCCAAGGACCGCCTCTACGTCACGATTTTCCGCGAGGACGATGAAGCCGAGCGCCTCTGGCAATCCGTCGGGGGCGTCTCCAAAGACCGCATCTTCCGGCTCGACGAGAAGGATAATTTCTGGCAGATGGGCGAAACCGGTCCATGCGGGCCGAGTTCGGAAATCCATTACGATCTCGGGCCCGAAGCCGCCGAGCCGGGCCGCGAAAACGAACAGTTTCCGAGCGACGCCGGTGGCCGCTACTTCGAGATCTGGAACCTGGTGTTCATGCAGTACGATCGCGACACTGCCGGAAAGCTCACGCCGCTGCCGCGTCCCTCGATCGACACCGGCATGGGCCTCGAGCGCATTGCCGCCGTGTTGCAGGGCAAGATTTCTAACTATGACACCGATCTGCTGCTGCCCATCATTCATCGCGGCGCCGAGCTGTTCGGCAACCTTGCTTACGGCGCCGACACCCGGACCGACACCGCACTCCGCATCGCGTCCGATCACGCCCGCGCCACCGCCTTCCTGATTCATGATGGGGTGCTCCCCTCGAACGAAGGCCGCGGCTACGTGTTGCGAAAAATCATGCGGCGCGCCATGCGACACGCGCGATTGGTCGGCGTCGAGCAGCCGTTTCTCTACCAGCTGACGGGCTTCGTCGCCGAGCTGATGCGTCCCGCCTATCCCGAGCTGATGGAAAGCGTGCAGCGCGTGGCCCGCGTGGTCAAAGATGAGGAGCACCGCTACGCGACCACATTCCTGGTGGCCGAGAAAGAATTCAACGATGCCGTAAAGTCGCTTAGTGGTGCTGTTCTGCCGGGCGCCGTGGCCTTCAAGCTCTACGACACCTACGGTCTGGCGCTCGACGAGCAGGAAGACATGGCGCACGAGCGCGGCCTTTCGATTGACCGCGAAGGCTTCGAGCGCGAGATGGACGAGCAGCGCCGGCGTGCGCGCGCAAGCTGGAAAGGCGCCGAGAAGGGCGCAGTTCCTCCCGCATACCAGGCTTTACTCGAAAAAGGCCGCACCCGTTTCGTGGGTTATGACCACCTCGAGAGCCACGCCCGCGTCATCGGTCTATTGGTAGATCAACAGCCGGTGGAGCACATCGATCCCGGAACGCACGCCGAGCTGGTCCTCGATGAAACGCCTTTCTATGCCGAGACCGGCGGCCAGGTGGGCGATCAGGGCGCGCTGTATTCCGAGACCGGCCAGAGGCTCGCTGACGTGGAGACCACCTATCCCGCCATACCGGGGCTTTCGGTGCATCGCGTCACAACGCACGCGCCCATTCGCGTGGGCGACGAGCTGTGGGCCCGGGTGAGCGACCCGGTCCGCCACGCCACCATGCGCAATCACACCGCCACCCATCTGCTGCACGCCGCGCTCCGCAAGGTGCTCGGCACGCACGTCAAGCAGGCCGGTAGTGTAGTCGCGCCCGACCGGCTGCGCTTCGACTTTACGCACTACACGGCCGTGGACCAGGTGGAGATCGAGGAAGTCGAGCGGCTCATGAACCGCGAGATCCTCGAAAACATCCCGGTCGATACCGAGATTATGCCGCTCGATCTGGCGATTGGGACCGGCGCCATGGCGCTGTTCGGCGAAAAGTACGGCGACCGCGTGCGCGTTGTCTCGATCCCCGACTTCAGCAAGGAGTTGTGCGGCGGCACACACGTCTCGCGCACCGGCGATATCGGGGTCTGCAAAGTGGTACATGAGAGCAGTATTTCGGCGGGCGTGCGGCGTATCGAAGCCATCACCGGAGAGCGGGCGGTCGAGCGCTATCAACAGGCCAACGACGCTCTCAAACGCATCGCCGAAATGATGAGGGTTTCCGAGCCCGAGCTGGTCGAACAGGTGGAAAAAATGCTGGCGCGCGAGCATGCGCTCGAGAAGCAGGTGGACCAGCTCAAGAACAAGGTGGCCCAATCCGCCGCTGGCGATCTGGAAAGCCGGGCCCGCATCATCAAGAGCGTTCGCGTGCTGGCCACGCAACTCGACGGCATGGATCGCGCGCAGCTCCGCGCGCTCGCTGATTCGCTCCGCAACAAGTGGAAGACGGCCGTCGTCGTGCTGGCGTCCGCTGAAGATTCGAACGTCTCTATCATTTCCGCTGTAACCAAAGATCTGACGGCGAAGGTGCACGCCGGCAAGCTGGTAGGGACGGTCGCGCAGGCGGTCGGCGGCAAAGGCGGCGGCCGGCCCGATATGGCCGAAGGCGGCGGCAAGGATGCCGGTGCGCTCGCCGCCGCGCTCGAGCAGGTCTATACCGAGGTCGAAACCAAGCTGTGAATCCCCTGGATGCTGTCATCGTTGGCGCCGGGCCGACGGGTCTGGCCTGCGGGATCGAGCTGAAGCTTCGCGGCCTGAACGCGGTCTTGATCGAAAAGGGCTGCGTCACCAATTCGCTCTACCGCTACCCCACTAACATGGTCTTCTTCACCACGCCGGAGCTGCTGGAGATCGGCGACATCCCCATGACCAGTCTCAACGAGAAGCCCAACCGCACCGAGGCGCTCAAGTACTACCGGCGCGTCGCCGACCACTTCAAGCTGGACATCCACCAATACGAAAAGGTGGATAACATCGCGGGCTCCGATGGCGCCTTCAACGTCCACACCACGGACCGCCACGGCTGCCATCACACTTACACCGCGCGCAAAATTATTCTCGCTACCGGCTACTACGATGTACCCAATCTGCTCAACGTCCCCGGTGAAGATCTGCCCAGGGTGCTTCACTACTACAAAGAGCCGCATCCTTACTACAATCAGGACGTCGCCGTCATCGGCGCGAAAAACTCCGCAGCCATCACCGCGCTGGAGCTTTTCTGGACCGGCGCGCGAGTTACTCTTATTCACCGCGGCGGACAAATATCCGAAAAAGTGAAGTATTGGATCCGCCCAAATATAGAAAACAGAATCAAGAACGGTGAGATCAAGGCTTACTTCCACTCTAAAGTTGTGGAAATCCGCCCGGACTCCATTGTGGTCGATACACCGCAAGGTGAAGTTTTGTTAAAGAATGATTTCGTCTTTGCGCTCATCGGCTACAGTCCCGACCTCCAATTTCTCAATTCGATTGGAGTTACACTCGATCCCGCCACCGGGCGCCCTCGCACCAATCCTGCCACTCTAGAGAGCGAAAATCACGGTGTTTACCTGGCTGGCGTAATCGTAGCCGGCATGCACACCAACGAGATCTTCATTGAAAATGGCCGTTTCCACGGCAAGCAGATCGCCGAAGACATCGCCGCCCGTCTGAAACACTAGGAACCGTCGGATCACTATTGGTAATGGTACTGGGTACTAGGAAGGCATTGCCACCCCGGTCACAAGTCTCTATGTTTGTGTTAATTGTCGTTATTTATACAACTTTCGTCCTATAACCTATTAGACAATAGTTACATTGAAACTATTATCGATTATCATGTATCTAGGTAGAGTGAAGGAAGGATGCCATATGTTAGCGTCGTTTCTGAATTCGCTGTTCGGGTGTTCGCATCGGAGGACTACGTTTCCACTAACGCCAAGCCGTAAGATGGCGTGCGCTACCAATCGGCACGGCACCTACGTCGTGTGCCTGGACTGCGGTCAAGAGTTCCGTTACAACTGGAAAGAAATGCAGATCGGTGAGCCGGTCGCAGTGCATAGCGCAGCTACGGCTGCTTCTTTATCTCCGGCGAATCGCTAAAACCCGAAATTTCCCACGCCTTAAGTCCGCCTCTGGGGCTGTATAATGCCCCAGAAGTCCTTTGGAAAAAGCCGGCGTTTCTATCGCGCAAGAACGTGTTTCACCTGTGGTTGAAGCCCAGGGCAGCGCTCTCGCCTGCGCGTGTGCCGTCGGATTCGCCTTCTCCGCCAATTACACCAATCACGCGCCGCTGGCGGGCGTTCTCGCGCGCGAGTTCGGATTCAACCAGGCCCTTGCCGGCCTGCTGACCACCGGCATCTTCGCGACGCACGCGGCCATGCAGGTTCCTGGCGGTCATCTGGTGGACCGGCTGGGCGCCCGTAATGTCCTCATCTTCGCGCTTGCCTGGGTGGCGCTGGGCAATTTTGCGATCGCGTTCTCTGGCGCCTATTGGCAGCTGCTTGGCTGGAAGATTTTCACGGGGGTTGGGACCGGAACCTGCTTCGTGGCCGGCGCGCGCTACATCCACGAAGCGCTGGCGGGACCGCGGCTTGCTCTTGCCCAGGGCCTATATGGTGGCTCGATTCTGCTGGGATCCGGGTTCGTGATTCTGGCCGTGCCGCGGATCTTGGTGTGGACCGGGTGGCGGGGCGCGTTTCTGGTCACCACCGCCGTTGCCGTCGCAGCGTGGGTGCTCTGGATCATCGCCGCGCCGCGCGTGCGAGCCACGACACATGCGCGCGGGAGTTTCCGGGGGATGCTCGGCTCGCCGCAGCTTTGGCTGTTGGGCCTGATGCAGATGGCCTCCTTCGGCCTCGCGATCGTGGTGGGCACGTGGATCGTGGCGTTGCTGGGGAAAACTTTCGGCATGCCGGCCGCAAAAGCCGGGCTGGTGGGATCTCTGGTCTTGCTGCTTGGGATCGCGACACGCCCACTGGGAGGCGCACTGAACCGCCACACGGGTGTACGGCCGCTTCTGGCCGGCAGTTTTCTTTTAAACGCCGTGGGATGTTTACTGCTGGCCTCGGGTTGGAACTCGCTGCCGCTCGCGGTGTCGGCCGGCGCGCTTTTGGGGACGGGTTGCGGCGCGCCGTATGCCGCATTGTTCACGCGAGCTGCTGCGCTGTTCCCGGGACGCGCGGGCGCGGCCATGGGGCTGGTAAACATGCTAGGCATTCTCATGATTCTCATCGGAGCGCCGCTGGCCGGCCATCTGGCGGATTGGAGCGGCGGTTTCCGGTCTAGCTTTCTTGCCCTGGGCGCGTTTTCCCTCATGGCCTGCGCGGCCGCCTTCCTGGTAAGCCGGGATGAACCTTCTTCAGTTATTTGATTTTTCGCTGGTGGGGCGGCGCGACATGCCCGCGCTCGAGTTTCTCTCGAGTGATGGACGGTGCGTGAACCGCACGTTCGGCGAGCTGGAAGATTCCAGCAATCAGTTGGCGCGAGCGCTCGGGGCGCGGGGATTCGCAGCAGGCGACCGGTTGTGCGTGCATCTGGCGAATTGCGTCGAAATGATCGAGCTGTTTCTGGCTTGCGTCAAGCTCGGCGTGATCTTCGTGCCGGTCAACATCCTCTATCGCGAGCGAGAGATGGAGCACATCGTGCGGGATGCGGAGCCGAAGGCGGTGATCGCGGCCGAACAGATTCCAGAGCTGTGGGAGTCTGTGGCCGCTCATCCACAGGCACGAATGCCAGTTCCACTGGATGGCGATGCGCCGGCAGCGCTTGTCTACACATCGGGGACTACCGGCGCGTCGAAAGGCGCGATCCTTACGCACAACAATTTCGCAGCCAATGGGCTGAACCTGATCACCTGCTGGCAGATCACGAGCGCCGACCGGCTGCTGCTGCCCTTGCCGCTGTTTCACGTTCACGCGTTAGGCAACGGACTGCACACCTGGCTGATCAGCGGTTGCCGAATGCTCCTCCTCGAGCGCTTCGAGCACCAGAAGGCCGCCCAGATCATGACTGACTTCCGGCCCACCCTGTTCTTCGGCGTCCCGACCATCTATGTGCGGCTGCTCGAAACTCCCCCCGCGATAGCGCGCGAGATTGGCGCCGGCATGCGGCTGTTTGTTTCCGGCTCAGCGCCGCTCGCGGCACAGGTCCTCGAGGAGTTTCGCGGCCTGTTCGGGTTCGCGATACTCGAGCGCTACGGCATGAGCGAAACGCTCATGAACCTGAGCAATCCGTATGTGGGGGAGCGCCGCGCCGGAACGGTGGGATTTCCGCTGCCCGGTGTTTCGGTCAAGCTCCTGGATTCCGAAGGCCACGCGGTCGAGGACGGCGAGACTGGAGAAATCTACTTGCGCGGACCCAACGTATTCAGCGGCTATTGGCGGCGCGAGGATGCCACGCGGGAAGCTTTTTTGGACGGATGGTTCCGCACGGGTGATCTCGCCGTCCGTTCGCCCGACGGCTACTACACGCTGGTGGGGCGGCGGAGCGATCTCATCATATCGGGCGGGTTCAATATCTATCCGCGCGAAATCGAGGAATTTCTGGCGGAGCAGCCCGAGATCGCGGAAGCCGCGGTGGTCGGCATCCCGGACCGCTTGCGCGGCGAGGTGCCCGTGGCGTACGTCGTGGCGCGCACGTCTATCGATGCGGGCGAGCTCGAAATCCGCTGCCGCGCGGCGCTAGCGTCATTCAAAGTGCCACGCGCGTTCATCGCCGTCGAGAAGCTGCCGCGCAATGCGATGGGGAAAATCCAGAAGCACCTGTTGCCGCGAACAGATCAGCGGTAAAGTCGCACGATCCATTCGGCGGCGAGCGCCGGTTTCGGCAACCCTTCCACGTCCACCGTCACCATCCACACCACCTGATGGCCGCCTTCGACGTCTTCGACCGGCCCAACGGTGAACCGGGCGCGAATGCGTGAACCTTCCGGCACCGGCGCAGGAAACCGCAAGCGGTTGAGCCCGTAGTTGATCCGCATGGCAAAATCGCCGCTGATGTGCACCGTGTCATGGCTCAGCCGGCTCAGCAGCGACAGCGTGAGAAAGCCGTGCGCGATGGTGCGGCCGAAGCGAGACTCCGTCTTAGCGCGCTGCGAATCCACGTGAATCCACTGGCGGTCACCCGTGACTTCGGCGAAACTGTCAATCACGGATTGATCCACCGTAAGCCACTCACTCACGCCAGCCTCCTGTCCGGCCAGCGCACGGAGTTGTTCGAGCGTGTAGGTCTTGGCCACGGCTATCGAAACGTTCTCAAGTGAGGCTCGGGCAAGTGCGGGGTCCCGTTGAAGGTGAACAGCGCCAGATCGCTTTCGCGGATGCGCATGGTCGTAAGAGCCGCATTATACGTCACGCCAGCCAAACGCATGACGTGCCGTCCGTTCAATCCCAGAGCCTCGCCAATCCATACCGCAATGGGCGTGGCGGAGGAAACGACAGCGACCGTTTCGCTCGAGGGAATCCGGCTCAACTCCTGTATCGGCCCGCACACGCGCTCGCGAAATGCCTGCCAGGATTCACACGGCACTTCGTACCGTTCGTCCACCCACGCGCGCACCACTAACTTGTCGCACCGGGTCCAGGTGTGGTGTACGGGCGAGTTTTCGTCGTGCAGCGAGAGCATCAATTTCTCGTATTCGGCACGGAACTCGGGATCGTCGGCGGCGAGGCGCGGCGCGATCGCCTGATACACGGCGTCGAGATCGAATTCGTTCCAGCGCGCGTCGATCTGAAGCGTCGGCGCCGCTATGCTCGAACGCGTCAAAGCGCTCAGTATCCCGGCCGCGGTCTCGCGCTGGCGCTCAAGCGCCCCGGAGTATATGGCGCTCAAGCCAATTTTCTGGGCCGCCAGATATTCTCCCAGCAGTCGCGCCTGCGTGCGGCCGATGTCCGACAGCGTGTCGTAATTCTGGCGCAGGCCGGCCTGGCCATGCCGGATCAGATAGAGCGAGCTCAACCCAGCCGCTCCGCCAGTTCGATTGCAGCGCGCATCAGCCCGCGCACGCGCAGGTGAAAGTCACGGAAACGCTCGTCATGCGTCTGGCCGCGATGGTAACGGAAATAAATCTGCTGCAGGATCACGCCCAGCTTGAACAGGCCGAACACTTCGTAGTAGCCGAGCGAGGAAACATCGCGGCCGGATTTCTCGGCGTAGCGCCGCACCAGTTCGGTGCGCGTCAGCCAGCCCGGCTCGGCTGTGATGCTGCTCAGCGAACCGCCGCGCATCTCGGGATCGCCCGCCTGCGTCCAATAACACAAAGTACAGCCGAGGTCCACGAACGGATCGCCCACCGTCGCCATCTCCCAGTCGAGCACCGCCTCGACGCGGCCGGGATCGCGTGCATCCAGTATGACGTTGTCGAACTTGAAGTCGTTATGGACGAGTGTGGCCTGGGGCGATGGCGGCAGACTGCGGGCGAGCCACCGCACTAACCCGTCCATGCCCGCCAGCTCTTCGGTTTTAGCGCGCTCCCATCGCTCGGTCCAGCCGCGCACCTGGCGTTCGAGGAAGCCATCAACCCGGCCCAGGGCCGCAAGCCCGTGCGTCTCGATGTCGATGGCGTGAAGTTGCGCGAGGCAGTCGATGAATCCTTCGCTCGCCTTGCGCGGGAAGCCGGGGTCACGCGCAAACTCGGGCGGGACGTCGCTGCGCAGCACCACACCGTGCCGCCGCTCCATCAAGAAAAAAGTCGCTCCGATGACCGCCGGATCTTCGCACACCAGGTACACGCGCGGCGCAGGTGGAAACACCGGATGGACGGCCTCGAGCACCCGGAATTCCCGTGCCATGTCGTGCGCCTTGGGCGCGACCGGGCCGAGCGGCGGCCGCCGCAGCACGTACTCGTGGCCGCCGGCGCGGACCAGATACGTAAGGTTCGAATGGCCGCCTGGAAACTGCTCGATAAACAAGTCCCGCTCCGCACCCTTCACTTTGCCGCGCAGGTACTCGCAGAGCGCGCGCGCATCAATCTCCTCGCCCGTGCGGATGGGAGCGACTTCGGGAACCATCAGAAGTTGAGCGTAACAGATTTTTCCAACGCCCAGACGTGGAGACGCCGGGAGAATACAGCCGTTTGTTAGATTGGAATGACATATGCGATGGCTGTTGTTCATCATCCCGGTTTGCGTTTGGTCTGCTGGCCCGGGGGCGACCCAGGCGGATTTTGACAAACTCGTCGATCGATACTTTGACGACTTCTATCACTACAACCCGACGCAAGCCACGTCGGATGGCTTTCACCAATACGACGCGCAACTGGAGGATTATTCGCTGGCCGTGACGGCCACCCGAATCCGGTCGCTGGAGAAGTTTCTCGCGGAGTTTGAACATTTCCCTACCTCCGGTCTTTCGCCCGGAGAAAACAACGACCGGGATCTTGTGGTTCAGACAATTCAATCGCAACTTTTGACTTTGGAGAAAATCCGCCCGTGGGAGAAGAACCCGGACAAGTACTCGAGCGGCATCACGGCGTCCGCCTTCGTCATCATGAGCCGCAGTTTCGCGCCGCCTGAAGAGCGGCTGAAATCGCTCACCGCGCGCGAGCGGCTCATGAAGAACGCTCTGGGCCAAGCCCGCTCTAATCTGCGCAACCCGCCTCGCATCTACACCGAGGTGGCGCTCGAGCAGTTGCCGGGAATTATCGGATTCTTCAAGAATGACGTGCCGGCGGCGTTCCACAAAGTTAAGGACCCCAAACTGCTTGACGAATTCCGGGCGAGTAATCAGGCGGTCATCGACTCCTTGGGCGAGTATCAAAAATTCCTGAAGAACGATCTGCTGCCGCGCTCGAAAGGCGATTTCCGCATCGGGGCCGAAAACTTTAGCAAAAAGCTGGCCTATGACGAAATGGTGGATCTGCCGCTCGACAAAGTGCTCGCCGTGGGCTATCAGAACCTGCGGGAGAACCAGCGCCTGTTTCGCGAGACCGCCGCTAAGATCGATCCAAAACGAACGCCGCAGGAGATCCAGCACGAGCTCGAAAAAGATCATCCGCCAGCGGACCGCCTGTTGCAGACGTTCCGCGATGTGCTGGGCGGCCTGCGCCAGTTTATCGTGGACCACCAGATTGTGACCATTCCTTCGACGGTGCCGCCCATCGTCGAAGAGACGCCGCCCTTCATGCGCGCCCTGACGTTCGCTTCCATGGATACGCCGGGGCCGTACGAGAAGGTGGCCAAGGAAGCATTCTTCAACGTGACGTTGCCCGAGCGGGACTGGAGCCGCGAGCGGGTGGAAGAGTTCGTGTCCGCGTACCCGCGAGGCACTATCATCAGTACTGCGGTTCATGAGGTCTATCCCGGTCACTACGTGCAGTTTCAGTGGGTGCAGCACGCGCCCTCGAAAGTACGCAAGCTGATCGGCGCGAACACCAACGCTGAGGGATGGGCGCACTACTGCGAACAGATGATGCTCGACGAAGGCTACAGCACGGGCGATCCCAAACTGCGCCTGGGCCAGTTGCAGGATGCGCTGCTGCGCAACGCGCGCTACATCGTGGGAATCGAAATGCACACCGGCAAAATGACCTTCGCGCAGGGTGTCGATTTCTTCGTGAAGGAGGGTTATCAAACACACGCGACCGGCGACACGGAGACCAAGCGCGGCACGTCCGACCCAACGTACCTGGTCTATACGCTCGGCAAGCTGGAAATTCTGAAGTTGCGCGAAGACTATCGCAAGCAGCGCGGCGCATCCTTCACGCTGCTCGATTTTCACGACAAGTTTCTCGCGCAGGGC
>Ga0075436_100003660_pt1 | contig 10527 bp, 6 predicted proteins | sample RhiMethybrSRZTD5_FD_75303 | JGI IMG/M metagenome (GOLD analysis project Ga0075436, IMG submission 75303) | Populus rhizosphere microbial communities from Tennessee, USA - Rhizosphere MetaG P. TD hybrid SRZTD5 | ecosystem: Host-associated > Plants > Roots > Rhizosphere > Soil | place: USA... | reverse complement strand
ACGAACTGACGGGCGACGAATCGCAGACGCTGGTGCACGATGAGCTCGGCCCCAACGAGCAACGGTATGAACACGAGAAAGCGCGCCTGCTGCTCGATATCATACAGGAAGGGGACAGCGACTTTCGTTCCCAACGCCAGCCCTTGCACGGCGGACAGGATCAAGAGCGGGAGCCAGCTGACTGCCGCCATCGCAAGCACGCGCTGGACCTGCAGCTCGAGCGCATCTCCGGCGAGGTGGGCTCGCCGGAACAACTGGAACAGCGGCCCTCCCACGACGACCGAGAAGTCCCCCGGATCGGCGAGCTGTGTGGTGGCGGGGCGACGAGTGGAAGCCATCAGCCGGCTGCCTGTTTGCGTTTGCGAGCCGCGTCCATCGAGCGAATGAAGAACAGGTACAGGGGCACGCTGAGGAGCAGCGCGACCATGGCGTGGACCACAGTCGGGGGGTCGCCGCCCCACACGGTGCCGAGACAATAGAGCACCGCGACCACAGCAACCCATTTGAAAAACTGGAACGTGCGCGGGGGCACCTTGTGGTCATACGCCACCTTCACAACCGCCGCCGACGCGTAGATGTAGGGCACCACCACCAGAATGACCGCGAGGTTGATGATGTTGTTGAATTGACCAGCGATCGTGGGCGACATCGTGGCAAAGAGGACGATCGTCATCAAGATGCCGACGATGATCAGGCCCCGCCCGGGAACGCCGCGACTGTTGAGCCGCGCAAAAGCCTGCGGGAACATGCCGTCATCCGCCGCCGCCTTGGCGGACTGTCCCACCAGCAGCATCCACCCGCCCAGTGATCCGACGGATTTCAAAATGGCGCACACGGCGATGACGACCATCCCCGCGGTGCCGACGGCCATGCGCGCCGCCTCCGCAAACGGCGCGTGCGATCGCTGCAGCTCGGCATTCGGGATGATGCCCATGATCACGGTCGAGCTCAGGATGTAGATGATCGCGGAGACGCCAAGACCGATGATGGTGGCGAGCGGAATGTTGCGCTTGGGGTTTTCGATGACGCCGGCCGAAACAGCCGCGCTCTCGACGCCCATGAACGCCCACAGCGCGATCGAGGCGGCCCGAATAATCGCGCTCGTCCCGGATCCGCCACTGACATTCCAGCTTTCGAGAAAGGTGGTCGACTTGAACCAGAACCAACCGAGCAGGGCGATCGCGAGGATCGGAATCAGCGCGAGACTCATGGTCCACGTTTCGAGCGCCCCGACCACGCGCGGTCCCAGAATGTTCAAGAAGGTGAGGATCCAGATCACGGCGGCGGCGGCGAACACGCTGGCAAGTGGCTGGGCCAGCGGGGGAACGAGCTCGGCGAGGTACCCCACCGCGGCGATCGCGACCGCGATGTTGCCGATCCAGTTGCCGAACCAATAGACGTAATTGGTCTGGAATCCGGCATAAGGACCGAGAAAGTCACGCGCGTACGCGTAGGGCCCGCCTTCTTGCGGATCCAGCTCCCCGAGCTTGGCGAAGATGAGTCCGAGGGCCGCCGCCCCCGCCGTCGCGACGATCCAGCCGAAGATCGAGATGCCGCCCACCGAGGCGAGGTTGACAGGCAGCAGGAATAACCCCGTGCCGATCATGTTGCCGGCCACGAGCATCGTGGCCTGCAACAACGTCATTTTCCGTGCTGGGTCGCTCAGGCCTTACCCGCGTTCGCCTTCAGACACTGCACGTAGTAGACACCGTCCCGGTTTTCCACCCCATGCGTATCGTGGCCGAACCCAGGGAAGCGTTTGTCCCACGCGGCGAGCGCGCGCAGGTAGCCCAAGTACGGCCCGTCGTCGGGACCAGTCGCCTCGCCAGGCATCAGCATCGGGATGCCCGGAGGATAGGGAACGACGCTCGTCGCGAGCACGCGATTGGCGAGCTTGTCGAGCGTCACGTGCTCGATTTGATCCTTGACCAGCTGCTGGTAGGCGGCGTTCGGGGTCATGACGATCGGCGGGAGCGTCGAGAATGCCTCGGAGAGCCAGTGCGTCTGCCGGGTGTCCTTGAGCATGGCGAACATCTGGTCGGCCAGATCACGCAGCCCGATGGCTCCGTACGCGCTGGGATAGCCGCTCGCGAGATCGGGCAGCACGTCGGCCAGGGCGGTATTGCTGTCGTAGTCACGCTTGAAGTCGAGCAGCGCGTTGAGCAGGGTCCCCCATTTGCCTTTCGTGACGCCGATCGAAAAGAGCAGCAGGATCGTGAAGTCCGTCGTCTTCTCCACCTCCACGCCGCGGCGGTGGAGATACGCCGTGACCAGGGTGGCCGGGATGCCGCGCTTGTCCAGCCCGCCTTCGGTGGTCACGCCCGGTGTCACGATCGACACCTTGATCGGATCGAGCATGCAGTAGCCGTCTTCGATGTTCCCAAACCCGTGCCAGGTGTCACCCGGATGCAGCACCCAGGCGTCGGGGTCACCGATGAGGACGTCGGGCGACGCGTCCGCGAATGCGACTTCCTTGCCGCCTTTGCCTTGCTTGACCCTCTCCGGATTCCAGGTGTTGAAGAACCAGTCCTTCTTTTCAGCGAACTCGCAGTACACGCGACCCATCGTTTGCCGGAAGGCCACGGCTTCCTGGATCGACTCGGCGGTAATCGCTATGCCACCGGGACCATCCATCATCGCGGCGGTGACGTCGTTCGACACGACGATGGGGTAGAGCGGCGACGTCGACGCGTGCAACATGTATGACTCGTTGAAGCGCGCGTGCGGAATCGGACTGCGCCCATCGCGGATGTGCAGGAATGACGCTTGCGACAGCGCCGCGAGCAGTTTATGCGTGGAATGGGTCGCGAAGATCGTGGGTCCCTTGGTGTAGTCCTTGGGATCCCCGTACATGGCGTGGCGGTCCCGGTACAGGGGATTGAAGCGCGCGTAGGCGTACCACGCCTCATCGAAGTGGATCCGGTCCACGGTCGGGTCGAGCAGCTCCGTCACGCGCCGCGCGTTGTAGCACAGGCCATCGTACGTGGAGTTGGTGATGATCGAATGGACGGGCCGCGGCTCGATCCCTTTGGTGACGAGCGGATTGGACTTGATTGCCTTGTTGATCGCCTCCGGTGTAAGTCGGTCGGGCAGGATAGGACCAATGATGCCGTAGCGGTTGCGCACCGGGACCAGGTAGGTCGGGATGGCACCGGTCATCACCAGACTGTGCTCGATGGACTTGTGACAGTTGCGGTCGCACAGGGCGATCTGGTCGCGGGCCACCGCGGCCATGAAGATCACCCGGTTGGACATGGACGTCCCGTTCGTCACGGAGTAGGTCCGGTGCGCCCCGAACACGCGGGCCGCGTATCGCTCGTGTCCGCCCATCGGTCCGGTATGATCGAGCAGCGACCCCAGTGCACCCACGCTGATCGAGAGATCCGACCGGAGCAGGTTCTCGCCGAAGTAGTCGAAGAACATCCGGCCGACGGGCGACTTGAGAAATGCGGTGCCGCCCGTGTGGCCCGGCGTATGCCAGGAGTATTCGTATTCCTGGCTGAACTTCATGACGGCAGCCGCCAGCGGCGGCATCATGACCTCGAGGTAGCGGCGGATGGCGGCGACCACGCGCCCGCCGACGAACGCCGCCGTATCCTCGAGCGTCCAGATGTACTCGTCCACCATCTCCATGACGTCGATGGGGATCGACGCCGCATGGCCTTGTTCCGCCATCAGGAAGATCGGAAGCTTGTCGTTGCGGGAGCGGACGAACTCGAGCAACGCGCGGGCCTTCTGGTGATCCTTGTCGCCATTGCTGCCGAGCGTCCAGTCCAGCAGCAAGGCATGGATGGCCGAGTCGGACATCACGACGGACATGCCGTCCTCGGCCGACGCCGCCTGCACCACGTCAATCGCACGGCCCTGCAGCTCCTGCACGAGGGCGCGAGCCGCATGCCCTTCGGCGGTCGGAGTCGGGAGCTCGTCGTCTACCATGAGCGCCCGGAGCTGGATGCGCTTGATGCTTCGCTCGATCATATCATTGACTCCTCGCGGCCGTCACTCGGGCCGCGTGCTCCACCGATAGAACGACAGCGCCGTTGCATCGGGCTCGCCGAACCACTGGACGTAGAGCGCCCGGAACTCGGGCGTCGGATACAGCCGGCTGAGCGTGTGATTCACGAGCGTGGTAAAGGCGTCGTCCCCCTTGGGGAGCGGCAACGCGAAGGCCTCGTAGGTGAAGTACCGGCCCAACACCTCGAGGTCCTTTCCCGACGGATTGTGAGCGATGGCATCGAGCAGGATGGCGCGGTCGGCGAAAAACACACTCGCCTGCCGCTTCACGACTGCGGTGATTCCTTCGTCATAGCTCGTTACCGGCGTGGTCTTCGTGGCGAGCTTGAACTCGTTCAGCTTGCCGGCTAGCCACGGGTCGGCCGTCGTGCCCTTGATGAACGCCAATGTCTGGGTCTGCAGCAACTGGCCCGCCGACGCCCGCCAGGTTGGGCTGGACGGCGGTTTCTGATTCAGCACCTCCGACAAACGATCGGGGGCGTCCTTGCGCAGGAGCGCGCCGATGCCGCCGGGGAACACGGGGAAGGAGAAATCGACTGCCTCCCTGCGGCTCCACGTATCGGTGTCGGCGGCACACAACGCGTCAACCTTGCCCGTGTGCACGGCGTCGAACCGATCGGCGGCGCCGAGGGGAACCCATTCGACGGTCAGCGCCTGCAGGCCCAGCTGAGTCTTTACCGCGTCGCCGACCTTCTGGCACAGCGCCACAGTGAATCCGGCGGCGTTTCCAGACTGGTCGCGGTAGGAAAATGGCCGCGCGTCGGGCTGATAGCCGAACCGGATCTTGCCGCTCTGTTTGATGCGCGCGAGCGTGGGCGACGCCGGCGCCGCAGCTTTTTGCGCTGGTGCAGGCGCGGCGATCGCGAGGCAGGCGATGGCGCAGACCGTGGTGCTGATGCGTTGCATGTCCTCTCTCCTTTCGACGGTTGCGGTCATCCCTCAAGCTCGGACTGGCTGGGCGGCCGCGCCGGAAACGCGTGCGGCCCCTGACTTGTCAATGAAGCGGTACGCGATAAAGCCCCAGATGATGTACGTGACGGACGCGACCAGCATGCCGCCCATCACCGCTTCGAACCCCGAGGCAAAGAGCGCGTACGTGCTGTAGAGCATCGCGATCAGCGCGACCGTCATGTTGCGCCGATACGTGCTCTGCGGGGCATTGTTCATCTTCATCATCACGCCGAGAGCGGAGAGCGCAATGATGTAGGGGATCACGTTGGTGACGACCGCCAGATTCACGAGTTTGCTGAACTGCTTGCTCAGGCTGGGCGAGATCGTGGACAGGGCCAGGACGGTCTGGACTACGCCGAGCACGAGCATGCCGGCGATCGGCGCCCCCATCGCGTTCACTTTCGCGAAGAGCTTCGGGAACATGCGCCCTTCCGCGGCGGCCTTGCCCGTCTGGGCGATCGTGAACTGCCAGCCGAGCAGGGAGCCGAGACACGCGAGGACGGCGAGCACCATGATGATGCGCCCGACGGTCGGATTGAACATGTGCGCATACGCGGTGCCGAACGGACCGGTGGACTTGGCCAACTCGTCGTTCGGCACGATGCCCTGAATGACGGTCGTCGAGAGGATGTAGATGACGCCCGCGCCCAAAGTGCCGAATAAGCAGGCGAGGGGCACGTCGCGTTTCGGATTCTCGACGGCATCCGAGTTCTGCGCCGCCGACTCCATGCCGAGGAAGGCCCAGAGCGTGAGGGAAATGCTCGATCCGATCCCTTGCCCCAGGCTGAGCCCCTGGGGATTCCACGCCGCCGAAAACGTGGCGCCCTTGAACCAGAACCAGCCGATGATCGAGAGCAGCCCGACCGGGAGAATGACTCCCCAGACCGTGATGGAACCGATCTTCCCGGTGACCGCGGGGCCGCCGAAGTTCGACACGGTGGTGAGCCAGAGCAACGCGATCACCCCGAGGCAGGTGGCGATCGGCGCCGACGCGAGCCACGGCAGGAATGCGGCCAGGTAGCCCACGGCGGAGATCGCGATCGCGACGTTGCCGATCGCGAGGGACAGGAAGTAGAGGAAGAAGACGACGAAGTATCCGTCTTTGCCATAGGCATCCTCGGCGTACGCCGACATGCCACCCGGCCGTTGATTGAAGATGCCCGCCTGCGCGAAGCCATAGGCGATCGCCATCGAGCCCACCGCCGTCACACCCCACGAGAGCAGCGAGATCGCGCCCACCTGAGCCATGTTGGTCGGCAACATGATGATGCCGGAGCCCATCATGTTCACGGCCACGATAAACGTGAGCTGGACGAGTGACATCTTCTTCGTCGTTGTTGCCACTGTCTCCTCCCTTGAGCCGTGTCTTTCTAGTGCTTCACGCAGTAGATGTGGTAGACGCCATCGTGTTCTTCCGTGCCTTCGACTTCCTTGGCAAACCCGGGGAACTTTTCGCCCCATTTCTGGACCGCGCGGAGGTAGGTGAGCCACGGCCCGTCCGCAGGGCCGACGTTCTCGCCAGGCATGACGATCGGAATTCCTGGAGGGTAGGGGATGACGCCCACGCCCACGACCCGGTTTGCGATCTTGTCGAGCGGCACCTTCTCGGCCTTGCCTGCCATCAAGAGCTGGAACGCGCGGCGCGGCGTCATCTCGGGCGTGGGCAGCGTGGCGTAGGCTTGGGCCTGCCAGTACCCCTGCCGTCCTTCCTTCATATAGGTCCACATCTCGTCGCCGAGATCTTTGAGGCCCAGGCCGGCATAACGCTCGGGCGCGGCAGCCGCGATGGCGGGCACGACCTCGGTGAGCGGGGTATTGCGGTCGTAGTCCGCTTTGAAATCGAGCAGCGTGTTGAGCAGCGTGCCCCATTTCCCCTTCGTGATGCCCAGGGAGAACAGGAACAGCACCATGTGATCGGTGGTGCGGGAGGGCACGATCCCGTGCCGGGCGAGGTAGGCGGTGACGATGTCGGCCGGAATGCCGCTCGTCCCGAACTTGCCGTCGTCCTGCATGCCCGGGCACACGATGCCGAACTTGATCGGGTCGAGCATGCACCAGTTGTCCGGGATATCGTCGAAGCCGTGCCACTTCTCTCCCGGACGCAGCACCCAGTACGAGGGATCTCTGCTGAGCAGCTCGGCTGGCGCTTCGTGGAACGGGACGCGCTTCCCGCTCTTCGCGTCCGCTACCTCAGGGGCGTTCCAGGGAACGAAGAACCACTCTTTTTTTGCCGTAAACTCGTGGTGCACGCGGGCGACGGCGAGCCGGCACGCCACTGCTTCATCGATCACGTCCTGCGTCAACGTCTCCCCCGCGGGGCCATCCATCATGGCCGCGGCGACTTCGTTCGAGGCGATCAGCGCGTAGAGCGGGGACGTGCTCGCTTGTGCGGCGTAGGCCTCGTTGAACCGACCGTGATCGATCGCACCGCGACCGTCGCGGATGTGGATATACGAAGTCTGGGACAGCGCGGCGAGCAGTTTGTGGGTCGAGTGCGTCGCGAACACCGTCGGGCCGTCTTTGGGATGCTCGGCGGGGTTGCCGTGCATCGCGTGGCGACCCTGGTACATCGGATTGAAGCGCGCGTAGGCGTACCACGCCTCGTCGAAGTGGATGCGGTCCACGCTCTTGGCGAGACGCTCCTGCGCATCGGCGGCGTTATAACACATCCCATCGTAGGTGCAGTTGGTCACCACCGCGTACACGGGGCGCGGTGCGGAGGCGCCTTTCGTGAGCGGGTTCTGTGCGATGCTCTCGGCGATGGCCTTCGGCTCGAGCCGCGCCGGCGGGATCGGCCCGATGATGCCGTAGCGGTTGCGGGTGGGGCGCAGGAACACGGGGATCCCCCCGCTGATGGCCAGGCCCTGCTCGATGGACTTGTGGCAATTGCGGTCGCACAGCGCGATCTCGCCGTCGCCCACGCAGGCGCTCATGATCGCCCGGTTCGATCCCGACGTCCCGTTGAGAACGGAGTAGGAGCGGTGCGCGCCGAAGACCTGGGCCGCGTAGCGCTCGCTGGCGCCGATGGGTCCCAGGTGGCCGAGCAGGGAGCCGAGTGCCCCGCGCTCGATGCCCATGTCCGAGCGGAACAGGTTCTCGCCGTAGTAGTCGAAGAACGCCCGCCCGATGGGCGACTTGAGAAAGGCGACGCCGCCCTGGTGGCCCGGAGCGGCCCACGAGTACTCGCGGTCGCGGTCGTAGCGCGAGAGCGCGGCCGCAAAGGGGGGGAGCAGGCCCTGGATGTAGCGCTCGATCGCGGCCGACGCCCGGCCTCCGATGAACGCCGCGGTGTCTTCAAGGACCCAGATGAACTCGTCCACCAGCGTGGCGACCTCGATGGTGACGGTCCCTGTGATAGTCCGGTCCGCCATCAGGAACACCGGCACCTTCGCATTGCGCGCGCGCAGCGTGCGGAGCAGGTTGGTCGCCTCCGCGTGCGTGCGCCCCCCCCCGTTTTCCTTGCCGAGCGTCCAGTTCAGGAAGACGCCGTGCAGGGCGGCGTCGGAGATGACATTGGCCAGGCCGTCGGCGAGTGATAGGGCTTCGACCACCTCGATCCCGCGCCCGCGCAGCTCTTCAGCCAACGCGCGCACGGCCCGCCCGCCCGCGGTCGTGGCCCCGTCCAGCTTGTCGTCGACGATCAACACCCGGCGGGTCAGCGGGCGGGCCGTGCCCGTCGTGATCACGGCCGACCCCAGCTGCGGTGGCTAGTACGCGTATGCGACATAGATCATTCCGTAGGTGAAGTTCGAGGTCCGGCTGTACGCCTGGGTGGCCGCTGCCTGTGGATGGGCGATTGCTGCGACGAAGCTCACGATGAAGTTGTGGTTGACGCTCCAATCGGTGTACGCGTCGAGCTCGGTCGCAACATCCTTGGAGGTGATTCCAGTCGGTTGCTGATCGAGCTTGAAGGCGTAGCCGATGAGGCCGCCGCCAACGGATTCGCTCGGCTTGACGTGCACGCGCAGCTGGTGGGAGACGAGGTTCGAGTTGGAGAGGAAGTACTCCCCGCCAATTTCGCCCTGCCACCAGGTGCCCCAGTCGTAAAAGCCGGGGAGCAGCATGTCGAACGATTCGTTCGCGGTGGTCGCGGGATCGTCGCCTTGGAAGAACGCGTACCGGTAGGAGAGCTTCGGCTTCCAGGGCCGTTTGGACAGCTCGTACGCGCCCTGGACGTTCCACGCGGTGGACTGTCTCAGGTCGCCGTTGTTTTCACGCGCGTACTCCGCCTCAAAGGAAAGGTTCGGCAGCTTGCGAAGCGGCGCGGTGTAGGCGCGCAGGTTGAAGACGTTCAGGCCGTCGCGGCTGGGGGTTGAGTCGGACATGAAGTGCAGGTAACTCGCCCCCAGCGTCGTCGCCTCGCCGAGTGCGCGCTCATAGTTCCCCCCCACCACCCTCGTGCCCGTCTCGGCCTCCGGGACCTCGTTGCGATCCAGGTAGAAGGCTTCGAGCGTGTTTTTCTTCGCGTGGAAGCGCGCGACGCCGGCGAGCGCCCACGCCTTGCGGGCGTTGCTCCAGAAGCCCCCGCGAGTGCCGCCTTCGCCACCGCCATCCCACAGGAGGAGCCCATGACCGATCTTGTACTGCGCGCGGCCGAACGTGAATTCGAGCGCGTTCTCACCGACCGACAATGCCTTGCCGGAGCGCCAGCCGATGTACAGGTCTTCGATCATGAACGACGATGCTTCGCTGCCGACGAGCGGCGGCGGCGCCGAGTACGTGCGCTCGCCCACGGCGCTGATCTTTCCGAAAAACTCCCCCTTCCCGGCGTGCACGACGCCCGAAATAGCGGGCTTCGCGTAGCTCTCGAACCAGTTGTCGCTCAGGTTGCCCGAGGGATCAGGCCGGACGTCGGTATAGAGGGAGTTGCCGAATCCGAATGCGCCGAGACCGGCGTCGAAATTGAACGTCCACTGCACCTTCTTCGGCAGGCCGGTGGGCCGCTGTTCCTTGTGCTGAGCCTGCGCCTGACCTGCCACGGCCACGAGAATGAAGCCAATAAGTAAGGCACGAAAACGCATTGTCGACTCCCCCTGTGTGGAAGGACGGCGCCACGGCGTAGTCTGCGCCCGCGCTGCGGGGGGCCAGTATTGGACCTTTGTTCTATTCCATCTCCTTACGCCGCAAGTGACATTGGTTTCGGATCCATCTCTCATCCCGAAACGGGGGGAGCACTGCCATGGCCGTGATGTTCCGGGCTGGCGCTATCGGCTGCGTCGTCGCGCTATTCGCCGCGGGATGTAGTGGTGGCGGCGCCAAGGCCACCCCCAGTGTTGTCGATGTCGTCGTGGCGCCGGTGCAAGTGCGCGACGTCCCGATTGTGCAGGAGTGGGCGGCCCAGACATTCGGCGCGAACGACGTGGAGATCCGCGCCCGCGTGAAAGGCTTCCTGACGCAGAAAGTGTATAAGGAAGGGTCAGCGGTACGCCGCGGCGATCTCCTGTTCCAAATCGATCCGCAGGAATACCAATCCGCGGTCGCCCAAGCTCGCGCCTCACTGAGCGAGGCACAGGCCAATCTCTCGAAAGCCAACACCGACGTCGCCCGGCTGCGGCCGCTCGC
>Ga0075436_100003659_pt1 | contig 10528 bp, 7 predicted proteins | sample RhiMethybrSRZTD5_FD_75303 | JGI IMG/M metagenome (GOLD analysis project Ga0075436, IMG submission 75303) | Populus rhizosphere microbial communities from Tennessee, USA - Rhizosphere MetaG P. TD hybrid SRZTD5 | ecosystem: Host-associated > Plants > Roots > Rhizosphere > Soil | place: USA... | reverse complement strand
GCGGAGATGCGGATTTTGTAGTTTCCGGGTTCGAGTTGAATCAGACGATAACGGCCTTGTAAATCTGTCGTTGTTTTGCGCGTTAATTTCGACTTGGTGAGTGTTGCTTCGATTTCGGCGCCGGGAATGAGCGCGCCGCTCTGGTCCATGACGCGGCCCGAGATCGAAACCGTGTCGAGATCTTGTGCGTGAATGTGTTGGAAGTTGAAAAGAAACAGAAAGAGTGCGAGTAACGTGAGACGTGAGGTCATTTTGTAAACTCCTGAGCTTAGTGTGAGGAAAACGCGCAGGAATCTACCATTTAATTAGCCACGCAGCAACACGGACACTTTTCAGTTGTGTGAGGACCGGCGACGTAGCGCCGCGATACGCGTCAGCGGCACGAGCGCGTCGGAACCTTCCGGTGCGGCTTCGAAGTTTGTCAGCTCTTCCGCATGCGTCTGCAAGTAGTTGAAGAATCGTTCAAACTCGCGCTGCATCGCGTCCATCTTCTCGCGCATGTTGAGGATGATCTCAACGCCCGCGAGATTCACGCCGAGGTCACGCGTCAAAGAGAGAATCAATTCCAACCGCTCCAGATCAGTATCCGTGTAGAGCCGCGTGTTGCCTTCCGAGCGTGACGGCTTCAGCAATCCCTCACGCTCGTAAAGCCGCAGCGTCTGCGGATGAATGCCATACTGCTCCGCCACCGCGCTGATCGTGTAGGTCTTTGGTTTGCGACTCATGACATTTCCAATTGTCGATTGCCAATTGCCGATTTGAAAAAGAACCCTTTGACGCCGCGGTCAATCGGCAATCGCAAATCGGCAATTACTCGAGTCCCATCTCGACCCGGGGATTTCCAGAGTTCAACTTCGAATACTCTCGCAGCAACTCTTTTGTCTCTTCCGAAATCACTTTCGGCAACGTCACTTGCACTTCCACGAACTGGTGTCCCTTCGCGCCCGGATTTCGCAACGACGGTGCACCGCGATCGCGCAAACGAAACTTCTGCCCCGACTGTGTGCCCGGCGGAATTCGCAACTGCGATTTCCCCTCAACAGTCGGCACTTCGATCTTCGCACCCAACGCTGCTTCAGGCACTGTAATCGGCACCGTCACATAAATATTGTCGCCCTTGCGCGTGAAATACTTATGTGGTCCAACGTTCGTGATGATGTGCAGGTCTCCCGCTTGCGCACCCAAACGTCCACCGTGTCCCTTGCCGGGAATGCGGACACGCGAACCCGTTTCGACGCCCGCTGGTATGCGCACTTTCACCGTCTCAGTCTTCGGCGTCACGCCTTTGCCATGACACAACGAACACGGCGAACGCCGCCGGCCGGTCCCGCCACAGTCCGGACACTCCTGCGCAAAACGCAAACGTCCTCCTGCTCGCTGCACTTGACCCGTCCCTTTGCATGTCGAACAAACAACAACTGGCCCACCGATATCACCCGCGCCGTTGCAACGCGAACACTGCTCCGAACGATTAACAGTGAGATTCGGGGTCAGTCCTTTGATCGCCTCTTCAAACGTGACGCTTAGAGGCATTTCAATGTCGATGCCGCGTTGCGGTTGCGGCCGGGGCGGTTCTTTTTCTTTCGTCGCGCCGCCACCAAACAAGTCGGCAAAGATGTCGCGAAAACTGCTGCCTGCGCCACCGCCGCTACTCGTCGTACCTCCGCCCCAGTCAAATCCCGTGAAATCAAATCCCGGCGCCGTGCGTCCGCCGCTGGATGGACCAGCGCCACGTGCGGCAGCGTCCGCAAGGTTCTCCGAATACTGTCCGAAACGATCGTAGACCGATCGCTTCTTCGGATCCGAAAGCACATCGTGTGCTTCGGACATCAGCTTGAAACGTTCCTCGGCGGTTTTGTCGCCGGGGTTCACGTCCGGATGATACTTGCGCGCCAGCCGGCGATAAGCCTTCTTGATCTCTTCGGGCTTCGCGTCGCGTTTGACGCCCAGGATTTCGTAGTAGTCTTGCTTTGCTGCCATCTACCCTTTGATGACCGGTTGAAGAAAAGGCGGAGGTTAAGTCTTCTCCGCCTCTTCAATCGGCAATTGGCAATCGCAAATCGGCAATGCCCTTTACTTGTTCTCGTCTACGTCCACGTACTCGGCGTCGATGACGTTGTCATCACCGGGATTGGTCGACGCCGACGCGCCGGCCGCAGAGGCCTGTTCACCCGCAGCTTCAGCTCCAGGCTGCGGTGCCTGTTGGTACAACGCCTCGGCCAGCTTGTGCGAAGCGCCTTGCAGTTGATTGAACGCCTCGTTAAGCCGCTCAACGCCGCCTTCGGCCAAAGCCTTCTTCGCCTCAGCGATCGCCGAATCAACTTCACCCGCAACTGCGCCGACTTTCTCGCGATTCTCGGAGAGCGTCTTTTCCATCTGATAGACGAGTCCATCGAGACGATTGCGCGCTTCGATCTCTTCGCGCTTGCGTGCGTCGTCGGCAGAATGCGACTCGGCATCCTTCATCATCTTGTCGATCTCTTCCTTCGACAAACCTGAAGAAGCCGTGATCGTAATCTTCTGTTCGCGACCGGTGCCCATGTCTTTTGCCGACACGTTCACGATGCCGTTGGCGTCGATGTCGAAAGCGACTTCGATCTGCGGCATGCCGCGCGGTGCCGGTGGGATACCGACGAGATGAAACTTGCCGAGCGTGCGATTGTCGCCCGCCATCGGTCGCTCGCCTTGCAGCACGTGCACTTCCACTGACGTCTGGTTGTCGGAAGCAGTCGAAAAGATCTCCGACTTCCGCGTCGGGATCGTTGTGTTTCTCTCGATCAACTTCGTGAACACGCCGCCGAGAGTTTCGATACCGAGACTCAACGGTGTGACGTCGAGCAACAGAATGTCAGTCTTCTCACCTGACAAAACACCGGCTTGCACGGCCGCGCCGATCGCGACGACTTCATCCGGGTTCACGCTCTTGTTCGGCTCCTTGCCAAACATGTCTTTAACGATTTCCTGGACCTTCGGAATACGCGTTGAACCGCCGACGAGCACGACCTCATCGATCTTTTTCGCATCGAGGCCGGCATCTTTCAACGCCGTTTCGACTGGACCACGCAGCCGCGCGAGAATCGGATCGACCAACTGCTCGAAGCGAGCGCGCGTCAGTTTCATTGCTAAGTGTTTCGGTCCGGATTGATCGGCCGTCACGAACGGCAGATTGATTTCCGTCTCCATCGTGCTGGAAAGCTCGATCTTCGCTTTCTCCGCAGCTTCTTTCAGTCGCTGCAACGCCATCTTGTCGTTCGAAAGATCGATACCCTGGTCCTTCTTGAACTCTTCAATGATCCACTCGATCAGTCGCTCGTCGATGTCGTCGCCGCCGAGGTGCGTGTCGCCGTTGGTTGACTTCACTTCGACAACGCCTTCGCCGACTTCGAGGATGGAAATGTCAAACGTGCCACCGCCGAAGTCGAACACCGCGATGGTCTCGTCTTTCTTCTTATCGAGGCCGTAGGCGAGTGCCGCGGCAGTCGGCTCGTTGACGATGCGCATCACTTCCAGACCGGCAATCCTGCCCGCGTCTTTCGTGGCCTGACGTTGCGAGTCGTTGAAGTAAGCCGGCACCGTAATCACGGCTTTGTCGACCTTTTGACCGAGATAGTCTTCAGCCGACTGCTTCATCTTCTGAAGGATAATTGCCGAAATCTCCGGTGGGCTCCATTCCTTGCCCCCCGCGACGATTCGCACGTCGCCACTGCTGCCCGCGCCCTGAACTTTGTATGGGACCTGCTTAATTTCTTCGGTAACTTCGTTGTAGCGGCGGCCCATGAACCGCTTGATCGAATAAACAGTATTTTCCGGATTGGTTACCGCCTGTCGCTTGGCCACTTGCCCAACGAGGCGGCTGCCATCTTTGGTGAAGGCGACCACGGATGGCGTGGTACGGCCACCTTCGGAGTTGGTAATCACGGTGGGTTCGCCACCCTCCATCACCGCAACCACGGAGTTGGTAGTGCCAAGGTCAATTCCAATAATCTTGCTCATCTTGTTTTAGTCTCCCAAAAGCCCTATTGGCTAACATTTGGACCCGCTATTTCAGCTTTAGCTTTTTACTTCGAGCGAGGCGCCGGAGGAGGCCTTTCGAAGGAATCGACCACTCACGCTACAGCACTCGAGTTGAACGCCGGGACAATATAAAGCTTGAGCGTCCTGTTGTCAACTTTAGTTGAGTGTGTTTCATTCGGAGCGGCGGTCTTCGTTGACGAGCTTGGAGACGAAAAAGACGTAGTGGGCGCCGGAAAGCACAGCGAAAACAAAAACCGTGGTGTAAATCGTGGGTAAATAGTAGCCCGTGCCGTAGGGCACGCTGGCGGCGAAGATGATCGCGGTGATCGCCACGATCTGGACAGTCGTGTTGATCTTGCCCAGCATCGACGGGCGAAAGCCGCGAAAACCAGTGACAATGTTGATGGCCGCCGCCCCGACGAGAATGAAAATATCGCGGCTGATGACGGCCACTGTAACCCAAAACGGCACTGGTAGGTGCGACGGCAAAGGCTGCGGAAAAACTGTCCGCATCGACAACACGACGAACGACGTCACCAGCATCAGCTTGTCGGCAATCGGATCGAGGATCGTGCCGAGCTGTGATTTCTGGTCGAAACGACGCGCAAGCAGACCATCAAGGCCGTCAGTAATCCCGGCCAGAACGAAGACGCCGAGCGCGTAAACGAATTTTTGGTAGAAGAGCAGCGAGACGAAGACGGGGATCAAAACCATCCGAAATACAGTGAGCAGGTTCGGGACGGTAACAATCCGAGATGACACGATAAGCGCAGTTACTTGCTTCGCAGTTCCAGCAAAGAGATTTCAGGAGGGCAACCGTAGCGGATGGGCAGGACGACCGTTCCCAGACCACGGTTAACGTAAATTTGCGTGTTTCCCTGGCGCCAGAGTCCTTTGAGCAACCGTTTGCGCGGTCTGGCTGCAGCGCGTTCGCCGCGAATCGCGACCTGGCCGCCGTGGGTATGGCCGCTCAAAACGAGATCGACCGAAGCGCGCACAGCGCGGCGCAAAATGATCGGATTGTGTGCGAGCAGGAGCTTCATTTCGTCGGCGCGCGCGCCGGCGAGCGCGAGCGAAATATCTTCCAGACCAACCATCGAATCATCGACGCCCGCGAGCCAGAAAGCCGCGCCGTCTTTTTCGAAGCGCATGCCCTCGTTGACCAGAACCGTAATCCCTTCAGCCCGGAACAGGTCCGTAATCAACGCGGCGTCGGTCCAGTGGTCGTGGTTGCCGAGCACTGCGTAAACGCCAAACCGCGCCTTCAATTTACCCATCATCTCGGCGCAAGGCGCGGCGTAATGTCGCTCTTTGGAGATGTAGTCGCCGGTCAGGGCGATAATGTCGGGCTGGAGCCGATTTGCCGTCTCAACAGCACGCTCGATCTGTTCGCGGTCGGAAAACGGCCCGTGATGAACGTCCGAAAGCTGGACAACACGGAATCCGTCGAAAGCTTTGGGCAGGCGATTAAGCAGTATTCGCTTGTGCTCGATGGTGAGCATGTAAGGCTCGCTGAGCGCCGCGCGCGCGACGTGCGTCAGGCTCAGGGCCAGGGAACGTAACGGGGTGTCAGGTCGCTTGGAGCCGCCCAAGGGCGCGACACGTCCGCGCTGGTTCCATCTGATAGGGGTCGCCATCTTGTTCGTCTGGGGCTTAGGCGAAGCCTCACCTGCCAGCAAGGCATCGTTTTTGGTGGGCCGCATTATAGAGACCTACCTCGCGCGATGCAACTTAAGGGTGGAAATAGATTTTCCGTGAGCCACTCTGGGCTTATGACATAATCGCCGCACGCAAAACCCGTCAAGATGGAACCCAGCTCCGCTCACCACTTAGACCCGACCGTGCTGATCGGCGTGGCCGTAATGCTGATCGCCGCCAAAGTCGGCGGCGAAATCTTTGAAAGGCTCAAACAGCCGGCAGTCCTCGGGGAACTGATCGCCGGCATTTTTCTCGGCAACCTTGTCATCCTCGGGTTCACCCGGGCTGAGCCGCTGAAAACCAACGAAACGATCGCGGCGCTCGCCGAACTTGGCGTCATTATTCTGCTCTTCGAAGTCGGGCTCGAGTCTGACTTGAAGGAGATGATGGAAGTCGGCTGGTCGTCGTTGCTCGTAGCGGTTGTGGGCGTCGTGGCGCCGTTCTTTCTCGGTTGGGGAGTTTCGGCGTATTTCATTCCTGGCGAGCCGCAGTTAGTCCACATTTTCATCGGCGCCACGCTCTGCGCGACGAGCGTCGGCATCACGGCGCGAGTTTTGAAGGATCTCGGCAAACTGGCTACGCGCGAAGCGCGAATCATTCTCGGCGCCGCCGTCATTGACGACGTGCTCGGACTTTTGATTCTCGCAATAGTGAGCGGTGCGATTCGCGCCGCGGCAACGGGCGGCGTGCTGTCCGTAATGGATGTCGTGCAGATCGCATTGAAGTCGCTACTGTTTCTCATCGGCTCGATTGTGATCGGCCATTTCCTGATGCCGCGGCTGCTGCGCGGTGTAGGCCGGCTCGAAACGCGCGGCGTGCTACTCACTTTCGCGATCTCGATATGTTTGATTCTCGCGTGGGCCGCGGGTGAGGTCGGACTGGCGCCGATCGTCGGCGCGTTCGCCGCCGGGTTAGTGCTCGACGAGGTTCACTACCGGCCGACCGGTGGTCGTCAGGAGCGTGATCTTCATGACCTGTTACAACCAGTCAGCACCGTGCTCGTGCCGATCTTTTTCGTGTTGATGGGATTGAAAGTCGATCTGCGTCTCTTCGCACGCCGCGACATTCTCGGTTTTGCCGCACTGCTGACCATCGCGGCGATCGTAGGTAAACAGGTTTGCGGTCTCGCGGTCATGGAACGCGGCATTAATCGATTGGCAGTTGGACTGGGGATGATCCCGCGCGGTGAAGTTGGCTTGATCTTTGCCGGCATTGGAGCGACGTTGATGTTGCCGTCTGGTGCGGGAGTGAATGAACCGGTAATTAGTCCCGCAACTTTTGGTGCGGTGGTGATCATGGTTATCATCACTACATTGGTAACGCCCCCAAGTTTGAAATGGTCGTTGGGACGCAAGCGACGAGCACGTCCCAAAAAAGGAGATTAGCAAGGTGGGAACCAAAAAGGACCAGCACAAGGCGGGCACACCTGCGAAGCCGCGCGGACAACAGACCGGCTTTGCCGGCAATCCGGATCAGAACCGCGAAGCGAAGGCAGAGACGCCGGCATTACGTGGCCGAAGATCGCGAGCGAACAAAATGTTTGACGACGCTTCGCGACAGCACACCGGGAGCGACTCGAGCAAACCAAGCACAAACTCGCCGTCAACGCCTGGCATGCGGGAGTAAATCCCTTTTATCCGCTGTCCACGCATTCAGTGGGCGCCGGCCGTCGCTTTGCGAATACGCTCCACGAGCGAGCGCGTTTCGTTCGCAAACGCGCCGTTCGGTTCGAGACGCAGGTACTCGTCGAACTCTACGACCGCATCATTCGGACGCGCGGCCCGCAAGAGAAGATTTCCCTTCAGCAAGTGCGCGCCGCCGAGATTCGGGTTCAAGCTCAACGCGTGCTTCACTTGCTCATAACACTTCTCCAACGTTGGCCTCGCTTGCGCTACGTCCTTGATCACGCGACCTCGCTCCCAATACACGCGCGCAAGATTGAAGTGGCGCAAGTCTGACTGGCTCTGGATCCCGAGTCCCTTCACGATCGCATTCTCGGCTTCGACGAGCTTGTTCTGTCGCAGATAAACTTCGCCGAGTGCGAAGAACGCGTTGAAAGCGCGTGGCTGCTCCGCAACCGTTTCTTCCAGCGTCTTCTCAGCTTTGTCCCACTCGCCGAGATCCATGTAAGCGGTGCCGAGTTTCAAACGGGCCTCGACGAACTTCGGATCGATCGTGATCGCTTTCTCAAAGCAACGCACTGCAAACGCGGTCTTCTCTTTGTTACCTTCGCCTAAAGCTGCGACGCCCTTGTCAAACTCTTTCTGCGCCGCCGGAGGTATCTGCGCGTTGATAGTTCCAGCGCCGGACGGAGACGTCTCTGTGGCAGCATCACGCGCAATCTGAAGCAAGACGAGACCACTTGTCTGCGTGGTCATGTCGACGTTCTGTTGCGAGTCGCGATAACCGGGCTGATGCACGCGTACCGAATATATCGCCGGCGCGAGCGAAGTGAACGTAAACTTTCCCAGTCGATCGGTGAACACTTCACTGACCGAACCGCCGCCCTCATAACTTTCAAGTCGAACCAAAACATTCGCGGCGGGTGCGCCGCCCTCAACCAGGCGCACCTGACCGTGAATCTCGACTGACACAGGCCGAGGGCTGGTCTGCACCTGAGCGACACCGACGAAATGGGACAGTCCTATTGCGAGGATGCTAAACAGCAGCAACCGTGTTCTCTTGATCATGGCGTTTGTCTCCCGTACGAATGCGGGTGAAAGAAACGGCGTGATTCTACTCTAAACAAAAAAGGGAGGGAATACTCTCCCCTCCCTATAAAACACCTCCTCTGATGAAAGCCCTAAAACTCAAAACGAGCTCCCAGTCGCATGGAGAATGGCAAGTGGAAACCAGACGTCAGATTGATGATCGACGGCTGCAAGAAGTCGGGGTTATTAGCGCCAAGATCCAGTTGGCGAAATTGATCCGGTAAACGCAAACGCCGGTTGTTGGTGACGTTGAAGAAGTCAGCAATGAAGCTGATGCGTTCGCGCTCGTTGATCACCCACGGGTAATCTGCATGCAGATCCAGTTGAGCGAAGAACGGCGTGCGTCCCAACTTACCGCGACCACCAACGGGAATTTCACCGGCATTCAGGTAAACAGGATGCGGTAAAAACTCGCTGATCGGTATGCCGGATTCCATGTGGAAGCCCATGCCCAGATTCAAGCCATTCAACAGCCGGCCGTTTAAGCCGGTGCGATTTTTGCTGAACGCGTAGCTGGCGTAGACGTTGGACGTAAAGTGGCGATCGGTGTTGAGCGGACCGATCGCAAATTGATCGCCGAGCAAATTGAAGAGACCTTGCGTGAAGTCAAACAGCGAACTAATTCCGGGATCAGTTTGGCCGTTGTCATTACGGAGGTGTCCTTCGTAGTTGCCGTTCAAACGGGCGATGCGGAAGTTAGACAAGAGTTGCCAACTGTTGGCGAACCGCTTGTTCAACTCCAGCTCAAATGCTTTGTACTTGCGGACCGGGTTGGGGAAGCCATCGGGCAAACCGTCAGGGACGTTGACCGAACCACCCGTAATCGGATTGATACCCACACTGCCAAAGCATACGTTTCCGAGCGGTGCTCCGGTGACCGGATCGTCGACTTCCGATGTTATTCCGGAAGTACATCCAGCCGGTGCGGTGCCGCCAATCGGGAACGTAAACTCCTGTATGTTGGTGGCGGCATCGAGATGTGAGCTCGGGTTGCCGATGAAGAACGTTTGACCGATTCCAGCGTTCGCAGCTTCAGGCGATAGCACCGCCATGTCTTCGATGACTCGCTTCAGATTGCGATACTGATAGCGGACCGAAAGCACGAAGTTGTGCGGCAATTGGAAGTCGGCGCCGATGATGTGTTCATCCTGGAAGCCGAGTTTTGTCCCGGCGGTGACCGCGCTGATGTCCGATTGGGATACCGTGGTTGCGTTGCTTAACCCACCGGCCGCCGCAGTTCCACTGAGGAAGTGAGCAGCATCGATGATCGGTATCGGCGCACCGTTCGCATCAAGCGTGACGATGCGTTGACCAGCGCCATTGATCGTGAATGCCGGAGCAAAGCGCGAGCCCGTAAAGTCGAGCTCCTGCGACAGCGAGCGCTCAGCGGCGTCGAGTGGCAGGAATTCGAAGAAGCGGCCAAAGTTGTAATACAACTTGATGTTGCCGTTACCCTTTGGATCGAACGTTACTCCGAGTCGCGGCGCCCATTGATCGGTAAAGCTGTAAGCATATCGAGCGCCGGTAACCGAATTCGGACTGCCGATGACTCGCTCCTGCTCCATGCGCAAACCGGCCAGGGCCGTGATGTGCTTATTCACGCGCCATATATCCTGAACGTAACCGGCGTTGTAGTTTCCTCGCGTATCGAAGTTGGGTGGACCAAATTCTCCACGGAAGACCTGCAACGAAACGGGGACCAGGTTGCCGCGCACGTTGAACAGCGGGCACAACGTACAGCTCGCCGCTTGTGCACGAAGGCGGAACTGAACGTTGAACATCTGACCCACTGCGAACGACGGTATGCCGAGGTCAGCGGCGGGAGTGCCGGTCGCGTTCTCAGACGGAATCGGAAAGCGCGGACCGCTGCGTTCGCGACTACCGGAGTAGAGCGAACGTTGGTATGTGTAGCCAACACCAAACGTGTGCTGTCCCCAGTGGTTCCAGATCTTCGCGGTGTTAAGGTCCCACTTCCAGTTGGTGCTCTTCGTTGGTTCAAAGAACCCGCGACCGACGGCGGTGTAATTGCCGCGAATCGGATCGATCGGCAGACGAATTGCAATCTGGTTGATGTCTGGGAAACCAGTTTCATTGAACGTGCTACG
>Ga0075436_100003658_pt1 | contig 10528 bp, 6 predicted proteins | sample RhiMethybrSRZTD5_FD_75303 | JGI IMG/M metagenome (GOLD analysis project Ga0075436, IMG submission 75303) | Populus rhizosphere microbial communities from Tennessee, USA - Rhizosphere MetaG P. TD hybrid SRZTD5 | ecosystem: Host-associated > Plants > Roots > Rhizosphere > Soil | place: USA... | reverse complement strand
GAAGGTGGAGTATCCCGACCGCGAGACGGCAAGGCAGCAAATCACTGAAGGCGTGAACGCGTTCTATCGCACAAAGTACCCGTCGGTCTACGACTCACGGCGAGCCTTAGTACAGCAGGCAGCCGGCAGCGTGAGCGAAATTTACCTGCGCAACATTTTTCCAGAGATGAAGATGACTTGGGGCGTGCACCCGAGCAATATCGGCCACAACGATTCCCCGGGATGCTTCCGTTGCCATGATGGGAGCCACGCGAGCGCGGACGGCAAAGTAATCGCTAACGATTGCGATACGTGCCACAGCGTATTGGCGATGGACGAAGAGAAGCCAAAAATCTTGACCGACCTAGGAATCAAGTAGTCTCACAAATCGCGCTCCGGATCGGCTTTCTGAATGCGAGTCGAATCACCGCTTCAGTCAATCGTAAGAACCATGGGAAGTTACGCCGCCGCGTTGTTCCTGTGTCTCTGCGTGACGACGGCCTACGCGCAAGAGCAAAAAAAGTCTGCGCTGCCGAAAGAAGACGAAGCGTGCCTCGCGTGCCATGGGCAACCCGGAATGAAATCGGAGGCGGGGAAAGATATTGCCATTCGTCCCGATCAGCATGCGGGCAGCGCTCACGGAATCCTGGACTGCCGGACTTGCCACAGCAATATTAATGATTTCCCGCACCCAACCAAGAGAGCCAAGGTCGAGTGCAAAACGTGCCACGAAGAGCAGTCAAAGGCGACGACAAAAAGCGTTCACGGCATCTTAGGAGCCGCGGCGTGTGCGTCCTGCCACGACAGCGCTCATGAGATTCGGCCGGGTGCGAAAGCCGAACCAGCAAAATGCGCAGAGTGCCACGCAGACGAAGTGAAAGGATTCGAAGCCAGCATTCACGGGCAGGCGGCGAAGAAGGGCGATCCCGACGCGCCCAAGTGCGAGTCGTGCCACGGAAGTATTCATTCAATTCAGGCCAGCACGGAAAGCGGCGCACTGGTAGCAAGGAAGAATCAGGCGGGAGCTTGCGCGAGCTGCCACGCAGACCCGGGATTCCTATCGCGGCACAAGATTCCGTTGGTGCATCCGGTCGAGCAGTATCTGCAGAGCGCGCACGGACGCGCCGTGATGCAAGGGAAAGAAGCGGCAGTGTGTGCCGACTGCCATGGCAGTCATCGAATATTGCCGCCACAAGATGCGGCGTCCCAAGTGAGCCATTGGAACGTCGCTTCGACGTGCGGGAAATGTCACACAGAGATCGCGAAGACTTTTCTCGAAAGCGTGCACGGACAGGCGATCAAGGCGGGAGTGCAGGATGCTCCGGATTGTACGGCATGCCACGGCGAGCACCTGATCCTCTCACCAAGCGACGCGAGTTCTCCCGTAAACGCGGCGCGAGTTTCATCCGAGACGTGCGGGCGGTGCCATGGGGACGCACGACTTGCGACGCGATATGGACTGCCGACGGACCGCGTGCCTTCTTACGCAGAGAGTTATCACGGCTTGGCGAAGCGAGAAGGGTCGCTTCGGGCAGCGAACTGTGCTTCATGCCACGGAATACACAATATTTTTCGATCGAGTGATTCGAGGTCGATGGTAAATGCGGCGAATATCGGGAAGACTTGCGGCAAATGCCACGAAGGGATGGGCGACAAGGCCGCGATTGGCCCGGTACACGTGCAAAGCGCGGAGAGCACAGGTCATCCCGTTGTGCGCTGGATTCGCGGAATCTACCTTGTGCTGATTCCGCTGACGCTTGGCTTCATGCTGATCCATAACGCACTGGATTTGTTCGCGAAGATGCGGAGGCCGAGGCGAGAACACAGTGACAGTGAGGGAGGCGGGCGATACGTCGTTCGCATGAACTTGTGGTTCCGAATTGCCCATTGGGGAGTGATGGTGAGCTTTCCGACGCTAGTGTTCACGGGATTCGCGCTGAAGTATCCAGACAGCTGGTGGGCGAAGCCGCTCCTTTTGTGGGAGGACCATGTGGCCTTCCGAGGAGGACTGCATCGCATAGCCGGAGCGGTTCTGCTCGCGGCGACGCTGTACCACGCAGTGCATCTGGCGGTAAACCGAAGCGACCGCAAATTCGTGGGAGCGATGTTGCCAAAGGTGCAGGATATTAAAGATTTGTTGGCGATGATCTTCTACAACCTCGGACTTCGGAAAGATGCGCCGACATTTGGAAAGTTCAACTATGCAGAAAAGCTGGAATATTGGGCGTTCCTGTGGGGCACGGCGATCATGGCGGTCTCGGGATTTCTGCTGTGGTTCAATGACTTCACGCTGAGGCATTTCGCAAAATGGACGACCGATGCGGCGACAGCCGTGCACTGGTATGAGGCGTTGCTGGCAACATTTTCGATCTTGCTTTGGCACTTGTATCTGGTGATTTTCGATCCATTGGTCTATCCGATGGAAACGGCTTGGATTGACGGAAAAGTGCCCGCTGAACATTACAAGACGTCCCGGCCAGAATATTTGAAAGCTTTAGAGCAGGCGGGGATGGTGCGCGATAGTGCCGAAGCTAGAGATGAACGCAGCACGAACGACGATGAAAAAGGGCCAAGCGAAAGCTGACGGAACGCTAGGGTTTTGAGCCAGGCGGCGGAGGTGCTTGCGCCGCAGGCTGCTGCTGGGCGTTAGGCTGGGAATTCGTCGTGCCGAGCATTTCCTGGAAATTGGGTAACTTGCCGTGGACTTCGCCTTGGACGGGCGGAGCGTTGGGATTGGCGTTTGAGTCGGGATGCTGAATCATGCCGCCGGGCGTTGATTTCTTGACGACGCGCCAGTTCCCTTCCTTCTTTTCGAGTTGATAGGAAACTTGCATGGCGGCGCCGGCGGGTACTCCGGTTTTCGGGCGGAAGCTGACGTCGGCAGTAGCCTGATTATTTTGAATCGAAACATTCGTGAAGTCGGTTTCGAACGCTTGCATGTTGAGCGTGCCGAGTGAGGAGAGATGCTGGCGCACAGCAGTGCGGACGGCTTCGTCGTCGGACGGTTTTTGTTTGCAACCGGAGACGGAGCCGAGCAACAAGATGCAACCGGCGCCCGCGATTCTGTAAAAGGATCTTTTCATAGCACCTCACTCGGAATTGTAGCGCTACTTTCGCTACACGACGGGACTAATTCGCGCGGCGTTTCAAGAGCGAATTCCCTCGTTTGCACAGTTTGCGATCACTGCACGAAAGAGGGGCACTATTTCCCTGAGCCGGGCTCTACCTTAAATCCAATTTTGTCCATCATCGGCTGAATTTCAGGATTGGACATGAACAGCTTCCAGATCAGGCCCGTGCGGTAATTTTCGATCATTACGGTGATGGGCGCCTGATTCAGACCCATGTAGATGGGTGAATACCAATTAGCACCGGCGTTGTAAGCATCGCGAGGACCGTAGATATCCCAGAGACTCGGGCCAAGGTCGCGGTAAAAATGTTTGAAGGCGGCCATCGAAGCGTCCGGCGTGTATGGAAACGATGCCAGTGCCCCTGTTGGCGTAAGCGTGCCGTTGTCGTTGCGATCGTCAGGCGCGTGCGCGCCATAGTCGTGTTGGTCATCACTCGCCGTGATGCCCCAGGCGTTTGATCCATAGCCGGGAAACTTTTTCGGATTGCGGATGCAGTATTCAAGATTGATGCGAGCGAGGTTGCGATTGTTCTCGAAGTAGTTGGTGAAGCGATCGCGTGCGTGTGGGTCGAAGGCCATGTACGAATAGTGCGCGAAGAAGAGGGGCCCACCCGAGCCAACGCCAACGTCAAGCTTAATTCCAAAGTAGGTTTGGCCGTTGGTGTAGTGGTCACCGTCGATTGTGCCGCCCCAACCCCGGCGATAATCAATTGCCGTTTGCGATTGGCCGGCCCAGCCGGAATAGTAGAGCTCAGCGGGAACCGGGTGGGTCGGCGATGCTATGGCCAGCAGATACACAATCATCGTCTCGTTGAATCCCGTGAGGCGATGTTTTATCTGACCGGCCCAATTGGACGACCAGTGCCAGTAAAGGGCATCGCTGTCCGGTCCGCGGCGATACCAATCCCATTCGATTCCTTCCCATAGTTTGGTGATTCGGGAGCGCAAATCTTGTTCGGCGGCACTGGGCGCGTTGAAGTATTGGCGAGCCGCTAGCAAACCCTGCATCAGAAACGCAGTCTCGACAAGATCGCCGCCATCGTCGTAAATGCCGAACACAGCGAGTGTTTGCACGGAGCGCCCGTCCATGAAGTGCGACCATGCGCCATGGTAGCGCGGCGCTTTTTCCAAAAAGCTGATGATTCGCTGGAAGCGATCGACAGATTGTGCGCGGGTAATGAAACCACGCTCCGTGCCGACGAGGAGGGCCATGATTCCGAAACCGCTCGCTCCTGTGGCGACGACGCGATCGTCGCCAGGAATGCTCTCGAGAGCAGTTCCGGAATCTGGATGCGCGCCGTCCCAGTAATAACGGAAACAAGCTTCCTGCAGCATGGTGAGCAGTTCGTCGTCGGACATCGCGCGCGTGGCAGCCCCCACAACGGCGGATGGCGGAGATTCGTGATAGGCGCGATCGACGGCAACGATTCTATATTCGGCTCTTACGCCGACCTTGCCGAGAAAATCGCTGAACCGCGTCGTGCCCGGAACCTGAATGCCGACAGGGACGAAGGGCGCACCCTCCAGCGAACGGTCAATTCGGTAGTACTGCAAGCCGGACTCGGATGCGGATTGCCAGCTCAAATCAATGTGGCGCTCGTAGCCTTTGGCTTGTGGATCTCGTGGTGGCGAGACGGTTGAGACGTTCGCTGAACTATCACCGTCCATCTTTATTTCATCGACGATCAAAATATGCGGCGTGTTATCGGCGATGCCCTGAGAAAAAATGACGGACTGAAGGGCAGTTGGCTCGAAGGGATAAATCGAGGCGGTGTGAAATGCAGCAAGCGGAATCTTGAGTTGAACCCATTTCTTTGCCGGAAGGTTTCCGCTGAAGGAGGAAAGGTCGAGCTTCGCGGAGAACTGTCCACGTGTGTCGATTAGGCTCACACGAGGGAGCGCATCCGCCGCAAGGCCCTCTGGCGCGTAACACCAAACGTAAAGATCCGTACCTTCGAAATGAATCGGACGGCCGCGAAATCTTACGACATCAATCTGGGCGGTCCAACCGCCGTTGGGAACAGAAGTCCAGGCAAGACGTAGGGCAGTCGGCGGAGAGAGAAAAATTCTTGATTCAACGGGAAGCTTTTCGTTTTCGAGTTCAAGTGTGCTGGGAGATGCGGCGTGGCCGTGACTGTAGAAATAGCTGTCCCGCGTCAGACTGTTGTCGAAAATGACATGCTCATAGTAGCGACTATCGGCAAGGATCGGGCGCGGCACTACGAGAATTAGAAAGAGCCAGACGGCCGAGACAGCCACTGAAAGCGGCCGCAAGACCTTCCGGATACAAAATCGGGACAAGGATGGGTGATGCGATGGGAACGAACCTGAAAAGGTGTTCATAAAACACGAGGAACTATACTTGCTTAAAATCTATCAGTAAACCGATTTATTAAAGGCTACGACGTTATCGAAGTGGTGCTAGCACGGACGATCAGGGTTGGCTCGACGACAATCTCGTTGGGGTACGAATCCTGCGTAGAATTCGTGATTCGTTGCAAAAGTGTTTCTGCAGCCGTCAGGCCCATTTGACGAAGAGGCTGGCGAACGGTGGTGAGGGCGGGATTCTGGAACGCGGCGCTCTGAATATCATCAAAGCCAACAACAGAAACTTTGTCCGGCACTGTATGGCCGGACTCACGGAGCGCTTGAATTGCTCCGATTGCGTAAACGTCGTTGAAGGAAAAAAGTGCGGTAAACGAAGCACCGGAACCGAGTAGTTCTTGGGTGACCTTGTAGCCCAGTTCGGGAGACGAAGACTCACCTTTCAGTTGAACAACCAAACGCTCATCAATTGTGATATTGAGTTTGGCGGCGGCATCCTGAATCGACTGCCAACGGATCGCCGTGTCCGAGCTGAATTCCTGCCCCTTAATGAAGGCAATCCTGCGATGACCGAGGCTATGCAAGTGTTCGAGCGCGAGCATCGCGGCACGGGCGTGATTCAAAACGATATTTGTAACACCGGGAATTTCGCGATGGCCGGAAACGGCGATGGAAGGAATCTGCAAACCTTCGGCAACGGCTGTGTCTACCGCGATGAGCCCTTCCACCGCCCGCTGCTGGAGGAGCAGCGGATATTCTTCGAGAAGATCGCTTCGGTGGCGATGACTCACAACAAAATAAAAATATCCTTCCTGCAAGAGATGATCTTCGATCCCGGACATGACCAATGCTGCGTAGCCTTCGCTGATTTCCGGAACAAGAACGCCGATGGTATAGCTGCGCTGCTGGCGGAGCGAACGGGCGAGATGATTCGGCCGGTAGTTGAGCTCGCGGGCCGCCTTGCGAATCAGCTCTTGCGTATGTTGAGGAATTGATTTTGCGTTGGGCGAGCGGTTCATGACGAATGAAACGGCGGCTTGAGACAAGCCCAGGTGTTCAGCCAGCGATTTGAGGCTGACCGATGAGCGAGATGTGGGCACACGATGTGGTGGTCCTGATTTGCCGCGAGACATAAGTGTTCGGAGCGTAGTCTGACACAGGGATAGAACGGGGGCAAGCACGGGAATGGAGCGAGAGGCCGAACGAATGAGCCAGTAGATGTCGCTTGAAGCGTGTAGTAAAGCGATTTACTATTGCGTGCGGCGTGAACGCAAAAACACATTTAAAGCGACTCCCGATTAGGCGGTTTATGCATTGGGTTGATGATAGTAGAGTGAACCCAACATCGGGCGCGGTCGTCAGGAGCAAACAAATTCCGTGAAAACTCGACGCGAATTAATAAGATCGGCGGGGTTCGGGCTTGCTGGACTTCCTTTCAGTGGATTTGGGTGGTGCCAAGACGAACCGGCCAAGCGGTTTGCCGCGCCGTCCCGTGAGCCGTATCAAGGTACCGACGAACAACTCTTAGACGATATTCAGAGACGGGCTTTCGAGTTTTTCTGGAATGAATCGAGCACAAAAACCGGACAGACGAAAGATCGCGCCTTGGCAGTCGGAAGCGATACACGAACTATGTCCAGCATCGCTGCGACCGGGTTCGGGCTGACGACTCTCTGCATCGGGGACCGCCGCGGCTACCGAAGTCCAAGCGAGATTCGCGAACGCGTGAGAAGTACTCTGCGATTCCTGGCGAATGATCTCCCGCACGTACACGGTTTTTTTTATCACTTCATCCACATCGAGACGGGTGCGCGCTGGGAGAACGTCGAGCTTTCGTCCATCGATACTTCCCTGCTCCTTTGCGGCGTGTTGACGGCGAGGCAGTACTTTGCGGATCAGGAAATCAAGGATCTAGCGACGAAGATTTACGAGCGGGTCGACTGGCCATGGATGTTGAATGGCGGCAAAACATTCTCGATGGGGTGGAAACCGGAGTCTGGATTTCTCGATGCGAGGTGGGAGCACTACTGCGAGTTAATGATGATTTATTTGCTGGCAATTGGCTCGCCGACGCATCCGGTACCGTCGAGTTCCTGGGATGCGTGGAGCCGACCAGTGATTCACTATCAAGGAATCGACTTCATTTCTGGAAACGACCCAATCTTCACGCACCAATACTCACAGGCGTGGTTTGACTTCCGCGAGAAGCACGATTCTTACGCGAACTATTTTGAGAATTCAGTGAAGGCCACGAAGGCGCATAAGCTTTTTTGCCTCTCGTTGCGAGATCGTTTTCCGGACTACGGCGACGAGCTTTGGGGAATCAGCGCGTCAGACTATGTGAACGGATACACGGCTTGGGGCGGTCCACCACTTCAAGGCCCGGTTGACGGAACGATTGTTCCCTGCGCGACCGGAGGATCACTGCCGTTTTTGTTTGAAGACTGTATCCGCGTACTGCGTACGCTTCGCGGACCCTATGGGCAAAGAGTGTGGACCAAATACGGTTTCGTCGATGCATTCAATCCCCTCGACAAATGGACGGATGGCGACGTGCTTGGGATCGACTTGGGTATAACGATGGTGATGGCTGAAAATCAGCGCACGGGTTTTGTTTGGGAACAGTTCATGAAGAATCAAGAGATGAGACGCGGAATGGAGCGAGCCGGGTTTAAATCGGAAAAGAGCGTCGCGGGACACGGTTAACCGTGGATCGTCTGGCCAGGTCATCGGAGAAAATGAAAGGCAATGCTGCGCGACGGCTAATTCCACGCCGAGAATTTCTCGAAGACGCTGGCAAAGCCGTCGGCTTAGCGGCGATGGGGAATATTGCCATGCTCGCCGCGGGATGCGGCGGGGGAACGTCAACGCCGCCGCCCTCTTCCCCGACTGGCGACGGCTACCCTGGGACCGACGATCAACTGCTGGAAGAGATCGAAAAAAGTGGATTCCTGTTTTTCTGGGAGCAGGCCGATCCAACGACGGGACAGGTGAAAGACCGCGCACTCGCCGCGGGAAACGACACGCGCACGGTTTCGAGCATCGCCGCCACAGGATTCGGACTGACCGCTCTTTGCATCGGGGACCAGCGCGGTTACCAGCCTCACGCTGCGATTGTCACGCGCGTACAAGCAACGCTGAACTTTATTGCGAACACGTTACAACCGACTGGCCAGAACGGGTTTTGCTATCACTTTGTGGACATGAGCACGGGTGCGCGTGCGTTTACTTCGGAAGTTTCCTCCATCGACACGGCAATTCTCTTGTGCGGTGTTCTGACGTGTCGCACCTATTTTGCGGATGCAACGATTCAGAACTTAGCGACGCAGATCTACAGCAGCGTCAATTTCAATTGGATGTTAAACGGTGGTCAAACATTGTCGATTGGTTGGACGCCGGAAAATGGATTCTTGCCCGGGCGATGGGACCACTACAGTGAGTTGATGATGCTGTATTTGCTTGCGATTGGCGCCCCGAACTCAGGCTTTGCAATTTCAGCATCGAGTTGGAGCGCATGGACGAGACCCGTAATTCAATATCAGGGCTTGTCGTATATTTCGGGGTCAGACCCGCTATTTGTTCATCAATATTCACACGCGTGGTTTGATTTCCGGAGCAAGAAAGATGCGTTCGCCAACTATTTTCAAAACTCGATTACGGCGACGCAGGCGCATCGCCTATTCTGTATTTCCCTCGCAAATCAATTCTCGGATTACAACGCGGACATTTGGGGGATCACTTCATCCGACTCGAAAAATGGGTACGTCGCATGGGGTGGTCCAAATGCCCAAGGCGGGCCAATCGGGCCCGTTGACGGAAGCGTTGTGCCGTGCGCGGCAGCCGGCGCGCTGCCCTTTGATTTTCCCGATGCCGTGCATGTGCTGCGATGGATTCGCGGGCACTATTCGTCTGCGTGGCAGCGTTACGGATTTGTCGATGCTTTTAATCCGCTAACGAACTGGTATGACACTGATGTAATCGGTATCGACGTCGGAATTTCCATGTTGATGGCGGAAAACGAAAGAACGCAGTTCGTGTGGAATACGTTTATGAAAACCGCAGAAGTGCAGGCCGCAATGCAGCTGGTTGGTTTCCAGCCAGGATAGGTGCGCGTTTCGATGGGGTGCGGGCAAAGGACGACTAAAGTTTTATGCCTTCGCCTTCCACGATGGTGATGTAACGGTCGATCGGAAGTTCCGTGAACACTTCTATGCGGCCACTGGGTTGAGGCCAGCGAATCTCAAGTCGGTCAATTTTGGAATGCGAACCGATACCCAAAACTTCGCGCGGATCGTGCGAAGCAAGATAACTGCCACCAGCGGTTTTCAATTTGTTGCGCTTTAGATCGCCTGCCTGCCAAGTGATGCGCGCGCCGATGGCGTCCGAGTTTGCCTTCCTTCCGACAAGTTTGACGCCGAGCCAATGATTGGCCTTTGCGGCAAGATTCCTCAATAAAACCGGGGCGCCATTGTTAATCGCGACGAGAACGTCAACCGCTCCGTCGTTGTCAAAGTCGCCGATGGCCATGCCTCGCGCGGCGAAACTTTCTGAAAATACCGGACCGGCCGAAGAGCTGACGTTGTCGAAGCTGCGCCCATTATTGTGAAAAAGCAGCAACGGCTCCTTGTACCTGACATGTGTCGAGTGCACTTCGATTTTGTCGTCCGGGTGCCCATTCGCGATGAACAGATCCTGATTGCCATCGTTGTCATAATCGAAGAACTTTACGCCCCAGCCGCTCATCAGCCGAGTCGTGCGGCCGATTCCGGTTGTGCCGGCCACGTCATCGAAGGATTCGTCGTGCCGATTGCGATAAATGGCGTACATCTCCTGATCGACGTTGGTGACGAACAGGTCTTGCCAGCCGTCTTGATCGAAGTCTGCAGTGTCGACGCCCATGCCCGAACGAGCGCGGCCATCTTGACTAAATGCAACACCGGAGGCGAGACCGATCTCCTCAAATTTGCCGTGGCCGCGGTTTCGAAAAAGAAAATTCTGGACGGTGTCGTTCGAGACGAAAAGATCCATCCATCCGTCATTGTTGATATCGGTCGCGACAACTCCCCACGCCTTGCCAAGAACTTTACCAATACC
>Ga0075436_100003657_pt1 | contig 10531 bp, 7 predicted proteins | sample RhiMethybrSRZTD5_FD_75303 | JGI IMG/M metagenome (GOLD analysis project Ga0075436, IMG submission 75303) | Populus rhizosphere microbial communities from Tennessee, USA - Rhizosphere MetaG P. TD hybrid SRZTD5 | ecosystem: Host-associated > Plants > Roots > Rhizosphere > Soil | place: USA... | reverse complement strand
CGTTCAGGACGTCGATCCCGACGGACGCGCCGCTGACGCGGGCATCCAGGCCGGCGACGTCATCGAGTCGGTGAACCGCCAGCCGGTGAAATCGGTGGACGAACTGCGCGCGGCGCTGAAGAGCGCGAGCGACAAGCCGACGCTGCTCCTGATCAACCGCCAGGGCAACGAAGTGTTCGTCACCGTCAGGCCGGCGAACGGGTAAGAGCATCGCTCGCGGTGAGATTGTCGCACTCGCTCGTGGTGAGCCTGTCAAACGCTCGTGGTGAGCTTGTCGAACGAGCACCGTCGTCCTTCGACAGGCTCAGGGCGAGCGGATAGTCAGCGACCCAGTAATTCTCCGAGAGGCTGCAGCGGTTCGATGTGATCCGCTGCAGCCTTGATCGCCACCATCACCGGGACTGCAAGCAGCAATCCCCAGATTCCCCAGATCCAACCCCAGACCAACACCGAGACGAACACGGCGACCGTGTTCAGATCGCCTGCGCGGCCGGTCAGCCACGGCGTGATGACGTTGCCTTCGAGCGTCGCCACCGCGACGGCAATGCCACCGGCGGCGGCGGTCATCTCGATCGACTGGAACTGAACGAACGCAGCGACAGCGATCAGCACGCACGCCACGCCCGGTCCGATGAACGGCAGGATGTTCAGCATGCCGGCGACGGCGCCCCATACGAAGGCATTCGCGACGCCGAGCCACCAGAGCGGAAGGGCTGTCGCCGTCGCGACGATCGCGCAGATCGCCACGCGAACGAGCAGGTAGCGCGCGATCTGCCGGTCGATCGTTCGGATGACGTCGATAGTCACTTTCCTGCGCTCGAAGGTCGGCCCCGCCATCCTGACGATCTTGTGTTTGTAGCTGTCGCCGGTCGCGAGCAGCAGAAACGTCAGGAGCACGACGGCGCATGCGCTCGCCGCGATGCCGACCGTGCTCATGCCGACGCCGACGAGCGATCGGGTGATGTCGAACCGTTCGACGGGCGTCACGCGAACGACTTGGGCAGGTTGATTGGGGGGCGGCGACGATGGGGACTGCGCCGCCGCGTCGTGCAGGTCGCGGACCGCGGCCTGCAGCTGGTCGAGCGCGCCGGCGTTGCTCGTGCGCGCGTTCTGCACCGCGCGCTTGAACGCGGCGGTCATGCCGGGCATCTCGTCCACGAACGCATTCACCTGAGGGGCCGCGCCGCGGACGCCCGCGCCCAACGCGGTCGCCAGCATCATGAATGTGACCAACGCGGCCGCGGGTCTCGGCAGACGAGCGCGCATCAGCAGCTCCACGATCGGTTCGAGCGCGTAAGCGAGCAGCACGCTCAGCAGAACCGGAATGAACAGCGCCGACGCCTCGTGCAGCAGGAACACCGTGCCGGCGATGCCGAGCCACATGACCGCCGTGCCGCCGATGTCGAGATGGGACAGCGGATAGCCCTCGTCGCCGATTCCGCCGGCTGCCGCGCTCACCTCGTCCGTGGCCATAGCCGCCAGATATGATGTTCAATCAGAGTGCCAATCACGGAGGATTGCATGCCCTCAGACACCGCCACGCTGCACGAGTGGGACAAGATCGCGGAACAGGAGATGGCGCCCGGCATTCAGCGGCGCTATCTGACCGCCTCGCGCGTCACGATCGCGAAGTTCGCGCTCGCGCGCGGCGCCGTCGTGCCGGCGCACAAGCACGAACAGGAGCAGGTGAGCTACGTCATCAGCGGCGTGCTGCAGTTCCACGTCGGCGGTCAGGAGATCGTCGTGCGATCCGGCGCCGTGCTGCAGATTCCGTCGTGGGTGGAACACGGCGTGACCGTGCTCGAAGACGCCGACGTCATCGACGTGTTCAGTCCCGTGCGGCAGGACTGGCTGGACGGCACGGACACGTATTTCCGGAAGTAGACCGTGTCCCTTCATTAGAGCAACCACGAAAACACGAAAAAACACGAAGGAACACGAAAAAGACAATTAACTTAATTCTTCTTCGCGCTTTCGTGATTCTTCGTGATTTCGTGGTTGCACTAATGTTCGCGATTTGAGACCGCATGGATTTAGGACTCAAAGGGAAGATCGCGATGGTCGGCGGCGCGAGCAACGGGCTCGGCTACGCGGTCGCCGGCGCGCTTGCGTCCGAGGGCGCGAGCGTGTCGATTGCATCGCGCGACGCCGACGCGATTCGTCGCGCCGGCGATACGATCACCAGGAAAACGGGCGCGACGGTGCACGCCGTCGCGGCTGACTTGAGAAACCCCGATGCGATTGCCCGCTGGCACGCGGTGACGATCGATCGCTTCGGCGGCGTCGACCTGCTGTTCGCAAACACCGGCGGTCCGCCGGCAGGAACCGCCTTGAGCTTCGACGATCAGGCGTGGCAGGCGGCGTTCGACCTGCTCTTGATGAGCGCAATCCGTACGATTCGTCTCGTCGTGCCGTCCATGAAATCGCGCGGCGGTGGCTCCATTCTCATCGGCACGTCGTCTACAGTGAAGGAACCCATTCCGAATCTCGCGCTGTCGAATGTCCTGCGCTCGGCGGTCACGTCGCTCGCCAAGACGCTGTCGCTCGAACTGGCGGGCGACAACATCCGCGTGAACACGCTCATTCCCGGCCGCATCGCAACCAATCGATTGGTGCACCTCGACGACATCAACGCGAAGCAAGCCGGCATTTCACTCGAAGAGCAGCAGCGCCGTGCCGCCGCCGCCATTCCGCTCGGCCGCTACGGTCGGCCCGACGAGTTCGGCCGCGCGGCCGCGTTTCTCCTGTCCGACGCCGCGTCGTACATCACTGGGGCGTCGGTGCAGGTGGACGGCGGGCTGGTGAAAGGACTGTTGTAATTTGGAATTTGGAATTTGGAATTTGGAATGCGAATTCTGAATTGGGAATTTGGCATTGTGCGTTCGAATTGTGAATTTGGAATTCATTCATGAGCGTCGCGCGTAACGTGCTGCTGGCGATGTCGACCAACGCGTGGTTGCGCGAGCGCGCGACGCGGACGGGGTTCGTGCGGCGGTCGGTGTCGAAGTTCATGCCGGGAGAGCGCCTCGAGGACGCGATGAACGCGGCCGCCGAGCAGCAGACGCACGGCATCGGCACGATCTTCACGAGCCTCGGCGAGAACCTGACGCGCCTCGAAGAGGCCGAGGACGTGACCGCACACTATCTCGACGTGATGGACCGCGTGCAGGCCGCCGGCCTGCGCGCGCAGATCTCGGTGAAGCCGACGCAGCTCGGCCTCGATCTCGACAAGGAGATCTGCTACCGCAATCTGCAGCGCCTCGTCGACCGCGCGGCCGAGCGCGACAACTTCATCTGGATCGACATGGAAAGCTCCCCGTATGTCGATCCGACGCTCGATCTGTTTCGCCGGACGCGCGCGCGATCGCCGCGCGTCGGCATCGCGCTGCAGGCGTATCTGTATCGCACCGAGAACGACATTGAATCGCTCATCCCGCTCGGCGCGGCCATTCGCATCGTGAAGGGCGCGTATCTCGAACCGCCCGCGATCGCGTTTCCAAAGAAAGCCGACGTCGACGAGAACTTTTACAAGCTGTCGTGCCGGCTGCTCGCCTCCGACGCACAGCGTGCCGGCGGCCTCCTGCACATCGCGACGCACGATCTGCGGCTCGTCGATCGGCTCGCGACCTTCATCGACAGCCACAACGTGCCGCGCTCCGCGTACGAATACGCGATGCTCTACGGCATTCAACGGCCGCTGCAGCAGCGGCTGGTCAAGGCGGGGCGCCCGCTGCGCGTGCTGATTGCGTACGGCGAGTACTGGTTTCCGTGGTACATGCGCCGGCTGGCCGAGCGGCCCGCCAACGTCTGGTTCGTGGTGAAGAACATCATTGGGTGATCGTCCCGGCACCGGATCGCTCGCGCCTCGGGTCGCCATCGCCGGATGCGGGCCGGCCGGCGCGGTTCTCGGCTTCCTGCTCGCCCGCGCGGGCGTGCCGACCGTCGTGTTCGAGAAGCACGGCGACTTCCTGCGCGATTTCCGCGGCGACACGATTCATCCCTCGACGCTCGAGATCCTCGACGAGATCGGCCTCGCCGATCGGTTCCTGCAGCTGCCGCACACCAAGGTGTCGTCAATTACCGTCCGGTCGACGTCAGGTCAGACCCTGACGCTGTCGTTGGCGCGGGTTCCGACGAAATTTCCGTACATCGCGTTCGTCCCGCAGTGGGATTTTCTCGAGTTCCTCACGCACGAGGCGGCGCGCTTCCCGACGTTCCAGTTGAAGCGCGAGTCAGAGGTCGTCGATCTCGTGCACGCAGGGAACGCGGTCACCGGAGTCCGCTACGTCGATGCAGCCGGCAGCCACGACATGACGGTCACGCTGACCGTTGGCGCAGACGGCCGCGGCTCGAAGACGCGCGAGGCGGCGGCGCTGCCGCTCGCCGAGTCGTCGCCGCCGATGGATGTGCTGTGGTTCCGCGTGCCCCGCCACCCCGACGAGGCGCGCGCCGTTGCCGCGCGGCTCGGCATCGGCCGCCTGCTCGTGATGCTCGATCGCAACGAATACTGGCAGATTGCGTTCGTCATCCCGAAAGGCGCGGCCGAGCGCGTTCGCGCCGCGGGTCTCGACGCGTTCCGGCAAGAGGTTGCGGCAACCGCGCCCGATCTGGCCGATCGCGTCTCGTACGTCCGGTCGTGGGACGACGTGAGACTGCTGACCGTGAGGGCGGATCGGCTGACGCGCTGGTACAAACCGGGCTATCTCGCCATCGGCGATGCGGCGCACGCGATGTCGCCGATCGGCGGCGTGGGGATCAACGTCGCGATACACGATGCGGTTGCGGCCGCGAACGTGTTGTGGAAGCCGCTCGCCGCCGGCGCCGTGAGCGAGGCCGATCTCGCGCGCGTGCAGCGCCTGCGCGAGCGTCCGGTGCGGATCATTCAGGCGTTTCAGTCGGCGGTTCAAACGTCGTTCATCAAACAGGTCCTTGAATCGACGAAGCCGGCCACCGTTCCGCTTGCCGCCCGCGCCCTCGCGCGGATTCCAATCCTGCGCGATCTGCCGCCGCGGCTGATCGCGCTCGGCATCAACCGTCCGCACGTGGAAACGCCGGAAGCCGTGCACCCCCTGCACGTCGATTAAAATTGCGGATATGCAGATTGTTCGGCAGTCGATCACGTTCAGCATCGCTTGCCTCATCGCGATCGCGATCTCCAGCATCGCTTACGCGCAGCGTCGCGGCGGCGGCCCGCCGCCCGAGCCGCTGACGTTCCGCTTCGTCGGCCCGATTGTCGGCAACCGCGTCGCGTCGATTGCCGGCATTCCCGGCGATCCGACGACGTACTATGCCGGCGCGGCGTCAGGCGGCGTGTGGAAGACGACGGATGCCGGCAATCACTGGACGCCGGTGTCCGACAGCATGCCGGTCGCGGCGATCGGCGCGCTGGCCGTTGCGCCGTCCGACCCGAGCGTCGTCTGGGCAGGCACCGGAGAGGCGTGGGCCATTCGCGACTCCGACGTCATCGGCGACGGCATCTACAAATCTGTCGACGCAGGCAAGACGTGGACGAACATGGGCCTCGCGGAAACCGGCCGCATCGGCCGCATCATCGTCCATCCAAGCAATCCCGACATCGTGTTCGTGTGTGCCGCCGGACGCTTGACGGGCCCGCAGCAGGAGCGCGGCGTGTTCCGCACGACCGACGGCGGACAGCATTGGGACCGCGTGCTCTTCGTCGACGAGAACACCGGCTGCTCCGGGCTGTCGATCGACGCGAAGAATCCGCGGACGCTCTTCGCCGGCACGTGGCAGGTCGAGATGCACCCGTGGGCCGAATTGAGCGGCGGACCGGGCAGCGGCATCTACGTCTCGCACAACGGCGGAACGAACTGGACGAAGGTCGAAGCGCCCGGGTTGCCAAAGCCGCCGCTCGGAAAAATCGACGTCGCGATCGCGCCTGCCGATTCCAGTCGCGTCTACGCGCTGGTTCAGACGAAGGATCAGGGATCGGTCTGGCGATCGGACGATGGCGGTGGAACCTGGCGCGTCGTCAACTGGTCGCGCGCGCTCATCGGACGCGCCGGGTACTACATTCATCTGCAGGTGTCGCCGGCAAACGAAGACGAGGTGCTCGTCTCGAACAGCTCGTTCTGGCAATCGACGGACGGCGGCCGCACGTTCGAAGAGCGGAACTGGGGCGGCGACAATCACGACATCTGGTGGGATCCGAAGAACGCGGATCGTTTCGTCATCACGCATGACGCCGGTCTGAGCATCACCACGCAGCACGGGCGCAGCATCCAGCGCGTGTCGCTGCCGATCGGGCAGATGTATCACGTCGCCGTCGACAACCAGGTGCCGTACTACGTCTACAGCAACATGCAGGACGACGGGACGATGCGGGGCCCGTCGAACACGGTTGAAGGCGCGGGCGCCGGATACAACGGATTGGGCAGCATCTGGGACCACGGCCTCGGCGGCTGCGAGTCGGGTCACACGCTTCCGGATCCCGCCGATTCCAGCATCGTGTGGTCGACGTGCTACGGCAACAAGGTGACGCGATACGACTTCCGGATGAAAGTTCCGCGATCGGTTGCGCCGGGGATGATCACGCTCGACGCGCCGCCGACCGAATCGAAGTACCGCTGTCACTGGACGGCGCCGCTCGCCATCGATCCGTTCGATCACAACAACGTGTATTACGGCTGCAACGTCATTTTCAAGACGACGAACGGCGGTCAGAGCTGGCAGGTGATCAGCCCGGATCTGTCGACGCAGGATCCGAGCAAGATCATGCCGTCCGGTGGGATCGTCGGCGACAACCTCGGTCAGTTCGCACCCGAAGTCGTTTTTGCCATCGCGCCGTCCGAGGTCGAGAAGGGACTCATCTGGGCGGGGACGAACGACGGCAAGATCTGGTATACGCGCGACGGCGGCGCGAAGTGGACCGACGTCAGCCGGAACATCCCCGGCATGCCCGCATGGGGAATCGTCTCCAGGATCGAACCGTCGCATTTCGAGGGCGGCACGGCATACGCGGCGGTCGACGCGCACCTGATGGACAGCCGCGAACCCTACATCTTCAAGACGTCCGATTACGGTGCGACCTGGAGGCACGTGAACGGCGATCTGCCGAATAAGCATCCGCTGTCGTACGTGAAAGCGGTCGCGGAGAACCCGAACAAGCGCGGCATGCTGTTCGCCGGCACCGGCCGCGCGTTCTACTACTCGCTCGACGACGGCGGTCACTGGACGGAGCTCTCGGCAGGACTGCCGCATGCGCCGGTCAGCTGGGTCGTCGTCCAGAAAACATTCCATGACGTCGTCGTCTCGACGTATGGGCGCGGCATCTACGTCCTCGACGACCTCACGCCGCTCGAGCAGGGTGCGGCGACGACAACGGATGCAGCGAAGCTGTTTGCGCCGCGGCCCGCGTATCGATGGACGCAGCGCGGACGTGCGTTCATCAATTACGGGCTGCCGTCCGATCCGCGCGGTCAGGTGCAGGTGCAGATCCTCGACGGCGAAGGCAAGATCGTTCGCGACATCAAGACGAACGCGAAGGCCGGATTGAATCGCACGACGTGGGACCTCCGATACGATCCGCCGCATCTCGTCCAGCTGCGCACGACGCCGGCCGAGAACCCGCACATCTGGGAAGAGCCGCGCTTCCGCGGGCAGGACACGCGGCCGGTCACGCACTGGGGACTCGAGCCGGCACAGGTCGGACCGGTCGTCGCGCCCGGCAAGTACTCCGTGAAGCTGATCGCCGACGGCAAGACGCTGACCGAGCCGATCGAGATCCTGCGCGATCCGCGAATCGAGACGAGCAACGCGGACATCGACCTGTCGGTGCGCCTGCAGCTTCGGCTCCGCGACGACATCACCGCCGCGGCCGATATGGTCAACTCGCTCGAGGTCCTGCGCAAACAGCTCGAGGACGTGACGAAGGCGTACAAGAACGACGCATCGAAGGCCGCGCTGCTCAAGCAGGTGTCCGACATGGACAAGAAGCTGTACGACGTCGAGACGAAACTGCTGGAGCCGGCGCAGATGACGAGCGACGACAAATACTTTCAGCAGGCGTATCGCGTGTACATGAATCTGATCTGGTTGAACGGCGAAGTAGGACCCGGCGCCGGCGACGTCGCCGGCGGCGCGGATTTTCCGCCGACCGACACGTCGGTCGGCGTGCTCGAGACGATCGAGAGGGATCTGAACGCCGCGAAGACTGAATACAAAACCGTGATGGAGCGCGACGTGCCCGCCTTCAATCATGCAATCTCGGGCGCCATGACTCCACTGACCGGCGGACGACCGCAGTAATTCTCCGCGAACGCTACGACTCTACGATCTCCGTGTTACACTCGCAGCCGAAAGGAGGGCCTGTCTACATGAGAGCGACTGCCGATCTTGCGGGGACAGGTCTGCCTTGAATTCGGAATGAGGCATCGGGGGCGCGCGTAACCAGCAACACTTGAACGCGCGCACTTGGCAGCACCGCGAGCGCGCATAATTTTGCGCGTACGCATTCCAAATTCCGACTTCCAAATTCCAAATTCCAAATTTCCGGCCGGCCTCTTCATCCCACCAACCAATCGCTCTTTTGAAGGAGGTCCGACGTGTCTTCACGCGACCGTCTCGGGTGGGGTCCGTTTTTCGAGCAGCAGACCGGAGGTTCGCGCGATCTCGCCTTCGCGCGCGTCGTCGAAGAGCAGCGCGGTGCGTATCGCGTCGCAGGCGACGTCGACGGGTGGGCCGAGGTCAGCGGACGTTTCCGACATGACGCGGCGACATCTGTTGATTTTCCGGCCGTCGGCGACTGGGTCGGCGTGCGCGAGAGCGTCATTCATCGGCGCCTCGACCGAAAGAGTACCGTTGCCCGGGCGGCCGCCGGACGGGCGACCGAGCAGCAGGTCCTGGCGGCGAACGTCGACACGATTTTCCTCGTCACCGCGCTGACGCGCGATTTGAATCCGCGACGTCTCGAACGGTATCTGACGCTCGTGTGGGACGCGGGAGCCGTTCCGGTCGTCGTGTTGAACAAAGCGGATCTCTCGACGGATCCCGAGTCCGAACGCAAGGCGCTCGGGATCCGACTTCCGTTCGTCGACGTCGTCACCGTCTCCGCGATTCGAGACGATGGCCTCGACGCGCTTGCGCCGTATCTGCATCCGGCGCAGACCGTGGCGCTTCTCGGATCGTCGGGCGTCGGCAAATCGACGATCGTCAACCGGCTGCTCCGCCAGGATCTCTTTCGGATCGCCGGTCTCGATACCGACGGCAAAGGACGGCATACGACGACGGCGCGACATCTGGTGGAGATTGCAGGCGGCGCGCTGCTGATCGACACGCCAGGCATGCGCGAGCTGCAGCCATGGGGCGACGAGTCGAGCGTCGCCGGTGCGTTCGACGATATCGCCACGCTTGCGGCGTCGTGCCGCTTCGGCGACTGCGCGCATGACGGCGAGCCGGGCTGCGCGGTTGCGGAGGCGGTCGCCGACGGCCGGCTCGACGCCGACCGGCTGTCGAACTACCGTCATCTCCTGCGCGAGGCGGCGTTCGAGGATCGCAAACGCGACAAGGCCGCCGCCGCGAACGCGAAGCGGCGCCTCAAACAGGTGGGACAGGCGATGAAAGCGTTATATCGCGATCGCGACCGATCGTAGAATGACCGCCGCATGCGGACATTCGTGTTGGTCCTGGTGTGTTGCGCGAGTGTTTTCATCCCGAAGGGCGGCTGTCTTCGGGCGCAGACGCTCGTGGTGACCCTTCGACTCGCTCGCCCTGAGCTTGTCGAAGGGCGAGCATCGATCAGGACGAACCAGGAGCCACGCGCTCGTCCTTCCGCCTTCGCTGAAGCTACGGCGGACCGCCGTAGCGCGAAGCGCGAAGGCTGGTCGACAGGCTCAGGACGAGCGTGAAGAACGGTCGTCGGGCTGAATGCGTGCCGTGCGGTGAACCTTGGAGGATTAGATGATCCTGAACAAATCGATCGTGCTCGGCGGGTTCGCGGTGGCGGCGGTGATGGCGGCGCTCGCGATGTCGTCGGCGAAGCCGACCTGGTCGCCGACGTCCGTGCTGCGCGCCGAGTCGCTCAACTGCAACCTGTCGCAGTACAAGGCGGCGTCGGGGCTGACGGCGGCGGTCGAGCAGGACTCTCTCGTCGTGTCGTGGACGGGGCAGAACGGCGCCGATCTTCGCGCGCGGTACGCGATCGACAGCGGTCAGCCCGTCGTGCGCGAGCTTGCGGTGAAGAAGGCGGGCGGTCAGTGGACGACGCTCGGCAGGAATCTCACGCCGGAATATCACGTTGTCAGCGGCGTTCGCCGTATGGCGCTCGATCAGGCCAACCCGCTGCGCGCGGCCGGCATCGAGCTCACTGAAGAAGTCATCAACAAGAACCGGTGGTATGCGTTCTGGGACGCGCCGCTGGTGATGCCCGGCTCGCAGGAGTTGAAGGACGAAGCGGCGTGGCAGCGCTCACGACAGCCGGCCGATCGAGGCAATGCGAACAACGCAGCCGGCCGCGGCGGGAATCAGGGCGAGCAGAGCCGTGCGCAAGCGGAGCTGCAGCCCAATCGCACGG
>Ga0075436_100003651_pt1 | contig 10540 bp, 10 predicted proteins | sample RhiMethybrSRZTD5_FD_75303 | JGI IMG/M metagenome (GOLD analysis project Ga0075436, IMG submission 75303) | Populus rhizosphere microbial communities from Tennessee, USA - Rhizosphere MetaG P. TD hybrid SRZTD5 | ecosystem: Host-associated > Plants > Roots > Rhizosphere > Soil | place: USA... | reverse complement strand
AGGCAGAAACGACCCCACCAGGTGCCGGCAGAGCAGGTAGGCGGTCCAGGCGGCCAGCGCCGGGGCGGCCAGCTCGGCCACGTTGAAGGAGAAGAACGGCCCGAACGCCGCCGTGACCGGCGACATGGCAAGGGCGGGGGCCGGCACCGAGGTGACCCAGCCGAGATTGATTCCCCCGGGCGCCCACGCCGCTGTCGTGTAGAAGGGATCGATGTGGTGGCTGATCGCGTAAGGCCACCACCGGAACATCCAGACGAAGATCGAGCCGTCCTGCGTGCTCGCCGAGAGGAACGAGGTGCTCATCCGGCCCAGGACCCACGGACCGAACATGGCCAGGCTCAGGCCGGCGTAGAGCAGCAGGGGAACCAGATGTAGCGAGCGGCGCCGCGGGGCGGGCGGCGGGCCAGACGGCGTGATGCGAGGATTGTGGGTCCTGCCTGTCGTCTGTGTCTGCTCGCCCACCCGCGCCTTCCTTATCCGGGGGTATGCGCTTGCCGCAGGTCACCGGCGTCAGCAGCGAAGGCATGGGAGCGGCGGACCCCCATCGCCGATGATCTTAGTCTTTCGCCGGACCCCCGAATATGGGGCCGGCACATCGTTTCCCAGGAACCTACTAGCTCATTACATTCGCAGCCCGGGCCGTTATCCACGGCGCCCTTGACGCGGCTCAGACGAGCAGGCAGGCGGCCTGGTGTGCGGGACTCGTGGCGGCAGCCGGCAGCCGCAGCTGCGGGTCCTCCACCTGGCAGCGCTCCACCGCGACCGGGCACCGGGGATGGAACCGGCAGCCCGAGGGGACCTCGATCGGGTTCGGGGTCTCGCCCTTGAGGATCTGCGGCGCGGCCCGCTCGCGGGGATCACGCTTGGGCACCACCGAAAGGAGCGCCTTCGTATACGGGTGCTGCGGGTTGCGCACCACGTCGCTGGCCGGGCCGTGCTCGACGATGCGCCCCAGGTACATCACCGCGATCCGGTCGGCGAAGCGCGCCGCCGTGGAGAGGTCGTGGGTGATCATGAGAATGCCCATGTCACCGTCCCGGCGCAGCGTGTCGAGCAGGGTCAGCACTCCGGCCCGGACCGACACGTCCAACATCGACACCGGCTCGTCGGCGAGCAGCAGGTCAGGTCCGAGAACAAGCGCAGCGGCGATCGCGACCCGTTGCCGCTGGCCGCCGGACAGCTCGTGCGGGAACCGATCCAGGTACACCCGGGCCGGGGCGAGCCCGGCCCGCTCCAGCGCCTCCACGGCCAGCTTCTCCCGGTCGGCGCGCGAGCTTCCTATCCCGTGCACGAGCATCGGCTCTTCCACCGATTCCCGGACCCGGAACCGCGGATCGAGCGACTCGTAGGGATCCTGGTAGATCATCTGCAGCGTGCGCCGGAGCGGGCGCAGCTGCCGCTCGCCCAGCTTGGCGACGTCGGTGCCGTTCAGCCGGATGCTGCCGCTTGTCGGCTTGACCATGCCCAGGATCGTCTGGGCGGTGGTCGTCTTGCCGCAGCCGGACTCCCCAACCAGGGCCATCATCTCGCCGCGGGCCAGCCGGAAGCTGACCCCGTCCACGGCGTGGACCCACATCTGGGGGGTGCGGGCGACCCGCTCGGTCAGCCCGCGCCGCACCTGGTAGTACGTCTTCAGGTCCGCTACCTCCAGGAGGGGAACCTCCGGGGCGGTCGTGCCCACCGCCCCGGCCGCCGCCGGGCCCGCCTGCCCGCTGCCGCTCATGACGCCTCTACCAGCTCGTTGCGGTGGCAGGCGGCCTGGTGACCGGGCCCCACCAGGCGCAGTTCCGGATGCTCACCGGCGCAGCGTTCCAGCGGCACGTCACAGCGCGCGCGGAACGGGCAGCCAGGGAGCTCACTGTCCAACCGTGGCGGCGTGCCAGGGATGGAGATCACCGCGTCCTGCCCATAGAGATCGGGCGTGGCCGCGAAGAGCAGCCTGGTGTAGGGGTGACGGGGAGCGTGATAGAGCATCTCGGTCGGGCCCGCTTCGACGATCTCGCCCGCGTACATCACCGCCGCCCGCTCGCACACCTGGGCGACGACCGGCAGGTCGTGGGTGACCAGGACGAGGGCGAGCCCGAGGTTACGGGACAGCCCCGTCAGCAGCTCCAGTATCTGGGCCTGCACCATGACGTCGAGCGCGGTCGTCGGCTCGTCCGCGAGCAGGATCTTCGGCTCGCAGGCGAGCGCCATGGCGATCGCGGCCCGCTGCCGCATGCCGCCGGAGAACTCGTGCGGGTATCTCTCACCGGCGGCGGCCGGGATGCCCACCAGCTCCAGCAGCTCGCCGGCCCGCTTGCGGGCGGCGGCGCCCTGCGCGATGTCATGGAAGGCCATCGGCTCGGCGATCTGCCAGCCGACCTTCTTCACCGGGTTCAGGGCGTTCATCGCGCCCTGGAACACCATCGCCACGTCCTTCCACCGGTACGCCTGGACCGAGTCCTCCCCGCCCGCCAGGATGTTCTGGCCGTTGATGAGGACCTCTCCGGCGACCGACGCGTTCGGCGGCAGCAGCCCCATCAGCGCGAGGATCGTGGTGGTCTTCCCGCAGCCCGACTCGCCGACCAGGCCGAACCGCTCCCCCGGGTCCAGCGCGAAACTCACCCCCTGCACCGCGTGGACCTCCGCGGCGTGCGGCGGCTCGAACCAGACGTGGAGGCCGGACACCTCGAGCAGGCTCATAGGGCGTCCGGCCCCCTGCCGACCAGCGGCCGCAGCCGCCATGGGCGCAGCGACAGGTGGGCGACCTTCAGCCTGGGGTTGAGCGCGTCCTCGACCGCCTGGCCGAACAGGAAGCAGCCCACGATGACGGCGGCGATCGCGAACCCGGCCGGCACGATCGCCCACCAGGCGCCCGAGGAGATCGCGGTCCGCTCGAAGGCGTGCTCGAGGATCGTCCCCCAGGTGACCGCCGTCGGGTCTTCCAGCCCGAGGAAGGCGAGCGCGGTTTCCAGGTAGATCGCGATCGCGATGGTGAGCACGGTGTTGGCGATCAGCAGCGGGCCAACCTGAGGCAGGATGTGCCGCCAGACGATCCGGAAGTTGCCCGAGCCCATGCCGCGGGCGCGTTTGACGTAGGCCCGCTCCCGCACGCTCATGACCTGGGCGCGGATGATCCGGGCCGTCGAGGTCCACTCCAGGATCCCGATCACGATGATCACGTGGAACAGGCTGGCGCCCCACAGGTCGGCAATCACGATCATCAACACCAGATCGGGGATGACCAGCAGGTAGTCGGTGACCCGCATCAGCGAGATGTCGGTCCACCCGCCGAAGTAGCCGGACAGGATCCCGACGCCACCGCCGATGATCATGGCGACCAGCGTGGCCGCGAAGCCGACGATCATGGAGATCCGGCCGCCCACCATGAGCAGGCTCAGCATGTCGATGCCGCCGTCGTCGCAGCCGAGCCAGTGCGAGGCCGACGGCGGGGCGTACACCGCGCAACTCGGCTCGGTGACGCTGTGAGGCGCGATATACGGGGCGACGATCGACAGCACAACGAAGAACGCGATGATGGCCAGACCGACGACGGCCGCCTTCCGTTCCCGCAGGACGGTGCGGAGGAACCCCCTGCGGGGGCTGGACGGCTGGCCCTGGCCCTCGGCCGAGAGCAGCGGGTCCTGGAGTGGCAGTGTCATTCGCGGATCCTCGGGTCAAGGCGGAAGTAGAGCAGGTCGGCGGCAAAGTTCAGGACGATCACCGCCACGGTGAGGATCAGGAAGCCGCCCTGGAGCATCGGGTAGTCGCGCTGCCCGATCGCGTCGTACATGGCCAGCCCGATGCCGGGCCAGCTGAAGATCACCTCGATCAGCAGCGCCCCGCCGACGATGTACCCGAGGTCGAGCGCGACCAGCGTGACGACCGGGAGCAGCGCGTTGCGGAACGCGTGCCGCCGCACCACCCGCCGCGGCGGCAGGCCCTTGGCCCGGGCGGTGAGCACATAGTCCTCCCCGAGCGTCTCGAGCATCGACGACCGGACGACCAGCGTGTAGCTGCCGTATGCGGTCAGCATCAGGGTCGCGGCGGGCAGGATCATGTGCTGCCCGACATCGGCCAGATGCTGCCAGAACGGCTCGGCGCCGAACAGGAACGGGTTGGACATGCCGCCGGCCGGCAGGGTCCCGGCGAAGATGATGAGCAGCATCAGGCCGAGCCACTGCGTGGGGAACGCATAGGCGAAGATCGCCGCGTTCGTGCTGACGTGGTCCGGCACGGACCCGCGCCGCCAGGCCGACAGCACGCCGGTGACCACGCCGACCGCGATGGCGGCCACCGTGCCGACGGTGACCATGGGGAGTGTGTTCTTCAGGTCCTGGATCAGCAGATGGGATACCGGCTGCTGGTAGGCGAACGAGATGCCCATGTTCCCGTGCAGCAGGTTCTTCAGGTAGATGAGGTACTGCTCCCATTTCGGCTTGTCCAGCCCGAACTCGACCGTCAGCGCGTGCTTCAGCTGCGGGCTGGCGTGCGGCACCCGGGACAGGTCGGTGACCGCGGTGCCGGGCAGCACGCGGAACAGGAAGAAGTTGATCGTGATCGCGACGAAGACCGTGACCAGGGCGAAGAACCCCCGTTTAATCACATAGTCGGCGCCGCGCATGATCGGTGGCCCTTCCCGCTGCTCCCCTGCTCAGCCGGCCTGGTGCACGCTCTCCATCGGGATCTTCGACCCCGACCAGAATGACGAGTCCCCGATCAGCGGCAGGTCGGTCCAGGTGGGCGAGTGCGCCTCGATCGAGTCCGGGTAGTCGAGTACCAGGTACATCCTCTGGCTCGCGACCAGCTGCTGCATCTGGTTGATGATCTGCTGCCGCTTCGCCGGGTCGATCGCGGCGCTCTGCGCCTGGTACATGCTGTCGTAGGTCTTGCTGCAGTACCCCGTGTCGTTCCAGACGTTCCAGGACACGCACGTCAGGACCGACAGCATGAAGTCCGGGTCGAACAGCGGGGCCCAGTCCCACAACGAGAGCTCGAAGTTCTTGTAGTTGTTGGCCAGGATCGCGTCGTAGGCGGCCGAGTCGTCCAGGGTCTTCTCCGTCAGCTTGACACCCATCTTCTTGAAGTCCCCCTGGATGATCTGGAAGGACCGCTGCTCATAGGAGTTCGCCATGCTGTCCGGCACGATCACGGTGTACGACATCGGGTGGCCGTTCGCGACGCGCAGCCCGTTGGGCCCCATCTTGAACCCGGCCTGATCGAGCAGCTGGTTCGCCTTCGCCAGGTCGAACGGCGGCGGCTTGATCGCCGAGTTGTACCAGTGGCCGGTGGCCGGCCCGATGATCGAGGATCCGGGCTGGCCGTAGCCGAGCAGGGACGTCTTGACGATCGCCTCCCGGTTGATGGCGACGTCGAATGCCTGCCGCAGCAGCGGGTTCAGCAGTTCCCTGTGGCTGGGGTCCTGCTTCGGGTTGGAGTTGATGATGAAATCATCGAAGGTCGTGCTGGGGGTGGAGCGCACCACGAAGCCGGCGGCCTTGAGCGTGGCCACCGAGGTTGGTGGCACTGGGACCTCCACTCCGTCGAGCTGGTGGCTCTTGAGCGCGGTGATCATCGCGTCGGTGGTGCCGAAGAACTGCAGGCCGAAGCCGTCGATATGCGGTTTCGGGCCGTAGTAGTTGGGGTTGCGCTTGAACAGTGCGATCTGCTTCGGCGTGTACTTGTCCAGGATGAACGGCCCGCCGGAGACGATCGGCGCGCCGTTGCTGAACCTGGTCATCGCCTTGGCGTTGCCGGTGGCGTACTTGGCCCAGATGTGCTCGGGGAGGATCGGCACCTGCTGGACCTGCGAGAGCACGTTCGCCACCGGCCGCTTGTAGGTGAGCACCACCGTGGTGGCGTTCGGCGCTGTGGCGCTCTTCATGTGGGCGACGTAGCCCGCCGAGTTGGCCGCCGCGCCGTTCTGGTACTTGAGGATCGTGGTGTAAGTCCAGGCGGCGTCGGCGGCCGTCAGCGGCTTGCCGTCGGACCACTTGGCGTTCGGCTGGGTGTGGAAGGTCCAGACCGTCCCGCCGTTGCTCTGCTGCCAGCTGCGCGCGAAGTCCGCGACGAACTGCAGCTTGGGGTTGTACTGGACGAGATAGGGATAGATGTACTCGAACGTCGTGTAGGCGTCCCCATTGAACGCCACGAACGGGTTGAGCGAGTCGATGGTGGAGTTGCTGCCCATCCGGAACACCCCGCCCTCCTTGACCTCACCCCCGTTGCCGGAGGAGCTGCCGCACGCGGCCGCGGCCAGGGCGATGGCAACGGCGGCCGCGATGAGCTGCAGCGGGTGACGGAAAGTCCGCAAGCGGGCCGCTTTCGGGTTACGGCGGGGAATCATGCACGCTCACCTTTGCCTCTCTACCGCCGCCGGCGGCTGGCCGACAGGTCCGTGGGCCGGCCCGCCGATCCGTCGCGGCACCCGGGGGCCGGGGCCGCAGCGGTCATCGGGACGGGCACGGCCAGCACTGCCTGGCACCGCACCGGGAGGGTTATCACCGGGCTCCCGGGCGAGGGTCGCACCGAAGTCACCGTGGGCCATGAGCGCATGCCCCAACAACGCCCGCGCACGGCAGCCACAGCCGCGTCCGTGGCTGCGCCGGGCGCGCGGACGGCCCGGGATCACTCGTTGCCCTCATCTCCTGAACGTCTGTTTAAAAGTGGCGCAATCCTGACATAGCCGGTTCGCTGCCCGCAAGCCCTGCTCAGCCCGGCCGGCGGGCGCCGGAGCAGGCGCACCGGCTCTCACCTCGCCACATCCGGCCCGGCCGGGCCCGGCCGATGCAGAGCTGTTATCAGCTGCACCTCTGTATGCCTCCGGTGTGCGGCCGCGGGTCAGCGATGCGCGTCCGGGTCATGAGCGGCCCAGCCGGCCACGAGCTGATCAAGGACCGGGGCCAGGTTCCGCAGCTCGTCGAGGTGCGCGGGCGCGAGCTTGCTCAGCCGCGCCTCGCCGTCGGCCGTCAGCCTGACCCGCGTCACGCGGCCATCCTCGGCGTCGCTCCCCCGCTCGACCAGCCCTGCCGCAACCGCCCGGTCCACGAGCTCGACCGCGCTGTGATGGCGCAGCAGCAGGTAACCGGCGAGGTCGCCGATGGTGGGCTCCTGCCCGTTGGAGTGGCCCTTGATCGCCACCAGCAGCTGATGCTGGGCCGGGGTGAGACCGGCCGCCTGTGCCTGCGTCCGGCTCCAGTGCAGGAAGCGGCGCAGGCCGGTGCGAAACGCCAGCAAGTTCTCGAAGTCGCCGCGGGTCAGCTCGTGCACGCCTTTACCGTATGCCGCCATGCGGATCACCCGGCAATTATGTCGTGCTACGATCAAAAATGGTCGCCAACCACCCTGGCTTCCCCCTGGACCTCCATCGGGGAAAGCCAGGGACCATAGTTTGGCGGGGGAGGACGGCTCACACCGGGAGGGGTGATGGCGGCACCCGCGCAGGTGCACCTGCGCCGCGTCTACGAGAACCCGGATCCAGCCGGCGGACGGCGGGTCCTGGTGGACCGGCTCTGGCCCCGCGGGCTGGCCCGCAGCGCTGCCGCGGTGGACGAGTGGCTAAAGGCGGTGGCGCCCTCGGACGAGCTGCGCCGCTGGTATGGCCACCAGCCGGAGAAATTCGCGGCGTTCCGGCAGCGTTACGAGCAGGAACTGCGCTCCGCGGAGCGGTCCGGCGCCGTCGATCACCTTCGGCAGCTGGCCCGGGAGGGCCCGATCACCCTGCTGACCGCGACCAGGGACGTCGAGCACAGCCAGGCGGCGGTCCTGGCCGAGTGGCTCCGGAGTGGCAATGACCAGTGACCAGGCCCGCGGCCCGCGGGCCCACGACACTGACGAGGACCGGCCGGGCGATCCGGCGTGCCTGCTGCGGCGCGTCTGCCCGGCCTGCGGCGCGGTGGCCGACCGCGACCCGCCGACGGTCTGCCCGCAATGCCACACCGACATGCCAGGCACCTGACGCCGACGCCAGGCGCCTGACGGCGATGGCAGGCACTGGTAGCGCGCCGTGCCAACGGGCCGGGCCTTGACCGCTCAGGCCCGGGCGGGGGCGGGCGCGAGATAACGGGTGAACCAGTCGCGGGCCAGACCCGCCGCCCGCTCCAGCGTTCCCGGCTCCTCGAACAAATGACCCGCCCCGGGCACCACGGCGAGGTGGTTCTCACACCGCAGGTGCTTCTGGGCCTCCCGGTTCATCCCCAGCACCACGTCGTCCAGGCCTCCGACGATGAGCAGGGTCGGGGCCCGCACCTCCGCCAGCCGCGGAATGGCAAGGTCCGGGCGGCCGCCGCGGGAGACCACCGCGGCCACCTCGTTGCCCGGTCCGGCCGCGGCCCAGAGCGCGGCCGCCGCACCCGTGCTGGCCCCGAAGTACCCGATGCGGGCGCCGGCCAGGCCCGGCTGCTCGTGCAGCCATCGGGTCGCCGCGCCCAGCCGGGCCGCCAGCAGCCCGATGTCGAACACGTTCGACCGGTCTCGCTCCTCCTCCGTTGTCAGCAGATCGAACAGCAGTGTGCCGAGCCCGGCGCGGGTAAGGACATCGGCCACGAAGCGGTTGCGGGGACTGTGCCGGCTGCTCCCGCTGCCATGGGCGAAAAGCACGATCCCCGCGCCGGTGCCCGGCGCGGTGAGATGCCCGGCCAGCCGGACCGGCCCCGTGGTGATCACGACCTCGTCAGCCCGGGAAACGGGGGCCGGCGGCCCGAGCTCCTCGGCCGCGCGCCGCAGCAGTGAGACCACTTCGGCGTCGCTGGTCTGGGAGAAATCCTGGTACCACTCGCCGATCGCGAGGAAGTGCCCCGGCGTCTCCAGGCAGATCACCTCGTCGGCATCGGCGGCCAGGGCGGTGCACGCGGATGGCGGCGCCACCGGCACCGCCAGCACCACCCGGACGGCTCCCTGGGCCCTCGCGACCTGGCAGGCGGCCCGTGCGGTCGAGCCGGTCGCGATGCCGTCGTCGATGATGATCGCGGTTCGGCCGGTCAGCGGCGTGCGGCGCCGCTCGCCACGGAAGCGCCGTGCCCGCCGCTCCAGTTCGGCCCGCTCACGTCGTTCCACCGCGGCGATCTCGGCGCCCGTGACGTGCGCGATCGCGACCACCTCGGGATTGATGATCCGCACGCCACCCTCCCCGATCGCGCCCATGCCAAGCTCGGGCTGCACCGGCACACCGAGCTTGCGCACCACGATCACGTCGAGCGGCGCCCGCAGCGCCCGTGCCACCTCCGCCGCGACCGGCACGCCACCACGCGGAAGCCCAAGCACCACCACGTTCTCGCCGCGCAGGTGCAGCGTCCGCTGGGCGAGTCGCCTGCCAGCGTCTGTTCGGTCGAGAAACGACATGGTCATCGCCTCCGTCCTGTTTCAGTCTGTACCCAGCGACGGGACGTCACAGAGGCAATGGGCCCGATGGCTGCCGCCCCGCGATGATGGCCCCGGTCAGGGACTGCCCAGGCTCAGGACGGCGATGCGTTCAGCGGGCCCCTTCCCGGAGCAGCGCCCGCAGCAACGCGCGCGTGCGGGTGGCGTCCTCACCGCGTCCGTATTCACCCGCCACGAAGTCGGTGACTCCAGCCTCGCTGAGGGCGCTGATCTGGGCGCCGACGGCGTCCTCGTCACCGACGATGGCCACGTCGCCCGGCCCGGCGGCGCCTTCGCGGTCGAGCATGGCCCGGTAGGACGGCAGCTCGCCGTAGACCGCGAAGACCCGGGCGGCCCGCTCACGCGCGCCGTCCGGGTCACCGGTGACGCATACCGGCAGGATGCACACGATCCGCGGAGTCGGCCGCCCGGCGGCCACCGCCGCCCCGGTGATCGCCGGCGCGACGTGGTCCCGCACCGTGGCGGGCCCGGTCATCCACAGGATCGTGCCGTCAGCCTGCTGGCCGGCCAGCCGGAGCATCTGGGTGCCGAGCGCCGCGAGCAGCAGCGGCACCCGGCGCTCTCCCGGTGTGGTCAGGGTGAGGTTCGCGCGAACCGTCGCGCCGGTGAACGAGGCTGGGCGCCGCTCCAGCAGCGGCAGCAGCACGGCCAGGTACTCCCGCATGTGCCGGACCGGCCGGTCGAAGTCGTAACCGTACATGTCCTCGATCACGATCTTGTGGGACACGCCGATCCCCAGCACCAGCCGGCCGCCGCAGGCGGCCGCCGTGGTCAGTGCCTGCTGTGCCAGGGCAGCGGGATGGCGCGGGTAGGTCGGAACCACGGCCGTCCCCAGTTCGATGCCATCCGCCTGGTTCCCGGCGACGGCGAGCGCGGTCAGCGCGTCCAGCCCGAAGATGTTGCTCAGCCAGGCCGACGCGAACCCGTCGCTGGCGGCCTGCCGCATCTGCTCCCGGAGGCCGCCCATCGGGTCGGGACCGGACGGTTCCCGCAGTGAGACGCCAATCCGCATGTGCCTGCCTCCCGCGCCGGAACTTTGGATGGCCCATTCTCTCCCCCGCGGCCACCTGCCCCGCCTCGGCCGCCGCGTGCCCGGCCCCACCCGCAGCCTGCCTGGGCCCCCCCCGCCGCCTGCCTGGGCCTCGCCTGCCGCCTGCCTGGGCCTCGCCTGCCGCCTGCC
>Ga0075436_100003648_pt1 | contig 10542 bp, 9 predicted proteins | sample RhiMethybrSRZTD5_FD_75303 | JGI IMG/M metagenome (GOLD analysis project Ga0075436, IMG submission 75303) | Populus rhizosphere microbial communities from Tennessee, USA - Rhizosphere MetaG P. TD hybrid SRZTD5 | ecosystem: Host-associated > Plants > Roots > Rhizosphere > Soil | place: USA... | reverse complement strand
TCGAGCAGCTCGGCCAGCCAGTCGTGCGGCTCGATCTGCGTGGTGTAGGCATTGAACTCGAGCCCCAGGCGCTCGACGAAGCGGCGGCCGAAGCGCTCCCAGTCGAAGTCGGGATACGCCACCACGTGGGCGTTGTAATTGCCGACCGCGCCATTCATCTTGCCGAGGATCGGCACCGCGGCGACGCGCTCCTTGGCGCGACCCAGCCGGTGCGCGAAATTCGCCATCTCCTTGCCAAGCGTCGTCGGCGTGGCCGGCTGCCCGTGCGTGCGCGCGAGCATCGGCACCGCGGCATGGCGCCGCGCGAGCGCCCGCAGCGCGTCGATCAGGCGCTCCAGGCGCGGCAGCATCACCTCGTCGCGCGACTCCCGCAGCATGAGAGCGTAGGAAAGATTGTTGATATCCTCGGAGGTGCAGGCGAAATGCACGAACTCGAGCGCGGGTTGCGCTTCCTTGCCGGAACCCAACTTCGCGCGCAGCCAGTACTCCATCGCCTTGACGTCGTGATTGGTCTGGGCTTCGATCTTCTTGATCTCGTCGGCGTCCGCGTCGGAGAAATTCTCGACCAGCCGCTTAAGCGCTCCGCGCATGCGCGGCGAGAACGGCTTCAGCTCGCGAATCGCTCGCTCGCCGGCGAGCGCCTCGAGCCACGCGAGCTCGATGCGCACGCGATAGCGGATGAGCGCCTGCTCGCTGAAGTAGTTCCGGAGGGGATCGAGCGTGCTTGCGTACCGGCCGTCGAGCGGCGACAGCGCGGCAAGCGGCGATGGCATGGGCCTCTATTATACGGGTGATGCGAATTTCCCTACGCCGCGTCGCCGCCGAGGCCGCGGCCTGCCGGCGCTGCCGCAAGACGCTCGAGCCCAATCCCGTGTTCCGCGCGCGCACTTCCGCGCGGCTCTTCATCGTCGGGCAGGCGCCCGGGCGGCGCGTGCACGAGACCGGCATTCCGTGGAACGATCCGTCGGGCGACGTGTTGCGCGAGTGGCTCGAGATGGACCGCGACACGTTCTACGACGTGAGCCGCATCGCCATCATTCCCGTGGGGCTGTGCTATCCCGGAACCGTGAAGGGCGCCGACTTGCCGCCGCCGTCGCAATGCGCGCCGCTCTGGCAGCCGAAGTTTCGCGCCGCGCTACCGAAGATCGAGCTCACGCTGCTCGTCGGCCTCTACGCGCAGAAGTATTACCTCGGCCTGCACCGCAAGAGCTCGCTTACCGAGACGGTGCACGCGTTCCGGGAGTACCTGCCGGAATTCTTCCCGCTGCCGCACCCGAGCTGGCGCAACCGCGCGTGGGCCGCGCGCAATCCGTGGTTCGCACGCGAAGTGCTCCCCGTCCTACGCGAGCGCGTCACGGCTATAATCGCGCGCCGCTCATGAAACTGCTCGGCTCGCTCGCCAGCCCCTATACGCGCAAAGTGCGCGTCGTGCTCGCCGAAAAGAAAATCGAGTGCGAGCTCGAGGTGGTCGACGTGCAGCCGGTGGAAAACCCGGTGAACGCGCACAACCCGCTCGGCAAGGTACCGACGCTCGTCCTCGGCGACGGCACGGCGCTTTACGATTCGCGCGTCATCGTCGAATTCCTCGACGCGCGCTCGCCGATCGGGCGCCTCATCCCGGACGAGACGCGCGACCGGGTCGCCGTGCGCCGCTGGGAGGCCCTCGCCGACGGCGTGCTCGACGCGGGGCTCCTCGTGCGCTACGAGGGGCAGCGCCAGCAGCCGGAGCGCAGCCAGGCGTGGAGCGACAAGCAGGTGGCGCGCATGCAGCGCGCGCTCGCGGCAATGGCGAAGGACATGGAAGGCCGCCCCTGGTGCCACGGCGACCGCTATTCGCTCGCCGACATCGCGCTCGGCTGCTGCCTCGGCTGGCTCGATTTCCGCCGGCCCGGCGAGCTCGACTGGCACCGCGAATATCCTCCGCTCGCGCAGCACTACCGCAAATTGATGGAACGCGCGGCGTTCGCCGATACCGCGCCCAAGTAGCTCAGCGCTCGCGCGCCGCGTCGTGGAACGCCTTCTGCACGGGCGAGAGCAGATACTCGATCACGGTCCGCGTCCCCAGATGGATCTCGCCCGCGACCTGCATCCCCGGCTGGAGCGCGTAGCGCCGGCCATCGGCTAGCAGTTCCTGCGCTGAAAGCTCGACCAGCGTCCGGAATGCGAGCGGTCCCATCGGCCGGTCGCGACCGGTGAGCGCATCCGAGCGCGTATTAGGCGACGGTGCCTCCGTCGCATCCGCATTCACGTGGAGCACGCGCCCGTCCATCAGCCCGTACTTCTGAAACTGGAACGCCGCGAGCTTGAGCTTCGCCGCCTGGCCCGGCCGCACGAAGCCGACGTCCTCGTTCGACACCCAGACCTCGGCGACGAGGTTGTCATGCTCCGGCACCAACGTCATTAGGATCGTCCCCGGCGCCGCCACGGTGCCGGCGGTATGCGTCGCCAGGTCTTTCACGATGCCCGGCTGCGGCGCGCGCAGCTCGAGCAGCCCCTGGCGGTGCGAAATCTTCGCGAGCTCCTGGGTCGCTTTCTCGAGCTGCGCGGCGGTGTCGATGCGCTCGCTCTGGAGCTGGCGACGGTAGTCGGCGCTGATCTGCGCGATCTTCTGCTCCGACTGCTCGATCAAGGCCTGGTTGCTCTGGATGGTGAACTCCTGCGTGCGCAGGTCCTGCTCCTTCTCGATCCTCTCGCGCTGCTTGTCGGTGTAGAGAATGCGGCCGGCGAAGCCATCCTTTGTCAGCTTCTCGTACGCCTTTTCCTGCTCCACATAGTGCGGCAGCACCTGCTCGAGCTTCGCCTTGGTCGTTTTGGCCGCCGCCAGGTCATGGCGCGCCTTATTGAGCAGCGCGCGCTCCTGCGCTAGCGCGTTCTCGTAAGCGCGCACGTTCGCCGCATGCTGTGCGCTCACCTGCGCGAAGAGCTCGGCCGGATCGGCGCGCAGGCGGGCAAGCGGCTTGCCGGCGAGTTGCGCGTCGATGCGCCGCAGCGCCAGGCGCTTGTTGTCGTAGTCGGCCTGGATCGCCTTCACGTCCGCTTCGGCGAGCACCGCATCCATGCGGATCAGCACTTGGTCCGTCACGACGTTCTCGCCTTCGCGCACCAGGATCTCTTTCACAATCCCCTGCTCGGCCGGCTGCACGATCTTCAGATAGGACGAGGGCACGAGCTTGCCGTCGGCGACCGCGACGATGTCGAGGCGCCCGAAGACCGCCCAAAGAAGGATGACGGCGAGCAGCAGGATCAGCACACGCAGCATCCAGCCAGCGAGCGGCGCGGCCGGCTTCTCCTGGATTCGTAGGAGCGCGGGGGAGAAATCCAGCGGATCGACTTGCATCACAGCGGCTGCCCTTCCTCGACCAAGCGCATGGGGCTGGCTTTCTCGGCGCTGAGCGTAATCACCTCATCCACCGCCAATCCCTTGGGCAGCTGGTGGGCGATGAAGAGGATGGTGGCCGCCCCCTTCAGCTTGTTCACGGTCTGCGCGAAACGCTCGGCCGTCTGCGCGTCGAGACTGCTCGTCGCCTCGTCAAACACGAGTACACGCGCGCGCTTCAGCACGGCGCGCGCGATGGCAAGGCGTTGCTTTTGTCCGCCGGAGAGCCCGACGCCATGCTCGCCCACCTCGGTGTTGTAGCCGCGCGGCAATTTCTCCACGACGTCGTGGATCTCGGCGATCTTGCACGCATGCACCACGTCGCCGAAACTGGCGTTGGGATTCGCCGCGAGCAGGTTCTCGTAAATCGTGCCCGAGAAGAGCACCGTCTCCTGCGGCACGACGCCAAAGTACTGTCGCAGCTCGTTCGCCGAGAAATGGCGGATGTCGCGGCCGTCGATCGTGATCTGCCCTTCCTGCGGCTGATAGAAGCCGAGAAGCAGTTTCGCGAGCGTGCTCTTGCCGCATCCCGACGGCCCAGCGAGCACGGTCAACCGCCCCGGTTTGAGCGCGAGGCCGAGATGCCGATATACGAACGGATGCTCGGCGCTGTAGCGAAACGCGAGGTCGCGCACCTCGATCGTGCCCTTGCCCTCGGGCGCTCGCGACGGGGTGAGGGCGTACGGCTCCGCGGGCGCATCCATGATGTCGCCGAGGCGGCGGACGGCGATGGCAGCCTGCTGGAAGTCCTGCCAGAGGCTCGCGAGCCGCAGCAACGGCTGCGACATGCGGCTTGCGAACATCTGGAACGCGACCAGCATGCCGATAGTGAAGCCATCGTTTCTCATGACGAGCAGCGCGCCCGCGCCGAGGATGGCGAGTGTCATCGCCTGCTCGAGCGCGTTGGCCACGGTGTTGTAAGTGTTCGACACCTGCCGGGTGCCGAATCCCGACGCGAGATACTGCGCCAGCATCTCGTCATAGCGGCCCTCGAGCCGGGACTCCATCTGCAGCGACTTCACCGTTTCAATGCCCGCCACGTACTCGGTAAGGAACGCCTGGTTGCGCGCGCCGAGCAGGAACTGTTTGTTGAGCCGCGCACGCAGGAGCGGCGTCACTGCGACCGAGAGGCCGGCGATGAGTGCCAGCATGCCGACGGCGATTAGCGTCAGCTGCCAGCTATAGGCGAACATTACCGCGAGGAAGATGATGAGGAACGGCAGGTCGAGGACCAGCGAGACCGCTGCGCCCGCCATGAATTCTCGAACCACCTCGACCGCTCGCACGCGCGCCACCAGTACGCCGGTCGGGCGGTGCTCGAAGTACGGCAGATGCAACCGCAGGATGTGCCGGAACACCTGGCTGCCAAGCACCGCGTCCACGCGATTACCGGTGTGCAGCACGAAGTACTGTCGCAGCCAGCTCATCGCGGCGTTGAACAGCACGAACGCGGCGAGCGCCACTACGACGACGATGAGCGTGCTATGCGTCTGGTGCACGACCACCTTGTCGATCACGACCTGCGTGCCAAGCGGCGTGGCGAGCGCGATGAGCTGGATGAACAGCGACGCAAGAAGCACGTCGCGCCAGATGCGCTTGTGCTTGAGGAGCTCGGCCCAGAACCAGCGGAAACCGAATCGCGCGCGCGGCAGCGCGCCCTCCTCGAGCGTCGGTTCAATGAGCGACTCGTGCCGAGTGAGCAGCGCCGCTGCTTCGAAGTCCTGCAGCGCGCCGGTTTTCGGCGTCTGGCTGCCTGCTTCGAAGTAAAGCAACCGCTCGGCATCAGCGCGCATCACGATCGCCGGAAGCGCGCTCTCGTCCTTCAAAAATGCGATGCAGGGATACGCGGCCTTCGCGAGCGGGGCTTCACCGGTGCGAAAGCCGAGCGCGTGCAGCGCCTCGCACAATTGGCCGGCGCCATGCGGCGCGGGAAAACGCTGCAGCAAGAGCTCCGCATCGAACGCGATGCGATTGATCTGACAAAGGCTGCCGATGAGCCACGCGAAGTCGCGCTGTGACAACGCTTGCGCGCGCATGCCTCTTATCCTCCCCCGCCATCACGCTACACGACCTGCCGCCGCTTGTTTTATCCGATTTACCTGTTACGTGATGACGCCGCCTCCGAGGCACGCCTCGCCGTCGTACAGCACCACCGACTGACCGGGGGTCAGCGCCCATTGCGGCGCGGCGAAATCGATCCGGATCTCGCTCTCGAGCACGCGGGCGAGCGTGCATGCCGCGTCGGCCTGTCGATAGCGCGTCTTGGCGGAGTGCTCCGAGCGCTCGGCAGGCGGTGAGCCCGCGATCCAGCTCGTCTCGTCGGCGGCGAGCGTGCGCTTCATGAGCAGCGGATGGTCGTGCCCCTGTACGACGATGAGCTTGTTTGCCGGTAAGTCCTTTCCGGCGACGTACCACGCGTCGCCAGCTCCGCCGATGCCGATGCCCTTACGCTGCCCGATGGTGTAGAAGGCGAGGCCGATGTGCTCGCCGATCGTGCGGCCCTGGTCGTCGACGATCGGGCCCGGCACTTTCGGCAGGTAGCGATTGAGGAATTCGCGGAACGGTCGCTCGCCGATGAAGCAGATGCCGGTCGAGTCCTTCTTCGCGTGATTCGGCAGCCCGGCTTCGAGCGCGATGCGGCGCACTTCGCTCTTTTTGAGCTCGCCGACTGGGAACATCACGCGCGAGAGCTGCTCCTGCGTAAGGCGATGCAGGAAGTAGCTCTGGTCCTTAGCGCCATCTTTGCCGCGCAGCAGGCGATAGCGTCCATCGCTGCTGTCCACGCGCGCGTAGTGCCCGGTGGCGATCTTCGCCGCGCCGAGCCGCATCGCATGGTCGAGGAACGCCTTGAACTTGATCTCCGCGTTGCAGAGCACGTCCGGGTTCGGCGTGCGCCCGGCGGAGTATTCGCGCAGGAATTCCGAGAACACGCGGTCCTTGTATTCGGCGGCGAAGTTCACCGCCTCGAGCTCGATGCCGATGACGTCGGCGGCAGCCGCGGCGTCGATCAGGTCCTGGCGCGTCGAGCAGTACTCATCGGTGTCGTCGTCTTCCCAGTTCTTCATGAAGAGGCCGACGACCTCGTATCCCTGCCTTTTCAGCAGTAGCGCGGCGACGGACGAGTCGACGCCGCCCGACATGCCGACGACCACTCTCATGCGAACTCCGGCGGAAAGAGATCCAGCGGGAAGCGCCGCCCTGCGAGGTAATCGGCGACGCATTTGGCGACGAGTGGCGAGCGATGCTCCGCGCGGCGCGCCTCGAGCTCCGCCGGCGTAAGCCAGTGCACCCGCAGAACGGGCTCATCGAGCTTACGGCCCGGCTCCGCGTCGCCGAGCTCGCCGGCGAAGCAAAAGCGCAGGAACGTCACATCCTTGGCGGCGTAATGCCAGCGGTAGACGCCAACGAGCGCGCGCGGCTCGAAGCGATGCGCTGTTTCCTCGAGCACCTCGCGGCGGCACGCCGCGACGAGCGACTCGCCCGGGTCGAGGTGCCCCGCCGGCTGGTTCAGCACCAGGCGGCCATTGATGCGCTCCTCGACGAAAAGAAATCGCCCGCCGCGCTCGATGACCGCGGCGACGGTCACGCGCGGCTTCCAGGTCATGCCGCTTTTAAGGTGTTCTTTCGGATGAAATCGGTCATGCGCTGCACGCCCGCCTCAATCGCCTGCTTGGAGGCGGCGTAAGAGAAGCGCACGTGCTGGCCTTCGCCCGGCACACGCGCGCCGAAGTGGATATCGGCGAGCACCGCGACGCCCGCTTCGCTCAATAAGCGCTTGCGGAAGTCCTCGGAGTCCGCGGCGCCGATCATGCGGCATGCCTCGGTCACGTTCGGCCACGCATAGAAGGCGCCGCCCGGCACCTGGCATTGCACGCCCGGGACCTCGTTCAAGAGGCGCACGATCAGGTCGCGCCGTTCGAGGAAGCTCTCGCGCATGCGCCGCGCCGCGTCCTGCGGTCCGTTGATCGCCTCGACCGCGGCCCATTGGCTGATCTGCGAGGCGCACGAATCGGTGTTCGTGATCCAGCGTGTGAAGATCGGCGCGAGCACCGGGTTCGACGTGAAGCCGATGCGCCAGCCGGTCATCGCCCAGGTTTTCGAGGCACCGTCGGAGATGATGGTGCGCTCATACATGCCAGGCACTTGAGCGATGGAAAAGAACTCGCCGACATACGCAAGGCGCGAATAGATCTCGTCCGCATAGACCCACACCTGCGGATGCGGCTTCAGCACCTCGGCGATTCGCTCGAGCTCAGCGCGCGTGAGGCAGCCGCCTGTCGGGTTGTGCGGATAGTTCAGGATGAGGAGCTTCGTGCGCTTATTGAGGAGCCGCGCCAGCTCGTCCGGGTCGAACGAGAAGCCGCGCTTCTCGTGCAAATGAATGGGCACGGGCTTCGCGCCGTTGGCGGCGATCTGCGACTCGTAGATCGGAAAGCCCGGGTTCGGATAGATGACCTCGTCGCCAGTGCCGTAGTCGGTCGTGGAGAGGATGGCGTACGCAATGAACGGTTTCGCGCCAGCGCCGACCACCACGTCCTCGGGCCGGATCGGCAGGTTGCCGCGCATGGCGCCGAGGTAGCGCGCGGCCGCTTCGCGCAGCTCGTCGATGCCCGCGGAGGGCGTGTAGCCATGCTTGCCGCCGCGGACCGCGCGGATGGCGGCTTCCTGCACGTTGTCGGGCGCGGGAAAGTCCGGCTGCCCGATGCAGAAGCTGATGATGTCCTTGCCCGCGCGCGCGAGCGCGTTCACTTCGGCGAGCACCACGAAGGCGTTCTCGGTGCCGAGCGCGGCGGCCCGGCGGCTGATGTCCGGCATAAATCCGATTCTATCGGGTTACCATCGCGACCCGAATGCTGATCAACTGCGTCGCCTACGAGGAGGGCCGCAAGCTCGCGGATATCGACCAGCGCGATATCCGCAACTACCTGCAGCGGCCGGGCTGCTTCGTCTGGGTGGCGCTGCGCGATGCGACCGATGACGAGCTCTCCGGCATGCAGGAGGAGTTCGATTTGCACCCGCTCGCGGTGGAGGACGCGCGCCATGGGCATCAGCGGCCGAAGATCGAGGAATACGGCGATCTCCTCTTCGTCGTGATGAACACGGTGGAAGTGGTCGGCGAGGAGCTCAAGCTCGGCGAGGTGGACATCTTCGTCGGGCGCAACTACGTACTGTCGGTGCGCCAGCACAGCGAGCAGGGCTTCCTCGGCGTGCGGGCGCGCGCCGAGCGCGAGCCCGAGCTCCTGCGCAACGGCGCGGGCTACGTGCTCTATGCGCTGATGGATGCGATCGTCGATCGCTACTTCCCGGTGCTCGATGCGCTCGAGACCGAGCTCGAGACGATCGAGCACCAGCTCTTCTCCGCCAAGGACCCGCGCGCGAACATCGAGTCGCTCTACTATGTGAAACAGAAGCTGACCGAGCTCAAGCACGTGACCGGTCCGACGCTCGAATATTCCGGCAAGCTCTTCGGCGGCCGCGTGCCGCAGGTGTGCATCGGCCTCGGCGAATACTTCCGCGACGTCTACGACCACCTCGTGCGGCTCAACCAGTCGATCGACACGGCGCGCGACACCGTCGCCACCGCCATCCAGGTGAACCTCGGCCTCGTGCAGATCAGCGATACCGAGATCACCAAGCGCCTCGCCGCCTACGGCGCGCTCGTCGCCGTGCCAACGATGATCGTCGGCATCTACGGCATGAACTTCGAACACATGCCGGAGCTGAAATGGGCGTGGGGCTACCCCTTGGTCATGGGCGTGATGGCGGCCATCGACGGCTTCCTTTTCTGGCGCTTCCGCAAGGCGGGTTGGCTGTGATCGAGATCAACGCGCGGCGCTACTGGCAGACGATCGAGCGCTCCGCCGAGATCGGCATCGGCCGCCCGGGCGGCCTTGCGCGCGTCGCGCTCTCGGATGCCGATCGCGAGATGCGCGATCAGTTCGTCGCCTGGTGCCGCGACGCGGGCTGCAGCGTGGCGGTCGATCGCGTCGGCAGCATCTTCGCGCGCCGGCGGGGCCGCGACGATTCGTTGCCGCCAGTCGTGATCGGCAGCCACCTCGATACGCAGGTGAATGGCGGGCGCTACGACGGCATCGTCGGCGTGCTGGCGGGTCTCGAAGTGCTGCGTACGCTCAACGATGCCAACGTGCAGACGCGCCGCCCGATCGAAGTGGTGGACTGGACGAACGAAGAAGGCGCGCGCTTCTCGCCACCGATGGTGGCCGCCGGCGCGTTCGCCGGCGTCTATGGCGTGGACTGGGTGCTCGATCGGCGCGATGACGACGGCAAGCGGCTTGGCGATGAGCTCCGCCGCATCGGCTACGCCGGCAGCGCGGCGGTCGGCGGCCGGCCGCTCGATGCGTATTTCGAGCTCCATATCGAACAGGGACCGCTCCTCGATGCCAAGCGCATCGACGTCGGCGTGGTGACCCACGGCTATACCGCGCATGGTTTCATCGTCGAAGTGAAAGGCGAGACCGCGCACGCCGGCCCCTGGCCGATGGACAAGCGCAAGAACGCGCTCGTAGGTGCCGCAATGCTCGCGGTCGCGGCGCACGAGATCGGCTGGAAATACCATCCGAGCGAAGGCAAGGGCACGGCGGCGCGCCTCGTGGCCTGGCCGAACAAGCCCGGCATCCTTTCCGACTGGGCGCAGTTCACCGGAGACCTGCGCCACGAAGACCCGCGGCAGGCGGACGAGATGCTGGCCGAGTTCCGCGTGGCGATGTCCGAGGCGGCGAAGCGCGCCAACGTCTCGATGGAAATGATCCAGCAGTGGACGTGGAACGCCGAGCTCTTCGACAAGCAGTGCATTGCGCTGGTACGCGACACGGCGCGGCGCCTGGGCTATGCCTCGCTCGATCTACCGTCGCAGGCGGGACACGACGCGTATCACGTCGCGCGCGTGGCGCCGACAGCGATGATCTTCTCGCCGTGCAAGGACGGCATCACGCACAACAATAACGAGCACGCCGATCTCGAGCGCACGGTGCCGGCGGCAAATGTGCTCGCCAACGTGGTGCTCGAGCGCGCGAACCGCTAGCTGCGCCGGTGGGTGGCGAGCACCACGCCGCCGAGGATGACGATGAACGCCACGGCGTGGAAGGCATGGAAGGCTTCGTCGAGGAAAATGATCGCGAGGAGTGTCCCGAACGCCGGCAGGAGCG
>Ga0075436_100003647_pt1 | contig 10543 bp, 8 predicted proteins | sample RhiMethybrSRZTD5_FD_75303 | JGI IMG/M metagenome (GOLD analysis project Ga0075436, IMG submission 75303) | Populus rhizosphere microbial communities from Tennessee, USA - Rhizosphere MetaG P. TD hybrid SRZTD5 | ecosystem: Host-associated > Plants > Roots > Rhizosphere > Soil | place: USA... | reverse complement strand
ATCGCGCCGTTCCTCGGCGCGCTCGTCGTGCTGGCGGTGCGCAAGCGCAAGGCCGCCCTGCGGACCTTCGCCGGGACCACGGCACTGTCGGCGCGCAGTGGCGTACGGATGTGGCTGAAGAGCGCGCTCCTCCTGATCGCGTTCGTGTCCGTGGTGATCGCGCTCGCCGGTCCCTACGTCGACCTCCGCGTGCGCGGCGCTCGCCGCCTGGGCGTCGACATCGTCCTCGCGGTGGACGTCTCGCAGTCGATGGCCACGCGCGACGTCGACCCGGACCGGCTGCGCGCGGCGCGCCACTTCGCGGAGGAACTGGGGTCGCGCATGGTCGGCAGCCGCGTGTCGCTCGTGCTCTTCGCCGGTCAAGGCGCGACGCGCTATCCGGCGACGACCGATCCGCGCATCCTGGGTGAAGTCCTCGACAACTCCGGCAAGGGCCTGCGCCTGCAGCCGGGCAGCTCGGTCAAGGCGGCGATCGAGGCGTCCCTCGCGGCGTTCCCGACCGACGCCGCCGACAAGCGCGCGCGCTCGATCGTCATCGTGTCTGACGGCGAGGTCACGCTGGGCGGCACGCCGGACACGCAGACGATCACCGAGCGCGGCATCAAGCTGTACACCATCGGCATCGGCACGCCGAAGGGCGGCCAGATCCCGACATACGACGCGAACACCGGCAACTTCACCGGCTACCTGCGCGGTCCCGACGGCGTCGCGATCATCAGCAAGCTCGACGAGAACGGCCTGCAGGCGCTCGCGAACGCGGCCGGCGGGCGGTACTGGCGGTACACCGGCGACGACGGCGTGATCGGCGAGCTCGCCGGGCAGCTGCGTCAGCTCGAGGCGGTCGAGCCGGTCGACAATGCCGGTTCGGTGCCCGACGAGCGGTCGAACATCTTCGTCGGTATCGCCGTCGCGGCCATCCTGAGCGAGCGTCTCCTCTCGGACCGTCGGCGCATGCCGGCGCCGCGGTCTGCGGAACGCGGTGCGCGGACCGGGCGTCCGCGCCGGCGCATCCTCGGCCTCGCGATCGGATCGGCGCTCCTCTGGGGTGTCGCATGCGAGGGCGGCCCCTCGGTCGACGACGCGAACGGCCTCTTCGCCGCGGGGCGTTACCAGGACGCGCTCGCGATCTATCGCGATCTGCAGAACGCGCATCCCGACGCGCCCGAGCTCGCGATCGATGCGGGGAACGCGCTGCACATGATGGGCGACCATGTCCGCGCGCTGCCGGACTACGCGCACGCGATCGACATAGCGCCGGTGGACCTGCGCGCCGTGGCGCAGTACGACCGCGGCAACAGCCTCTTCCGTCTTGGCCGGCTCGAGGACGCGCGCGACGCGTATCGCGAGTCGCTCCGTCTCGATGCATCGGACCGCGACGCGAAGTTCAACCTCGAGCTCGTGCAGCGGCTGCTCGACGCGCGTCAGACCTCCGCGCAAGGTCAGCCGGGCACGAGTCAGAAGCCGGGCGGCAGCTCTCAGCCCGGTGGCAATGGCGCGAGCGGCGCGTCGGGTGCGAGCGGATCGCCCGGCCCGGACCAGTCACAGGGCCAGGGGCAGGGCGGCGACCAGCAGGATCAGAAGCCCGACCCGGCGAACGACAGCGCGACCCCCGGAGCGACGCCGCCGGATCTGCGCGGCGCGCTCACGAATTTCCGCCAGGGCCTCACCGTCGACGACGCGCTCCTCGTGCTCGACGCGCTGCAGAGCCAGCAGCGTGGCGTCGCGCAGCTCATCGAAGGCCCGCGCAACGGCAGCGGCCCCAACCCCGAGTACTAGAGGGCGACCTCGCGGCCGATGCCGCGCTCCTTCGCGAGCCGCAGCACGAGCGCCGTCGCGGCCGCGTCCTCCGCGGCCACACCGACGGATTTGTACAGCGTGAGCTGACGGTCGTTCGTGCGGCCGGGCTTCGTCTTCGCGACGAGCTCCCCGAGCTCGGCGTGCAGATGCTCCTTCGTGATCTTGCCGTCACGGATCGGCCAGTTGATCTCGTTCGGTCCGGCTGGCGGCGGCGCGAGCGCCGCGCCCCGCGATTCGACGACGACCAGCGCGTCGACGACGGTCCCTTCGTCGACCTCACGTCCGGCGGTGTTGTATCCGACCGAGTTCACGTGCGCGCCGTCCCGCAGCCACTCGCGTCGAACGACCGGGTCGGGGGAGTGCGTGCACGCGCAGACGACGTCGGCCTCGCGCACGGCCTGCTCGACGCTCGCGTAGGCGCCAGCCTGCACGCGCGGTGTGCCGATCTCCCGCGCGAGTCGCTTCGCCTTCTCGGTATCCCGACCGACCACCGACACGGCGCTGAAGTCGCGCACGCGCGACACCGCGACGAGATGCGCGCGCGCCTGCACGCCCGTCCCGATCACGACGAGACGCTTCGCGTCCTTGCGCGCCAGCAGGTCGGTCGCGAGGGCCGAGCACGCCGCGGTGCGGGCCGCGGTGATGGCCTCTCCGTCCAGCAGGGCGGCCGGGGTCCCCGTGACGGCGTCGAACGCGACGATGACGGCCTGATGCGTCGGGCGATCGGTGTTACGCGGGAACAGCGACACCAGCTTGGTCGTGAGCGCGCCGGAAGCCGGGAGATAAGCAGGCATCGCTGCGAGCAATCCGCCCTGCTCGGGGACCATGGCCGCGATGCGGGTCGGCATCGAGACTTTTCCTGCGGAGAGGTCGCTCATCGCCGTCGCCATCGCAGCGCGGAGCAGATCCACGTCGAGGAGCGACTCGACCTCCGCCTTGCTCAGGATCAGCACGTGTACATGCTGTCAGACTGCTTGCCCGGCCGCTAGATTTAGGCCTCAATGAGGGCTCTGTGGCGCGCGTTCTGATCGTCGAGGACGACCCCGCGAGCATGGATCTCGCGCTCCGTATCGTGCGCCTCGAGAAACACGAACCGATCACCACGATGGACGGCGAGACCGCGCTCGCAGTCGCACGCGCCGTGCGGCCTGACCTCATCCTGCTCGATCTGCACATCCCTCACCTGGACGGCTGGGGGTTCGTGAAGAAGTTCCGCGACGGCGACGAATGGGCAAAGCACGTCCCCGTCGTCGCCGTGTCGGCATCGGCGACGCCGCCCGAGCGCGAGCGCGCGCTTCGCACCGGCTGCGACGACTTCCTGCCGAAGCCGTATTACCCGGAGCAGATGCGGGCGATGCTGCAGAAGCACCTCGACCATCGACCCGCACGAGGCGCATCGCGATAAGCGGCCGCATCATCCGCGGGACGCTGCTCGGCCTCGCGCTCGTCGTGCTCATCGGCGTCGTGGACGTCATCACCGGACCCGAGTGGGGCTTCGCGTTCTTCTACTTCATCCCGATCGTGCCGGTCGCATGGCTGCTGGGCCGCTGGCCGGGCATCGTCGTCGCGATCGCGTCCGCGGTGATGTGGTTCTACGCGGACACAGCTCTGACCGGATCGCAGAGCCTCGCGCCGTCGCTGTGGAACGCGATCAGCCGCCTCGCGATCTTCATCGCCGGCGCGTACCTCATCGATGTCGTGCGGGAGGACGGCGAGCGCATGCGACGCGTGGCCGAGCAGCGCGACGAGTTCCTCCAGGTGCTGGAGCACGAGCTTCCCGTCCCGGCGCAGGAGATGATCCAGGCGCTGAATGCCGCGCAGGCGCAGGGCACGCTCGATGCGAGCGGCATCGAGGCGATCCGTCATCGCGCCGAGTCGCTCCTCTTCCTGACCCGCGATTTCGTCGTCCTCGGCCAGTCGCAGTCGCGTCGCCTGCAGCTGCGCGCGGTCCCCTTCGACATCGCGCACCTGGTGAATGAGGTCGCGCGCGAGCGTCCGGATCATCGTTCCGTGCTCGTGACCGTGCCGAGCGACGCGCTTGTCGTCACGGCGGATCCAGACCGGGTGCGGCAGGCGCTCGCCGACAGCATCGCGCAGGTCGTCGCTGACGCGGGCACGATCGACTACGTCTCGATCAATGTGCGCGCCGATGGCGAGAATGCGATCGTCGCGATCTCCTCGGCGCTGCCCACTGCCGCGAGCGGCGTCGATGTCGCGAAGCTCGGCCTCAATCTGCAGCTCGCGCGTCTGTTGCTCGAGGCGATGCACGGATCGCTGGTCGTCGAGCGCGCCGCGCTTGGGCGCGGCACGCGCATCACCATCCGCGTCCCGCTCGCGGGGCGCGGTATGGTGTCTGGTGATGTGCCGGTCGATAAAGCGTCTCCGCGGATCCCGTCCGGCGACTGAGGACGAGGTGCGGGCGGCGGCGCGCCAGTTCGTGCGCAAGGTCTCCGGCGTCGGCGCGCCGACCTCCAACACCACGGCCGCGTTCGACGCCGCCGTGGCCGAGATCGCGGCCACGACGGACCGGCTCCTTTCGCGGCTGCCCGCGTCGACCGCGGACCGCGACCGCCCCGCCCGTCCGCGCCAGCGTTCGGCCTGATTTGCACGCTTTCCGGTCGCTCTCAGGTTGCGGAGACGACTCATCTATTTGACGTAGGCCGTACCTACCCCCGTTAAGGGGATGGCAGGGTCATGCTCGTGACGGAGACTCGCAACCATTGTTCCCGGGCCAGACGCTGGCCATTTGGAGGCGAAGGGTGACATACGCGGTCAAAGCGTTCGTTTTGGGTACGGTCCTGACCCTAGTCCTGGCGAGCTGTGGCGGGGCAACACCCGTCCAGATCGCGCCGAAGCCGACGGAGGACCCGATCGGCGGCACCTACGTCATCAAAGGCGGCGGTGGCGCGATCGACAACGTGAAGGCGCTCACGACCGCGTTCTCGAAGGTCCACCCCACCGTTGTCTGGCAGGGGTTCGACGACGTCGGCTCGGACGCCGGCGTGAAGCTCACCATCGATAACCAGGTCGACATCGGCTACATCAGTCGCGATCTCAAGGATCCCGAAAAGGGCACGGTCCTTCCGCTCCCGATCGGCGCATCGGGCACGGGTGTCGGCGTGAACGCCGCGAACGGCGTCAAGGCGCTGACGAAGGACCAGATCCGCAAGATCTTCTCGGGCGAGATCACCGACTGGAGCCAGGTCGGCGGCCAGTCGGGCAAGATCCGCGTGCTCCTCCGGGAGCCCGAGGCATCGACGCGCACGGCGTTCGAGTCGTACTTCTTCGGCAAGGACAAGCCCGTCTATTCAAAGGACGCCATCGAGGTCTTCCAGAAGGACGAGACGCTCAAAGCCATTTCCTCCTTTAAGGACGCCATCGGGATGATGACGATGACCGCGGACACGTTCGCCTCGGCTGACGTGCGCCTGCTCACCGTCGACAACATCGCGGCTTCGCGGGAGACGCTCGCGAACGGCACGTACCCGATCCGCCGGCCGCTCTACTTCGTCTACAACACCGATGGGACCAAGCTGAAGCCCGCGATCCAGGCGTTCATCGACTGGGTCAAGGGACCTGACGGGCAGAAGGTCATCGCGAGCCTGTAGTCGGGGGAACGATGTCCTTCCTACGGCAGCTCTTCGCACCGAGCCTGCTTCGCGCGCTCGTCGGCCGCACGGTCGGCGTCTCGGTGACAGCGCTCGTGATCCTCGCGGCGGTCGCGCTGTACGAGTCGAACGACCTCGTCACGAAGCAGTTCGAGGACGAGGCGACGATCGTCGCCACGACCGCCGCGAATCAGATCGGCGACCAGGCGGACCTCATGCAGAAGGCCGCCTCGCTCATCGCCGGCCTGCCAACGACGCGCGAGCTCACTGAGACACGAGACAAGGACGGCCTCACGGCCTTCCTGCTGCCTCAGAAGTCGCGCCTCAACGTCGACATCATGAACGTGGCTGACCTCAACGGCGTGTATCTCGCCGGCGCGCAGGACTTCAAGCCCGGCGAGACATTGCGGCCCGAGCTGCTCGCGCTGACCAAAGCCGGCGCGCAGCAGTCCTGGGTGCTGTACGACGAGGCGCAGGGCCTCGTCATCCGCGCGATCTATGTGATCCGCGGCGCGGACCAGGAGCCGGTCGGCGTGGTCGAGGTCGGCGGCGTCCTCGGCAACACCTACCTGAAGTCGATCAACACGAAGAGCGACGCGCAGATCCTGCTCGTCTGGAACGGTCAGGTGCGCGCCTCGACCTTCACCGACGCCTCGGGCAAGCCCATCGCGATCGACGGCTCGGTGTTCCCGACGGTCGACGCGGTGGACAACGCCGAGAACGACACGCTCGCCGGGAACCTGCAGCTCGATACCACCGACTACTACGGGATCTATCACGTCGTCCGCTCGCAGCGGCAGAACCCCGGCGTCCTGGCGGTGCTCGTGCCTCTCGCGGCGCTGCAGAGCGCGCAGCGCAACCTGCTCATCATCATGGCCGCGCTCGCCGCGGGCCTCATGGCGATCGTCACGTTCTTCGCCTATCGATCGGCGACCGCCATGACCACGCCGCTCACGAACCTCGCGCGTGCCGCGCAGCGCATCGAAGGCGGCGATCTGTCGGTGAACGTCGCGCGGCGGTCCGAGCACGAGATCGGCACGCTCGAGCGCGCGTTCGACACGATGGCCCGCTCGCTCCACGACCGTGAACGCGCGCAGCAGGAATATCTCGCTGAAGTGCGCACCGTGAACGAGGTGGCCGACGCGGTCGTCGGTGTGACCGACCGCGAGCGCATCTTCGCGGAATCGGTGTCGCGTATGGTCGCGCTGTTCCAGGCCGACGGTGCGTCGATCGTGATCCGCGAGGATCCACCGGGCGCGCCGAGCGGGTCCGGCGGCAAGCTGGTCCCGGCCACGGTAATGAACGTCGATCCCGCGGTCGCGGTCGCCATCGCGACGCGCGTGCTCGTCGCGAGCGCGCATGACCCGAACCGCATCCAGCATGCGCAGGTGCCGAACTCGCCGCTCCCGTACGTCGCGCACATCCCGCTGTCGGCGCGCGGCCGCGCGGTCGGTCTGCTGTCCGCGTACTTCAAGAAGCAACGCGACATCACCGAGACCGAGGCGCGAGCACTCCGCACCATCGCGCGACTCGTGTCGGTCGCGAAAGAGAACGCCGACCTCGTGTCCGAGCTGCGTGACAACAACCTGCAGCTCGAGCGCGCCAACCGCCTGAAGTCAGAGTTCCTCGCGTCCGTCAGCCACGAGCTCCGGACGCCGATGAACGCGATCATCGGCTACACGAAGCTGATGCTCGACGGGCTCGACGGCGACCTCACCGAGCAGCAGGTCGCGGACCTGCAGCGCGTGGCGCAGGCCGCGGACAACCTGCTCGGTCTCATCAACGGGCTCCTCGACCTGGCGAAGATCGAAGCCGGAAAGATGGAGCTCAACTCCGAAGAGGTCGACGTCCGGACCGTGGTCGAGGAGGTCATCGAGCTGGTCCGTCCGCAGGCCGAGGCGAAGGTGCTCGGCCTCGAGATGGACGTGCCGCGCAACCTGCCGGCCGCGTTCGCGGACCGCGCTCGCGTTCGCCAGGTGCTCGTGAACCTCGCCGCGAACGCGGTGAAGTTCACCGAGAAGGGGAGCGTCACGGTGGCCGCGGCGACGCAGGACGGTTGGATCACGCTCTCGGTCACCGACACGGGCGTCGGGATCCCCCAGGACGCGCTCGCATACATCTTCGACGAGTTCCGACAGGCCGACTCCTCCACCACGCGCCGGTACGGTGGCACCGGCCTCGGGCTCGCGATCTCGAAGCGCCTCGTTGGTCTGCACGGTGGCCGGATCTGGGTCGAGAGCACCCTGGGCACCGGCAGCACCTTCCACTTCACGCTTCCGGTGCGCATCCGCGCGATGGTGGCCGCGGCTGAACAGGTCCAGGCCGGGGCGAGGGTGTGAGCGTGGCCAAGGTGCTCGTCATCGAAGATGACGCGAACAACCTCGACGTCGCGCAGCGGATCATCCGCGCCGCGGGTCACGAGGCGCTCGCCGCCACGGACGGGGCCGCGGGGATCGAGGCCGCGCGCAGCCAGCGCCCCGACGCGATCCTCGTCGACCTCCTGCTTCCGCGTGTCGACGGCTGGACCGTGACGAAGACGCTGCGCGAAGAAGCGTGGGCGAAGGAGATCCCGATCATCGCCGTCTCCGCGCTCGCGATGCAGCAGGACCGCGCGCGCGCGATCGAGGCGGGCTGCGACGACTTCGTGTCGAAGCCGTACGCACCAGCCGAGCTACGGGCCGTTCTGGCGCGGTTCCTCGAGGACGGCGGCACGCCGAGCGTGACCGGAGCGATCCGCCGCGGCGTGAAGGTCGTTGCGCATGACCTCGGCCGCGTTCTCGTCGTGGACGACGAGCCCGCGAATGTCGAGCTCCTGGTGCGCCGTCTGGACGCGCTCGGTGCCGATACGCTGCGCGCGACGAACGGTGAGGACGCGCTCGCGATCGCGGACCGCGAGCTCCCGGACCTCATCCTCCTCGACATCATGATGCCGGGCATCGACGGCTACGACACCTGCCGCCGTCTCAAGATGAACGACCGCACCGCGCCGATCCCGGTCATCTTCGCGACGGCGAAGGATCGCGCGGACGATCTGTCGAAGGGCTTCGAGGTCGGGGCCGTGGACTACGTCACGAAGCCGATCGAGCCGGTGGAGCTCGCCGCGCGCGTTCGCAGCGCGATCTTCACCAAGCGCCTACAGGATGACCTGCGCTCCGCGAACGCCGAGCTACGCAAGGTCGAGCGCTCGCGCCAGGAGCTCATCGGGATGCTGGGTCACGACATCCGTAACCTCGCGAACAGCCTCGTGGCGTTCCTGCAGCTCGTGCGCCTTGGTCAGCTCGACGCCTCGCGTCCCGAGTTCGGCGAGCTGCTCGGGCTCTCGGAGTCGAACGTCACCGAGCTGCTCCGCATGGTGAACGCGATGCTCGACGTCTACAAGATGGAAGAGGGCCGCCTCGAGGCCGACGCGCGACTCGTGCGCCTCGAGGATCTGGTGAAGAAGAGCATCGACCAGCTCGCCGCCGAAGCACGCGCGCGCGGTATCGAGCTCGTCTGCGCGACCGGCGACTTGAAGGCGTACGTCGATGAGACGCTCCTGGTGCGCGTGTTCACGAACCTCCTCGCGAACTCGGTGAAGCACACCCCCAGCGGCGGGAAGGCCGTGGTCGACGCGACGACCACACCCGATGGCTGGCTGACGGTGCGCGTGTGCGACACGGGCCCGGGGATCCCGGCTGCCGACGGCGACAACATCTTCGACCGCTTCTATCAGACCGCCGGCGGTCGCAGCCGCGGCGGCACCGGCCTCGGTCTCGCGTTCTGCAAGCTCGCGGTGGAGCTGCATGGCGGCACGATCCGCGTCGCCAACGCCGGCCAGCCGGGCGCGATCATCGAGCTGCGCATCCCCTCGGAGGCTCGCGAATGACCGTGCTCACCACGCAGCGCGTGATCGCGCCGAACGAGCCGCGCAAGGAGCACCGCTTTTTGGTGAACGAGGCGGTCGCGCGTCTCGCGCTGCGGACGGCTGGCACATATCTGCCGCTCGATCGCGAGGACCGTCCGTACCAGTGGTCCACCACGACCTACTGCGACACGGCGGACTGGCGCGTGCTTCGCGCCGAGCGAGAGGGTAATGCGACGCAGCTCCGCCTGCGCGAGTACCACCGCACACGCCCGAACGAGGCGATGAGTGGCGAGACGCTGTTCCTCGAGATGAAGGACGACTCGCCCGGCGCGGCGATGAAGGAGCGCTACCTCGTCCCGACCGGTGAGGTGATGGGGTACCTGCGGGGTGAGCGCACCCTCGATACCGACTCGGACGCACTCGCCACGCGCATCACGAAGCTGCTCAAGGTCGGCATGCGTCCCGTCGTCGTGACGCAATACAACCGCATCGCGTACTCGTCGCCCGATGGCACGGTCCGCATCACGGCGGACCACAACCTCATGTATCTCGCGATCCCATGGCAGGCCAACACCGACGACGCGATCCCGAGCAAGGTGGGCCCGGTCATCGGGCGCGAGCCAGGGGTCGTGATCGAGGTGAAGTGGTTCGACACCCTGCCGCACTGGGCCGACGAGCTCTATGGCTACATCCGCGACCACATGGTCAACGAGCGCCCGTCGAAGTACGTCATCGCGATGCGCCACCTCCTCGGTGAGGAGGAGCGGTCCGCATGAGCGTGAACGCGAACAACGCCAAGCCGTCGACGAGCGTCGTCGTGGTCGAGGACGACCCGGCCTCGGCCGACGTGCTCCAGCGGCGGCTGCAGGCGAACGGTATGACCGTGGCCGTCGGCCGCGACGGTGCCGAAGGTCTCGCGCTGGTGAGAGACATCATCCCGGATCTCATCCTCCTCGACGTGATGCTGCCGGACACCGACGGCTACGACGTCTGCCTGCGCATCAAGAGCGACGGCAGCACCTCACACATCCCGGTCATCTTCTTGTCCGCGCGCGGCGAGGTCGTCGACAAGGTGCGTGGCCTCTCCTGCGGCGCGGCCGACTACGTCACCAAGCCGTGGAACGCCGCCGAGCTCCTCGCGCGCATCGACGCGGTCCTGCAGCAGGCGCGGACCGCGCGCCCGCCGCGGCTCGAGCGGCCGTCGGCGCGACCGCGCCGCGAGCGGCCCACCGTCGCCATCGCGCTGTCGGACGAAGGCCGGCGCCATCGCGCGCGCACGCTGCTCGAGCAGACC
>Ga0075436_100003646_pt1 | contig 10545 bp, 9 predicted proteins | sample RhiMethybrSRZTD5_FD_75303 | JGI IMG/M metagenome (GOLD analysis project Ga0075436, IMG submission 75303) | Populus rhizosphere microbial communities from Tennessee, USA - Rhizosphere MetaG P. TD hybrid SRZTD5 | ecosystem: Host-associated > Plants > Roots > Rhizosphere > Soil | place: USA... | reverse complement strand
GCCGCGCGCGCGGGGGTCCTGTGGAACAGGTTCACCTCGACCGAGAGGTGGGGTATCGCCCGGGTCAGGCGGACCACCCCGGGGGCGGCCAAGGCGGCGACATTCCCGTTCACGCTCAGCACGGGGTGGCGGGCCGCGCGCAGCCAGACGCTGGCGGCGCGCTCCGCGCGCCGGGCCGACGGTGTCGTGCGCTCGCCCAGGAAGTAGTCGAACGCCTCGGCCCGCCCGTGGGCGATGAGACCCTCGGGGACGACAAGGCCGGCCCGCAATTGGCGGGCGAGATCCGCCCGGGTCCGCAGGCTGTCGTACCGCGGATGCGACGGCGAGAGGCGGGTCATGGCGGCCGGCGGCGCTAGGCCCCGTTCGCCGGCGATTCGGTCTTCTCCGGGCTTTCCCTCGGCGCCGCGGCGACGAGGCCGTTGTGGGCCTCGAGCGCGGCGAGGCGCGCCTCGAGCGCTCCGAGCCCGTCCTCGATCGCTTTCGCGACGACCAGCTTCAAGCTCTCCTCGAGGGCCACCAGGTCCCGCCCCAGGTCGGTGATGCGGCGGGCGTTCTCGTTGAGCAGGAGCCGGGACTGGGTCGCCGCGCGGTACGTGTCGGCAACGTCCTTGAGCACCTGCCGCGATCCGACGGCGAACGTCTCGATCGACTCGCCGACGGGCTTCCACTTCTGATCGAGGTTCTGTCCGATCCCGACGTTGAGCTCGCGACCCAACCGCTCCGCGGCGGCGTCGATCCCGCGGTCGACGCGCTCGCCGAACGACGTCGAGAGGGCGTCGACGCGCTCGCGGAGGTCCGTCGTCGCGGCCGTCTGGGTCTCCTCGACCCGCGCCACCCGGTCGTCGATCGACTGCAAACGGCTGAGGAGGTTGGAGTACGCGGTCCCGATGAGGGCGTCCGAATGAGCCTGCTCCCACTCCTGGGCGCGGAGCAGGAGGTGGAGGACCCAGTGCTCGCGCCCCTTGGTCTCCGCGAGCGGGCTCTTCTCGAGCCGGTCGCGGCTCTCGCGGTTGTCGATGAGCTGCTGAAGCTCCTTCAGCACGTCGACGCGGAGCGAGGCCGGGGACGCCGTCGGTCGGCCGCTCATCGCACCGGCGATGGGTCCCGCGCTACTTTATACGTTCCGGGTCGGCGAACCGTCGTACGGGCACCGCCGGACCCCAGACCGCTCCCTCCGGGGCTACGTTGAGCCGGTGCGCCCGTACGGTGACGCCCGCGTCGAGCGCCCGGTCGAAGGCGCGAGCGAACGCGGGGTCGAGGGCCCGGTTCGGCGCGAACGCGTCGACGTCGCGCCGTTGGACGACGAACAGGACGTGGCCGTCCACGCCGGCGCGATGGGCGCGGGCGAGCGCCTCGAGGTGGCGCGCGCCCCGCACCGTCGGCGCGTCCGGGAAGAACGCCGTCCGCCCGACGCGCAGGTTCGAGGACTTGACCTCGAGCAGGGCGGTGGGCCGGCCGCTCGGGGGGTCGACGCGGGCGAAGTCGAACCGATGCCGGCCGAACGTCACCTCCGCGCGCCATCCCCCGCCCTCGAGACCCGACGGCGGCGACCGGTCGAGCGCGGCCCGGACGATCCGGTTCCCGAGCCGGGTGTCGACCGAGACCAGGGTCCGGCCGTGGCGCACGGCCACCAGGTCGAACCGCGTGGAGCGACCGGGGCGATCGGCGGGGACGATGTACCCCGTCGTCCCGCCGGGGATCAGCAGCTCCTCCATCCGTCCCGGGTTCGGAACGTGGCATCGAACGACCGGGCCATCGGGCGCGACCTGCACGACCGCCAGGAACCGGTTCGGCCGACGGAGGAACCGGACGGCGACCGGCGCCCCGTCGTAGCGCCACCGGACCGACACGATCGGGCCGCTATGCCTCGAACCCGGGCCCCAGCAGTTCGCGCGCGACGAGAAGGCGGCGTATCTCGGACGTCCCCGCGCCGATCTCGAGGAGCTTGGCGTCGCGCGCGAGACGCTCGAGGGGGAGGTCGCGCATGTAGCCGTACCCGCCGAAGATCTGGATGGCCTCGAGGGCGACCCGGGTGGAGGCCTCCGACGCGAACGTGAGGGCCGTCGCGCTCGCGCTCGACGAGCGCTTGTCCGTCGTGACCGCGAGGAGCGCGCGGTAGGTGAGCAGCCGCGACGCCTCGAGCGAGGCGTGCATGTTCGCGAGCTTCTCCTGGATGAGCTCGAAGCGACCGATCTTCTTGCCGAACTGCTCGCGCTCCCTCGCGTACGCCAGCGACCGCTCGAGGCACTCGTCCATGATCCCGAGCGGGATCGCCGCGAGGACCGCGCGCTCGACGTTGAGCCCGCTCATCATCACGTGGACGCCGCCGTTCTCCTCGCCAACGAGGTGGTCCGCCGGCACCTCGCAGTCCTTGAACGCGAGCTCGCCGGTCGGGGAGCCTCGCATCCCCATCTTGTCGAGGCTCCGCGAGACCGAGAAGCCGGGGGTGGTGCGAGGGACGACGAACGCGCTGATCCCTCGCGCTCCTTCGGAGGGCAGCGTCTTCGCGTACACGAGGAGGGTGTCCGCGACCGGCCCGTTCGTGATGAACTGCTTCGACCCGTTGAGCACGTAGTGGCTACCCCGCCGCTCCGCCCGCGTGCGGATCGACACCGCGTCGGAGCCGGCGTCAGGTTCCGTGAGCGCGAGGGCCCCGATCTCCGTCCCCTGGGCGAGCGCCGGAAGGTAGCGCTCGCGCAGCGCCTCGGAGCCGTTGCGGGAGAGGTTGTCGGCGCAGAGGTTCGAATGGGCGCCGACCGAGAGGGCGAGCGCGGGGCTCACCCGCGCGATCTCCTCGAGGACGAGCGCCTGGGCGAGGTACGACTGACCGAGCCCGCCGTGGGTCTCGTGCAGCGTCAGTCCGAGCAGGCCGTGCTCGCCGAGGCGTCGGAAGACGTCGCGCGGGAAGTAGTCCTCCCGGTCCATCCGGTCGGCGACGGGTTGGACCTCCTTGCGCACGAACTTCCGCGCGCCTTCCTGGAGCTCCCGCTCGACGTCCGGAACTCCGAGGTCCATGGGCCGCCGAGGCTCCTCGCGAGATAACGGTTCCCGGAGCCCTTCACGCGGCGGCCCGGCGCGGGTACTCCGTGAGGTGGATCCGCCACCGGGCGAGGGGCCGGGGAAAGTCGGAACGGTAGTGGGTACCGCGGCTCTCCGTGCGCGCCAGGGCCGCCCGGGCGATGAGCGACGCGAGGAGGACGTGGTTCGACGCCGGGCCCGCCCACGGGTCCTCCGGCCGCGGGTCGACGTGCCGTCGCAACGAATCGAGGATCGCGACCGCGCCCGCGAGCTTGGGGCCGGATCGGACGATCCCGACCTGCTCCCAGAGCAGGTCGCGCACGATGCGGGTCGCGGCGGTGTCCTCACCGTGGCCGTCCCCGACGCCGACGGTCACCCCCCGACGACGATCGCCGGGCGGGGGCCCACCACGGGCCGGACGCCGCAGCTGGCGCGCCACGCGTTCGCCGAAGACCAGCCCTTCGAGGAGCGAGTTGCTGGCGAGGCGGTTGGCCCCGTGGACGCCCGTCGCCGCGACCTCGCCGCACGCGAGGAGGCCGGGGAGCGACGTGCGACCGTCGAGGTCGGTCCTGACGCCGCCGATCATGTAGTGCGCGACGGGGCTCACCGGGATGCGGTCCTTGGACGGGTCGAGCCCGAACCCGGCGAGGAACCGGCAGATCGAGGGGAACCGCGCGAGGAGCCGAGCGCGGGGTAGATGCGTCGCGTCGAGGTAGACGCACCGCGCCCCGGTCCGAAGGAGCTCGGCCTGGATCGCGCGGCTCACGACGTCCCGCGGGGCCATCTCGGCCGCGGGGTGGGCCGCTCGAAGGAACCGCTTCCCCTGGTCGTTCACCAGGTGGGCGCCCTCGCCCCGGATCGCCTCGGTGATCAGGTACCGCGGGGCCCCGACGCGGTCGAAGACGGTCGGGTGGAACTGGATGAACTCCATGTCGGCGACCCGCGCCCCCGCGCGGAAGGCGATCGCCACGCCCTCGCCGGTGGCGATCGAAGGGTTCGAGCTCTCGCGGTAGAGGCTCCCGGCGCCGCCGGTGGCGAGCACGATGGAGCCGGCGTCGACCTCCTCGATCCCCCGACCGTTCGGCGCGGAGAGGACCGCCGCGACGCCGCGCCGACCGGCGGGGCGGAGCGCCCGCAGTACGCGACGCTCGCGGGCCTCGATGCCGGCCTCGAGCACGCGCTCGCGAAGCGTCTCCTCGATCCGGAGGCCGGTCGCGTCGCCGCCGGCGTGGAGGATCCGCGACCGCGAGTGCGCCGCCTCGCGCCCGAGGGCGATCTCCCCCTCGACCGTGTCGAACGGCACCCCGAGGCGGACGAGGTCGGCGATACGGGCGGGGGCCTCGGAGGTGAGCCGGCGGGCCGCCGGTACCGAGACGAGCCCGTCGCCCGCCCGGACCGTGTCGCGCAGATGCTGCGCTACGGAGTCGCCGCGGCCGATCGCCGCCGCGATGCCGCCCTGGGCATAGCGCGTGTTCGATTCCTCGAGCCCCGACTTGGTGACGATCGTGGGCCGAAGGCCCTCCTCGCGGCACCGGAGGGCGACGTAGAGCCCGGCGATCCCGCTCCCGACGATGAGCGGGCCCGCCTCGGAAGGCATCGGGCGAGGGAGAGCCGCCGACAGAAAAGGGACGCGACCCGCCGCGTCAGGGTCGTATACGCTGGGCGGCTGGCGCGTCGGAATGGTCGCGCGCGCCCTCGACCTATCGGACTGGGGGGCGACCGTCCGGATCGCGCCGGCGGAGCCGGTGGCGCTCGAGCTCGCGGCCCGGCGGGCGGCGGGCGCGCCGGCGCGCTCCGTCTGGGTCACCGACCTCGCGGACCTACGCTCCGCCTACTGGCGCTCGGTGGCGCGCGTCGAGCCGAGCGCCGAGCGCCGCGGGGTGATGGAGGCCGGACGCGAGACCCACGCGCGCGTCGGTCCTCTCCTCGCACCCGCCCGCCTCCTGGAGGTCCGGCTCCATCGGGAAGGGATCGTCGGACAGGTCGACCTCCTCGACGATCGACCGACGGAGCTGAAGACGACGACCCTGCCGAGGGATGCCGCGAACCTGAGGGCGAGCCGAACGTCGTACGTGGAGCAGCTCGGGATGTACTGCGCCCTTGCCGGCTCGCGGGTGGGTCGGCTCGTGCTGCTCGATCCGACGCGGGGCGAGTCGCCGGCGGTCGCCGTCTACGACGCGCACCTGGCATCGGTGGAACCCGTTTGGGAGGAGATGCGGCGGCGTGCGGGCCTACTGCGGGACGCCCTCGAGCGTCGGAGCCCCGCGGGCCTGCCGGCGTGCCCGTGGCGGGGTCACGGCTGCGAGTTCGAAGGGGCCGCCGTCTGTGACTGCACTGGGGCCGAGCCCAAGGGGGAGGCCGCGATCGCGTCGCTCGTCGACCCGATCGTATCGAACCCGGAACTGGCCCACCAGCTCGAGGCGCGCCTCGCGAGCTCGTGGGCCCTCGGCGCCCCCTCCGTTCGACGCTATCGCGACCTCGTCTACCCGAGGCGGGCGTTCTTCGAGCGCACCGCCGTACCGGCCGAACGCACGACAAGCGTTCCGGGCGAGGTCCGCAGCGCGGACCGGATCGACCTGTACCGTATCGTCTCGGACCTGCTCGAGGCCGGCCCGACGGGGGACACGGTGAGGGTCCCGACGCCGGGCGGGATCCCGATGGAGAGCGTCGCGTGCTTTCGGGGAGACCCGATGCTCCTCAAGATCTCTCGGGCCGGTCGGGCGACCCCGCTCGACGCGCTGCTCCGCAACCAGCCCCAGTATTTCCTCGAACTGGGGTTCCGGTGCGCCGGGCTCGGACGCTCGAACGGCTGGCTGTTCGTCGGTTACGAGCGCGCGACCGAATGGAACGAAAGCGTCTACGCGTATCGAGTGTCGTTCGATCCCCTCGACGTGATCGACCGGGAGTTCCGCGCCCGCGCGGAACGGCTCGCCGGTGCGCTCACGGCGGGACGGCCGGACGAGCTCCCGGCCTGCCCCCCGTGGATGGTCGACGGGTGCCCCTACCGCGATGTCTGCGGCTGCGGCCCGGAGGCCGCCCCCGCCCGCTCGAACCGGTAGATGAGCGCGCGGACGCCGCGAGCGAACCCCTCGCTCTCGTAGAGCGAACGGGCCGGGACGTTCGTCACCGTGACCCACAGGCGGACCTCCCGGTACCCCAGGGCGGCGGCGGCCCGGAGCGCGCGTCGGAGCAGGAAACGGCCGAGGTCGAGACCGCGACGGGCGGGGTCGACGACCACGTTCAGGACGATCGCGCGCTGCGGGGACTGCTCGGCCGCCAGGAGCATCCCGACCGGCCGATCGGCGGCGTCGATCAGCACGGCCGACGCTTCGTCGAGGAACCGCCCGAGGCGTCCTCCCAGGATCTCCTCGATCTCCCGACGGTCCTGCTCGACCGAATCCGCGACCAGCGACTCGTCGGGCGAACCGCGGTAGCCGCCCCAGTCCAATCGGGCGAGGGCGTCGAGCGCGACGTTGCGGACCCGGTCGCGCTGCAGGTCCTCGGGGAGCCCTGGGGGCTCGGGTAACGGGTCCGTGAGCCCCCGGTTCATCGCGACCCGCTCGAGGATCGAGAACTCCGGCGACCGCGAGAGGCGTAGGGCGAGCCCGCCCTCCTCCGCTTCGGTCAACCCGGTGACCCCCGTGTCGGCCCGCTCGATGTCGGGCGGCAACGACGCGACGATCGTTCGGACGAGCCGCTCCGCTCGCCCGACCCCGTCGGTGCCGGGGGCCACGTGTACGTGGGCGTAGGCCCGACGGGCCCTTCGGGAGAAGAAGCCGAGGGCGGGGCCCCCATCGCGCGTGCACCATCCCACGAGGTCGCCCCGGTGGAGGTCGGTGGCCGCCTCTTCGACCCACGCGGAGGGCAGGAACTCGCCGCGGCGCAGGAGCTCCGAGCGCAGCCCGTGGGTGAGCTCGACGAGCTCCGTCGTCGGGAGGGAGGTGGCCGGCGCGAGGTCGGACGGGGCCGCCGGCGCCACGGCCGGTCCCTACTGCGCGGCGAGATCCTGCCGCAGGATCTGCGCGATGTCCGGGGCGACCGACGCTTTCTCGGCGGGGTTGTCGAGGGTGTCCGTCGAGAAGAGCGCGTCGCAGACGGCCTTGATCCGCTCGAACGCGTCCTTCAGGAACAGCCCGTGGGTGCACGCGGCGGCGATCGCGCCGACGCGCTGGCGCTTCAGGAGCCGCGCGGCCTCGACGATCGTGCCGCCCGTCGAGATGACGTCATCGAGGATGACGATGTGCTTGCCGTCCAGCTGGATCGGAACGTCCTTGGGCAGGGCGAGTTCGACGTGCTCGCTGTCGATCCGCCGCTTCTCGAGGGCCATCCACGGCTTCTCGAGGATCGACGCCATCCGCTTCACCCGCTCGATCCCTCCCTTGTCCGGGGAGACGAGCAGGTCGACCGGTCGCTCCCGGAGGAGCCGGGCGATCGCCGGGATCCCGCTCGCCTCGATCGCCGGCTTGACGAACGACCGAAGGGTCTCGGCGGAGTGGAGGTCGACGGTCACGACCCCATCGGCCTCGAGCTCGACGTGGCGGCCCATTGTGCGGGCGCTCAGCGGCTCGCCCGGGAAGAACGGGCGGTCCTGCCGCGCGTAGCCGAAGTACGGCACGACCACGAAGAGGCGGCGCGCCCCGGCCTCGCGGATCGCGTCCTCGAGGAGGATCAGTTCGATGAGGTCCTGGTCGGTGCGCGTCGACTGCACGAGCACGACGTCGTCGCCCGACATCCGGCCCCCGACCCGGACGTAGAGCTCGCCGTCGGGGAACCGCTTCAGGAACGGGATGCCGAACGGGGCGTTGCCGAGCTCGCGGGAGATCCGCTCGGCGAGGGCGGTCGACGCCGAGCCACCGATGACGTGCACCGAACCCTCCCCGACGGCGCCACGACCCGGGTTAGAGGAAATAGTTTGTGGCCGCGCGAACGGCGTTCACGGCGCGTGGGCGGTGAACGTCGCGTCGGCCGAGGCTGCCGAGGAGCGCCGGACCCCCCGGCGCATGGGTACGTAGTCGCCGGCCCGGACCTGCCGCCCCCGCAGCGCCGAGAACACCGCCGCCGCGAGCACGAGGAGCGCGCTGCCTCGGAACGCCGCGCGCATCCCGTCGAGGAAGAGCCCGTCCACTTGGGCGGTGGTCAGGCCGAGGGACTGGAGGAGGTCGGGGGTCACCGCACCTCCGAGCAGTGCGGTACCGACCGAGGACGGCAGCTGGCTGGTGAGGGCCAGCAACGCCACCGCGAAGCTCAGCGCCATCGCGGAGTTCCGCAGCGTCATCATCATCCCGCTCGCGACCCCGAGGCGACGCCGGGCGGCGCCCCCCATGATCGCCGAGGAGTTCGCCGGGAAGAAGAGCCCCCCGCCGATGCCGAGCACCCCTTCCCAGACGGCGATCACGGAGAACGGCGTGTTCGCCGAGATCGTGGAGAACAGGAGGAGGGCGACCGCCTGGATCAGCAGGCCGACCGTCGAGAGCACGCGCGCTCCGTACCGGTCCGAGAGCCGGCCCCCCAGCGGGCCGACGACGGCGAGCGCGACGGCGAGCGGCGCGAGGAGGTACGCCGCGGTCAGGACCGGGACGCCCCGGATCAGCTGGATGTAGGTCATCAGGAGGAAGTTGGTCGCGAAGATGGCGATCCCCTGGAGGACCGAGGCGAGGAGCGACGCCGAGAACATCCAGTTGCGGAACATATCGAACGGTAGGATCGGGTCGCGGCTGATCCGCCACTCCCAGAGGACGAACAGGGCGAGCAGGACAAGGGAGACCCCGAGGGCCCCCAACGCGATCGGTGCGGTCCAACCCGCGACGATCCCCTCGGTGACCCCCAGCAGGAAGGCGGCGAGGCCCCCGGTGAACAGGACCGCGGCGGGCAGGTCGAACGTCTCCTTCGGGTCGGGGGTCACGGACTCGCGGAGGACCCAGAGCGCGAGGGCGGTGCCGAGGATCCCGATCGGGACGTTGATCCAGAAGATCCACCGCCAGCTCGCGACGGAGAGGATCAGGCCCCCGAGGACGATCCCCGCCACCGACCCGACCCCCCAGATGACCGTGTTGATGCCGAACGCCCGTCCGCGCTCGGACGACGGGAAGGCGTCGGAGAGGAGGGCGAACGAGTTCGCGACGAGGACCGCACCCCCGATCCCCTGCACGCCACGGAACAGGACGAGCTCGTAGCCGGACTGGGCGAGTCCGCAGAGGGCGCTCCCCACGACGAACAGGACGAACCCGGCGTTGTAGAGCCGCTTGCGACCCTTGAGGTCGGAGAGGCGGCCCAAGGAGAGCACGATCGCCGTGCCCATCAGGATGTAGACCATGATCACCCAGACCATGGTCACGAGGTTCGCCGCGAGGTCCCGGGCGATCTGGGGGAACGCGATGAGCAGGACCGTCCCGTCGAGGGCGCCCATGAGGCTCCCCATGCTCACGACGGCGAGGGCCTTCCACTTGTATTGCATCGAACCCGCGAACACGACCGGCGCGGCTCCGATAACCGTTGCCCCGGACGTGCGTCGGCGTCGCACGGGTCCGCGATCGCTCCGGACGGTTTCCCTCGATAGCCCCGGAGGTCGATGCGCATTAGTGCATGTCGATACTGCACACGTTGATTGTCGAATCGACGACGCGAACGTTCAAATACACGATGGGGACCCTCGCGTTCTCCAGCGGGGCGTCACGCGCCACCGCGGAGGAAACCGCGAATGAACCAGGGGACCAAGAGCCTGCAACGGTGGAGAAAGAAGAGCAAGCGCGGCGTATCGCCGATCATCGCGACGATCCTACTCGTCGCGATCACGGTGGTGCTCGCGGCGGTGCTCTACATCCTGATCTCGGGCCTCACGAAGGGGCCGGGGAACACACCGCTGGGAACGTCCCTCGCGGTGCAGAGCCCGACCGAGGCGCAGCCGTCCGCGGCGTCGCTGCACTTCTATAACTTCTCGATCCAGTCGGCCGGCGGCGGACTGCTCCTGAACAACCTGAACTTCCAGGTCCTGACCCCGACCGGCTCGATCGTCGTTACGACGGCCGCGGGATGGGCCCTGAACGTTCTCGGCATCACGGGCAGCGTTGTCGGAACCTACGCGATCACGTCCGCGACGCCCTCGTGGACCCTCGGCGGCACGGTGGCGGCCTCGAGCCAGCAGACCATCGCCCTGACGACCCCGGCGGCCGCGACGAGCAACCTGAGCGGCGACACCCTCATCATCGTGGGCGTCGGCACGTTCTCCGGCTCGATCTCGGTGAGCATCCCGTAGGGACGGAACGGAAGGAGCAGAATAGAAATGATCGGAACGCACAACAAGGGACGGAGCTGGCGGCGGAGACAGCAGCGCGGCGTATCGCCCATCATCGCGACGATCCTACTCGTCGCGATCACGGTGGTACTCGCGGCGGTGCTGTACATCCTGATCTCGGGCCTCACGAAGGGTCCGGGCAACACCCCGCTGGGAACCGCCCTCGCGGTCCAGACCCCGGTCGAGGCGCAGCCGTCCGCGGCGTCGCTGCACTTCTATAACTTCTCGATCCAGTC
>Ga0075436_100003644_pt1 | contig 10549 bp, 12 predicted proteins | sample RhiMethybrSRZTD5_FD_75303 | JGI IMG/M metagenome (GOLD analysis project Ga0075436, IMG submission 75303) | Populus rhizosphere microbial communities from Tennessee, USA - Rhizosphere MetaG P. TD hybrid SRZTD5 | ecosystem: Host-associated > Plants > Roots > Rhizosphere > Soil | place: USA... | reverse complement strand
ACGTAGATGAACATGGACATCCACGCCGCCGGCACGTGGATGAAGATGATGCGGTATACCTCACCCTGCTGCGCGTCGGTCGGTGCGACGAAAAAAGCGACGTACAGTCCGGCCGCGGCAAATATCGCCGCGAGCGCGGCCGAGACGCGCGCGATGGTTCCCGCGAGCGGATAGAACGTGTGCGGGGAAGCGAACCAGAACCACTTGATGCTGTGCGTCGTCATTCCGCGGAAATCCTTAAGGCCGCCGCCGCCGCCCAGGGGGCGAAAGCCGCGGCCACGATGAGCATGGCAGCGAGGAGCTCGAGCTGCCCGGCCGGCGAAAGTCCCGCCGCGGCCATGTCGACCGCCCCCGCGCCGAGGATCAGCACCGGCACATACAGGGGCAAGACGAGGAGCGAGAGCAGGACTCCGCCGCCGCGCAGGCCGAGCGTCAGCGCCGCGCCGATCGCGCCGATGATGCTCAGCACCGGCGTACCAAGGAGCAATGATAAGGCGAGAACGCCATAAAGCGGCGCCGCGACGTCGTACTGGAGCGCGATGACGGGCGCCATCAGCACGAGCGGCAAGCCGGAGACCACCCAGTGCGCGAAGCTCTTCGCCGCCACGACGACGCCGAGCGGCGCCGCCCCGAGCATGAGCTGCTCGAGCGTGCCGTCAGCGTAGTCCCCGGCGAAGAGGCGCCCGAGCGAGAGCATGGACGAGAGCAGCGCCGCGACCCAGATGACCCCGGGCGCGATGGCGCGCAGCAGGTTCGGCTCGGCGCCAACGCCGAGCGGAAAGAGGCTCGACACGATGATGAAGAAGAGCAGCGCCGTGGCGATGTCGCTGCGCCGGCGCAGAGCGAGCAGGAGGTCGCGCCAGATGAGCGTGCGCGCCGCAGTGATGACATGAGCGAGCATGTCAATGTGCCGCGAGATCGATCACGCGGGCGCTCGTATCGATGGCGGCCGGCTGGTGCGTGGTGTACACGACGCTGCCGCCCGCCTCGAGTTGTCGAGCGATCAGCCCCTCGGTATACGCGATCGCGCCAGCGTCGAGCGCCGCGAACGGTTCGTCGAGTAGCCAAAGCGGCACGCCTTGCGCCACCAGCAGCCGCGCGAGCGCCGCGCGCCGGCGCTGGCCCTGCGAAAGCTTGCGCACCGGCAGGTCGGGCACGGCGAGCGCCGAGAGCGCCGAGCCGAGCGCTTCCTTGGGCTGCGGGCTGCCCATCAGCCGGCATGCGACCTCGAGGTTCTCGCAGGGCGTGAGATCGTCCTTCACCGCGCTCGCATGCCCGAGGTAGACGAGCTGGCGTGAATACTCCTCGGCGAGCCGCCGGATCGGCACGCCGCGCCAGCGTACTTCGCCCTGCGAAGGTGTCAGGAGCCCGCACAGGATGCGCAGCAGGCTCGTCTTGCCGCTGCCGTTGGGCCCCGCGAGGCGCAGCAGCTCACCGCTTGCGAGCGTGAACGACACGCCGCGAAACAGCGTCCGTCCGCCCCGCTCGCATTCCAGCTCCCCCGCTTCGAGCACATGGGTATTCTTGCAGAAAGGTCAGCCGCCATTGGGCCAGAGCCCCTGATGGCGGAATTGACCTGGATCAAACTTTCGGGGTGCCGTCGCCTCCCGGGCGCTTACCCTGCTGCAGGCCTTCGGTGAGTCCGATGAGGATGCCGCTCGCGAGCGTGGTGAAGTTCTCCGCCATCACCTCTGCGGCCTTGAGGGCGGTGCGCCGCTGCTGGCGCACTGCGTCGCGCATGCGATCGCCGAACGCCTCGAGCGTGGCTTCGACCTGCGCCGCCGTCTGCGTGCCGGTCGATTCCTGCTGCCGCAAGAGCGCCGCCCACTGGTCACGCAGCTGCTTGCTGCCCTTGCGGGTCGCGTCCTTCACCGTGGCAAGGAAGTCGTCCTCGAGGCGCTCGAGCTCGTCCAGCGCTTTCTTCACATGCGAGTCGCGCAGGCTCTGGCCCTGCGCGGCAAGGCTTTGCAGCGCGAGATGGTTCGCCTGCACCGCTTTCAGCACGGCCTCGTCCATCCCGGCAAACGCTTCGCCGAGCACGCGCTCGGGATCGAGGCGCGAGCTCTCGGCGCCGAGATTCACGCCTTCGGTCACCGCCTTGACCACGCGCTTGATCTCCGCCAGCGTGAGCTCGCGGCTCTTGAGCGCGTTGAGCGTTACCTCGCGCACGGCGGAGCGCAGGTTCTCGCCTTGCTTTACCGATTCGCGCGCCAGCCCCGTCAGCACTTCGTCGGCGTTCATGCGGTCTCCTCTCTCGAAGGGCGCCAATCGTGCGCCATTGATGCGTGCCGATCAACCTTTTTGCGTTTGGCGCGCGAGCACGCTCAAATAGCGCCATGGCGGCCCATTTCATCGAGAACCGCACCTACGACGAGATCAAGGTCGGGGACAGCGCGACGCTCACCCGCACGCTGCGTCCGCAGGACATCCAGCTCTTCGCCATCATGTCGGGCGACGTCAACCCGGCGCACGTCGATCCGGAGTACGCGCACTCGTCCATGTTCCACGAGGTGATCGCGCACGGCATGTGGGGCGGCGCCCTCATCTCGACCGTGCTCGGCACCGAGTTCCCCGGCCCAGGGACGATCTATATCGGCCAGACGCTGCGCTTCTCCCGGCCGGTGAAGGTCGGCGACACGATCACCATCAAGATCGCGTGCAAGCAGAAGTTCGACCACAACAAGCACATCGTCTTCGACTGCCTCTGCACCAACCAGGACGGCCTGAAGGTGATCTCGGGCGAGGCGGAGGTGCTCGCGCCGACGGAGAAGGTGAAGCGCGAGCGCATCGAGCTGCCGGAGGTGACGATCTCCGACCGCTGGGCGCGCTACAAGAAGCTCCTGGCGCGCGCCAAAGGCCTGCCGGCTGCCACCGCGGTATTCGCGCAGCCGGTGCATCCGGAGTCGCTGCAAAGTGCCGTCACCGCGTCCGAGTCGGGCCTGCTGCGGCCGGTCCTCATCGGCCCGGAGAAGGAGATGCGCGAGGTGGCCAAGGCGAACGGCATCGACCTCCTCCGCTGCCGGCTGATCGACGCATCACACGCGCGTATCGCCGTCTCGCGCGCCGTCGAGATGGCGCGCTCGGGCGATGCTGACATCATCGTGCAGGGCGACATGACGACCGCCGACTTCATGGCGCGACTCATCGCGCCCGACGGCCTGCGCAGCGTGCGCCGCTTCTCGCACGTCCTGTACATGGACGTGCCGAACTATCCGCGGCCGATCGTCATCAGCGACATGATGATCAATATCGAGCCCACGCTGGAAGAGAAGATCGAGATCACGCAGAACGCCATCGACTTCGCGCACCTCATGGGCATCACCGAGCCGAAGGTCGCGATCCTCGCGGGCATCGACACCGTGACGCCGAAGATGCGCACCACGGTGGACGCGGCCGCGCTTTGCAAGATGGCCGATCGCGGTCAGATCACGGGCGGCGTGCTCGACGGCCCGCTTGGCATCGACAACGCGCTTTCCATCGTGGCCGCGCGCAGCGCCCACCTCAGGTCCGCCGTCGCCGGCCAGGCCGATGTGCTCATCGCGCCCGACCTCGAAGCCGGCAACATGCTCGCCAAGCAGCTCGAGCACCTGTCGGACGCCATCTCCGGCGGCGTTGTTCTCGGCGGGCGCGTGCCGATCGTGCTCGCCAACCGCAACGACTCGATCGAAAGCCGCGTCGCGTCGCTCGTCCTCGCTCTATTAGTGGCGAACCATCGGGAAGCGCCGAGAACCGCCTGAGTCGCTGCTCTGCAGCACGTGCGTTTTCGACGCTTGGTCGCTTCAGCGCGACAGCGCTTTAGCGATTTGTGCGCTTGCCGCGCGCACGGCATCGGCATAGCGTGCGCGCACGGAGGTATCAAGACGGGCAAGAACGGGATTGCCGTCTATTACCCCTTCGCCCTCGTCGCGCTAAAGGAATTCGCGAAAAGCGACGACTACGAAGACACGGGCGACTTGTTGCTTATTTTCCAGGACGAAGACGGCGCTCAGGTGACCCTCAAGGTGCGCGATTCTGCCGTCTCCGAACTGGTCGAACGCCTGTCGCGACCACCGTCGGTTTAATCGATCCCGGTGCGCGGCGCGGTGCCGAACCGTTGCGCGGCGCGCAGCCGAGCCTTTGCCGCCTCGTCCTCGCGATTCTTCGCCGGCGCGCTCGTCTGCAGGGAGTCGAGCAGGATGCGCGAACTCGCCGCGATCTCGTTTACGGCGTTCATGAACGCGGCGATGTTGCCTTGCGGCGGTTTGTGGTAGCCGCTCAGCTTCCTCACGAACTGAAGCGATGCGGCCCGTATCTCTTCATCGGTGGCCGGCGGCTCGAAGTTGAACAGCGTCTTGATGCTTCTGCACATGACTACCTCTAGTTCAGATCCAACGCATAGCGCTTGAGCGCCGAGAGCGGCGCGTACTTGAGTACATTCTCGTGCGTAGCCTCGAGGATGACGCGCGGCGCCTTGCCCGCCTCCCACGCCTCGATCCAGCGCAGAACGTGCAGGCACCAGCGATCGCCGGCCTTGAGGCCGCGAAAGCGCATCTCGGGCCGCGGCGTGACGAGATCGTTGCCGCGCGCGACGCTGAACTCGAGGAATTCCTCGGTCACTTGCACGCAGACCAGGTGGGCGACGCCGTCCTGATCGCGCGTCGCGCAGCAGCCGTCGCGGAAGTAGCCGGTGAGCGGCGCGTAGCTGCACGCGCGCAGCTCGCCGCCGAGGACGTTCTTCTCAGTCTTCATGCCGCGGCGATGTGGCGCTTCACCATCTCGACATCGGCTTCGATGACCGCCACGCGCTGCGGGCGCTCCTCGAGGCCCTGGAACTCGGCCGGCCGCTCGGGCTCGCGCCCGAGCGCCTCGCGGATGGTCTCGGCGAACTTCACCGGCAGCGCGGTCTCGAGGCAAACGAGCGGCACGCCGGGCTCGCGGTAGGCGAGCGCGACGTGCACGCCGTCGGCCGTATGCGGGTCGATCATCACGCCGTATTTTGAATAGAGGTGCCGGATGGTGGCGAGCCGGTCGGCATGCGTGCTGCGCCCCGAGACCAAGCCGCTTTTGGCGACGCGCGGCCAGTAGGGCGAGTTCGCAAGGTCGAATTCACCTTTCGCATCGAGCGTGCGCCACAGGTCGCGCACACGCGCACCGTCGCGGCCGACGAGCTCGAAGACGTAGCGCTCGAAATTCGACGCCTTGGAGATGTCCATCGAAGGGCTGGAGGTCTTCTTCGCTTTTTTGGAGACGCGATAGCGGCCGCTGCTGAAAAAGCGGTGCAGCACGTCGTTCTCATTCGCCGCCAGGATCAGACGGCGGATCGGCAGCCCCATGCGCCGTGCGACGTAGCCGGCGTAAATGTTCCCGAAGTTGCCGGACGGCACCGCGAAGCTCACCTGCTCATTATCCGAGCGCGTAGCGGCGAAATAGCCCTTGAAGTAATAGACGACCTGTGCCGCCACGCGCGCCCAGTTGATGGAGTTCACCGCGCCGATGCGATGGCGATCCTTGAACGCAGCGTCGCTGTTCACCTTCTTGACGAGATCCTGGCAGTCGTCGAACACGCCGCGCACGGCGAGGTTGTGCACGTTCGCATCCTGCAGCGAGTACATCTGCGCCGCCTGGAACGGCGTCATGCGCTTCCACGGCGAGAGCATGAAGACATGGATGCCTGTCTTTCCGCGCAGCGCATATTCGGCCGCGGTGCCGGTGTCGCCGGAGGTGGCGCCGAGGATCTTGAGCCGCTTGCCCTCGAACAGGTTGCCGAGAAGCTGCAAAGCGATGTCCTTGAACGCCGCGCTCGGACCGTTGGAGAGCGCAAGGAGATGCAGTCCCGGCTCCAGGGTCTTGAGCGGCGTGATCTCCTCGGAGCCGAAAATGCGCGCCGTGTAGGTGCGCGCCACCAGCTCGTCGAGCCGCGGCACATCGTCCATATACCCGCGCAGGATGGCGTGCGCGAGCTCCGGGTAGCTGAGCCGGCGCCAGCGCAGGAGGTCGGCCACCGGGAAGCGCTCGGGCACGTAGAGCCCGCCGTCCGCGGCGAGGCCTTCGAGCAGGATGTCGGAGAAGCGCTGCGGTGTACCGCCGCCGCGGGTACTGACGTAGAGCACGGCGCTACTTCTTCTTCTCGGGCTCGCGCTTTTTCTCGAGCTGGTTGAACTTGCGGATCTGCTCGGGCGTGGCCTTGCGATGCACGGCCTGGCGCGCCGCGGGCTTCTTCTTCGGCGCCGGCGCCTGCGCAACGCCCGGCGTGGCGAGCGCAAGCGCAAGCGCGATGACGAGCGCCCTCACAGCAGATCCTCGACGCGCAGCCGCACGATGCTGCCGGCCACGGTATCGAGCCGCTCGATGCGCGCCGTCGCCTGCTCGACGTTCCGCTCAAGGGCGCGATGCGTGAGCATGACGATGTCCACCTGGCTTTCGCCCTCGGCGGGCTCCTTCTGCAGCATCGCTTCGATCGAGATCTTGCAATCGGCGAGCACGCGCGTGATGTCGGCAAGCACGCCCGGGCGGTCGAGCACCCGCATGCGCAGATAGTAGGACGTCTCTACGTCCTGGATCGGCAGCACCGGCGTGTCCGAGAGCTGGTCCGGCTGGAAGGCGAGATGCGGCACGCGGTGCTCGGGATCCGCGGTGATGAGGCGCGTGACGTCGACGAGGTCGGCGACCACCGCGCTCGCGGTCGGATAGGCGCCCGCGCCGGCGCCGTAATAGAGCGTCGCGCCGACGGCGTCGCCCTTCACGAGGATGGCGTTCATCACCCCCTCGACGTTCGCAATCAGCCGGCGCGCCGGCACGAGCGTCGGATGCACGCGCAGCTCGATGCCCTTCGCCGCGCGGCGCGCGATGCCGAGCAGCTTGATGCGATAGCCGAGGCCCTCGGCATAAGCGATGTCCTCGCGCGTGAGCTTGGCGATGCCCTCGGTGTAGGCCTTCTTGAACTGCATCGGGATGCCGAAGGCGAGCGCGCAGAGGATGGTGAGCTTGTGCGCGGCGTCGATGCCTTCGATGTCGTAGGTCGGGTCCGCCTCGGCGTAGCCGCGCTTCTGCGCGTCCTGCAGCGCCGCGGCGAAGGTGAGTCCTTTCTCGCGCATCTCCGAGAGGATGAAGTTCGACGTGCCGTTGATGATGCCGGCGATCCATTCGATGCGGTTGGCCGTCAGCCCCTCGCGCAGCGCCTTGATGATCGGCACGCCGCCGGCGACAGCGGCTTCGAAGGCGACCATCACGCCCTTTTTCTGGGCTGCCGCGAAGATCTCATTGCCGTGCAAGGCGAGGAGCGCCTTATTCGCGGTGACGACGTGCTTGCCGTTCGCTATCGCTTCCAGCTGCAGGTCCTTCGCGACCGTGGTGCCGCCGATGAGCTCGATCACGATGTCGATATCGGGCGAGCGCACGACCTCGAAGGCGTCGCCGTGGATGCGGGCGCGGTCGCCCACCTTGCGCCGCGCGAGCTCGTTGGCACGCTCGGCGACCTGAGTGATCTGGATCGGGCGACCGGCGCGCCGCTGGATTTCGTCCGCGTTGCGGTTGAGCACCTCCCAGGTGCCGCCGCCGACCGTGCCGATGCCGAGCAGGCCGACGCGAATGGGCTTCATGCGGGCGCGGGCGCTTTTGCGGCTGCCTTGAGGAGCCCGTCCTTGCGGAACATGTCGCGGATGCCGCGCGCCGCCTGGCGCAGGCGCAGCTCGTTCTCGATCAGCGCGATGCGCACGTGATCGTCGCCGTAGTCCCCGAAGCCGATGCCGGGCGCCACCGCGATGTGCGCCTCGCCGAGCAGGCGCTTGGTGAACTCGATCGAGCCGAGCTTGGCGTAGAGCTCGGGGATTTTCGCCCAGATGTACATCGAGGCCTTGGGTTTGTCCACCATCCAGCCGATCTCGTGCAGCGCCTTGACCATGACGTTGCGGCGCTTCTCGTACGTCTTCCTGATGTCGGCAACGCAGTCCTGCGGTCCTTCCAGCGCCACGATCGAAGCGACCTGCACCGGCGTGAAGCTGCCGTAGTCGTGATAGCTCTTGATGCGCGCGAGCGCTTGCACGAGGTCCTTGTTGCCCACCATGAAACCGATGCGCCAGCCCGCCATGTTGTAGCTTTTCGACATGGTGAAAAACTCGACCGCGACTTCGCGCGCGCCGGGGACCTGCATGATCGAGGGCGCCTTGTAGCCGTCGAACACGATGTCGGCGTAGGCGAGATCGTGCACCACGAGGATGCCGTGCTCCCTCGCGATCGCGACCACGCGCTCGAAGAACGCGAGGTCGACGCATTGCGCGGTCGGGTTCGAGGGAAAGCCGATGACGAGCATCTTGGGCTTCGGCGTGAGCTCGCGGATCGCGCGCTCGAGTTCGCCGAAGAAGTCGACGCCCGGCGTCATGCGCACCGAGCGGATGTCGGCGCCCGCGATGATCGCGCCATAAATGTGTATGGGGTACGACGGGTTGGGAACGAGGACGGTGTCGCCGCGCTCGAGGCACGCGAGCATGAGATGGGCGAGCCCTTCCTTCGAGCCGATGGTGACGATGGCTTCGGTGTCCAGGTCGAGCTCGACGCCGTAGCGGCGCCGGTACCACTCGCAGATCGCGCGGCGCAGTCGGGGAATGCCGCGTGACACGGAATAGCCGTGCGTGTCCTGGCGTTGCGCGGCTTCGCAGAGCTTCTCGACGATGTGCTTCGGCGTCGGCCCGTCGGGATTGCCCATCGACAGGTCGATCACATCCTCGCCTTGCCGGCGCGCCGCCATCTTCAGCTCGTTGGTGATGTTGAAGACGTACGGCGGAAGCCGCTTAATCCTTGAAAATTCACGCATTGTAAAATTGTAGCGTGAAACTTCACGCTTCCACTCCCGCGGGCGCCAACACCATCACCGCCTATGGCGACGATTACATCGCCGTCAACGGCGCGCGTCGCGATAGCAACGTCATCGTCACCGCAGCCGAGGTGCGCGACTGGAATGCAGCCGACTTCGAGCATCTCTGCGCCGAGAACTTCGCCGAGCTCGCCACGCTCGGCGTCGAGATCGTGCTGCTCGGCACCGGCGCGCGCCAGCGCTTCCCGCATCCGCGCCTCACCGCCGCCCTCGGCGCCGCGCACGTCGGCCTCGAAGTGATGGACTCGAAAGCCGCCTGCCGCACGTACAACATCCTCGTCGCTGAAGAGCGCCGGGTCGCCCTCGCGCTTCTTTTCGAGTGACGCGCCGCCTCGCGGCGCTCTGGGTGTTGGCGGCGCTCGTCTGGTTCGGCACGCTCGGCGTGCGCCCGCTCTACAAGGCGGACGAGAGCCGCTACGGCGAGATCTCGCGCGAGATCGTGGCGAGCGGCGACTGGACCACGCCGCGCCTGAACGGCTTCAAGTACTTCGAGAAGCCGCCGCTGCAGTACTGGGCCACCGCCGCGCTTTTCGCCACGCTCGGCGTGCGCGACTGGGTCGCGCGCCTGTGGACGGCGCTCCTCGGCTTCGCCGGCATCGCGCTTACGCTCTACGCGGGCAACCGCCTTTTCGGTCCGCCGATCGGGCGCTACGCCGCCGCCGTCCTCGCCGGCAGTCCGCTCTATATCGTTCTCGGCCAGGTGAATACGCTCGACATGAGCGTCACGTTCTTCCTGTCCGCGGCGATCTTCGCACTCGCGCTACGGCGCATGCTCTGGTTCTGGGCCGCCTGCGCGCTCGCCGTACTGAGCAAAGGCCTGATCGGCATCGTGCTGCCGATCGGCGCGCTCGGTCTCTACATCCTCGTGAGGCGCGACTGGTCGCTCATTGGCCGCCTGCGCCTCCTGCCCGGCGCAGCGCTCTTCCTCGTCATCGCGGCGCCCTGGTTTTTCCTCGTCTCGGCGCGCAACCCGGAGTTCGCGCATTTCTTTTTCGTCCAGGAGCACTTCGAGCGCTATCTCACCGCGATGCACCAGCGCGTGCACCCGGTCTGGTACTTCGTGCCGGTCCTCGTCGCCGGCATGGCGCCGTGGATCATGCCGCTCGCTCACGCGGCGGGACGCGCGCTCAAAGAGCGTAGCGACGCGGAGCTCCTGCTCTGGTGCTGGGCGCTCGTCGTCTTCGTCTTTTTCTCCATGTCGAGCTCGAAGCTGCCGCCGTACATCCTGCCGATGTTCCCGGCGCTCGCGCTGCTCGCGGCGCGCTCGCTCACCCGCAGGGTGCTGATCGTGCAGGGCAGCGCGCTCGCCATCGGCGCATTTGCCGGCGCCTTCCTCATTCACCGCTATGCCACCGGCGGGCCGTATGCGGGGTACGGCTTCTGGCTCGTCAGCGCCGCACTCGCGCTCGCAGGCGCCGCGGCGGCGGCGCTGGTGCTGGCATGGCGCGAACGACTGCAGAGCGCAATCGTCCTCCTGGCCTTTGGCGCGCTGGCAGCGACGCAGCTCGGCCTCGCGAGCCACCGTACGCTCGCCGATCGCTTCAGCGTTGCGTCCACAGTCGCCGCGCTCCCCGAGCGGCCGCCCGCCGATGCGCCGGTGTACGCAGTGCAGATGTACGACCACACGCTGCCCTGGAGCCTGCGCCGCACGGTGACCATGGTCGGTTATCGCGACGAGCTCGGCGTCGCGGTCGACTGGGA
>Ga0075436_100003640_pt1 | contig 10557 bp, 7 predicted proteins | sample RhiMethybrSRZTD5_FD_75303 | JGI IMG/M metagenome (GOLD analysis project Ga0075436, IMG submission 75303) | Populus rhizosphere microbial communities from Tennessee, USA - Rhizosphere MetaG P. TD hybrid SRZTD5 | ecosystem: Host-associated > Plants > Roots > Rhizosphere > Soil | place: USA... | reverse complement strand
ACCGCGCTGCACGAGCTCGCCGACGCCGCCGGCGTCGGGCTCCGGATCGATCGCGATCGCATCATGGTGCTGCCCGAGGGACAGCGGCTGTGCGACGCGTTCGGGCTCGATCCGCTGGGCACGATCGCCTCCGGCGCACTGCTCATGACACTGGATCCCGCCGACGCGGGCATCGTCATTCACGCGCTCGCGCGCGAATCGATCGACTGTCACTTCATCGGGCAGGTCGTCGATCGCGCCCAGGGCCGCATGCTCGTGGAAGGCACGAAGTCGTGGCCCTTGCCGCTGTTCCCCCAGGACGAGATCACCCGGCTGTTCGCGGAGGCCTGAGCGTGCCCCAGATCGGTTATGCGCATCGTCCCGTCGCCCTCGGCCGTGAAGGCATGGTGACCTCCGCGCATCCCTACGCCACGATCGCGGGACTGGATGTGCTGCGCGCAGGCGGAACCGCCGCCGACGCCGCCGTCGCCACGAACGCCGTGCTCGCCGTGACGCAGCCGAACATGTGCGGCGTCGGTGGAGACATCTTCGTCCTGTACTACGAGGCGGCGACGCGGCGCGTGCACTTCCTCAACGGTGCCGGACGCTCGGGCTCGCGCGCCTCGCTCGAGGAGCTGCGGCGCCGCGGCGCCAGCGCGCTGCCCGTCGTCGGCGGCATGACGGTGAGCGTGCCCGGCTGCGTCCGCGGGTGGGGGATGCTTCTCGAGCGCTTCGGCACCAAGCCGCTTGCCTCACTGCTGGCGCCGGCGATCCACTGGGCCGAGGGCTTTCCGACCTCGTCGCTCACGAGCCAGAGCATCGCCGAGTTCGCGAACGTCACGCCGGATCCCGAGTGGCATCGCGTGTTTCGGCCCGGCGACCGAGCGCCCGCGCTCGGCGAGTCGCTCGTGCAGGCGGACCTCGCCCGCACGCTGCGCGATCTCGCGACCGAGGGCCCGGACCTGTTCTACACGGGCAGGGTGGCGCGAGCGATCGCCGACCGCCTCGCGAGCGACGGATTCCTCACGCCCGACGACCTGGCCGAGCACGCCGGCGAGTGGGCCGAGCCGATCGCGACGACGTATCGCGGCTTTCGCGTCTACGAGACGCCGCCGCCGACGCAGGGACTCGCGGCGCTCGTCGCGCTCAACATCCTCGAGCGTTTTCCGCTCGCGAAGCGCCCGCTGCACTCCCTGCAGCATCTGCACCTGCTGCTCGAAGTGATCAAGCTCGCCTACGCCGATCGCGACCGCTTCATCGGCGATCCGGCGCATGCGCACGTGCCGCTGGCGCAGCTGCTGGACAAGGGGTACGCGGCGCGGCGCCGAAAATCCTTCGATGCCCGCAAGGCGCAGGCGTACACCGCGGGTGATCCCGAGGGCGATACGACGGGGTTCGTCGTCGCCGATCGGCACGGCAACGTGGCCAGCGTGATCCAAAGTCTCTTCAACACGTTCGGCTCTGGCATCGTCGTACCCGGCTGCGGCATCGTCCTGCAGAACCGCGGGCGTCATTTCCAGCTCGATCCCGCGCATCCGAGCGTGCTGGCGCCGCGCAAGCGGCCGTTCCACACGCTGATGGCGTCGATCGTGACGCGCGACGAGCGGCCGGCGCACGCGATGGCCACCATGGGCGGCAACGGCCAGGCGCAGTTCCACGTGCAGATCCTGACGAATCTGCTCGACTACGGGCTCGATCCCCAGGAGGCGATCGAGCGGCCCCGCTTCCTGCTGGGACCGTTCTATCCCGAGGACGCGCCCGACACCATTCATCTCGAAAGCCGCCTGCCGCGGGCCGTCGTGTCGGGACTCACGCGAAAGGGACACGCGATCCGCCCCGCGCCGGAGTTTTTCACGCGCACGGGCCACGCCCACGCGGTGAGCTTTCGTGACGGCGCGCTGTTGGGAGGCGCCGATCCGCGCGGCGACGGCGTCGCGCTGGGGTACTGAGATGCGCCGTGTCGCCACTGTCGTCATCGTGCTGCTCATGCTTTGCGGCCCGGCGACGGCGGCAGAGTGGGGCGGGCTCACCCCGGCCACGAGCACGATGGACACCGTCCGCGAGAAATTCGGCGCGCCCACTCGCACGGAAACGCAGAAGGTCGACGGGTATGACACGACGACGTGGATCTACGAAGGAACCGAAGCGCCCACGGGCATGAGCCGAATGGTCGTCGACTTCGGCCTGCTGCAGGCGGGGGGATTTCAAAAGAAAGTCATGCGCTCGTTCCGGCTCGAGCCGCACCCCGGTGTCTTCACTCGCCAGACGGTTCTGTCCGGCTGGGGCCCGCCGACCGGTATCAGCGAGCAGGCCAGTGGTGACTCGTTTTACTACGAAGACGGTCTGGTGGTCGTGTTCGACCAGGAGGCGTGGTCGGCCGTCAACATGGTGTTCACACAGCCCCGGCCGAGCGACCGAGCGAAGCCGTCGCGCTGACGAAGCCCGCGACCGGAATATCGATCCAGTCGGGACGGTTGTTCGCCTCGTACACGATCTCGTAAGCTGCCTTCTCCACCTCGAGCACCGCCACCGCTCGCGTGAATGCGTCGTCGGATTCCGGCACGAAGCGCGCGCCCGAGGTTGCGGCCCGATACGCCGTGAGGTACGCGGCTCGCGCGTCGGCTTCCCAGCGCCGGCGCTCGGACGCGGCGAGGCTGGAGCTGGCGACCGCGTAACCGATCGATCGGAGCATCCCCGCCACGTCGCGCAATGGCGTATGTTTGCGCCTCCGCTCTTCGAGCGGCCGCAGGGGCTCGCCTTCGAAATCGATGATCGTGAAGTCGCGCCCGTCGTCGACGGCGAGCGTCTGGCCGAGGTGGAAGTCACCGTGATGGCGCGTCTTCACGCAACCTACGAGCCCGCCGAGGCCTGCCGGGCCGCCGACGTCCGGTACGTCTGGAAGCGACCGTCCATGTGCCGCTTCGCGCGCGGCGGCGACCTGACGCCGCACGGATTCCGCCCACGCCGCCACGTCGGTCCGCGTGATGGGATCAGCGCCGAACGCCGGGTCCGGCGTCGGCGTGGCGAGTGCGGTGTGCAGCTCTGCGGTCCTTGTCCCGAGACGTCGCAGCGCGTCCAGCGGCGCGTTGCCCGAGGCGAGTCGGTCGAGCACCCAGCGCCAGCCGTCACGGGCGCCCGGGACGTATTCCTGCAGCACGGCGAGCGTGGCCATTCCGGGGACGTCCGCAGGACTCTCGGGCGCACCAGCGTTGCCCGCATAGTACTCGAGGGCGCCGGCCAGGCGGGGCGTGCCGCGAAACGTCGTGTGCTCGGTGAGGAAGCGTGTGATCTCGAGCTCGGGATTGAGGCCCTCGGCGAGGCGCCGAAACACCTTCATGACCACGCGGTCGCCGAAGACGACGGACGTATTGCTCTGCTCGCCTTGGAGCCGACGCACCGTGACGTCCCCGGACATCTCGACGGGAAACGCGCGGCTCGGCCGGCCGACCAGCCTGCCGCGATCACCCCGGAGCTCGTCGCCGCGCCGCACGACGTCGAGAAGAGCCCGGTCGAACGCCGGATCGTCGAAGGCGTCCACCGCAGCCTCGGTCGGCGGGAGCGCGACGACGTAGCGCTCGAGCTCGCCGATGGGATCCGCGAAGCCGACGAAGACGACGTAGAGCGTGCCGGGCCCGAGCCGGATGCGGTCGCGGCACATCACGCCGCTGATGAGCCGCGCCTTGCTCCCGAACCAGCGCTGCTTGGCGATCCAGTTCACGAGGGGGGCTCCGAAATGTCGCCCCTCGATGTCCGTCATATCGCGGTTTCCTCGATCCCGTAGCGCACCGGGCGCCGCTCGCGGCGCTCGAGCCGGAACCAGTAGTAGCCGTGCGGGCCGAGGCTCAGGAAGTACGGCGCGCGCGTGATGCGCGGAAAGCGATTGCCGCTGAGCATCTCGACGGGCTCGGCGCCGTCGTGGGCGGCGAGATCGAGCTCCACGGGCTGGCTGCGCGCCGAAAGATTCGCGACGATCAGCAGCGTCTCGTCGCGCCACGTACGCAGATAGGCGAGCACCGCCTGGTTGCGCGGGCGGAGGAACTCGATCGTGCCGCGGCCGAAGACGGCCGAGCGTTTGCGCACGCCGATCAGGCGTCGCATCGTGCTGAGCAGCGAGGCGGGATCCTTCTCCTGCGCCGCGACGTTCACCGCCTGGTAGTGATAAGCGGGGTCGGTGACCACCGGCAGATAGAGCGCGGCTGGATCGGCGGACGAAAACCCCGCGTTCCGGTCGGCGGACCACTGCATCGGCGTGCGCACGCCGTTGCGGTCGCCGAGGTAGACGTTGTCGCCCATGCCGATCTCGTCGCCGTAGTACACGATCGGGCTGCCCGGCAGGGTGAGCAGCAGACAGTTCAGCAGCTCGATCCGGTTACGGTCGTTGTCCATCAGGGGCGCCAGGCGCCGCCGGATCCCGAGGTTGAGCTTCATCGACGGATCCGAAGCGTAGGCGTAGTACATGTAGTCCCGCTCCTCGTTCGTCACCATCTCGAGCGTGAGCTCGTCGTGGTTGCGCAGGAACAGGCACCACTGGCATGCCGCCGGAATCGACGGCGTGTGCGTGAAGATGTCGGTGATCGGCAGTCGGTCCTCGCGGCGCACGCCCATGTACAAGCGCGGCATCAGCGGGAAGTGAAACGCCATGTGGAACTCGTCGCCGTCGGCGAAGTACGGCCGTACGTCCTCGGGCCACTGATTCGCCTCGGCGAGCAGCACGCGGCCCGCGTACTCCGAGTCGATCACGCGTCGGAATTCTTTCAGAATCGCGTGCGTCTCGGGTAGATTCTCGCAGCTCGTGCCCTCGCGCTCGATCAGATACGGCACGGCGTCGCACCGGAAGCCGTCGAGGCCGCGGTCGAGCCAGAACCGCATGACGTCCAGCATGGCGGTCTTCACGGCGGGATTGTCGTAGTTCAGATCCGGCTGGTGGCTGAAGAACCGGTGCCAGTAATACTGCTTCGCGATCGGATCGAACGTCCAGTTGGACTTTTCGGTGTCGGTGAAGATGATGCGCGCGTCGCGGTACTTCCCGTCGGAGTCGCTCCACACGTAGTAATCGCGGTGCGCCGACGCGCGGTCTGCGCGCGCCGCCTGAAACCACGGGTGCGCGTCGGAAGTGTGGTTCATCACGAGGTCGGCGATCACCCGCAGGCCGCGATCGTGCGCGGCGTCGAGGAACTTCTGAAAGTCCTCCACGCTGCCGTAGGAGGGAAGGATCCCATAGAAATCGGCGATGTCGTAGCCGTCGTCGCGAAGCGGCGAGGGATACATCGGCAGAATCCACAGACAATCGACGCCGAGGTCATGCAAGTAGTCCAGCTTGCTGGTGAGCCCCGCGAAGTCACCCACGCCGTTGCCGTCGGCGTCCATGAACGCCTTCACGTGGACTTCATAGAAGACCGCGTCCTTGTACCAGTCGGTCATTGGTAGCGACGAGTTGGAGTGCGGCTCGAGCCGCGGGTGGGCTGCTCTAGATGGTCGTGGCTGCGCTCCGCGTTCAACCGTTCCGACGCAAGGGGGTGGCTGCGCTCCGCGTTCAACCGTTCCGACGCAAGGGGGTGGCTGCGCTCCGCGTTCAACCGTTCCGACGCAAGGGGGTGGCTCCGCTCCGCATTCAACCGTTCCGGCGCAATGCCGCGGCTGCGCTCCCAGTTCAATCGTTAGCGCTCCAGGACGAAGATCTGCGCGGGGTCGCGCTGGGGGTCGAGCTCGACGTAGCCGCGCGGGCCGCGCCAGTCGTATGTCGTGTCGGACAACTGCTCGTGCATGTGGTACGTCCGGCCCGGAGCCAGCCCGAGCGTGTCGAGCGGCACATCCACGAAGCAGGCCCGCGTTCGCGTCGGGTCGAGATTCACCGCGACGAAGACGTGGTCGTCACCCCACGACTTTCCATACCACAGCACCGCCGGATCGTCGGCCTCATAGAATTGCAGGTTGTCGTAACGCTGCAACGCGGGATGGGCGTGTCGCGCGCGATTGATGCGCGTGATGTAGTCCACGAGGTTGCCGGGCGCGTCCCAGTCGCGCGTGGTCAGCTGATATTTCTCGGAGTCGAGGTACTCTTCGGATCCCGCGCGTACCGGCACGTTCTCGCTCAGCTCGTACCCGCTGTAGATGCCGTATAGCGACGACAGCGTGGCCGCCATGACGAGCCGGAACTTGAACGCCGGACGGCCGCCCCGCACGAGCGTCTCGTGCAGGATGTCAGGCGTGTTCGGCCACAGGTTGCCACGGAAGTAATCTGCCACCGGCGGCCTGGTGATCTCCGTGAAGTAATCGATGAGCTCCTGCTTCTCGTTTCGCCACGTGAAGTACGTGTACGACTGGGTGAAGCCGGCCTTCGCGAGCACGCGCATCATCTTCGGCCGCGTGAACGCTTCGGCGAGAAAGATCGTCTCGGGATGCGTGGTCTGCACGGCGCGGATGAGCCATTCCCAGAAGCGAACCGGCTTCGTGTGCGGGTTGTCCACGCGGAACGTTTTCACGCCGTGGCCGATCCAGAACTCGATCACGTGTTTCATCTCCAGCCAGAGCGGGCCGGGATCGTCGCCGACGAAGTTGACGGGATAGACGTCCTGATACTTCTTCGGCGGATTCTCCGCGTACTTGATCGTCCCGTCGGGCCGATGGAAGAACCACTCCGGATGCTCGCGCACCCAGGGATGATCGGGCGACGCCTGAATCGCGAAATCGAGCGCGACCTCCAGGCCGCGGCGGGCCGCCGCCTCGACGAACCGGTCAAAGTCGTCCAGCGTGCCGAGCTCGGGATGGACGGCGGTGTGGCCGCCTTCGACGCCGCCGATCGCCCATGGGCTGCCGGGATCGCCGGGCTCGGCGGTGAGCGCGTTGTTCTGGCCCTTGCGGTGCGTGCGGCCGATCGGATGGATCGGTGGCAGATACACCACGTCAAACCCCATGGCGGCAGCGTGGTCGAGCTGCGTCTCCGCATCCTTGAACGTACCGTGTCGCTCTTCGCCGCCGCTGCTGCGCGGGAAGAACTCGTACCAGGCGGCGAAGCGTGCGCGCTCACGATCGGCGACGACCTCGAACTCCCGTGGCGCACGCGTGGCCGTGGCGCGATCGAGGTGCGCATCCATGAGCTGGCCGAGTCGTTCGTCGCGGGCGATCTGCACCGCTTCGGACTGTGACGGCGTCTGTTCGAGTCTCTTCGCGTAGGTTTCGAGCGCATCGCGTTGATCACGCGCCCGCGCGCGCGGGGCGGCGGCGCGGACGAGAGCGGCGCCCTCGAGCAGCTCGCTCGCGACGTCCTGCCCGGCGTCGACACGCTTCGCGAGATCGGCCAGCCACGAGCGGAACGGATCGGCCAGCGCCTCGATCGTGTAGACCCAGCGCGCGTTGTCGGCCAAGGTGAACGATCCAGCCCAGCGATCGTTGTCCACGAAGCGCATGGCCGTCTCGCGCCAGCCCGACTCGTCGGCGCGTCGATAGAGCAGGAAGGCCGCGAGCACCTCGTGCCCCTCCTTGAAGATGTCCGCGCTGACCTCGAGCACCGCTCCGACCTCGCGCTTGAGCGGATAACGGCCGCCGTCGACGGCCGGCACAATCGCCTCGATGATGATGGTGCGCTTGAGCTCCGCCGCCGGCGGCAGATCGCCGCGCGCGCCGGCCGTCTTGCGAGTCGGGGCCGGCGCGCCGGGTTCCTTGCGAACCGGAAGGCGCGTGTTCCGTGCTCGAGCCATTGTCTTGATTGTATGTTGCGCCTCGGACGGCGGGGCCCCAGCCCCGCGCATCAGAGAGCCACACTACCGCCAGTGTTCCACGAGATAGGGTTTCTGTCGCTCGAAGGCGAGGGCCGTCTCCTCGAGCATGTCCTCGGTCGCCCGTGCGATCGCCGTGCGCGTCGCCTCGACGTAGGCGGCGGTGCGGCCGAGATAGATCGGGACGAGCGAGCGCAGCAGATGGTCGCGGTGCACGACGGAGTAGTGATGGCCGAGCGCGAACTCGTACACGATGCGCGCCCACAGATCGTCGCGGAACTGCAGGCCGCGTCCCGTCGCATTCTCGAGCACGAGCAGCTCGCCGAGCGTGTCGGGCGACAGGATCAGGTCCCAGATGCCGCCGAGGTCGCGTACGCCGAGCCTGAACGCGTCGAGCATCGCGTCGACCTCCAGCGTGCGCGGATCGACGAGCGGGCCCTGCGGCGTGCCCACCGTCGGCAGCGGCTCGCTCCCGCGGACCTCGAGCCAGAGATCCTGGTGCCGATCCATCAGCGTGAACACGGCGCCCACCGTTTCGGCCAGCATGGTCGGAAGGTCGCCCGTCCGCGTCCGTGAGCGGACGGTGTGGCGCCCGAGCCACGCCTCGCACACCGCGAAGCCGTCGGCGATGGCCGCGCCGGTGATCCACAGATCGCTGACGTCGCGCCCCGACCAGTTCCACTTCGGGTGCACGAGCAGATGATCGAGCAGCCGCGCGGACAGCGCCTGCTGACCGCCGAACGGCTGCTGCAGGCGACGGCCGTAGAGTGCGCGCACCAGCGGCGCGAGCAGAAGCCGCGTGATCGTCCCCTCCCATCGGTGACGCGCGTAGGCGGGACCCACGAAATCCGCTTTTTCGCCGAGGATGGGCCCGGCGAGCTCACGAATCCACTCGGGCGCGGCGGACACGACGTCGGCCTCCAGCACCACGCACGCTCGCGCCTGCATGTCGCGCGCGGCGGCAAAAGCGGCGCGCAGGCCTTCGCCGCGGCCGGGGACGCCGTGAAAAGGTACGGCGGCGCGCTCGCCGGCAGGCGGCTCGTAGCGCGCAGTCACCACGGGAAGCCCCGCGGCCTCGAGCGCCTCCGTCGTGCCGTCCGACGAGCCGGCGTCGGCGGCGATGAACGCCGCGCTCATGCCGGGGAAATACTGCGCCAGTCCCGCTGCGGCCGTTGCGGCGGCCGTCTTCACCGTTTCGGCGTTGTTGTAAGTGAGGAACGCGACGGCGACGTCGGCGTTGGCCGTGCTCACTGTAACGAAGCCTTGGCGTGCGGCTCGAACCGCGGGTGGCGTGGTCTAGGCACGGGTGGCGCCGCTCAACGGCGTGGTTCTAGGCGCGCGGGGCTTCACTGCGTGAGGTGGATCAACAGCGCCATGTAGTCGAGGAGCTGGCGCGTGATGAGGAACGAGCGGCGCACGTGCTCGCGTCCGGCGGCGCCCATGCGCGCGATCAGCTCCGGCGCGTTCAGGAGGTGGCGCAGTCGGAATGCGGCGCCCTCGACCGAGCTGACCGTGTAGCCGGTGACGTCGTAGACGATCTGCTGCGGCAACCCTCCGACGAAGCCGCCGATGACGGGCTTGCCCTTCCACATCGCTTCCGCGGCGCCGATGCCGAACGATTCGCGCACGGACTTCTGCAGCACGATCGTGGCCGCGCGCTGCAGGGCATTGATCTGCAGCGAGGCGTCCGGCGGCAGCTCGCGGATCAGGATGTCGGCATCGCCGTGCGCCGTCTCGCGCAGCTCTCGCAGGATCTCGAGGCTGTCCGGCTCGCCGGCGGAGGTCCCCGCCAGCACGAGGCGAGCGTCGTGGTGTTTCTTCACCATGCGGTAGGCGTTCACGACGCCCAGCGGATCTTCGGCGGCCGTGAAGGCGCCGATCTGCACGAGCAGCGGTTTGTCGGTGGGGACCGACAACGCTCGGAGCACGTCGGCGATTTCGCGTGGGGCGAGGTCCCGATTTTTATCCGAGAGCGGATCGATCGACGGATGGATCACGAATTTCGGCACGCCGAGGCGGCGGCTGAAGCTCGGCAGCGCGAAGACGGCGGCGTCGTACTGGTTGACGAAGGGCCGGAAGAACGTCCAGGCGCGGCGCTGCGGCCGCGAGGCGTCGAAGTGACACGCCCACACCCATCGGCCGCGCTCCGCGCGATGCGCGATCAGCGTGGCCGGCTGCACGTCGTGGACGCACACGAGGTCCGCCTCGAGGGTCAGCTTTTTGGCGTTCACGCGATTCATCTCGACGAAATGGTCGAGGGCCTCGTCGGTGAGCACACGCTCGCTCCCGCGCAGCGACGCCTGCAGCGTCGCCGCCGTCGTGTAGAAGCCGGGGTCGCCGCCCGTGATTTCCCACGCCGCGTCGATGCCGAGATCGGACATGATCGGCACGAGCGTTTGTAGGATTTCGGCTGGGCCCGAGCCGAAGCGCCCGCCCGAGAGGTGAAGAAAGCGCCGTCCGCGCACGCGATCGGCCAGTGTCAGGATGATGTCCACGACGCCCGGCGGCGCCACCCGACGGTAATCCTCAAGACGGATCATCGCGGCCGCGCCTCCAACACGCCGTCCACGAGCGCCAGGACACGCGCGCGCACGCGCTCGAGACTGGTCATGTACGTATCGATCCGCTCGATGCGGTCGGCGAGCTCCGGCAGGCCAAGCGACGTACGGATCCACTCCGCGAAATCGCCGGCGCGCCGACCCAGACGCGTGCGCGCCTCGACCATGTGAAAGTAGATCGCGCTCGCGTCGACCGCGGCCAGCCCGGCCCGGAATTCGGGCAGTGTGTTGACGCCGGGACCGAGCCCGACCTCGACGATGTGCGATTGCTGGAAGTAGAACGGCTCGCCGAACTCCACACGCGG
>Ga0075436_100003639_pt1 | contig 10557 bp, 14 predicted proteins | sample RhiMethybrSRZTD5_FD_75303 | JGI IMG/M metagenome (GOLD analysis project Ga0075436, IMG submission 75303) | Populus rhizosphere microbial communities from Tennessee, USA - Rhizosphere MetaG P. TD hybrid SRZTD5 | ecosystem: Host-associated > Plants > Roots > Rhizosphere > Soil | place: USA... | reverse complement strand
CGGGGGAAAGGCTGTCGCGATCCAAGCCGACGCCGCCGACGTCGAAGCCGTCAAGAGCGCGGTCGACGAGACGGTCGCGACCTTCGGCCGTCTGGATGTGCTTGTAAACAATGCCGGCACGGCTATTCCGAAAACGTTCGAGGAGACCACGCTGGAGGAGATGAATCGTGTGATCGACATCAACGTCCGCGGCATACTGGCCACGACGCAGGCAGCGTTGAAGCACATGAAGAGAGGCGGCCGCATCATCTCGATCGGATCGGCCGTGGGCGAGCGTGTTCTGGTTCCGGGGCTCGTGGCCTACTCGGCCACGAAGGGAGCTGTAAAGATCTTTACTCAGGCGTTGTCCAGAGAGCTCGGGAGCCGAGGTATTACGGTCAACAACGTTCAGCCGGGACCGATCGACACGGATCTGAATCCTGCGGCGGGTGAGTGGGCGGTGCCTCAGAAGGCCGCCACAGCGCTCAACCGCTATGGGCACGTTGAAGAGATCGCCGCGATGGTGGCTTTCGTCGCCGGTCCTGAGTCCTCCTACATTACCGGGTCGAATCTTACCGTTGATGGCGGAATGAATGCTTAACCGCAAGTTTGGCCGACGATGAAACGGGAACGGCCATCTCGGCCAGTTGATTCTGCAGGATAGGCAATGTCGCCTCGATTGCGCGAACTGCGCGGATGATCAACACGCAAACACAGATCAAGTGGAGGAAGATGTCCAACGGCTAACTTGGTGAAGAAATACGGCATCTCTTCTGAGCTGGCACAGAAAATGATGGATGAAGCCATGGCGAAAGCCAGAGAAATTGGCGTTACCGAAAACGTAGCGATTCTCGATGACGGAGGCAACTTTATCCAAGGCGACCCGTCGCTTTTGGCCGGCATCCCCACACTTGCGCGTCTAGCGGCGTACGGAGAGGGGTTTCCCATTGAGGTGAACAGCGAACTTGTCGGTGCGATCGGGGTGAGCGGGGCGCCATCAGTGCAGAACGATGTCGATTGCGCCAGAGCAGCCCTAGCGCTCGTATCCGATGCTGTGCCTGGTGGACTGAATTCGTAAGGCAATCGCTTTCGCGCCGACTGAGCGCCAAGGCGGCTACCAGAGTTGGGGAGGGGAGTCGTTTCAAGGAGAAATCTGATGAATACCCAAGTTGTTTTGATCACAGGCGCACTGACAGGCATCGGTCGCGCTGCCGCAGTCAACTTTGCGCAGGAAGGAGCACACCTTGTTGTGTCAGGTCGTCGAGATAAAGAAGGACAAGAGTTAGTTGCCGAGCTGCAAGGGCTCGGAGCGGAGGCCATTTTTGTTCATACTGACGTCCGCAAAGAAAATGAAGTGCGGGATTTGGTGGATAAGGCCGTCGCACGCTTTGGTCATCTCGATGCTGCTGTCAATTGCGCTGGAACGGAGGGCAAACCTGGCCCGGTGACGGAACAGACTGCAGAAACTTACGCTGCGACGTTCGACACAAACGTCCTGGGTACGCTGCTCAGTATGAAGCATGAGATGCGAGTGATGCTTGCCCAGCGTAGCGGCAGCATCGTCAACGTGTCGTCTACTTACGGCCATACTGGCGCTGCTGGAGCCTCCATATACTCGGCGAGCAAGCATGCAGTTGAAGGACTGACCAAGTCGGCCGCGCTCGAAGCCGCCGCGTCGGGCGTGCGCGTAAACATGGTTGCCCCAGGTCCAATCGATACAGGGATGCTGAATCGCTTCACCGGTACTGCCGAAAAAAGAGCGGGAATGGCCGCGACGGTGCCGCTCAATCGAGTAGGTAGACCTGAAGAGATCGCCCAGACCATCATGTTTCTTGCGTCCGACAAGGCGTCGTTCGTCACGGGTGCGTCGTACCTGGTCGACGGCGGCAAGACGGCCCGGTGATTTTCCTTAAGCGGTACTTAGTTCCCCGGGAGACCTTCGGGCTTTAACTCCTGCCGAATAACAAACGAAAGGACTATTGTGAATACCCGTCAAACCGCGCCGCCTTGCGATTCCACTTCGGATAAACTCAGTCGATCGGGTTCTTCAGCACGGCCGAGCATCGCAGGCGTCAGAGGCTGGTCAAAGAAGGGCATCGGGAAATCGCGAAGATCGAGCAATCTGGCTTCGATACCGGCGCGCTCCTGGAGGTGCTGGAGAATCCACTGCGCCGGCTTCTCAGAAAACCGGACCTGACGAGTACTGCCGACGAGTACAGAAATAGTTGTCATATGGCGTTCCTTTTGCTCGTGGTGTTTAAGGCTTTCGTAACCAGGCGATGATCCCGCTGAGGACAAGCAGCAAAGCCGCGGGGGCGGGGGAACCGCCAACTACGGCTACATGCGTGGTGATTGCGCCAATCATGACGATGACAAGCATGACGGCCGCATAGAAGGCGTACCCCGGAATCAGTAATCCGATGCCGCCGGCCACCTCCAGGAGACCGGTGAGATATCGAAACCACTGGCCCACACCGACCTTGTCAAAGAGTTCGACCATTGCGGCGGTGCCTGCCAACTTTCCGCCGCCGACGAATACAAACGCCAGGGCGACGAACCCCGAAAGAGACCACAGAGTGATGAGCCGACCCTTGCCTGAGGTGGCTGGCAGCGTGTTTGTCGTTATCATAAGGTTCCTTTCTAATGCATCCAAGAGCCTCTATATTGATATCAATATAATTTACTTCAATGGTAAGAGGCAGAAGGATGCGAAAAGGACGCAGCGAAAATGCAAGACACATCCGGGGTTCATGTCTGGCTGGTGCTCGGAAAGGCGTTTCGCGCCCTGGCGACTCGTGCGGAGGTGAGCCTGAACCTGAGCGGTACAAGCCTCGGTGACTCGGAGTTCCGGGTGCTCGAAGTGCTGCTCCGTCAGGATGCCCAAGACCCCCAATTCCCTGCACGGCGACCAGATCACCACCGCGCAAGCCAGCGTTGCGAAGAGCGTTGTAGGTCGTGATCGCCGCGCAGAGAAGAGGAGCGCTCTTAGCCTGCCCGAGGCTCAGTTTTCAGCTTGGGTTTGGTTTTTGCACTACGAGAACTTGGAATGGGGAGCGACCTCTCAACAAGCGCCTCAAAGGCCTCCGCCGCGGGCCGGTCCGTATGTGGCGAACGCAGGAACCGTTGGGAGGTGTGATGGGCGAGATAGATCCCGCCCAGCTCCCAAACGAACTGTTCCACGTCGAGGCCAGCGCATAGGTGGCCCAGTTCCACCGCGCGCCGAACGAGACCGCAAAGGAAAACGCGCCAGGCGGCTTCGAGCTCCACGATCTTGTCGCGGACCGGGCTTTCAACGTCGTCGAACTCAAACATCCCTGCAGCAACGGGACAACCGCCTGGAAGACCGCTGCGCGGAGCCCAACCGAACCAGTTGCGAACCAGCGCCCGAAGCCGCGGCAGCCCTTCGCGCTGCTTCATGGCTGGCTCAATAATATGGGGACGGCCGTGTTGAGACGTGTATTCCAGCAGTTCGATCTGCACTTCGTCTTTTGACTTGAAGTGTGCGAACAGCCCGCTTTTCGATAGCCCAGCCCGATCTGCAAGTACACCCAACGTGACGCCGTCCAAACCGGACTGGCTCATCAGCGCCAAACCGCGTTCCAAAATGCGTTCACGCGAGGTTACTGCGTTTCCCATGGTTCCAAGAGTCGCACGACCGGTCGGTCGTGTTAAGAGCCAATTTGCGTTTCTGGGGAAGTTAATGGGGGGAGCTCCCGCAGAGTCGTGTTCACGCCGCGCAGCAGCCTTTCAGCATCAAACCGTTGGGGTTGTGCCTCCGTCAATGACAAACTCGGTTCCCGTGATCGCAGAGGCGCGGGCGGACGCAACGAAAGCGACGAGTTCCGCAACTTCCTCGGGACGGTTGGGCCTGCCCAACGGAATATCGCCAAGCATGTCCATTAGAGCTTGCCGCGCTGTTGCGTAGTCACTCCTGTCTTTTTCCGCCATTCTCTCAATCATCCTTGTAGCAGCATCTGTTTCGATGAAGCCTGGAGAAACAGTGACCACTCGGATTCCCTTCGGGCTGACCTCGTTCGATAGTGCTTTGCTGTAGTTCGTCAGCGCGGCCTTGGCGGCGGCATACGCTAGCGTCGAATCGTAAAGTGGCAGCCTTCGTTGGATGGACGATACGTGAATGAGTACGCCCGAGCCGCGCTCAATCATGGAGGGCAGCAGGCCACGATCCAGTCGCACGGCCGGAAAGAGGTTTTCATTCATCGCTTGCTGCCAAAGCTCGTCCGTGACAGTGATGAAGCCGCCACTGGGAGCGGAGGATCCCCCAACGTTGTGGACGATAATGTCCACGCCGTTGAAGCGATCCAAAATCTCACGGATGACCTTGGACGTACCTTCAGGGGCCGACACATTGGCTTGGATGAAATGGCTTCCCGTTTTCTGCTCAGGCGAGGACCGTGCGGTTATGATAACGGTGCCGCCTCCTCGTAGAAAGCGATCAGCAAAGGCCTTGCCGGCGCCCTTCGTCCCTCCAGTGACGAGGATGCACTTGCCGTTGAATTCATCTGTCTCCGCACCGGGTTTGGATTGTGGACTCATTGTTCTTTCTCCTCGCTCTTGCGGTGATTTCCAGCCGCGTTCGGGTCCGTGCCGGGCATGGCGTTGGTGTACTACATCGCCAGTACAACGCCCTCGCGATGGCCCTGCATGAATTCTCCGAGGAACAATTCGCTGCTGGCATTCGTGTACACGTTCGCCGTGTCGATGAAATTACCTCCGGCCTCGCGGAACGCGTCGTACACCTTCTTCGCCTCTTCCTTTGCGGCGCCCCAGCCCCAATCGTCGCCGAAGGACATCGTGCCGAGCGCCGCTTCCGAAACCCGCAATCCTGAATTCCCGAGAAGTCTGTATTTCATAAATATTCCTTTCGCTTTAGCGCTCCCAGGCGGCAGGCAAAGGAGTCATCGGGCGGGGTTTCGCCACCAGCCTTGGAGAGGGTCGCTTACCTCGAACCACCTTAGCTTTTGCCTTCCTTGTCCTGCCACTGTTTCCCTTCATGAGCCTACTGTGCCAGATCTTCAGAGATGCGTCCAAGACGTCTTCAAGATCAGATCAATAGCAACGGAGTATCAATTTATGGAACTCAGGCGGGCAATACCTCGACGACGCCGACCAGCTCCTGGAGACCGAGAAAACCGCCGTCGACTTCTTCAATGCCAAGCTCAAGAGGTATCCGAACCACTTGGGGCGGACCGTGTTGTGGGTCGGGGCGAGTATCATCTACGGCGTGCGCGAGCACCCCGGAGAGGACGTCAGCGCAATCACGGTGAACGCGTGGCTCTGAGCTTCAAATACCAGAAGCAGAAAGGAAACTATGCCTAACCTCAATTGGAAACTGTTGACGAAAAAACGCGGAAGCTCTACCCAGGGCTTGCCGCCCGGAAAGGAACATCCCGCCTGGGTGACCAATACGGTCACACTTATCTATGGTGCGTGATAATGAGGCTCGCGCCGTCAGGGGAAGGGCTCGGCAAAATCGCGCGAGGATGCGCGCCGTGTTCTTCAGGAGCTAAGCGAAGCGGCTGTGCGTGCCGGCAGAGTGGCGAGCGGCCGTTCAGGCACGCTGCGCGTCGGTTTTACCGAGAATGCCTCGTGGCGGGGCGTCGTTTCCGGATTCCTTCCGACGATTCCGGGAGCGGCAACCCGACGCCGAACTGCAACTTCACCCAGATGCGAGTTTGGCACAGTTGGAGGCAATAAGATCGGGACGATTGGATGCAGGGTTCGTCAATTTCATGCCACAATCCGATCCGGAATTGGACCAACTTCTCGTGGCCACACAACATGTCGAGCTGGCCGCTCCTAAGAGGCATCCGCTCACAAGACTCAAGAAAGTCCGCCTGCGGGACCTAACGGATGCGCCGTTTATCTGGTTTCCAAGGCTGGCAAACCCTGCGTTCTACGACCAGATGATGCGCGAATGTTATCGCGGCGGTTTGAAATCTCCCCGCATCGTCCAGGAAGCAGTGAACGAGCCGACGGTCCTAAGTCTCGTATCGACTGGCATGGGCGTGGGATGGGTCCTTGCAACGGCACACTGGCGGTGCCCTGAATCCGTTGAAATCTTACCCGTGGTTGACTTGAACATGCCTTTGACTTTGGCGCTGGTGTGGAGGAAGGACACTACCTCTCCTTTGTTCGCGAACTTCATAGCGGAGGTGCGGCGTTTGCCAGAGGTACGAATTCTACACGAAGAGTCTCGCTAGTCTCGATGGTCGCCGTTGCGACGCCCATGCCATCAAGAGAAACACGGATGATATGCACAATATCCGACCTTTGGTCTTGGCACCAATTCATTGGTGCGGTCGAGAGAACTTGAACCTCCACACCCCCTTCGGGTACTCAAGCATCAACCGTTCCGGCATCGGGTAGTTCGTTTCCGAGCATGCTTCGTGTTTCTTGAAGGCGAAGTTGCTTTTGACACTGGAGCGGACTCGGCCCATTTTGCCGCGCGATCTGCGCGACCCGATCTTGGTGTAAACGCCTCAGTCGAAATCAGCCGTTATCGATCGAATAGAGTCGCGAAGCCAGAGGTGGCGCGGATCAGACTTGAGTCTCGGGTGCCAGGCCATTAAAAAGTGAAACGCGTGTAATTCCTGTGGCGCCTTTACCAGACGTAACCTGCGATCCCGTTTGACCACGGATGTCATGCCACTGGTTAGAGTCAGCACGAGCTCTGTTCCCGGGAGGCATTGCAGAGCCACGCCGAAGTACGGCACGCGAATACACGAGTTACGTTTCGCGCCAATAGCTGCCAATTGCTTGTCCGGAATGGTCTGCACGCCAGCATAGGTTCCGACAACAATGTGGTATGCCAACAGGTATTGCTTAAGCGATAGCGAGTCGCCAAAGCCGCTGTCACGGGCAACGGCGCAAATCCAATCCTCGCGATAGAGCCTTTCCGACTGGAAGTGCGACGGCAGAAGGCCGTCATCAATGTGGAGAACAAGATCGAGCTGCCCGTGTTCTACCAGCTCGGCGATGCCGCTCTGCCACGGATGGAACTCAAAATACACCTGGTAGCGCCCATTCGCATATTGCCGGCATAAACGTGGGAGAACGGCCGTACAAACATTGTCAGGGCCAGAAATGTGGAAGTGGCTCTTCTCCCGCACCGGATCGAACGCAGCGGGCGCGACGAGGTGCTCCATCTTGGGCAGCAACCCCTCAAGATCATCGAGGATCTTGCGGCCTCGCAAAGTGAGCTCGAAGCCATTCGGCGATCGGACCAGAAGGTCATCCTGAAATAGAGCGCGTGCGCGCTGCAGAGCTCGGCTTACAGCGGGCTGGCTCAGCAATAGCCTTGATGCTGCCGCCGTGACGCTCTTCTCCTCCGCAATCGCCGCGAACGTAATTAGAAGGTTCAAATCGACTTGGCGGAGTTTCTCTAAACGCATGGCCATCATGATCATTATGCATGATCCGCATACCGGACTGGCGGCATCTTTGACTCTGTAGGCAGAAAGAGTGCACAACAAGGAGGGTTCAGTGGAACAAGGAAACAGTTTACATAACAAGCGGGTGGTCATCTTGGGAGGTTCCTCCGGAATCGGTTTGGCAGTCGCTGAGCAAGCGGCATCACAAGGGGCCAAGCTCGTTATCGCCTCAAGCAACGTGGAACGAGTTCAGAAAGCCATTGAATCGTTGGGCGGAAACGCGCAAGGGCACACGCTTGACCTCTCGGACGAACAGGCTGTCGAAACTCTCTTTACGAAGCTCGGTGCTTTCGACCACCTGGTTTTCACCGCTGGCGATAGCCTCCATTTGCAGAACCTTGCCGACACAGATCTTAAACAGGCCAGGCGTGCGTTCGAGTTGCGCTACTGGGCGGCGCTGGCTGCTGTTAAATACGCAAGCAAGAGTATTCGAAAGGGTGGCTCTATCGTGCTCACCACCGGAGTTGCCGGGCAGCGCCCACATAAAGGATGGGTTGTTGCCGCGAGTGTCTGCGGAACGATCGAGGCCTTGACACGCGCCCTTGCCCTCGAGTTGGCGCCGATACGGGTCAATGCGGTGTCTCCTGGAGTCGTTCGGACGAACCTCTGGCAGAACATGAATGCAGCAGAACGTGAACGCCTGTATGAAAGCGTTGGCAAGAATCTTCCAGTTGGCCGGGTTGGCGAAGCCCGTGATGTAGCGCAAGCCTATCTGTTTTTGATGCAAGAAGAATTCAGCACTGGCCAGACCTTGGTAGTCGATGGTGGCACGGTGCTGGTCTGACAAGCGCCGGTGCTGCCCGCGTCACGCCAATCGATTGAAATAACACTCCTAATGCCGCATATCAGGGCCGCACGTCAGAAGGAACATTGAGATGAGTTTGAATAATGGAAAACAATCGGCGGTAGGTTTCGCGGAGCGCGTTCGTGAGAACCAGCGGAAGCTCAGAGACAGTCTAATAGCGCAGTACGACTTCATCGTCTGTGGGTCAGGTTCCTCCGGATCGGTAGTTGCGCGCCGCCTGGCCGAAAATCCCGACGTCAGCGTGCTCTTGCTCGAAGCAGGCGGCAGCGACGACGTGCCAAGCGTGATCGAAGCGGCTCGCTGGTTTGAAAACCTCGGGAGCGAGCGCGATTGGAACTTTGTGGATCAACCCAATCCACACCTTAAAGGACGTTCCATGCCGCTAGGTATGGGCAAGGTGCTTGGCGGGGGATCGAGCATCAATGTGATGGGTTGGGCACGCTGACATAAGAACGATTGGGATTTCTTCGCATCCGAGTCCGGCGACAGGGCATGGAGCTATGAGTCTGTACTCAATATCTATCGCCGGATGGAAGACTGGCAGGGAGCACCAGACCCCACGCGTCGTGGAACCGGCGGGTTGGTTTTCGTGCAGTCCGCGCCTGACCCGAATCCAATCGCTCCGGCTATGGTGGACGCAACGCGTTCCATCGGGATGCCAACTTTCGATAGCAACAATGGACGAATGATGGAAGGCGCAGGCGGGGCCTCGATTATCGATGTGCGCGTACGCGATGGAAAACGCCTATCCGTCTTTCGAAGTTATGTCTTCCCCTACATGGACCGGCCGAACCTGACTGTGCTCACTCGCGCATTGGTTACCAGGCTTACCTTAGAGGGAAAGCGAGCCACTGGTGTGGAGATCGCTTTTGACGGAAAATCCAACGCATCACCGCTGGACTCGAGGTTGTCCTGTCGTTGGGCGCGATGCACACGCCAAAGGTGTTGATGCTTTCTGGCATTGGCGATCAGGCTGAGCTAAAACGTCTAGGCATACCGGTCGTCCAGCATGTTCCGGGTGTGGGGCAGAACTTTCAAGATCATTTTGCTTTCGGCTGTGTCTGGGAGTATCAGCAACCGCTCGCTCCTCGCAACAATGGAGCTGAGGCAACGTTCTTCTGGAAGAGCAATCCTGGTCTTGACACTCCGGATTTGCAGACCTGTCAGATTGAAGTACCCGTCTGCAGTGCCGAGACAGGCGCCAGGTTTAATCCTCCACCGGCTTCCTGGACGATGTATGGAGGTGTCGTGCGGCCGAAAAGTCGCGGTCAGATTCGCTTGACCGGACCCAACCCTGACGACCCTATACAGATCGAGTCCAACACGCTGTCCCACCCGGACGATCTGAAGGCCGCAGTAGCGTGCGTGGAACTTTGTCGCGAGATTGGCAATTCGGCTGCGCTTCGACCCTTCACAAAACGCGAAGTCATGCCTGGCAACCTTAGAAGAACTGCACTGGAAGACTTCATTCGCGATGAGGCATCCACTTACCACCATCAGACGTGTACCGCGAAAATGGGGCGCGATTCGATGTCGGTGGTAGACGGTCAACTGAAGGTCTATGGGATCGAAAACCTTCGCATCGCAGACGGCTCGATCATGCCGCGCGTGCCCACCGGCAATGCCATGGCTTCCTGCATCATCATCGGCGAGCGTGCCGCGGAAGCCTTGCGGAACCAGCACAGGTTAGAGACATCGTCGGTGTCACGTTCTGCTCGCACTGGAGCAATTTCTGATCTCTGATGAAATCACGAAATGAAAGAGGTATCAATCATGGAAATCGCATCTTTTTTTAAGCTGATGGCCGGCCCGAAAGAACAGAATGCGGCTCCACAAAACGAACTCGGGAGACAAAGAGGAACAAACGAAAGGAGAACTTCCATGGTTAACAAGTCAATTGGATCTGAAACGCATAAGACCGCCGTCGTTACGGGAGGCAGCCGCGGTCTCGGCCGCAACACCAGCCTGAACCTTGCAACGCGCGGTGTGGACATCATCTTCACCTATCACTCGAACAAGGCCGAGGCCGACTCGCTGATAAGCGAAGTCGAAGGAATCGGACAGAAGGCAGCGGCATTTCGCCTCGACACCGCCGAATTGCGCGGATTCGACGCCTTCGTCGCAGAAGTTCGCAATACGCTACAGTCCTGGGCGAGGGAGCGGTTTGACTACCTTGTGAATAACGCGGGCAATTATCGAGAGATCAACTTCGAGAATGTTACCGAGGCGGACTTCGATGCGGTGGTCAACGTTCACTTCAAAGGCGTCTTCTTCCTGACGCAAAAGCTGCTGCCGTTGATGAACGATGGAGGTCGCATTATG
>Ga0075436_100003638_pt1 | contig 10564 bp, 8 predicted proteins | sample RhiMethybrSRZTD5_FD_75303 | JGI IMG/M metagenome (GOLD analysis project Ga0075436, IMG submission 75303) | Populus rhizosphere microbial communities from Tennessee, USA - Rhizosphere MetaG P. TD hybrid SRZTD5 | ecosystem: Host-associated > Plants > Roots > Rhizosphere > Soil | place: USA... | reverse complement strand
AAATCCTGCGGCACCTGTCAGCGAGCAGGGCGCCACCTATTCGGTGGGAACGCCAACGCGGAGCGCCCTGGGCCGTCACGTCGCAGGAGTTGTGGCAGGGCTGGTTTCTGGCGCCGGGTTCGGGCTGTTCTTCATCGGCCTCAATCGGGCTGGGTCAGGTGCCGATCTGTGGCCGTTGGCCGCAGCGGAACTGGGTGCGGTGGTGACGGTTGTCTGCGTAGCGGCTGTCACCGGGCAGCTCGGGCTGCCATCGGCTGGGACGCGCTGGTTTTCTGTGCTGAGCGGGATCACTGCCGCCGCAGGCACTTTGGCGTACTTCCTCGCCGCGCATAGGGGGCTGCTGGCTGTCACCGCGGTTATTGCTTCGCTCTACCCGTCTGGGACTATCGTGCTGGCCCGGGTGCTATTGGCCGAACGGCTGACAGCTGTCAGGATGATCGGGCTTTGCCTGGCGGCTGCTTCGGTCGCCTTGATCGCCGTTGCCGGTGCGGCTTGAGCCGTCGCTGCGGCAACTGCTCCCATGCGGAGCATCAGCTGATCCAGGATGCCCCACGGCTGGAAGGTGTCAGCAGCGGCGGCTTCAAGGCGCAGACCGCCAGCGGGTCGTCATCAACACGCTTTGGGAAACGCGATGGGCCGATATCGAGCTGCCGAGCCGGTGACATCGTGCAGGCCTACCTCCTGCATGGCTGGCAGAGCCCTATGGCAATCGGATCCGACCGTTGCCGGCGGGCGGATATGGCTGATCTGTCCTCGTGCGGCATGTGGCTGTGAGCAGTATGTGGGTTGCTGGACGCTGTTCTGGTCTGACGGAGCCGTCCGGCGGCCGCTGCCCCTACAGCGCTCGCGGCGGGCGTTTGGCCGCCGCATGGATCTCGTGGTCAGTGCGCCGGTCATGGCTCGCGCGTTGGCGTCTTCCCGGGGTGGGCGCGAGGCGGGCCCTGCGGGCGTTGGCTGCGGCAGGCCCGGCCAGGTCGGCGAGTGTGGCGTCCAGCGCTTGGTCGTCGGCGGCGGTGCGGCGGCGGTCGGCGCCCGCGACGGCTTGGTCGAAGTCGACCAGCCAGGCCATGCCGTGGCGGTCGATCATGACGTTGTCCCCGCTGAGGTCTTGGTGTGCGAGGCCGCCGCGGTGCAGCGCGGCGGCCTGTCGCCGCAGGTCCGCGAGCAGGTCGTCGTTGATATGGTCGCTGCCGAGCTCGGCGAGCGTGCAGCCATCGATCCGCTCCTGCACCAGCAGGCCCGCGCCGTTGCCGAAGGAAGTCACTAGCAGCACCGCGGGCACACGCGCGCCGGCCGCGCGGGCGAGCAGCCCCATCAGCGCCTCGTGCTCGGCCTCGTGCACCGGCGGGCCCTGCCGGGCGGGCCGCCCGGCTCGCCGGAGTCGCCGCCAGGTGCGGTAGAGCAGGTCGGTGTCCCGCCATTCGCGGGCGACGACCTTGACGAATACACCCGGATCCGGCGAGTTGCCGGACACGAAGCAGGTCGACCGCCGGGCCTGCGGCCGGACTGGCACCAGCTCGCGCACCTCGATCCCGTGGGCCCGCAGCGCTTCCCGGACCCGGCCGACCGGCGGCCGGCTCTCCGGAGCGCCGATCACCAGGTGAACGAGCGCTCCGGCGGCCCAGCCGAGCGCAGCGCCGCCCAGCACGTCGAGCGGCAGATGCGCGCCGACGTACATCCGGGTGAGGCACACCGCCGCCGCCAGCGCCCAGGCGACCCGCCGGGCCCGGCGGCCGAGGTACGGGCTGGCCACCGTCGCCAGCGCGACCGCCACGGCGGAGTGACCGGAGACGTACCCGAGGCCCCCCGCCGGCTCACCCAGGATGTTCACCTGATCCAGCAGCGAGTCCGGCCGGCCTCGCTGGACGAACTGTTTGATCACTTTGGCGATCAGGTAGATGCTGCCGGCGGCGAGCACCGCGTCAAGCGCAAGGCGCAGGTGCCGCGTGGCCAGCGCGACGACGGCCACTAGCGGGACCGCGCCGATAACGCCGAGCTGCATCACCAGCCACACCCCGGGCCAGGTCCAGCCGGGTAGCGCGAGGTCGTTGACCAGCCGGAAGACGGCCGTCTCCCGGCTTCCGAGGTAGTTCTTGTGGATTGCCAGCGCGGTCAGGAGGAGGACCACGGACCCGGCCACCAGGCGGACGGCGTCGCCCGGGTGCCGGGCATACCCCCCGGCTAGCAGCCACCCGCCGCCCCGCCGAGGGCCGACCCGCTGTGTCGCCCCGGCCATCAAAATGCCCCCCGGCGTTGGCCGCTCACGAGACCAAATCGGAGCCCGGCAGGCGCACAAACATCCTGCGCCTGTGCGGCGGCCCGTTGTCCAGCAACAAGACATCGGTCGCCTGGTCACAACATGTGCAGGAGGGATGGAGAAGGCGTGGAGGAGGCATGGAAAACACGCGCATTCGGCCAGAGCCTCCGACAACTCCCGCTGCGTCCGGGATTACGTCACCCACCGTGACTGGCGCTGCTCTACTCTTGGCGCGCAAGTAGCCGACTATATGCAGGCAGCCGCGGATACGGTCGGCTAGCGACCTGTCGAAGGAGTACCGGAACGGTCCGTTCTGAATCGCTGGCTGGCTGTACGGCTCGGGCCGTGCATGCTCATGCCGGTGTTGCGATCGCGCGGAACGCGCCTGGCCGGGAGAATGGCGGGATGTGTGCTATCCGCCGCGGCCTGGCGGCGCTGGCCGTGGCGCTCGGCCTGCTCGGCGCCGCCTGCTCGAACGGTGAGGCACGGCAGGCTGCGCCCACCAGCGGGGCGCCTGCGCCGCCCGCCGCCACTGGCAGCGGAGCGCCGTCCCCCGCCGCCGGGACGCGGTCGGCTGCCTTTCGCGCCGCAGGGGTCCGCCTGGTCCAGGTAGCCACCGTGCAGCAGCCGGTGGCCATGGCCCTGCGCCCGGGCGAGCGGACCCTTTATGTCGCCGAGCAGACCGGCCGGGTGCGCGCCATCCGTAACGGCCGGCTCGACCCCGGCCCGGTCCTGGACATCTCCTCCCAGATCGTGGCCGGTGGCGAGCAGGGCCTGCTCGGGCTCGCTTTCTCACCGGACGGCCGCTTCTTGTATGTCGACTTCACCGACCGCAACGGCGACACCCACGTGACCGAGTTCGCCATGCGCGGCCGCCGGGCCGACCCCGCCTCCGAGCGGCTCGTGCTGCAGGTGGACCAGCCGTTCGCCAACCACAACGGCGGCCAGCTCGCCTTCGGCCCCGACCGGCGCCTGTACATCGCGCTGGGCGACGGCGGCAGCGGGGGCGACCCGTATGGCAACGGGCAGTCGCTGGGCGCCTTGCTCGGCAAGATCCTCCGCATCGACCCGCGGCCCGGCAACGGGCACCCATACCGCATCCCGGCCGGCAATCCGTTCACCGGCCGCCCAGGCGCCCGGCCCGAGATCTGGGACTACGGCCTGCGCAACCCCTGGCGGTTCTCATTCGACCCGGCAACCGGCGACCTGTGGATCGGCGACGTCGGCCAGGACGCCTGGGAGGAGATCGACCACGAACCGGCCGGCTCCGGCGGCCGCAACTACGGCTGGAACCGGCGCGAGGGCACCCACCGCTTCGCCGGCGACCGCCCGCCCGGCGCGATCGACCCGGTGATCGAGTACGGCCACGACAACGGCACCTGCACCGTGATTGGCGGGCCCGTCTACCGCGGCCACGACATACCCGGACTGCGCGGCGCCTACCTGTACGGCGACTTCTGCGCCGGCTGGGTCAAGGCCGCCCGCCTGCAGCACGGCCACGTCGCCGAACAGCGCGACCTCGGCCTGAACATCCCCCAGCTGAGCTCGTTCGGAACCGGCCCCGACGGCGAACTATACGCACTGTCCCTCACCGGCCCCGTCTTCCGCCTCGCCGACACCACCCCATGACCACCACTCCATCCGCCCCCCGCCCGCCCGGCCCCCAGCTGCGCGGCCGGGTTGCGCTCGCCGAGTGGGCATGCTGCAACGATGGGCCCCGGAGCCGGTTATCGGCTGGGGAGCGATCGCGGTAGCCCGAACCAGGGAAGCACGCTGTTGTCAAAGCGGGTCATGGCGCAGATCCGGTCGCCGGTGAGGGTGAGGACGTACAGGCCGGTCCCGTGCCGGATGCCGGTGGGGGCGCACAGGTAGGCGCCGAACGCCGGCTGGCCGTTGGCTCGCGTCGGCACGAGGTCGAACCTGCGGCCCGCGCCGAACAGGCTGGCGCAGAAGCGGGCCACGACGTCCCGGCCCTGGTATTCGAAGGGTATCGGTGGCATCGAGATGAACACGTCGTCGGTCAGCAGGGCCACCAGAGCGCCGAGATCCGCGGATTCCCACGCGCGGGCGAACGCCGCGACGAGAGCCTCCTCGGTGGGTGAGCCGGGGGCGGGAGGCGGTTGGTGGCCGACGGTCGGCTGCTGTCGGCGCTGCAGGCTGGCGCGGGCCCGTTTGAGGGCGCTGGTGACCGAGTCGACGGTCGTGTCCAGCATGTCGGCCACCTCGCTGGCGTGGAATCCGAGGACGTCGCGCAGGATGAGGACGGCTAGCTGGCGCGCTGGCAGGGCCTGCAGGGCGGTCATGAAGGCCAGAGATACGGATTCGGCCTGCTCGTAGCGGGCCTCCGGGCCGGGCGGCCCGCCGAGAGCACCCTCCAGGAGGGCATCGGGATACGGTTCGAGCCAGACGACTTCGCCGAGGCGGGTCGGCTCGGGCGGTTCAACCTTGGGCACGTCCCACTCCTTGGCGGGTCGCCGGCTGGCCGAGCGACGCATGTTGAGGCACCGGTTGGTGGCGACCCGGTAGAGCCAGGTGCGGAGCGAGGCGCGTTCCTCGCTGAACCCGCCGATGCCCTGCCAGGCGGCCAGCAGGGTGTCCTGGAGGGCGTCCTCGGCATCCTGGACCGATCCGAGCATCCGGTAGCAGTGCACTTGCAGCTCTCGCCGATGCGGCTCGGTCAGTTCCCGGAACGCGTCGCCGTCCCCGGCCCGCGCCCTCGAGATCAGCTCGGATCTCACCGGCCTCACCACCGCCACCCTCTTTCCCGCACCTTGTCGCGCTTCCTTCCTGTATGTACACCGCCCGGCGGGTGAACTGGGCGGTCGGCGGGCGACCAGTTTCCCGACGCCGCGGTGTATGCATCACCGACGGATCGTACGGCGACGGCTGAAAACGACTTCGGAGGTTGATGATGGAATTGTCCGCTCCGGCCGCGGGCCTGGCGCCCGCCGGTCCAGATCCGCGCCGCTGGTGGGCGCTTGCGCTTCTTTGCGGCGCGTTCTTCATGGTGCTCCTCGACGGCACGATCACGATCGTGGCGCTGCCCTCGATCGGAGCCGACTTCCGCTTCTCGGAGCAAAGCCTGCAATGGGTGCTGAGCGCCTACGCCCTCACCTTCGGCGGCCTGTTGCTGCTCGGAGGTCGGGCGGCCGACCTGCTCGGACGCCGGCGGGTGTTCATGGCCGGGGTCCTGTTCTTCACGGCGGCGTCGCTCATGTGCGGGCTCGCCTGGTCGCCGGCGGCGCTCCTTGCGGCCCGCGTCGTCCAGGGCGCCGGCGCAGCGATCATGACCCCGACTGCCCTATCGATCATCTCCACGACCTTTTCCGAGGGCTCGGAGCGGAACAAGGCACTCGGGATCTGGGGCGCACTCGGCGGCATCGGCGCCACTACGGCGTGGCTGATCGGCGGCCCCATCGTCGATGGCCCCGGCTGGCGATGGATCTTCCTCATCAACGTCCCCGTCGGCCTGGCCGCGCTCACGCTGTCGCCCGTGTTCCTGCGCGAGAGCCGGGCCGCGCTGTCGCGGCGAAGCTACGACCCCGCCGGGGCGCTCACGATCACCGGTGCGCTCGTTCTACTCGTCTACGCGGTCGTCAAGGCGCCGCAGACCGGCTGGGGCGACGTACGGACGATCCTCCCGCTCGCTGGCTCGGCCCTGCTCCTGGCCGCCTTCGCACTGATCGAGTCGCGCCACCACGCGCCGCTCGTGCCGCTCCGCATCTTCCGCTCGCGAACGCTCGCCGGCGCGGACGCCGTGACGGTCCTTATCGGCACCGTCGCGGTCGGCATGCCGTTCGCCCTCACGCTCTACGCGCAGCAGGTGCTCGGCTACTCGGCCCTCAAGTTCGGCGTTGGCTCGGTCGTGCTCGCGGTCGGGGCTACGGCTGGGGCGATCGCCGGTCAGGCCGCGGTCCTCAAGGCCGGCTTCCGCTCGGTCGCCATGACCGGCATGGCGCTCATGGGCGCGGGGTCGGTCGTGCTCACGCAGGTCTCCGTACGCGGCGGCTACTTCCCGGACGTCTTCTTCGGGCTGCTCCTTTGCGGTCTCGGGATCGGCCTGGCCTTCGTGACCGCCACGGTCGCGGCGCTCGCGGGTGTTGCCGAGCACGAGGCAGGACTCGCCTCGGGCCTTAGCAACACCGCCTTGCAGATCGGCACGGCGCTCGGCGTCGCCATCGTCACGACCGTTGCCATCTCCCGCTCCCGGGACTACCTGGCGGCGAACAAAGGCGCGAACCCACTCGTCGTGCTGACCGAGGGCTACCAGTCCGCCTTCCTGGCTTGCGCAGTGCTGGCCGGGATCGGCCTAGCGCTGGCGCTCCTGCTCCCCGCCCGGCCGCGGAAAGCAGCGCACAGGTTGCCGGAGCCGGTCCCGGCGGCCAGTGCCAGGGACTGAGGAGAGAAGAACCAGTGCCGAGAAACATCGGGGAGACGGCGTGCTTCGCCCCCGACAGCCCACCGATTCTCACCACCCGCGCCGCCCGCGGCGGCGGCAGCTGACAACGCCAACGAAAGGAGAACCGAAATGGGAAAGATCATCATGAGCGAGAACGTCTCACTCGACGGAGTCGTCGAAGACCCGGCCGGTGACGAGGGCTTCAGGGTCGGCGGCTGGGTCGGCCGGATCACGGACCGCAAAGAGGTGGCCAAGGTCACGCTCGACGAGGCACTGGGCACCGAAGCCTTGTTGCTCGGCCGGCGGAGCTACGAGTGGTTGGCCGCGCGGTGGCCATCCCGGAGTGGCGAGCTGGCGGACAGGCTGAACGCCCTGCCCAAGTACGTCGTGTCCTCGACCCTCGACGAGCCCAAGTGGAACAACTCGACGGTAATCAAGGGCGGCGTGGTGAACGAGGTCTCGAAGCTGAAGCAGGAGCTAAACGGGAACATCGTCGTCCCCGGCAGCTTCCAGCTCCTGCGCACGCTGATAGAGCATGACCTCGTCGACGAGCTGCGGCTGAAGATCTACCCGGTCGTGCTCGGGGCCGGCAAGCGCCTTTTCGGCGAGACCAGCGATAAGAAACCCATGCGCCTCATCAACGCCCGGACACTCGATGACGGCATCGCCTTCCTCACCTACCAGCCCGTCCGAGACGCCTAGCGGGTGCCGGACGGCGCCAGCGGCCCGAAAGCTCGCGGGCGATCACAGCGCCGTGTATACGATTGGCGCAGGAGAGCATATGATCGGAAGGTGAGCATTTAACCACGCTCGCTGAGCCTGCCGTTCACGACTAGCTGGAGCGTCGTGGGCGGACAGTGGGAGGTACCCACGGGCAGCCCCCCGCCCGTGGGTACCTTTATGTTCCGAAGACAGCTGGCTCTCCTATTTTGTGCGGCGAAACATCTGCTAGGCACAATCCGCACGCGTCACACCGGTCGTCGCCGGATCGGAGGGGCCAAGAGACCGCAGCGCCGCTGGCGGCGCGGACAGACTCAGTGGCCTTCTGTGTCAGGCGGAGTGGCCCCTTCCGAGGGCCAGGTCGAGGGCCTGATCGAGGCTGAGCGTCATGCCTTTGGCGTAGGCCCGCGCGGCCTGCTCCTCGCCGAAGGAGGTACGCACCTGGTGGAGGCTGTCATCGCGGTACCGCGCTTCGGGGTCCTGCCACTGTTCTCCCGTTCGCTGAAGGAAGGTTTGTGCCACTCCGTGGAGCTCGGCGGCCCGCTGCGGGTCGCCCAGGTCCGCGGCGACACATGCCAGGCCGAGGCTGGCGTAGGCGATGCCTGACCGTTCCCCGTTCCGGCGGCTGATCCGCAGGCCTTCTTCGAACCTGGCCTGCGCACCGTCTGGGTCGCTCTCCTGGCGCAGGACCCACCCCAGGTTGACCGACACGTGATGGCTCGCCGATCGCGTCGCTTGCAGGGCTTTGTCCGCCTGCTCCAGATGAGCCCGGGCGGCGGGGATGTCGCCGGCGCGCAGTGCGTGCACGCTGGCATTGTTGTGCAGGAAGGAGCCAATGAGCTGGTCGCCAGAACGTTCGGTGCAGGCGATGGCTTCGGCGAACAGCTGTTCGGAGCGAGTCGGCTCGATGAGATCGCTGCACAGCAGGTACCCCGCGAGACTTGCGGCCAGCAAGACATCGTCGCCAAGCGCGCTCGACGGACTCCTCCCCCAGGGGCAGTCCCCGGTCCGCCTCACCGGCGAAGTAGTACGTGCCGCAGAGTGTGGCGAGGGATTCAATCAGCAATCGGTCATCGTGGAGCTGGCGGGCGAACTCCACCGCCCGGTTCCCTAGTTGCAGTGCTGTCGCCAGGTCAACCGGCCGGGCGGCGAGCGCGGCATGGGCCAGCGCCGCTCCGAACAGTCGAGGGTCCGTGCGGGCACCGGGCCGTTCCAGGACCGGCGCGAGCAGCCCGAGTTCTTCTTCGGCCCGTGAGCGCGCCATCCAGTAGGCGTGGAGTGCGACACCGAAGCGGAGGAGCTGGGAGGTCCCATCCGGGTCGCTGGCCGCGTGCTCGGCAGCGCGCCGCATGTTCGCCTGCTCGGTGTCCAGGCTGGCGAGCCATGTGCCCTGGTCGGGCCCGGGCAGATGAGGTGCCGCCGCCTCGGCGACCGACAGAAAGTGCTCACAGTGTGCCGCCGCTACGGCAGCGGCTTCGTCCGCGCCGGCCTCGGCGAGCCGGTCGGCGGCGAACTGGCGGATGGTCTCCAGCAGCCGGTAGCGGAAGGCCCCGCCGGTGGACTCTGCCACGACGAGGCTCTTGTCCACCAGCGAGCCGAGCAGGTCGGCGACCTCAACCGGCTCGATGTCACCGAAGCCGCACACCGCTTCGGCGGCGTCCAGATCGAAGCTTTCCGCGAAGACCGACAGGCGCCGCAGCAGCAGCGGCGGGAACCCGGCCTGCAGGCCCGCCGCATCGAGCTGGAAGATCTGCTCCGGGCGGCCGAGGTCCTTCAGCCGGTGGGCACCCAGGTCCAGGAGCGCCACGCCGGTCGGGAGCGAGTCGCGGACCAGGGCGGCCGCCGTCTCCGAGAGCAGGACCTGGCCCCCGTACGCCACGGCCGCCACCCGGGCGGCGCGGTGGACATCCAGGCCCACCAGACCGGCGGCCGTCTTCGCCGCCTCACCGGTATGGACACCCATCCGCACCCGCACACGCTCCCCCGCAGGCCATCTGTGTGCCTCCAGGGTCTGCTGGATCGCCACCACCGCCGCCACGCAGGCCTTCGGTGAGGAAAACACCGCGAAGAACGCATCTCCCTGGGTATCGACTTCCTCGCCGCCGTGAGCGGCCAGACCCGACCGGATCAGCGAGTGATGGTCGGCAAGCACCTGCGCGTAGCCGCCATCCCCCAGCCGCCGCAGCAACGCCGTCGAGCTCTCAATGTCGGTGAAAAGAAACGTGAGAGTCTCCACGGGCACAGCGTAGAAGGCCCGGCCAAGCCACGGCAGCCATCACCAGGCGCCGCCGGGCAAGCCCCCTCACTCAGCCTCGTCGGTTCCGGCGCTCGCCCGGCTCACACATCGTCGCTTTCGCGATGCTTCACTTCATCCGCTCGACGGCCCGGCGCCTGAGCCCTGACTGGTGCGCTGGCGGAGCCAGTCCAGGGCCGCCACGCTGGCGCTGAGGACCGAGACGTGCCCCTCGCCCGGGCGCAGCCACAATTCCGCCAAACGGCAGCGGTCCGCGAGCCACCGGCTGTGCGAGCTGGGCACGATCCGGTCCTGGTCACCGTGCACAAACAGGATGGGCGTGCTCACCTGCCCAGGGTCACAGCCCCACGGGGCGACATAGGCCAGGTCGTCGTCTACCATCCCGCCCTGGTCGCTTTCCAGTGCCTGGTCGACCACGGTTTCTATCCACGACCAGGCGCCGGAGAGCGCGGCGTGATCGGCCGGCGTGAACATGTCCGGGTCGAACTCGGCGGATGCGAAGTGGGCCTCGAGCGCCGCGCGCCCGGCGGCAGCGGCGCGCAGCTCCGCCGCGCCGGACGGGGTCATGCCCGCGAACCAGTCCAGGCCGGGGGCGCCGAATGGGGCCAGCCCCGACATGCAGACCGCGGCCACGACCCGCCCGGGCAGCACCGCGGCGCATGCCAGCGCGTGCGGGCCGCCGCCGGAATGACCCATGACCGCGAACCTGTCAATGCCCAGTGCATCGGCGACGCTGGCGACGTCGGCAGCGGCCGATGCGATGTCCCGGCCCGGTTGAGGGGTTGATCCGCCATATCCGGGCCGGTCATGTGAGATCCAGCGGATGCCGCGCTCGGCCGCGGCGGCGAACAGCGGCGCGGGAGGCGCGCCCGTGTTCGGCGTGCCGTGATGCCAGAAGACGGCGAGCCCGGCGGGGCGATCACCGGTGGCGGTG
>Ga0075436_100003637_pt1 | contig 10566 bp, 8 predicted proteins | sample RhiMethybrSRZTD5_FD_75303 | JGI IMG/M metagenome (GOLD analysis project Ga0075436, IMG submission 75303) | Populus rhizosphere microbial communities from Tennessee, USA - Rhizosphere MetaG P. TD hybrid SRZTD5 | ecosystem: Host-associated > Plants > Roots > Rhizosphere > Soil | place: USA... | reverse complement strand
ATGGTGGTCAAGGTGATCGCCGCCCGCCACGGCATGCACGCGACCTTCATGGCCAAGCCGATCCACGGCGAGAACGGCTCCGGGATGCACGTGAACCAGTCGCTCGCGCGCGGGGAGGAGAACGCGTTTCTCGACGAGTCGGCCGACCTCTCGCTCTCGTCGGAGTGCCGCAGCTACATCGCGGGCGTGCTCGAGCACCTGCCGGCCATCACGGCGGTCGCCAACCCGACCGTGAACTCGTACAAGCGGCTCCTGCCCGGCTACGAGGCGCCCGTCTACATCGCCTGGTCTCCCGGCAACCGCTCGGCCGCGATCCGCGTCCCCGCCAAGCGCGGCCGCTCGACCCGGATCGAGCTGCGCACGCCCGACCCGACCGCGAACCCCTACCTGGCCCTGGCATGCATGCTCGAGGCCGGCCTCGACGGCATCAGCCGCGGCCTGCAGCCGCCCGAGCCCGTGAACCAGAACATCTACCACCTGAGCCCCGAGGACTCCGAGACGCTCGGCATCGGCAGCCTGCCGCACGACCTGTCTCATGCGCTCGACGCGCTCGAGGCCGACGACGTGATGCGCGGGGCGCTCGGCGACCACATCTTCACGGAGTATGTGCGGCTCAAGCGCGAGGAGTGGGCGGCGTACAACGAGCAGGTGCATCAGTGGGAGATCGGCGAATACATGGATCGGTACTGAGCCCGGAAACCGATGAATCCGTCGTCAATCTGGATCTTAGGTTGACAGGCAGGACTTGCGCCGGTCTGGTACAATGTATTCGTCGGGGTGGGGGCTGCCCCCGACAACCGTTTGCCGGGTCAACGACCCGGGAATGCAGAGCGTGACTGCAGCGTTAAACGTCACGTAGGCAGCCAGACTTTGTAACTACCAGGCCCGGACGGTTCGACCGTCACCGGGCTATCGAGGGATTGATGACGACCGAGCTGATGAATGAGCCGCGTGTGCGGCTGATGATCGAGTCGGCCGATGATCGCGGGCTCCTCGCGGAGGAGGAGCTCCAGGCGGTGGCGGTCGATCTCGAGCTGGATGAAGAGGATCTCGAGGCGCTGACGGCCGAGCTGACCGAGCAGGGCGTCGAGATCGTGCCCACCGCCGAGGCCGGCGAGGCCGCTTCGGCCCCTGTCGCCGTGCCCGCTGCCGTGGCAGCCGCCGCGCCGTCGGGCCCGACCGACAGCCTCGACCGCTACCTGCACGACATCTCCCGCCATCCGCTGCTCACCAAGGAGGACGAGCAGCGCCTGGCCAAGCTCGTCGAGCAGGGCGACCCGGTCGCCAAGCGGCGCATGATCGAGTCGAACCTGCGCCTGGTCGTGTCCGTCGCGAAGCGCTATCGCGGCCACGGCGTGCCGTTCCTCGACCTGATCCAGGAGGGGACGATCGGGCTCGTCCGCGCAGTCGAGAAGTTCGACTGGCGGCGCGACCTGAAGTTCTCCACCTACGCGACGTGGTGGATCCGCCAGGCCGTGCAGCGTGCGGTCGCCAACCAGTCGCGGACGATCCGCCTCCCGGTCCACGTGTCCGAGCGGGTGCGTCGGGTCGACGCCACCCGGGCGTCGCTCGAGGCGCGCCTCGGCCGTGACGTGACCGACGACGAGGTCGCCAAGGCGAGCGGCGTGGCCGTGCCCGACGTGGTCGACGCCCGCTCGCTGCCGCGCACGTCCTCGATGCACACGCCGGTCGGCGACGACGGCGACTCGGAGATGGGCGACATGATCGCCGACGAGACGGCCCCGAAGGCCGAGGAGCTCGTCGAGGAGACCCTCCGCAAGGAGATGCTGCTCACGGGCCTCGAGCATCTGTCGGAGCGCAAGCGGCGCATCCTCGAGCTGCGGTTCGGGCTCGACGGCAGCGACCCGCAGAACTACGACGTGATCGGCCGGGCGGTCGGACTGACGCGTGAGCGCGTCCGCCAGCTCGAGGCCGATGCGCTGAACCAGCTCGCCGCCCTGAACGAGATCCAGGGCCTGCGCAGCGAAGCAGCCTGAAACTCGGGGACAGTCCCCGCCGGTGGGCGGGGACTGTCCCCATCTCTCTAGCGGTAGATCGCCGACGGGTCGGTCGGCGGCTCGACGCTGCGCTGGGCCACTCCGGTCTCGACGGCCGCCTCGGCGACGGCGGCCGCGACCGTCTCGACGACGGCCTTGTTGAAGACGCTCGGGATGATGTACTCCTCGTGCACCTCGTCCTCGCCGATCACGGCGGCGATGGCCCGGGCGGCGGCCAGGTTCATCGGCTCGTTGATCCCGGTCGCGGCGACCTGGAGCGCGCCCCGGAAGATGCCCGGGAACGCGAGCACGTTGTTGATCTGGTTGGGGTAGTCCGAGCGGCCCGTCGCGATCACACGCACGATGCCCTCGAGATCCTCCGGCGGCACCTCTGGCTCGGGGTTCGCCATGGCGAAGACGATCGCGTCGTCCGCCATCGTCTTCACCGCCTCGACCGACACCGCGCCGGGGCCGGACAGTCCGAGGAAGACGTCGGCGCCGGCCAGGGCCTCGTCGGCCGTCCCCGAGAACTTGCGCGGGTTCGTGTTGCGGGCGTACCACTTCTTGATCGCCGTCAGCCCCTTCGTGCCAGGGTGGAGGGCGCCCTCGCGGTCGCAGCCGATGATGTCGCGCACGCCGGCCTCCATCAGGAGCTTGCTGACGGCCACGCCGGCCGCGCCCACGCCCACCAGCACGACGCGCATGTCCTCGATGCGCTTGCCGACGACGCGGGCGGCGTTCAGGAGGCCGGCCAGCACGACGACCGCAGTCCCATGCTGGTCGTCGTGGAAGACGGGGATGTCGAGCTCGCGCCGCAGCCGGCCCTCGATCTCGAAGCAGCGCGGCGCGGCAATGTCCTCCAGGTTGATGCCGCCGAAGCCGGGCGCGATCGCCTTCACGATCGCGATGATCTCGTCGGTGTCGGTTGTGTCGAGGCAGAGCGGCCACGCGTCGATCGCGGCGAACTCCTTGAAGAGCATCGCCTTGCCCTCCATCACCGGCATCGCCGCGCGCGGGCCGATGTCGCCGAGGCCGAGCACCGCGGTGCCGTCGGTGACGACCGCGACGGCGTTCTGCTTGACGGTGAGCGCGCGCACCTTGTCCGGGTCGCGGCTGATCGCCATGCACACGCGGGCGACGCCCGGCGTGTAGGCCATCGAGAGGTCGTCGCGCGTCTTCACGGGCACCTTGTTCTGCACCTCGATCTTGCCGCCCAGGTGCATGAGGAAGGTGCGGTCGGAGACGTTCACGATGTTCACGCCGGGCAGGGTGCGCACGGCGTCGACGATGCGCTGGCCGTGGTCGGCGTCCGACGCCGAGACGGTGATGTCGCGCACCCGGTGGCCCTTGGCGACGCGCACGAGGTCGATCGCCCCCAGGTCGCCGCCGGCGTCGCCGATTGCGGCCGCCACCTTGGCGAACGACCCGGCCACGGCGGGGATCTCGACGCGCATGGTCAGGCTGTAGGAGACGGAGGGGTTCCGGGACACCGGGGAAGCGTAGATGGTTGACCAGCGACTCCCGCGCGCCTGGACGCGCGACGGCCGAAGGTCGATTGAGACGCCGGTTGCGCTGCGGCTGCGCACCGTCGCATCGCCGCGTCCTCCCTCGCTCGCGTGCAGAGCACGCGTCGCTCGGTGCGTCCTTGCGCGGCTCGGTGCGCAACCGCCCAGGACACCGTTGGAGCCGCCGATCAACCATCTCGACGACCGGCGCGGCGCGCCGCCGTGGGCTCGGATACGCTGCGACGGATGGCCACGGTCAAGCAGGCTCAGCCGAAGGATCTGAACCTCGACGACGCCCCGGCCAAGCAGTGCGACGTCTTCCTGGTCGACGGCAACGGCCTCGCCTACCGGGCGTTCTACGCGCTCCCCGAGGAGCTCCAGACCGTCGACGGGTTCCCGACGAACGCGCTCCTCGGCATGGCCAACATGCTGATGAAGCTGCTGGCGGACTACCGCCCGGCGACCGTGCTCGTGGCCTGGGACGAGAAGCCCACCGCGCGCATCGAGCTCGCGCCCGAGTACAAGGCCCACCGGCGGCCGATGCCCGACCTGCTGCGCCAGCAGGTGCCCTACTTCGAGCCGATCGTCGAGGCGTTCGGCTACCGCAATTTCCGCGTCACCGGCAAGGAGGCCGACGACGTGATCGGCACCCTGGCGACCAAGGCCGAGGCGGCCGGGCACCGCGTCTGCGTCGTCTCGACCGACCGCGACGCGTTCCAGCTCGCGTCCGAGAACGTCTGCATCATGATGACCCCGCGCGGGGTGGCCGACGTCGTCGTCTACACGCCCGACCGGATCATGCAGCGCTACGGGATCGGCCCCGACCTCGTGCCGGACTTCATCGGCCTGAAGGGCGACACCTCGGACAACATCCCGGGGGTGCCCGGCATCGGCGACAAGACCGCCGCCGAGCTCCTCGTGCGGTTCGGGACGATGGAGGGCGTCTATGCGAATCTCGACGCCGTGCCGGGCGAGAAGCGCCGCGAGAACCTACGCACGGCCGCCGAGGACGCCGCCCGCTCCAAGGTGCTCGCGACGATCGACCGCACGCTCGAGATCGACGTCGACTTCGGCGCGATGGTGGCGGCCCCGCCGGACCGCTCCGGCATGAAGGAGCTCTTCCGCAAGCTCGAGTTCCGGGCGCTGCTCAAGCGCGTGGACGAGCTCGAAGAGGCCGTGCCGGGCGCGCCCGCCGAGGTGATCGAGGGCGTCGAGCTCGAGTGGCGGGAGGCGGCCGTCGATGACCTGAAGGCCCTCCCCGACGAGGTCGCGCTCGCGATCGGCGGGGGCCGGGCCGGGGTCACCGGCGACGGCGGCGACGTCCTCGTCGTCGAGGCCGACGCGGCCCGGGTGGTCGAGGCGCTGCGCGACCGGCAGGTGATCACGCACGGGCTCAAGCACCCCGGCCTCACGCCCGCCGGCGACACCGCCATCGCCGCCTACCTGCTCGACCCCGGCCGGGCCGACTACGCGGTCGACGACCTGGCCGAGGAGGCCGGGCTCGGACTGCAGGTGGCCGCCGACGAGGAGACGTCCGCGCTCGTCCGGGCCGCGGCCGCCGCCCGGCGCCTGCACCCGCGCGCCGCCGAGCGGCTGGCGGAGCGGGAGATGACCGACCTCTACCAGGACATCGAGCTTCCGCTCGTGCCCGTGCTGGGGGCGATGGAGGCGGCCGGCATCAAGGTCGACACGTACCGCCTGGCCGAGATCGCCGCCAAGCTGGCCGACCAGGTCGAGGAGCTCGAGGCGCGCTGCCACGAGCTGGCCGGCGGGCCGTTCGTGATCGGCTCGCCGAAGCAGCTCGGCGAGGTGCTGTTCGAGCGGCTGGGCCTGCCCGCCGACCGCAAGGGCAAGACCGGCTACTCCACCGACGCCCGGGTGCTGGCCAAGATCCGCCACATGCATCCGATCGTCGACGTCGTCGAGCAGTGGCGCGAGCAGTCCAAGCTCCTGAACACCTATCTGGTGCCGCTGCCCGACCTGATCGACGACCAGGACGGGCGCCTGCACACGACGTTCAGCCAGACCACCGCCGCGACGGGGCGCCTGTCGTCGATCCGTCCCAACCTGCAGAACATCCCCATCCGCACGCCGCTCGGGCGCGAGATCCGCAGCGCCTTCGTCGCCGGCGACGGTTCCAAGCTGCTCTCGGCGGACTACTCCCAGGTCGAGCTGCGCATCCTCACCCACCTCTCCGGCGAGCCGGCCCTGCACGAGGCCTTCGCCCGCGGCGAGGACATCCACCGGGTGACCGCCTCGCAGGTGCTGGGCAAGCCGCAGGCCGAGCTCACCCGGGACGAGCGCAACAAGGCCAAGGCGGTCAACTTCGGAATCATCTACGGCATCAGCTCGTTCGGACTGTCGGAGCAGCTCGGCATCTCCCGCGAGGAGGCGCAGAGCTTCATCGACACCTACCTGGCCCGGTTCCCTCGCGTGAACGAGTTCATCGCCGCCACCATCGAGCGCGCCAAGAGCGACGGCTGGGTGACGACCCTGTTCGGGCGGCGGCGGCCGATCCCCGAGCTGCGTGCGATGAACTACCAGACCCGCAGCCTGGGCGAGCGGCTGGCGGTGAACACGGTCATGCAGGGCAGCGCCGCCGACATCATCAAGGTGGCGATGATCCGCATCCACCGGCGCCTCCGCGACGAGGGCCGCCGCTCGCGGCTCGTGCTCCAGATCCACGACGAGCTCCTCTTCGAGGTCGCCGACGGCGAGGTGTCCGCCCTGCGGGCGCTCGTGGCCGAGGAGATGACGGGCGCCTATCCGCTCGACCCCGCGCTGGCGATCGACGTCGGCGTGGGCGCCACCTGGCTGGAGGCGAAATGACCTGGACGCAGATCAGCGGGACGATCAGCGCGCTGCCGGCGCGCCGGGGCGAGGAGCCGGGCACCTACCTGTGGATCGACGCCGGCGAGCGCGGCGAGCAGATCGTGGCCGAGCTGTTCCTGCCGGCCGTGGCGGCGGACAGCCTCGACGGCGCCCTCGGGGTCGCCATTGGCACGGTCCGTGCCGACGGCGACGACCGCAGCGGCGAGGTGCGGCTCGAGTTCGGCCGCGTGCGCGACGGCCGCGGCGTCGTCTCGGCGCGCGGGTCGGGCGTCGACTCGGACATCGTCTTCGCGCTCAGCCACCATCCACCCGAGGGGGGCTACTGCCGCCACTGCGGCTCCGAGCTCGCCATCGACGTTGTCGCGGTGATCACGCCGCCCGACGGCGGGGTCATCGGGATGCCCGCCGGCCGCTGCAATCAATGCGGATCCTGACGGCGGCCGCCATGATGGCCGCCCTCGTGGCGGCCGTCTCCTGCGAGGGCCAGTCGGCGTCGACAGCGCCCCAGGCCTGCGCCGGACTGCGCCGGCCGGGCGTGCCGCTGGCGTACATGCCCGCCCGCGCCCCCTCGGTCGCCCGGGCGCGCTGCATCGGCGTCCAGTACGCCGCAGTCGTTGGCCGCCTGGGCTGGGGCACCCTGCCCAAGATCATGCACCGGGGAAGCGCCAACCTGCAGGCCTGGCAGCAGCGGTCGCTGCTCTATGCGTGCAACCGCTGCGGCCTGGCCGGGTTCGGGCTCGGCTGGGTGCGCTCCCACCACCCGACGTGGATCATGCACTCGGCCCAGGGCACCGAGATCCATCCGGACGACCATCCGGGCTGGGTGCTCCTGAACTTCACGGATCCCAGGTACCAGAACGCCTGGGGCGTGCACGTGCGCAAGAGCCTGGCCGCCGGCGGCTGGACCGGGGTGGAGGTGATCGACGCCGCCAACGACCCCGACTGGAGCGATGTGCCGGTGGACCCGGCCACCGGCACCCTCATGACCGATGCCAACCGCCGCCGCTACCTGGCGCACGCGCTCGCGCTCATCCGGGCGACGCTGAAGATCCAGGGCTACTCGCTCCTGGCCGACAACGGCCCGCCGACGGTGGTCAGCTTCGACCAGATCAACAGCACCGACGCCGTGACGGTCGGCGATGGGTTCGCGCACCTGTCGGGGACCGCCTGGGAGACCCAGCTGAACTATTTCCAGAAGGCGGGGGGCTGGGAGTCCGGCGTCTACGTGCGCGACGAGCCCGGGCTGACGCGGGCCGAGACCGTCTACGGCCTGGCGGCGTTCATGCTCGTGGCGATCCCGCGCGACTCGGCCTATTCGGGGTCGGGCAGCGCCAGCTCGTCCGTCTACCAGATCTCCCCGGGCGCGACGCCCACGGAACCGGCGACGAAGCATGGCGAGATCTGGACGCGGGCCTACCCGAACGCCGTCGTTGCGGTCAACCCCTCCGACGTCGCCGGGACCGTGCCGATGGGCTCGGCCGGACGGGTGACGGTCCCGCCGCGGTCGGCCACCATCGAGACCGGCGGGCACCTGGTCACCAGCAGCTGAGGCCGTTTGTATACTACGGCGCGCGGCGGGTCATTTCCCCGCCTGTTCTGTGCTGCAAACGTTCAACCGAAGTTTGACGTCCCATCCTTTATGGCAACGACTGATACCGATACCTGGATGATCGAGGTCGACGGGGAGCTCATCCCCGACTACGACCGCACGCTGACCAACTTCAACGAGGGCGACGTCGTCACCGGCACCGTGGTCCGCGTCGACAAGGACGAGATCCTGGTCGACATCGGCTACAAGTCGGAGGGCGTCATCCCCATCTCCGAGCTCTCGATCCGCCGCTCCGTCAACCCGGACGACGAGGTCGAGATCGGCCAGGAGATCGACGCGCTCGTGCTCCAGAAGGAGGACGCCGAGGGCCGGCTGATTCTCTCGAAGAAGCGCGCCCGCTTCGAGAAGGCGTGGCAGCGCATCGAGGCAGCGGCCGAGAGCGGCGAGCCGGTCGAGGGCAAGGTCATCGAGGTCGTCAAGGGCGGCCTGATCATCGACCTCGGCGTGCGGGGCTTCCTGCCCGCGTCGCTGGTCGACATCCGTCGCGTCCAGGATCTCGAGGAGTACCGCGACCAGACGCTCCTGTGCAAGGTCATCGAGCTCAACCGCAGCCGCAACAACGTCGTCCTGTCGCGGCGGGCGGTGCTCGAGGAGGAGCGCAAGGAGGCCCGTCAGCAGATCCTCGACCGGCTGTCGCCGGGCGTCGAGGTCGAGGGCCAGATCTCCAACATCGTCGACTTCGGCGCGTTCGTCGATCTCGACGGCATCGACGGTCTGATCCACATCTCGGAGCTCTCCTGGAGCCACGTGAACCATCCGTCCGAGGTGCTCGAGATCGGCCAGAAGGTGCGCGTCAAGGTGCTCGACGTCGACCGCGACCGCCAGCGCATCTCGCTCGGCCTCAAGCAGACCCAGACCGATCCGTGGCAGCGCGTCATCGACGAGACCCAGCAGGGCGACGTCGTGTCGGGCCGGATCACCAAGGTCGTCACGTTCGGCGCCTTCGCCGAGATCGTTTCCGGGGTCGAGGGCCTGATCCACATCTCCGAGCTGGCCGAGCACCACGTCGAGAACCCGCGCGAGGTCGTGCAGCAGGGCGAGGACGTCAAGGTCAAGATCATCGAGATCGACCCCGACCGCCGCCGTCTGTCGCTGTCCCTGCGCCGCGTCGAGGCCGGCGATCCGGTGAAGACGATCGACCTCGGCATTCCGGGCGAGCGCCAGGAGGCCGACGTGCCCGAGCTGGGCCTGTCCGAAGAGGTGTTCGCCGACCAGCCGCAGGCGGCCGACGACGAGCCCGAGCCGGTCGCGGACGAGCCCGAGGCCGCCGTGGCGGAGCCCGAAGCGATTGCGGAAGCGCCCGAGGCCGAGGCCGTGGACGAGCCCGAGGCTGAGGCCGGCGGCGACGAGCCCGTCGCCGAGGCCTCGACGCCGGATCCGTCCGACGGGACAGCCGACGAGGGATAGGGCGCCCGGCGCCCCGCTGGTCGTGGGGCTGACGGGCGGCATCGGCAGCGGCAAGTCCGAAGCGTTGCGCGCGTTCCGCCGTCATGGCGCGGCGACGCTCTCGAGCGACGAGGGGGTGCACGCGCTGTATGCGCGCGAGCCGGTGAAGCGTGCGATGCGGGAGCACTTCGGCGCGGGCGTGTTCACGCCCCAGGGCGAGATCGACCGCAAGGCGGTCGGCGCCATCGTGTTCGCCGACGCGGCCGAGCTGCGCTGGCTGGAAGGGCTGCTGCTGCCGCTGCTGGCCGACGAGTTCGCCGCCTGGCGCGACCGTGAGACCGGTGGCGGCGCACGCCTGCTCGTCCACGAGGCGCCGACGCTGTTCGAGGCCGGCGTCGACGAGCGCTACGACGTCATCCTGACCGTCACCGCGCCGGCGGCCGTGCGCGAATCCCGCCGGCCGGGCGCCCGCCGCCAGATGCAGCACCAGCTGCCCGAGGACGAGAAGGCTGCACGGAGCGACTACGTCTACGAGAACACCGGGACGCTCGAGGACCTCGACCGCTACGTCGCAGGCCTCGCCGAGCGGCTGACGCGATGATCCGTCGGGTCCTGGTCGCCCTGGCGGCGCTCATGATCGTCGCCGGTGCGGGGTTCGCCTACCTCCAGCACTCGCAGCCGGACTGGTGGGTGCGGCTCCGCCACCCGCTCGACTACCGCGCCAGCGTCGTCGGCTACGCCCACATCTACCACCTCGACCCGGCGCTCGTCGCCGCCGTGATCTACGAGGAGTCGCGCTTCCGGCCGGACACGGAGTCGAGCGCGGGCGCCATCGGCCTCATGCAGCTCCTGCCGTCGACAGCGCGGGGGATCGCCCTGCACACCGGCGGGCACAAGTTCCGCATCCCGCAGGACCTCTACGTCCCCGACCTGAACATCCGCTACGGCTGCTGGTATCTGGGCCACCTCCGGCACAAGTACGCCGGCCATCCCCACGCGGGCGACCTCGCGCTCGCGGCCTACAACGCCGGCCAGGCGAACGTGGACAGATGGATCGCGCAGACCCCGCCCGGCCGGCCGGTCAAGATCCGCTTCGCCGCGACCCGCGACTACGTGGAGAGCGTGCGCACGACCGAGCGGCTGTACCGGCGCGCCTACGACCTGCGCTGAGCGCCCAGGCGGGCGCGCAGGATCGAGAGCAGGCCGTCTCGCAGCGGCGGCACCGCCTGCACGAGCG
>Ga0075436_100003636_pt1 | contig 10568 bp, 10 predicted proteins | sample RhiMethybrSRZTD5_FD_75303 | JGI IMG/M metagenome (GOLD analysis project Ga0075436, IMG submission 75303) | Populus rhizosphere microbial communities from Tennessee, USA - Rhizosphere MetaG P. TD hybrid SRZTD5 | ecosystem: Host-associated > Plants > Roots > Rhizosphere > Soil | place: USA... | reverse complement strand
GTCGATCGCGGATTGCGGCTGGTGTTCTTCTGGCGAATCGCGATTGCCGGCGCAATGCCATCGATCTCGTCCACATCCGGCTTTTCCATGCGCTCCAGAAACTGCCGGGCGTAGGCCGAGAGAGATTCGACGTAACGCCGCTGCCCCTCCGCGTAGATGGTGTCGAAGGCCAGCGAAGATTTCCCTGATCCCGACACACCCGTGATCACCGTCAACTGGTTGTGCGGAATGGCGAGCGAAATGTTTTGCAGGTTGTGGACCCGCGCACCACGGATCTCGATGGATTCTTCCACGCGCGTTCCTACTGTGTGAAACTTTAGGGTGGGGTGAATCTCTTAGTATACCAGCGGGTGGCGTGTGTTATTCGTCACAAACGAGTACCATAGGTAGGATTACATGGCCTGTTCGAACGGGGCGGACCGGATCAACCTCTTCGCCCTAGTGGTTTATATCCCTGATCCACTGGCAACATTTCTGGATCACTTGCGAAAAGAGCTGGTTCCCGGCTGCCTGCCGCGCGCTCACGTGACTATCCTGCCGCCCCGCCCGCTGGCCGTCGATGCGGGAGCGGCTATCGACGTTGCGCGGGCCCAGGTCTCCGGATTCCCCTCTTTTGAAATCGCCGCGGGGGACGTGGAAATCTTCCCGGGAACCAACGTCATCTACATAGGACTCAAAGAAGGCGAGCGCGAGCTACGTGAGATGCACCGGGCGCTCAATAAAGGCGCCCTCGCCTTCGACGAGCCTTTCGTCTACCACCCTCACATCACCCTCGCCCAGGAGCTGACACCCTCGCAGGTGCAGCCGTTTTACGACCACGCGCGGAAGGCCTGGGCCGCATTCCGCCACTCCAAGCGTTTGCGTGCCGAGCAGGCCTTCTTTGTGCAGTCTACGGTGGCTTGCACCTGGGTCGATCTGGCGGAGTTCCGGCTGGCCGGCGTACCGGTGGGCTAAGCCTACTCCGAGGGTTCGAACAATCCGATCTGCTCTTTGGGGACCTCTTTGCGGCGACGGCGGGTGAGCGGGCTGCCCACCACTCCCAGAACGTGGAACTCGCTGAGCGCTTCGCGCGGAGAAAAGATCCGCTGGTTGTTGGAATAAGGCTCGGGAGGGGTAAAGGTGAAGCCGTAAGGCTCCATTTGGAGGAGATTGTTGGACACGATCCCGTCCATCACCTCGCCGTCGCGGAACCGCATCCGCACCCACAGGCCGTCCATTTTGGGCCGGGTGTTGAAAACGCGGCGCTCGGGCGGCTCTTCCACGCTCTCGAAATCTTTGACAAAACAAACGGTTTTGACTTCCTGATAAGGCACGATGGCCAGGGTTCCGTCGGTTTTCATCAGCTCGACCCCGGCTGGGAGAAGGTAGCTCTGCGGATTGACAAAGCCCGTCAGCGGTTCCCGATCGAAGCGCCGGACGAGCACCTTCTTGGTGGTGGAACCTGCCATGTAACTAAACTGTTTCAAACATTTTCGCGATTATTGTATCATTGGCACAATGTCCGACGGCTCCTCCGGCGGTCCGCTGACCAGCTCGATCACCGATTTCCTCAATTTCTGCAGGATAGAAAAGGGGCTGGCTACAAACTCGCTCGAAGCCTACGAAGCCGATCTGCAGCGTTATAACCAGTATTTCGGTCATCATCTCTCAGAGAATCATACAGATACGGTGGCTCAATACCTGAGTTCTCTTTACAAGTCAGGGCTAAGCAGCCGATCTATCGCCCGGCATCTGGCCTCGCTACGCAATTTCTACAGCTTCCAGTTGCGGGAAGGAAAGATTGCGAACGACCCGACCGAGCACGTGCGCACGCCGAAACAGTGGCAAACCATACCTAAGTTTCTGAATCTGAACCAGATAGAAAATCTCTTACAAGCTCCAGACCCGGTCCGGCCAACCGGCCTCCGCGACCGCGCCATGCTCGAGTTGCTGTATGCTACGGGGTTGCGTGTTTCCGAACTGTGCCGCGTCGGCATTTCGGACCTGAATCTGGAGATGGGGGTTCTGCGAGCTACGGGCAAAGGCAATAAGCAGCGTGTGGTGCCGGTGGGTCGGTCGGCGGTAGCGGCCGTCCGGCAATACCTGGAGACTGCCCGGCCCCGCATCTTGAAAGGCCGTGGGAGCCGCTATCTCTTTGTAACAGCACGGGGTAGCGCGATGACGCGCCAGGCCTTCTGGACGCTGCTGGCGGGCTATGGCCGGCGGGTGGGCATTTTTCGCAACTTGACGCCTCACGTGGTTCGCCACAGCTTCGCAACCCATCTGCTGGAGGGCGGCGCCGACCTGCGCAGCGTGCAGACCATGCTGGGGCACGCCGACATCTCGACCACCCAGATCTATACCCACGTCATGCGGTCCAGACTTCGTAAAACACTGGACGACCATCACCCGCGTGCCTGACGCCTGACACCAATGAGCGACTACATGTTCATGCTGGAAAGCCATCTGAACGCGGACCAGAACCGCGTGGTGGCGGAGGTGCAGGCAGCCGCCAACCAGGCCAACATGAACCTTTTTCTCACCGGCGGGGCTATGCGCGACATGCTGGGCGGTTTTCCCATCCGCGATCTGGATTTCGCGGTGGAGGGGAACGCGCTGAAAGTCGCCAAGGCCGCCGCAGAGAAGTCGGGCGCCCGCATCGTCTCGGTCGACGAAAACCGGCGCACGATGGATTTGATCTTTCCGGGGGCGGTTACGGTCGAGATCGGTATGTCGCGCACGGAGAAGTTTGCGCGCCCCGGCGGAAAGCCGCAGGTCACGCCGGCTTTCATCCAGGATGATCTGCGCCGCCGCGACTTCACGATGAATGCGATTGCGCTGTCCCTCAATCGCGGCTCGCGAGGGTTGCTGATCGATCCGACGAACGGCTTGGCCGACTTGACGGCCCACGAGTTGCGGGCCACGCACTCCTACGCCTTCTATGAAGATCCCGCGCGCCTGCTGCGGCTGATCCGTTTCCGCGGGCGCCTTGGGTTCACGGTGGAGGAGCGCACGCAGCGGCAATACGACAACGCTCGCGAAGCGGAACTCGAGAAGCTGGTTACCGGCCGGACGCTCTATGAAGAGCTGCGCGGCCTCGCCGAGGAGCCGAACGCCGGGGAAATTCTGAAGGAACTGGAACACGCGGGCCTGCTCCGCATTTTCTCGGCTGCTCTAACGGGGCCAAAGTTGAGCGTAGCTTCGATCGCAAAACTTGAGAAGCTGCGCCGGCTGCTCCCGGCCGGCAACGGGATTCGTCCCGCGGGCGTAGGCCCGTTCCTCTTCGTGCTAACCGAAAAGATGACGCCACGGGAACGAGCGGACCTGGTCCACACCCTCGAGATGCACAAGCAGGAGGTGGACCTGTGGCAGAAACTGGAGCCGCGGGCCAAAAAGCTGGAGCACGCGCTGCGATCGACGCGCATCAAGCTGCCTTCACAGATTTATCAGGCGCTGGCAAAATCGCCGGGCGACGAGCTGCTGTTCCTGCTCTACCGTTCGCAGCAACGAATGGTGCAGGACCGTATTCGCAACTATCTGCAGAAGTATTACCCAACCGCGCAGGAAGTGACCGACGCCGACGTGGAAAAAGCGGGCGCCAAGCCCGGCACGGCCAAGTATCTCAAGCTGAAAGAAGAGCTGATCATAACCCGGTTGAACACCCGCAAGAAGCCCACGCCGCCTCCACCACCTGAAACCGCCGGGCCTCCGGGAGCACCCGGCCACGCCGGCCCGGGCAGGCCTGCCGGACCGGGAAGACCCGCCGGGCAGGCGGCGCCAGGCCGCAAGGCTTCCTGATTTGCTTTCCGAACAATGAACTCTTTGAAAATCGGCATCGCGGGCGCGGGTTTCGCCGCCCGGTTTCATCTGGAGAACTTTCCCGATTCGGGCGTCGAGGTGACAGGCGTGACCTCGGCGCGTCCCGAAAGCAGGGACGCGTTTGCGAAGCAGCACCATCTGCGCGCATTCCGATCAGTTGAGGAGATGCTGTCCGAAATCGACGTGCTGGATATCTGCACGCCGCCATCGTCGCATCAACAGTACATCCTGGCCGCCGCGCGCGCCGGCAAGCACGTGATCGTCGAAAAACCACTGACGGGGTTCTACGGCTCGCCGGAAACCACGGGCAAGCGGGCCATGATGGATGCGGTGGTCGCGGCGGGGCGCGAGCTGCGCGAGGCCGTGCGCGTCGCGGGCATTACGCTGGGGTACGCGGAAAACTTCGTCTACGCGCCATCGGTGCAAAAGGAGCGCGAGATCATCGAGCGGTCGCGAGCGCAGATTTTGCGGATGCAGGGCGAAGAATCGCACAGCGGCTCGCACTCGCCGGTATATGGCATCTGGAGCGTGCAGGGCGGCGGGTCGCTGATCGGAAAGGGCTGCCATCCGCTGGGCGCGATTCTGTATCTGAAACGCAAGGAAGGGCTGGCGCGGCTGGGCCGGCCGCTGCGGCCCGCGACGGTGTCAGCGCGCACGCACTCGATCACGCGCATCCCGGGCTTTGAGGATCGCGGCTTCCTGCGCACGAAATACCAGGACACGGAGGATTACGCTCTGCTGCACGTCACGTTTGAAGACGGCACGGTGGCCGACGTGACGGCTTCGGAGCTGGTGCTGGGCGGGATCTACGATTACGTCGAAGTCTTCGCCAACAATCACCGGACGCGCTGCCGCATCAGCCCGGTGAGCGTGCTGGACGTCTACAACCCGCGGCACGAGCAGTTCAAGGATATTTATCTCGTGGAGAAGCTCAGCTCGAACGAAGGCTGGATTCCGGCGTCGCCCGAAGAGGGATGGAGCCTGGGCTATGGCCGCGAGCTGCGCAACTTCATCGAGTGCGTGCGCGAGAAGCGGACGCCGGAGAGCGACCTGGAACTGGCGCTGGACGTGACGCTCGCGATTTACGCGGGGTATGTTTCGGCGGAGGAGATGGGGCGGGAAGTGGAAGTGGCGAGGGTGTAACCTTCGACGCGTGCTCTCACAATCTGGCTTTTCTTGGGAGCTTGCAGGAGGTTCGAAATAAATCAGGTATGATAACCAGTCCTTCGCGCGCTTCAGGGGCGATGCATTTAGTGTTTGCGCGCCTTGTACGGCAGCGCTTCCAACCGGACCTGTCCTGCGAGCGCTTCAAACTCGGGATCTTTGTGAACCAGGACCGCGTCATGGCTGCGCGCATAGGCAGCGATGATGGCATCAGCGAGCGAAATCCGGTAGTGAGCTTTCAAACGGCCCGCTATCAGGAGAACGGACTCGCTCACTTCATTTAAATGCGTGGCGTCCAATGCCTTCAACATCGCGTACCGGATGTTGGCTGCCTGCTCGCCTTTCTCCTGCAGGCTGACATAGTACACCTCGAGTGACACGACAAACGGGAGAAGAACTGGTTCACTCCGAAGGATCTTTACGACACGGTCGGCACCGGCTTCCGCATCTGTTAAGGCAACGACGGCGGAGGTATCGAGTAGATATGCCGTCCCGCCGCGACTATCTCCGATTTTCACGCTGCCGGTCTTTCGCGCGTGCGCGAAGCACCTTCTCGCCGAGCTTTTCGCCTTTGCTGATACCCCGCAACGCGCTGATGATGTCGGCGGGAAGCGGAACTACGCGAATGCCCTCGCCGGTATCGATCCATTCCAGCGCTGTGCCGGCTTCTACTCCGTATCGGCGCCGCAATTCGGCGGGCACGACCGTCTGGCCACGGCTGGTAACAGTGCTTTTCACGAGGGCTCCATACATTAGCGTACAAGATAGAACGGCCAGAAGCAATTCATCACTAAGCTCTGTCTTACTCACTTAGCCGCATGCCGCGCGCACCGCTCGAAACCATGGCAGCGTCTGGGCCCGCGCCTGCGGCGGCTGTTCAACGTTAGTTAGCTCCTTCGTGCCGTTTGTGAGGCCACCCGGGATGAAGCGATCCGGCGGTACGAAGTGCCGGTGATCTGGTAGCCCTATTTCCCTAGCATGGGAAACAGCTTGCGCAGTTCGCTATCGGTAGGCTGGCGGCCGTATTCGCAGACCTGGAACGATTCGGCGACTTTCACCTGCGCGGCTCGTTCGGCGCCGTACCATTTTTCGAGCGCCTGGCGGACGGCTGGGCGCATGGGCGGCTCGCGGCGCGTGGCCAGCCATTTCTTGCGCTCGACGGGATCTTTGGGCACCTGATCGAGCGTGTGATCTACCCAGGGCAGCCACTCATAGACTTGCGAGACGTGAGCGTCGAGCGCGGCGATCTTTTTGTCGAAGACGTCGCTGATGTCGATGGAGACATCGGGGCGAAAGGGATTGGGCTGCTGAAATCCATCTTCGAAATACAGAAAAACCGGATTGTCGTGAAGCGGCGGCGTGTCGGGGCAGACGTTGGGCACGACAACCATATAGGCCGCGTCTTCGACGAGCACGCCGGTGTAGCGGTGGTCGGGATGATAGTCGTTGGGCCGCGGCGCGAGCACGATGTCGGCGTGCCACTGGCGGATGCGGCGGATGATCTGCTGGCGGATGTTGAGCGTGGGCAACAGCTCGCCATCGTGATTGTCGAGGACTTCGTAGGTGACACCCAGCCGCCGCCCGGACTCCATGGCTTCGGCGCGCCGGCGCATCGCCAGCATGCCGCCGCCCTGGCCTTGATGGCCGGCGTCGCCATTGGTGACCGAGACAAATTTCACATGGTGGCCCATAGCGGCGAATTTCGCGGCCGTGCCGGCGGCGCGGATGTCGCAGTCATCGGGGTGCGCACCGAACGCGATGACGCGGAGTTTGCCGTCAGCATCCTGGGCGGCCAGCGCGGCGGCGCATGAGAAACAAAGCACGGTTAGTTTGAGCATGAAGGGGAGATTATAACAGCGGGATTTGGGACCTAGGATTTGGGATTTGGCTCTGTGGCATGGTAGCGGTCCATGTACTTGCGGTGATGCGCGTGCGCGTGGTGGTGAATTTCGGCGATGCTCCGCCCCGTGAGCAGGACTGCGACGAATCCCGCGATCATCAACGGCAAGGTCAGGGCGGCCCACATCAAAACCGATAGTTCCTGGGCAACAGGCTGCTCGACGTTGAAGATCTTCAGCGCGAACACGACCAAGAATTGAAACACGCCCAGATTGCCGGGAAAGATGGGGATGATCGTACCAATCGTCTTGATCACCAGTACGACGGTAGCCTCCTTGAAGGAAAGGTCCATGTCGTAGCTGCGGAACAGGGCCCATACCGGAAGAATCTGCGCGATCCAATAGAGAAAGGTAATGCCGAACGACGCCGCCATCGTGCGCCAGACGCCCAGGTGATGAATCTGATCCAGAACGTGAATGAACTTCCGTCCCCAATTCCGAGTGGAAAGAAAAGAATGTGCGTGCTGCCTGTGGAACAGGACATAGAAAAACACGGCAGCCAGTACCAGGACGGCCACAGCAAGAATTTGCGCGGCGTCGACCAAGGCCCGCGGCATGCTCACGAACCATGCACTGACGACCCCGAAGGCCAGCACCACCCAGATGCCGTCCAGCACGCGCTCAATGACCATCGAAGTTAGCGTCAGCGAGATCGGAATGTCCGCCCAAACGGCCAGCAGATACCCGCGGATGAGCTCTCCCGGCCGGAAGGGCAAGACGCCGCTGGCAAACAGGCCAATGTAGATGGCCTGCACGGTTTCCCAAAGGCCCGGCCGTTCGACGGGGCTGAGCAGCGTCATCCATCGCCAGGCGTGGAGCACGTAGACAGCGAGCTCGAGCACAACAGCCAGCGCCACCCAGCCCCACTTCGCGGAAAGTATGGCGCCTTTGATCTGCGAATAATCGTATCCGTGCAGAGCCCAAACCAGACTCACAATGGAGATGGCATAGGTAAGGGCCAAAATGAGCCAGGGCGGGATTTTTCGGCCCCCGGGTTTCGTCTGGGCATCCATGCTTGGTGAGATTTCCAAAGCACTTATGATAGCAGCCGATTTTTTTTCGGCCAGCGGCGGCAACATACTACAGAGATGTGTGAAATATCACACCCGGCGGCGAGGCAACAAAAATGCTTCAGCCTGCCCGGAGGTATCTCTAAATGGAAAAATTTGCAGGGTTGTTTGCTGCACTGGTGTTGACGTGTGGCCTGTCTTTTGCGCAGGATGATGCGCAGAAACCGAGCACGCCCGCGGCTCAAAGCAGTTCGACAAGCAGTCTACCGGCATCGGGCGCGGTGGTGCAGTCCTGGCACGGCATCCTGGTAGACGGAAGCTGCGCCGGCGGAGGCGGGGCCAGCGCATCGAGCAGCACGAGCACGGAATCGCAGAGCGGGAGCGATAGCACCAAGTCCGTGGACACGGGCCGGCCGCATAAGGGCCACAAGAATCGCTCGGCCGAAACACAAAGCTGCCCGGTCTCTAGCTCGACCGGCGTCTTTGCGCTGAAAACCGAAGGCGGGCAGGTGATGAAATTTGACATGGTAGGTAACGCACGCGCGGCGGAAATACTCAAGACAAAACCGGCGTGGACGAAGAACCTCGGCGAGAGCAAGCCGATTAAAGCCAAGGTTTCAGGTATTCTCAACGGCGACACCATTACGGTGACCGAGATCGGTTAGCGGCTTCTGAACCGGGGTTTCCGCGCCACGCCCGGTTCGCGGTAAACTCCCCGTGTGAAGCCCATCCAACGTGTGGCCGTGCTGGGCGCGGGGACCATGGGGTCCCGCATCGCGGCTCATTTCGCGAATGCCGGAGTTCCGGCGCTCCTGCTGGATATTGTTCTGCCTGGTAAGCCCGACCGCAATGCGGCGGCGCGCGCGGCCATTGAGAACGCGGGCAAGCAGAAGCCGGGCGCGTTCTTCACCCCGGGCGCGGCGGCCCTGATCACGCCCGGAAATTTTGAAGACGATCTCAAGGACATCCGGCGCTGCGACTGGGTCCTCGAAGCCGTCACCGAGAAGCTCGATATCAAGCGCGAGCTGATGGCCAAGGTGGCGATCATGCGGTCGCCGGGGAGCATTGTCTCCACCAACACCAGCGGTATTCCGCTGGCGGCGATTTCGGAAGGCTTCGACAGCGAGTTCCGCCAGCACTTCCTGGGCACGCATTTCTTTAATCCGCCGCGTTACTTGCACCTGCTCGAAATGATTCCTGGGGCGGACACGCTCCCTGAGGTGCTGGGCTTCGTGCGCGACTACTGCGACCGGCGGCTGGGCAAGGGCGTGGTGCCGTGCAAAGACACCCCCAACTTCATTGCCAACCGCATCGGCACATTCTACGGCTCGACGGTGCACAAGCTCACCGTGGAGGAGGACTACACCATCGAGGAGGTGGATGCGATCACCGGTCCGGCGATCGGGCTGCCCAAGAGCGCGAGTTACCGGCTGCTGGACATCGTCGGGCTCGACGTCTGGGCGCTGGTGACGCGCAACCTGCACGACATGGCGCCCCACGATCCATGGCGCGACCGTTTCGTGCTGCAGCCGTTTCTCGATGACGCGGTGAAACGCGGCTGGCTGGGCGATAAGAGCGGCCAGGGTCTCTACAAGCGCGTGGGCAAGAACAAGGAGATCTGGGCCATCAACTGGAAGACCATGGAGTATCATGCGGCTGCGAAGCCGCGTTTTCCGTCGCTCGATGCGGCCCGCAACATCGAAGACCTGGGCGAGCGGTTGCGCATGCTGGTAACCGCCACGGACCGCGCCGGCTCCTTCGTGTGGAAGCTTTTTAGCGATCTGTTTCTCTACGCAGCCAGCGTGGTGCCGGAGATTTCCGACCGGATCGTGGAAATCGATCGCGCCATGCGCTGGGGATACGCCAACAAGCTGGGACCCTTCGAGCTGTGGGACGCGCTGGGTTTCGAAGGGACGGCGCGGCGCATCGAAAGCGAGCAGCGGCCGCTGCCAGAAAACGTGCAGCGCATGCTCTCCACCGGCGCGCAGTCCTTCTACCGGCCGGCGGATCGCGATGGTTGCCCGCACACCGAGTATTTCGACCTGGCGGGCGCGGGCTATAAGACGCTCGAAGATCGGCCGGGCATTCTGGTGCTGGGTGACGTCAAGCGGGCGCGCGGCGTAATCAAGAAAAATGCCGGGGCGTCGCTGGTCGATATCGGCGACGGCGTCGTGTGTCTCGAGTTTCACAGCAAGATGAACTCCATCGGCGGCGACCAGGTGGCCATGATGCACGCCGCGATCGACGAAGCCACCCGCAATTTCGAGGCGATTGTCATCGCCAATGAAGGCGAAAACTTCAGCGTCGGCGCCAACCTGATGCTGGTGCTGCTGGCCGCGCAGGAGGGCGAGTGGGACGAGCTGAACGCCGCCGTGAACGCGTTCCAGCAAGCCAATATGGCTCTTAAATACGCGCCCCGGCCGGTGGTGGCGGCTCCGTTCGGCATGACGCTGGGCGGCGGCTGCGAGATCGCGCTACATGCGGCACGCGTGCAGGCGTCAGCGGAATTGTACATGGGGATGGTCGAGACCGGCGTAGGCGTGGTTCCCGCGGGCGGTGGATGCAAGGAGATGCTGCTGCGCATGGGCGATGCTAAACGCGCTTTCGAGCTGATCGGCTACGCTAAAGTTTCCTCGAGCGCCGAGGACGCGCGCCACCTGGGCCTGCTGCGCGATGGCGACGCCGTTTCCATGAACCC